>SDBV01007715.1_pt1 | contig 14661 bp, 9 predicted proteins | sample 2277081 | NCBI WGS metagenome assembly SDBV01 (sample SAMN10402039, study PRJNA504765) | marine sediment metagenome | isolation source: marine sediment core GS10_PC15, 223 cmbsf | place: Arctic Ocean: Southern Knipovich Ridge | collected 2010
GTTATGGTGAAATACTTCCAGGAAGGTGCAACCAATATGTTGAAAGTAAGCTGGAAGGGGCCTGGTATTGAAAAGCAGGAAATTCCCGGATCAGTGCTGTTTCATTAATCTCATTCAGGTATGCTCAGGAGGTGTTACTGTAAAAGAAAAGAGGTTAACCCAGGCAATTCGCCCGGGTTAACCTCTTCGTTTAAGGTCATATTATCTTTTTAAAGCCGCTGTTATCCCTTTGGCTTCAAAGTCATTATCAACACGTGTTTGGGCACGGCCATGTTGGATCCTTCTGAAGTGGATACAAATATCCCGAGTTGAATATGATCATTCGAGATATCGAGAATCATGTATTTTCTTGTGAAATCCATGATACCCAAAAATTCAACACCTCCTTCAATTTCAATCACACCTACGTTACTCCATGTAACCTCTGATGTTACTTCGTCATCATCTTGATCAACAACTGTAAGTGTTAAATCCGTCTCCTCCGTATAGGTAAACGTGGCGGCTTGAGGTGTAAATGGTGCGAGCACAATGATGTCTTCTGCTGATTGTCTGTACTCTAATCCATTCGCCAGCGCAAAAATAATGTCAGTTACAACACTGTCATTTTTTACATCATGGGTATAGCTAAGGTCAGAATGGAAGATGAATTCATCCTCATACTCAGTAACAAGACCAATCAGGCCCAAAATTCCATCCGGAATGGGATCTTCAAATTCCAGGTCGGCGGTGGCTTTAAAGATACCGTCACCATCCGATGCAGTCGGGCTGAATACCCATGCTTTGCCATTGGCCATTCCCGGACCTCCGGTGAGCATTTCCAGTTTTGAAGCTGCAATAGTGACCTCCGTAGATGCATCGGCAGAACCACCTTCCCCAGTCACGGTTACCTTAGCTGTGTAAGTTCCGGATTGATCATAGGTGTGTACCGGGTTTTGTTCCGTACTCACTGTTCCATCACCAAATTCCCACGCGTAACTGTCTGTATTGGTGGCGGTTGCAGTGAATGCAACCACATAGCCATCAACGCTGGAAAAGAGCTGTACGGTTGGTGCGGGAACCGGATCTTCACCACATGAGAACATGGCAAGAGTCAGGGTAGCTATGGCTGTAAACCTGATCATAGATTGTGTTGTTTTCTTCATAATGTGTATGGTTTAATGGTTAGTTGAATTGATTTTCCATATTGCGTAACAATTTAGCATATTTTTTTTTATCCGGACTTCTCTTTTTTTAACTCATTTACCTTAGATTATAACCCTTTTGCCTTCACAGCTTGAATTGATGCACGCTATTCTGGCAATATGTCACAGGTTTTGCTTAAAAAAGGCATCCATGTAATACTGGCAATAATCATTGACCTTTTTTGCCAGATCCATGGTGTGTGGCCACCCTTTTAGCCTGTGGTACTCATTGGCAACACCTGCCTGATCCAGCCATTTGGTCAAAGAATCAGACTGACTGAACGGTACCAGAGAGTCTAATGTTCCATGAAAAATAAGCGTGGGTGGATCATCAGAAGATATATAGGTAGACGGTGAAGCTTCAAGATAGAGTCCGGGATTTTCCTGATATGATTCACCAAGGAACTCTAATACTGAACTCTGCTCCCGGGCATATTCTGTTGATAAATCGGTGGGTCCGTAAAAGTTAACAACGGCCTGGACCTTGCCTCCCGGACCAATAGTGCACTCATCACCAAACTCCTTTTCATCAGCATAAGCCATCATCATGGCAAGGTGGCCCCCGGCAGACCCGCCTATCAGGGCAATCTTTTCAGGGTTTATCATATATGCTGAGGAATGGGCCCGTATCCAGCGAACTGCACATTTTACATCCATCACTGCAGCAGGAAATGGGGCTTCCTGTGAAAGCCTGTATGAAATGGTGGCAGTAACATATCCTTTTTGCGCGTAATCAAGCAGATAGGGCAGATAATCAGATCTTTCACCCTTTTTCCAGGCGCCTCCGTGAATAAAAATGAGTACAGGAGCGGCTTTAATCAAATTCTTCTTTTTATATATATCAAGTTTGAGTAAGGTGCTGTCCACCTGTTTATACACGATATCCTTTTGGACCTCGATATTTTCAGGAACTGCTGGTTCTGTCTCTATCAATTTAAGAAGGCGGATGACATAAGCTGCTTTGAGAATGGTCTCACTTCTATAGCCACGGGGAGCCTTCAGCGGGCGCTCACCACCCTCATGTTTTTCCTGCGAAAAAGCCTGCAGGAGCACAAAAAACATAAACACAATTGAAATATAAGTTCTCTTTGTCAACATATCAAACTCCGGATAAAAAATTTCCACCTAATTGCTCAGATCGCGATAATAGAGTTCTTTTGACTCGATGGTCATACCTGGATTATGACATTGAATGGCGAAGGATCCTTTCTTATAGTCCTCATCTTCATAGGTCATAACGAGCTGATCATTGACCCATATCTGAATCAGGCTGCCCTCGGCCTTTACCCGCATGGAAAACCATTCATCATCCCTGGTCAGCAATTCACTGGCTTTCCCGGTAGGTGTTCCCGGCTTCCAGAGCCAGCCTGTGTGGGCATCCTGGTTGTGACAGATCTGCGCTTCATACCCGACGGGGTATCCATCAGGATTATCTTCCGGCGGATTGGCCCGGAAATAGAGTCCGCTGTTTCCGCCGCCACCCTGATCACTCAACCGGAACATGCCTTTTACCTCCAGGTCGGAAAGTTCAGGTCCAACATATATATGACCGGTTCCGTCATCGGATTTCCCAATCATTATTCCATCTTTTACACTCCAGCTTGCAGTGCCCCTGACTGTCCAGCCGTCAAGATCTTTTCCGTTAAAAAGGGAGATCCATTCAGTTGTTTCGGTGCTGTTCTCCTGCAGATCCGAAAATCTCTTCATGATCTCAATCCAGTTTGTAAAAATAATTTCTTCCTCCTCAAAAAAGTGAATCAGATCAGGATCAGAAAACATTTTTGCTTCCCAGACCCTTTGCTGCCATGAATTCGTGATACTCTTCAGTTCTTCACTCTCCACCGAAGGATGAAAAATGATTTCAGTAAGTCCGGCAGGAAGAGATTTTATCAGGGTTTTAAAATTCTCAATTTTCTCCTCATAAGTCTGGCCATGTGGTGCGCTGGTAAAGTTGTCAAGTTTGGGTAAAGTGTACCGGTCTATTATTCCGATGATATGATCGTCTATTGGATAGCCTGCTTCTTTGAATTTGATTGCCACGAGCGAATCTGAGAGGTCAATGGCATTGGCAGGAATACCATACTCTTCGGCCACCTTAAAAAACCTCTCCACATATTCCGGATGTCCATACAGGGTTCCCATATGTGTATCAATGTGGTCTGGTTTGTATCCCATAACAATTGCCTTATCGATCTGGGCCCTGATCTCTTTCTCAACCTCATCTGCTGAGGCATGCATCACTACATCAGGGACGTCATGCCATAGCATACCATCGGGATCTATTAAACCGGGGACTTCAGCCGGATCGGCAACGGGTCCCCAACGATAGGTCTTCCATTCACTGGTAAGCGTAAGGTGCATACCTACATCTGCTTCAGGATGATCCATTGCCCATTGGATCATCTCATCGGCACTGGGGCAGGGGGCCATAATTGCCGCTGACTGAATCAAATTATTTTCAAGATAATACATGGTGGCTATATTGGCCCCTTCACTCATGCCGGCATCGTCGGCATGAAGTATTATGACCTTTTTCCCTGCCGGGTATCCCAGCTTTTCAGCCCAGGTGGTTTTCATGTCAGTTTGTTTTTTTTTCTCCTGCCCGTCAATGCAAGCAGTGAAGATCAGGCTTATCAAGAAGACTGATAACAGACTGAATACGGAGTTTGTTCTTACTGGTTTTTTCATAATTCATTCGTTTAGAACTTTATAATTATTTAATGATGGTATATTCCCCAATGGAATAGTCATCGGTTTTGATTATCAATTTACTTTTTTCTGCATCAAAATGATAATCCACAGAATCGGAAAGCAGCTGATTGTCCAGCTCTACTTTTTGTGGACTCGAAGATAAGTGCAGATGCAGGATATGCGGTTGCTTCAACCCCTGAAAAACAATTTTTACTGACCTTTCGGTTTCTTCCACATCTATTGTGGTGCTGTTCCCATTGTCGGGGTGGTGGACCGTGAATGTGCTGTTCTCCTCCGGATATACCCGTACAGTCAGGTATCCTCCTGAGTTTTCATCACCGATCCGGGTATACGATCTTTCAATATGCATCGGAATAATTGCGCCCTCCCTGATATAAACAGGATACTCTTCAAGGGGAAATTCCCTCTCGAAAGTAACAGGCCCTTCAATGATTTCTTTGTCATCAAACCAGTATCTCCAGCTCCCTTCGGGTAAACGAACAGTGTTTTTCACATCGTCCATATAAATGGGTGCAATCAACAGATGATCTCCGAACATATAGTGATATTTTCCTTTAATGGGGCGTTGCAGCACGTTACCCCCATTGTGTGCCTCCACAACAGAACTATACATATAGGGCACCAGCTCGGTATGCAGCCAGGAGTATTCACGGATGATTTCCAGCTCCTGCCTGCTTCTTTTCCACAACGCCCGCTCTCCGTGCCCGCCATTTAAAAATAGTCCGCAGAAAGTAGAAAATTGGGCCCAGCGAATATAGAGCCGGGGTGGGATCGTACCCCCGGAAAACCCCGCAATATCAGATCCAACGATGTTGTAACCGGTTTTGGCACTGTTCAGAATACTTTCTATGGCAGATTCAAACCCTTCTATTCCTTTCAGAGCAATATCCTTTTTCTGACCTTCACCATCATCAGAATGGTTGTTCGCTTTCCAGTGGTGTTCCTGGTCTCCAACCCAGTTGACCGGCGATGCATCAATGGGAGCAAATCCTTCGGGATGAAAATTCCGGTCCATGGAACGCGACAGGGTAATAAACTCCGGATTTTGTTCCAGTCCGAACAGATATTCCTGCCTGTAATAAAGGTCCATATAGTTTCGTGTGGTCGTTAATCCTTTGAATGATCTCATGTAAGGAATCGGAACAGGCCCTATTTTGCTAAAAAAAAGCGTAGCTGAACCATCCAGCTTCCACCCGTCAATACCAAAATCGAAAACTTCCTGCTGGAGTCCGCGCCACCATTCGAGGGCTTCCGGATTGGTATAGTCTATAAATCCTCCTCTACCTTTCCACCAATTCACCCGGTGTCCTTTGCCAGCAAGATAGTTATTGTCACGTGCTCTGCTGTACCACGATTCTGATTCTTTGATACCGGTGTCTTTGCTGTAACTATTCACCATGGGTGTCATCCAGAGTACAACACGGTATCCTTTGTCCTGCAGTTTGTTGAACCAGGCTTCCGGTTCCGGATAAAGATCTTCATCCACGTTGAAATCATTGTATCGCAGACTCCATGGGCTGTCTAAAAGGATGGTCCGGACTGGGATGTCATGTTCGGCATACCCCTCAAGCAACTCATCGACCCGTTGGGCAGTATTTACATCATCCTCCCAGAGCCAGCATTCCAGTGCCCAGACAGGTGTAAGGGGTGGGTTCCCGTGCCGCGGTCCGTTAAACGGGACTCCCCATAAGGGTAAGGCAACGTAAAAGTAAAAGACCAGGAGCAACAATCCCACGGCCATTACCAGGAATTTGATCCGCCTTTTTGATCTCTTTTTTTCTGACATTTGTTCTCGTTAACGTCATTTTAAATATTCATTGAACCAACGAATCCCATCCGGATAAACTTTATCAATGGGTATATCGTGATGCTTGGACTCGTACCAGATGATCTCTTTGGGATGTTTTGCCGCTTTGAAAAGTAGTTTGCTTGTTATGGGTGGAACGATATCGTCGTTTTCGGCATTGATCATCAGGAGCGGTCTGGGAGCGATCTTTGCCACATAGTTAACAGGATCTATGATACTTAAATAATCCTTTGTGTCACCTGAAAGGGCATCTTTCCCGAACATAAGATTCAGGTTCCCACCGGCAAGCACAATAACAGGAACCTGTACTCTCTCTTCCACACTGCAAAATATGGTGCCGATGATTCCTCCAAGACTTATACCATAGTAGCCTATTCGTTCATGATCGAGTTCTTCACGCGTATTGATGAAATCTACTGCCCGCCTCAGGTCAAAAACAGTCTGTGTGATAATGTCCCTGGTCCAGTACCGGTATCCTCCGGTCAGGTCAAAATCATAATCATATTTATACCGGTCACCATGATTGCTTATATCCAGCCTTAACACCGCATATCCGGCATCCAGCAGGTATTTGTTGCCCGTCTCAATGTAATCAACGGTTTTCCTGTCGCCCAGACCGTGCAACAGAATGATGGTGGGAAGTGGCTGTTGCCCCTTTCCGGGCAATGTCAGTAAACACGTTACTTTTTTATCGTGCACACTCTGGTATGTCACATAAAATAATTGATAATCTGTGGTGTCTGTTACCCGAAGAACAGAATCCAGGAGCGGCAGATCCTGGTCGTATTCATAGTATTTGGCTACAGGCAATTCCTTATCACCGCCACAGGAAATGATTGTGGCAAGAGAGGCAGCGAAGAGGGCCGTTTTCAGAGGTGCCCCTGATCTAAAGAAGTTCATCATTGTCAACAACAAACATTCGTGTACTTATGGTATATTCTCTGCCATAGAGGTCCCTGTATTTAAGGTCTATGTAAAATGCCCGGAAACCTGTATCCGGATAGTTAACCGTGGTATTGACCGTTGAATTATCCAGGGCTTCAAGATCAGATAAACTCCAGACCTCATCTCTGAAATCCCTGTCTTGAGAATTGGCAGACCATAGATAAGCTGCTTTGATTGCATTTGCAGAACCTTCAACATTAAGCGCTACTCCTGTTCCGGTTTCTGATACTTCCCAGGAACATTGAGCGTAGGGTATGTGTGCAAAAGTATTGCAAAAGAATGCATTTACGCTCCATCTGGCCTGCTGTCCGCCATTCAGGCCGTGACCTGCATTGGCCACATAATGGATGAAGTTCTCACCCTTGAGGTCGTCAAAGTAATGCTTGATTGCATCCACCGGCCAATAGGGATCGTTGGTTCCTATCAATATCAGTTTAGGCATGGTTAGTTTATCTCTGTAGGAGTACGGATCTATCATTGTGGTGATTGCATTTCCCTGTTCTGAATGCACCGTCTGGGGAATACCCAGATCCACATAATCCTGAATTTCTACACTATAATCGCCCCAAACTTCTTTCTGGTATTCCAGATTTACGGGCATATTGAGCACATCTATGACTGCAGGCGCTATGGCTTTTACCCGGGAGTCACTTGCACCTGTTAACCAGGTGGTCCATCCACGCTTGGAGGCCCCGGAAACAAGGAATCCTGTAATTTTATGATCGGCTGTTTCTTCAGAGAATTCCTGAACAGCGTCCATGGCGCGAACTGCACTCTTTACCATGGGGAAAAGCAGGGGCCAGGAATAATCTCCATCATTTTTAAAATTTTGTAAAGTGTAGGAAATCAGGGCATCTTCAGAAAGATCATCATACAAAGGCTGGTTAGGTGTTTGTCTTAGGATGGCAACTACAGCATGGTTGCTGGCAGCTGCAATTCCAAAAGCCCATATCTCTTCATCATGCTGGGAGGTCCATCTTGGGAGACCCTCTCTCAAACTGCCTCCCGTAATCCAGAGTAAGGCTCCGTTATACTGAATGTCAGGAGGTATAAATACGGTGAGTTGATGTTTCCATGTGTATTCACGCCACTGCTGTGAAGTAAGAAGCAGATCATAGGCTTTTACATCAAGGATATCGTATGAGTTTTGAACCTCCCAATGGTACGTGGTATCGGCATTATTTAAATATGTACTCAGGGCATTCCCGGGGGTGATAATACCTGCTTCAGGATCGTCATTTGCAGTACAACTGTTAAACAGGCATCCTGCTATGAGTACTATTAAAAATAGATTTATAGCTCTGGTCAAAAACATACAATTAATCTCCTGGATTTGGACTGTTGCTAATCAGATCTAAAACCTCCCGGATGTAAATTTCACCGGTCATCTCTCCGAGACTGGTCCGGCTGATATAGTCGTATCGTTTGAAACTATTAAAATCCACAGGGGTCAGAATATATCCGAAGGCATCATTGGTAAGCCCGAACAGAAACGGGTGTTCCGTGGGCATATGACGCTTGAGATAGAATCCGATATTGGGCAGGGCTTCACCGGGTATGGTTATTACCTGGGCTGTTCCAATATTCAGCAGGTTGATGCGCGTACTTATTATATTCTCTTTCGAGGTTTTCACACCCAATGGGGAGTTGTTCAGGATGTATCGCATCATTTCTGAATCCACAGGGAAATCTATGGTTCTGGATGTGCAGTAGAGCTCCGGGTTCTCCTGTATCTCGGCTTGTTGAATGATTCGCAACGCTTCATCAGCCATGAGTTCGCCAATTCTGATACATTCTGCCCAATCGTTGGCCTCCTCTCCGTGTGGACGCCGGTTGTCGGCTGTTACCATGCCTCCCTGTGCACTGTTCATAAAAATGGCGATTCCACCGGCTTTCTGTTCAATGCGACTGTACATGGGGCCGCACAGATCAGGAGTGAGTATCCCACGGTCTGAACCGATAATTTCCGGATGGGTGGCGTAATTTACCAGGGTAGCAATGGGCTTGCCTTTATTTCGACCACCTGTGGCTATGGCCTGTATCACACCGCAGCGGGGATCATACAGTTTCGGCGCATAATAATTGTAAGCGATCTTACCCCTGGCTTCACCCACAGCAATCTTCAGCGCAGCAGGTTCAAGATTGGTTACTGCTTCATTGACCGCATCGGCTATTTGATTTACACACCATTCCAGGTACTCAAGATCAGCTGCCACATTTCCGTTTTCATCCGGAAAACCGTAAGCATCAGGAGCGCTGTGCGTATGTGTGGCACCAATAAGAATATTTTCCGGGGGGATGCCTTTTATCAATTCCCTGGATCTGTCACCCAGAATGGCCGGCCATCCGAGATTATCAATGCCAACGATCGCAATGCGGTCTGCTCCTTTTTCAAAAACCAGGGTGCGAACATACAAGTCTCCTTGTTTCTCTGTGACCGGATTGGGTACCCCAACTCCTCCGGAAACCGGTAACAGGGGGTCCGGTGAAATGATCCGTACTGCAGCCCCGGCTTTAAATACCTGGCTGTGGACCAGGGTCAGGGTAATAAAAAAAGTGAATATGAAAAAAAGTGTTCTCATTGATGGAATATTAACAAATATGAACGGAATATTAACCTATTACTGGTAATTTATTGTTTATGATGGCTCTATCGGTTAAAAAACTATCCCAAAGATAGGAATTTTTCAAGATAATTAGTTACTTGTGTTGACTGCTATTGCTATTATGAATAACTTATCCTGCAAAACTAAATGTGAAGTACAACCTAACTAAACCAACAAACCAAACCTACCAATCATGAGATTTAACCTGCTGCTAACAAAGTTGACAACGCGCCTGTTTGCCACCCTGGTATTAACCCTGGCACTTACCGCAACTGCATTGGAAGCTCAACAACCTTCTACAATCACGGGAGAAGTTATCTCTTCCGTGGACGGACTCGGTCTTCCCGGGGTCACTGTCCTGCTCAAGGGTACCCAGACGGGCACTGTAACAGATCTCAACGGCAATTATCGTGTTGAAGTGCCGGGCAGTGATGCCATCCTGGTATTTTCATTTATAGGATTTGAAACCCAGGAAGTGGCTGTCGGGAGCAGGAGGATTATTGATATGGTGCTCCTTGAGAGCGCTCAGGCCCTGGAAGAGGTTGTTGTGACGGCCCTGGGAATAAAACGTGAAGAAAAGTCTTTGGGTTACTCAGTAGGAAAGGTTGCCGGGGAGGAACTGACAAGAGTCGCTCAGGAGAATGTGTTGAATTCCATGGCCGGAAAAGTATCCGGTGTTACAATTAATTCTACCGGTGGTACCGGATCTTCTGTGAGCATGGTTATCAGAGGTGCTACATCGTTGAGTTCGGACAACCAGCCCCTGTTTGTGGTAGATGGGATACCCATGTCTAACTCACTGAATAACATTGGAGGATTTGGTGATGATAACAGGGTTGATTACGGGAATTCTATTTCTGATTTAGATCCTGAAAACATTGAAAACATAACGATTTTAAAAGGACCCAGCGCGGCAGCATTGTATGGCACACGTGCCGGTAATGGTGTTGTTCTTATAACTACTAAAACAGCAAAAGGTAAGGAAGGAATTAGTATCTCTGTTACATCCAACACGGTTTTTGATATCCCGGTCAAGTTTGTGAATGTGCAGTCTCAATTTGCTTCCGGATTTTTCTCATTTACTCCGCAGGATGTTGGTGGGGGAGTATTACCAGTAATAAAAGCCAGCGATGGAACAGGTGCAGGCCCCGAAAATGACCGGGGCTATTTTGCCGTACAATGGGATGCGCCTCTTGATGCAAACGGAAATCCTATACCCACAGAGGTCGTATCATACCCTGATAATATCAGGAATTTTGTAAATACCGGGTTGACCACAACAAACAGTGTTGCAGTGTCAAATAGTACCGAAGCGTTAAACTACAGGCTGGGTTTTTCAAACATGTTGAACCATGGAATAATACCAAATTCCGACCTGTTTAAGAATAGTTTTTCTTTGTCTGCTTCCTCCAAAGTTTTTGAAACGTTGACAATTAGCACGAATGTGAATTATAATCATTCCTGGGCCAATAACAGACCTGCCAGTAACAGAGGGTCTAACCCTTTACAATGGGCTTATTCAGTACCTGCAAATATTGATATTCGAAGACTGGAAGATTATTGGGTTCCCGGGAAAGAAGGAGCTGAAGTGAGAAGCGTTTCTTCCAATCATGAGAATCCATATTTTCTGGCGAATGAAATAAATAATAGTTTTAGCAGAAACAGAACATATGGAAATCTGGTCGCTGACTGGCAGGTTTTACCATCTTTTAATATCAGGGGCCGCTTTACCCTGGATCGAAGTGATGAGACACGCGAAACTAAAATGGCTCCGGGTTATACCAAAGAACCGAATAACGGAGCTTATGGTATTGTTAACTACACCAGGTTGGAGCGCAATGCAGATATATTGGCCACCTACCAAAAAGATTGGGATAGTTTTACGCTTTCAGCTTCCGCAGGAGGAAATGTGCTTTATGCAAAAAATACAAGTCTTAGCAATTCCTCTAAACGAGGCACCGGATTGGTGGTTCCTAATGTGTTTACTGTGTCAAATATAAGTTCAGCTTCGTTAAATTATTCCTCTGGATTGTCTCAAAGGGGGATCTATAGTATCTACGCACTGGCAAATCTTGGATGGAAAGGGATACTTTACCTGGACCTGACAGCAAGAAACGACTGGTCGAGTACCCTTCCGCCGGAAAATCGCTCCTACTTTTACCCTTCAGCTTCACTAAGCGTCTTATTAAATGAAATTTTTTACATGGGCGGCGATATAAACATGCTAAAATTGAGAGGCGGTTGGGCGATGGTAGGTAACGACACATCTCCGTACAGTTTGTTTCCGGTTTACGGTAATTCAGGACAATGGGGTGATGCAATCAGACTGAATAAACCCGGAACTTTATTAACTCCTGACCTTAAGCCCGAGGAAGCCACTTCTTTAGAATTTGGGATTGATCTGAAAATGTTTGACAACAGGCTTAGATTTGAGGGAACCTATTATACAGTTGATAATCGCAATCAAATTCTGGGAAATATACCACTGGCGGCCTCTTCAGGTTACAGCAGAACAAAACTCAACGCCGGACTGCTGCAAAGTAAAGGGGTGGAGTTGATGGTGGGCGGCACACCTGTCAGAAGCGGAAACTGGAACTGGGATCTGAATCTGAATTTCACAAAAAACGAAACAAAAATAATAGAACTTGCTGAAGGTGTTGATGTTATTGAATTTTGGAGTGACAACAAAAGTAGAGCTTATGGCTATGCCGCTAATCCTGAAACTGGTGAAGATGGCCTGGTTGGTAATATTTACTCATCACTCATTAAAAGGGTTACAGATGAAAACTCTCCTTATTACGGGTATCCCCTTATTGGAGAAGGTCTGGATGCTGAATGGCTGGCAGAAGAAGAAAAAGTGAAAGTGGGAAATTATAACCCGGATTTTATAATGGGATTACAATCACAACTTTCTTTTAAAAGCTTTACCTTAAGCATGACCTTTGACTGGAGACATGGCGGTCAGTACATGTCCCAAACTTTCCGCTATTTTTCAGAGAGCGTTGTTACACAAACCTGGCTTGACAATTTAATACATCCAGGTGACCTGGGACCCGGAGAAGAGCTTCGCAACTGGGTTGTGGCAAATGCAGATGAATTTTTACTGGCTGAAAGTTTAAGACCGATTGGAGGACCGACACGCGAGTATGGAGGTTTTCCGGAATCCTTTAGCGGTATTGAAGTCCACGATGCAACATTTGCACCCGGGGTGGTGGGTTATCATGATGAAGATGGAAATTTCATTTTAAATCATGAAAACCTTGGTGGTGAAGGAACAACATTCTTACCCTATGTGGTTAGTTTCCCCTGGGACTTTGGCACTCCCTCAATGTTTGATGCGGACTATATTAAATTGAGAGAAATTTCTCTGACTTATCATCTACCAAGTAGAATTGCGAATAAAATAGGGATGCAAAATGTAAATTTCTCTGTATACAGCCGTAACATCATATTGTGGACCAAAGATTCTGATTTTGGAATTGATCCGGAAAGAGCATTTCAGGCTGAATCCAGTTCCGGTAACAGAGGAACGCAATTCAAACAGGGTATAGAACGATATAATGTGGATCCCTGGGTAGTTCCTATTGGATTTAAGATTGGCGTTACTTTCTAAGAAATTTAAAATTTAGAACCATGTATAAAATAAAAAACAGCCTCATAAGTGTTTTAGCGATCGTACTTACTTTGGTTATTTCATGTAAAGATCTGGATGAATTAAATGTAAATCCAAATGGAGTTGATCCCGAAAAGGCAGATCCTAATTTGTTAATGGCTACGATAATAACCGGTGTCGCCCAGTCTGTTGTTAGCTTGGGATACGGTGATGTTGCAGGAGTTATGCAGCATACCCAAAAAGACGGTTGGTCCGGTGGTCACAATGATTATGATTGGGATAACGATAGTAAAAGTTGGCGGGGTTTTTATGATATCTTAAGAAACAATGATGAGTTTTACAATAAATCTGCTGATCTGGAGCTTGATTTTCATAAAGGAGTGGCCCTGGTGATGGAAGCTTATACTTTTGGTTTAATCACTGATTTATGGGGTGATGCCCCTTACACAGCAGCGCTGAATGGAGAAGCTGGTGGTGCAGAAAATCTTAAACCTGCGTTCGATGCTCAGAGAGATATTTATCTCGGAATCCTTGCCGATCTGGAAACAGCCAATACTTTATTGTCTGAAAAAAGCAGTGCTTATTCGGGCATCATTCCAACCCAGGATGTATTGTATGGGGGGGATGTGTCAAAATGGAGAATGTTTGCAAACTCCCTGGCACTCAGATATTACATGAGATTATCTGAGAAAGAGCCTGGTATTGCTGAAGCAGGCATTAAAAATATCATTTCAAACCCGGATAACTACCCCCTGATTACCAGTGCTTCTGATGATGCCAGTATAGACTATATAGGATCCTCTCCATCAGATTCATGGCCAAATAATACCGTTTTTGATAAAAGTACTTCCGGCGGTTACTTCAGAACAAAAATGTGTGCTACCCTGGTAGAAGCTTTACAGGCTCTGAATGATCCCAGATTGGCGATATGGGCAAATAAAGTTGAATATGCCCTGGTTCTGGAACCTGGCTGGGAGGATGACAGAGATGAAATAGTAGGAAATGAACGACATATTGCACAGAACATTGCCGATGATTATGAAGCAACATGGGGCAACACGTTGAATTATGATCCGGAATGGGTGGGTATACCTCCTTCACTTTCTGCAGCACCTCAATACAACCTGAATCCCTACCTCGAACAGGGTGTATACAATCCTCATGCCTCTCAATTAAATGACATATATAAGGAGACTTCAGGGTCTTTATTAAAGTCGAGAATGATGTCTGCTGCTGAAGTTAATTTTATTCTGGCTGAAGCAGCGCTGTATGGTTGGATCACCGGGGATGCTGCTGAAACGTATTATAAAGCCGGGGTTCTGCAGTCTTTGAGAGCATGGGGTGTGGGTAGTTCATATGACGATTATATTATCGGAGCGCCTTTCGCCGGACTTGAAGAAATTATTGAACAAAAATGGATAGCAAGCTGGACAGCTGCAGCAGAAGCATGGTTCGATTACAGAAGAACCGGCCTGCCAGATTTACAAACAGGCGAAACTGCAAAGAGACAGGCACTGCCACTCCGGTTTTACTACCATTTTGATGACGAGATTACACTTAACCCTGTGAATGCCGAAGCTGCAATTGAGGCTCTTGAACCAACCAGTTTTGCAGCACCTGATAATAAAAACAGCGCCTGGTCAAAGATGTGGATCCTGCAGGGTACGGATAAGCCCTACTAATTAGTGCCCGTCTATAAAGTCGGTACATATTTAAGAGTCTTGTCAAGAAAGTTCGCTGACAAGGCTTGCGAAGACTGAAAATCAGGAGTTTACTTTTGTAAATGACTGATTTGGA
>SDBV01007716.1_pt1 | contig 14658 bp, 18 predicted proteins | sample 2277081 | NCBI WGS metagenome assembly SDBV01 (sample SAMN10402039, study PRJNA504765) | marine sediment metagenome | isolation source: marine sediment core GS10_PC15, 223 cmbsf | place: Arctic Ocean: Southern Knipovich Ridge | collected 2010
GAACTGAAGAAGGAGAAAGTGACAAATAATCAGGTTTTAAGGCTTAAGGAGGTAAAATTTCATGGATAACAAAGAAACATCTATAGTGCCTAAAACAATGCAAGGAGTATATCGGACAACTAAGTGTTTTGGGGCCAAGAATCAAAATAAATATAAAGGAGGATTTCCATCTGGATTTATTAATTGGTTAAAGAAGATGAATTGGTGGGGTGAAAGAAGAGTATATCTTTGTGCGGGGAAGGTGGATGATAGTGAATCTATTAGGGTAGATATTAAAGAAGAATGTAATCCCACTCACTTAGAAGATGCTCGTAATACTTCTTTAGAAGATGAATGCGCTGATTGTGTTATCATAGACCCCCCTTATTTAAAGGAGTTATCTAAAGAGTTGTATGGCACAGAAGAATATTATCATGGAATCAATGCTTTTACAAAAGAAGCTGAACGGATATGTAGTCCTAAGGGATTAATAATCACTTTGTCTTATGAGATACCTAAAAGGATTCCTAATTGTGATTTTATAGCAGTCTGTGGAGTGTACCAAATTCCTGCAATGAGTTATATGAGGTGCTTTACTGTATCAAGAAAAAATGACAAATGATATAGTTCTTAAGGATAAAGGATTTGAAGTGTCTGCTAATGACAAAACTATCTTCTTCCCTAAAGCCGAATTGATTCAGGCCGGTTGTAAAAATTGTATTTGGAAACTTAATTCTCAGTGTCCTCATGGATTAATTGATGAAAAAGAGAAGGAAGAAGGCATCTGTGAAGAGATGTTGCACTTTTTAAGTGATTTAGCTGAAAAAGGAGACAGTTTAACTGCTATTTGGGAAAAATTCCACATTTACAAGGCCAGAGTGCAGGAAGCAGTGGATTATAAGGATTTTAGGCAATTAGAGGAAAAAATTAAGATATTGGAGAAAACAGCCAAATCTGATAAAGATTTTGAAGAATTGGATAAATTGCGCATGAATAAGACCGCTGCTAAGATGTGGTGGGCTAAATTCAATACTCATGTGATACAAAGCATGCAGAAAGTGGTAGACAGACAAGTTAAAGCCACTGGCACTGCTAAACTTCCTGGAATCATGAAAGCAGAAACGATTAACTTTAATGTAGTTCCGGAAAAAAAACAGGTAGAGGATAAATCCAAATGATAGAAATTAAGTGTCCTGATTGTAAGAAGGTATTAGCAATCCAAATAAAAGAATTTCCTACAAATGTGCCTAGTTTTGAGGAAACAGGTAATAAGAAGAAATATTTTGAATTGACTGAAAATGCTAATTGGACTGGGACTATGGGTTGGTTTGTAAAGTTAAAATGTGTTTGTGGGGGGAATCCTACAAAATTAATAGGAAATCAAAAAAATGCCTAAATTTACAGAAATACCCTTGGAATTTAGAAAACTGTATGTAGAGAAGTTTAAACCTACAAAACGGAGTAATGAGGAAATTGAGAAACTTGTGAATGAAGATCCTGTAATGTTTGGATATTATCATGTTGGGAAGAAGGTTAGGCTGCATCAGGCATATATCATGCATGAGTTTGTAAAAATGATGAAGACTGGCAGAATCCGGCTTGCCTTGTGTTTAGCCAGGCAATTGGGAAAAACCATTGGTGCATGCATACTTCTGCTTTGGCTTTGTTGGTATAACAAGATGCCTGCCACTATTAACAGTGTAACTATCTGGTATGTTGTTTCTAGGGATGATGACACTGCTAAAGAGTTCCTTGGAAAAATCCGCATGCTGTTATATGAAGGAGACAGGCATATGGCTCAATTTGTTGAGATTGAGAATTATTTCACCGGTAGCATCAAAGAACCAAACAATACTGAACAAATCACTTTCCTTAATGACTGCTTTATCAAATCAGTTCCACCTACAAGGAAGATACTTGGAAAGTCTGGAAACTTATGGATAGATGAAGCTCACAGGCTTAACTGCACTGATTTAAGTTCTGAAGACTTTTTTGACTTGGCTTCAGCTATAACTGCTGAGACTGGAGGAGCAATAGTTGTATCCTCTTCTCCACAAGGAATAATTGGATTCTTTTACAGGGCTATAGATCCCATGAAGCAGCAAGAAGTTAATGAGTATACCAGTATATGGTGGGACCATACTATATGGGATGATGACACTAAAGAGTGTTTAGCTCATAAAGCATTTGTGGAAAGTGAAAGAATAAGGTTAACTGCTGCAGGAAGATATAAAATGTGGCAGCAAGAGCATGGAGCTCTATTCACAGTAACAGAAACTGCTTTCTTTGATCATGAAGATATAGAGCAGAACTTGGAAGATGTTCCTAATTTGTATGAGTATAAGGAAACTCCATGTGGTTTAGGGATTGATTATGGAATGAAGAGTGCCAGGACTGTATTAACAGTAAGGGCTAAGATAAAAGATACAATCAGGCAGATATTCCAATGGCGCAGTCCGGCAGACTTTGATATCAACAAGTTAAAAGATCCTGAATGGGAACATTCAATTCCAAGATTAAAGAACCGGTATAAATTATTTATGTCTGTGGCAGATGACTGTCCGGCCGGAGATACAACTAACAGATATCTTGAAGAACAGCAAGGATTGGAATTTAAGAAATATAACTTCAGAAGTGACCAAATGAGCAAACAGGATGGAATTAACCGAAATTGCTTAGCTTACTCATATAGAGCAGCCTTGAAGTTGGGAAAGTTGAAAATACCTGTATGGAACAAAGTTCAGCAGTTTGAGATGAAAACTGTTCAGGAAGTAGAGCAAAAGGTTTTAATAAGTATTAAGGCTCCGGAAGGACAATTATGTGATACTTTTGATTCAGATATGATGGCTAGCTTACCATTCCTTGATATGCAAACTGTTTCAGATTTTTATGTGGACCCATTGCATATAGAGGATAAGCATAGAGTAGACTCAACTGATCCAAGGAAAGACCAAGGTGCTTTCAAGAAATTAACAGATGAGCAGTGTAGGCAGTTGATTAAGGATGCAAATGAAGGATTGATTAAGCCGGAGGAATAAAAATGAGATATTGTACTATTTGTTGGATGGAAGGGCATGATAATTCAGTTCACTTAGATGAATATGGATTTTTAAAAACAGGAGAAGGTGAATAAGATGGCAAAAGAAAAAAAAGTAAATAAGGAAGGAGTAGTATCTCCAGCGCATGTGTTAAAATTGTTGGATAAGATTGGAATTGAGTGTAATTCTAGCTTTTTTGATGCAAACAGTAGAAAAGTTATGAAAGACAAGATTGGTCAAATAGTGCCATTACTTGATTTGATGGATGAGCGAGATGAAACTTATCAAAGAATCCCTGAAGTAATGATTCCAGCATTGAAGGAAGAATTAAAGAAGAATGATGCATTGTTGAAGAAAAATCATGAAAATGTTAGGGAACAGATTCAGATAGGACTATATCAAAAAGGATATCCTACAACTAGTCCTATGTATGACACTTTCCTTGAAAAGATGAAATTGGACTTGGAAGATGCTCAGATTAAAGTTGATTCCAATATTGAACTGATTACTCCTACCTTTAAGTTTCAGACTAATGAAAGGTGGAAGGAAATTCAGTTAGAGTACAATAAGCGGAATGTTAAAGCTATTAAGGATAATATCAAGGAAACTGAAACTCAGATTGAATTAGTGAAGAAAGATATCACTGAGCAGACTGAACGTATGAAAGCTCGTAGATTGCAGATAATAGAGGAACTGAAAGATCTTAAGGAAGATGTGTCTGAGTTCACTGGCAAAACTCCAGAGTACATAGGATAATTGGAAATGCGAATGGTTAGAGCGATATCACCTCCCTAACTAACAGTTGGGATTCTGCTCTGGGTTGAGAAACCTTCATTCCCACGCAAGATTTCCAATGTCCTTTTTGTTGTCTATAAATTAACCTGAATCAAAAATTATATATATAAGTTTCCATATGTTATATTTTAGACTATAGTTTGTAGACGGTATTACAATGAAATTTCATTTGGAAAGCCCTGAGATACAATTAAGGGAAAGTGCTGGATTAGTAAAGGATGTATATGATCCAGTAACAAGCGTTAGAGAACCTCTTTCTGCATATAGAACTATGCTTGATTTAATCCATAGTGATGCAACTCTTTCATCAGCTTATTCCCTGATAACAAAGTTTGCAACTTATAGAGGATATGATTTTACTGGTGGAACAAAAGCTCAGAGAGACCGCCATAGAAAACTCTTCACTGAATTAAATTTCCAACAAGTGCTTCCAAATATTATGTATTCCTTGAATTATTATGGAGACTGCTTTCTTGAATTGAGAAAAAATGATTCTTCTTCCATTAATGAACTCTGGCCCTTGGAAACAACAGAGATGCGCATTATTTATAATGAGCATGGTAAAGTTGGAGGATATGTCCAAAGACCATTTAACATGACTAATTTATCTGAAGAAGAAGTTTTGAAAAAAGAGAAAGAGAAAATAACTGATTCTGAAACTGGAGAAGAAAGAACTCAGGGAATTTTCTTTGATAAAGATGAAGTGATTCATTTCCGTATGAAATGGATTGGTTCTCAGGTTTATTCCTATAATCCAAATGAGCCAATTAGTCAGATTGCATCAACAGGATTATATGCTGGAAATTACTTAATGAATATTTTTATCAATATGCCTCCAAGATATGTTGCTCATCTTGCTGGAATTAGCAACAGTGATTTCACAACTGCTAAAAGAGAATTTGAATCAACAAAAACAAATTACAAAAAAACTATTGCTTTTACAAAAAGCTCAGACCCAACTTCAAAATTAACTTTGCAGAAAATAGATGCTCCTTATGATGAAATGCTGATTAAGATTTTATCTTGGATTCATGGTGAGATGCTTAAGATAACTCATGTCCCAAGAACTTTTATTGAAGGAGACACTTCAGAGAATAGAGGTGTAGGAGAAAGCCTTAATCTTCCTTTTGAAGTTTCATTGCAATGGATACATAGATGTGTATTAGAGCCTCCAATTAACAGAACACTTTTAAGATTGCTTAAGAAAGGAGTTCCTAAATCAACAGAAACAAAATCTGCTAAGAAAGAAGTAAAAATTAAAAGTGAAGTTCAATTAAGATTTAATGAAATAAGCAGAAAAGGAGAGAATGAAATAATTATGAATGCTGGATTGCTTAGAGATATGGGTCTTAAGCCGGATGCTTTAGTGGCTTATCTTGATGAAAGAGGAATCCTTGGAATTGACCCTGATGATTTTGAAGAGCAACAAGTTTCAAAAAATATGGAATTAAATTCATCCAGGGAAAGGATGAATCCTGGAAAAAAAGATATGACCCAAAATAGAGATGAAGCAGGAACTTCCAATAAGTCTGCTAAGAAGATGGGACTAAAAAGTAAAACTGCAACCAGTCAAAAATAAAATGCCATTCAAATCACAAGCTCAAAGAAAATTTTTATTTGCAAATAAGCCAAAGATAGCAAGCGAGTTTGCATCCAAAACACCCAAAGGAAAAAAACTCCCAGCAAGGGCAAAAAAGAAAAAAAGGTGACTATCATGGAATACAAAGTAATTACAGATAAAATTGAAGTAAGAAGCATTGAAGAAAATAATAAACCTCGTTATATTGTTAGAGGGACTGCAGCTATTGCAAATAAAAAACATATCTATGATTTTGCTAAACAAAAAGATGGAACATTCAAAACTAAGTCAAGTATGTTCACTCCACATTTTCTTGAAAGTATAAGAGAGCAAGCTAAACACAGAAAACTTTTTATTGATACCCAACACGAGCTTGCAAGAAATGCTAGCATTAAAGCATTGGTTAAAGATAAATTTAATGCAGAAGAACAGAAACAACTAGATAATATGCTAGATAGGAAAATGTTACCTTTAGCTAAAATAAATGACATAGATATCATTGGAAATAATTTGGATATTTCTACAGAATTAAACTCTGCATTTAGGGAAGTTGACGAGGAGCATAAGAAATATTTTGATGCAGTGTGGTATTCACTTGAAAACAAGTTTCTTAACGGTATTAGCATCAATTTCACAAACTTTAAATACTTGAAAGATTCTAAAGGTGATTTGGTCATAGATGATGCAGAAGTTTTAGGGTTTTCATACCTTGATTCTCCGTCTGATATTGGTGATTCAATATATGAAGTTGCCATAAGGGCCATAGAAGAAAATACAGGTGAAACTGAAATGGATGAAAAGGAAAAACAATTGGAAGAAAATAAGAAAAAGTTAGATGAAGAAAAAGCTGCATTTGAAAAAGAAAAAGCAGATGCTATAAAAGCAAAAGAAGATGCTGATGTAGAAGTAGCAAAGAAAGCTGAAGAAGAAAAAAAGACAAAAGACATGGAAGAACAAAAAGCTGAACAGGATAAAATCAAGAAAGAGCTTGAAGAAAAAACTGTTGAAGCAAAAAAACTTCAAGAGAAAGCTACTAAAGCTGAAGATGCTTTGAACAAGGCAAAAGGAACTGTGGCTCAAGCACCCAACCCTAATGCAATCAAAGCCGGAAGCGAAACTGATCCTAAATTCTATCAAGAAAATATTGCAAAAATCACAGCAGAACATGATCACGCTATGGAAGTAATTAATAAGGGTCAACACCCTTTGGTTGATTCAAGGATGAAAGGATTTTCTGAATTGATCAACCTTCAGGCGCAAGCCAATGATCCCACCGCAGATTTAAATGCAATAGATGCGGCCTATATCAAGGAGCATAAGCTTCTTGGTAAAAGCGATTCAGACCTCAATGTAGGTGTGAATAGAAGCTAAACCCAAAAAAAACAAAACAGGTGATTTACATGCCAAGTGATGCATTTTTGCAAATAAGAACTGCGTTAGATACCACCACAGAAACAACAGGTGGAGATCAAAGAAGTGGAATAGGAGCTGTCTTTATCCAGAAGGAAATTGACAGAATGGTTAGAGAGGTGAGGAATAAATCAGTGGATTTTGTTCCTCATGTCCAAAGGAAAACCATAAGGCAATTGGCCTACATATGGAACCTTGAAACTAATATAAATGATGGTACTAGCAAGACAGTAGTATATTCTGATGGTGGAACGGGAACACCAAGGCCTAATCGATATTTACAGCTTTTTGCACCTGCAATTTCTTATAGAAGTGATTATGAAGTGACAGGGCTGACACAAGCAGCATCTTCAAGCTATTGGGATGCTTTAGATAGAGAAGCAAAAAGTGCATTGCAATCACATAATTTGACTGAAGAGCAGATGTTCATCTTGGGAAATGATGGAACTGCTGAAACAGCAGGCTTGACATTGAACGGTCAGATTGGAGTAACTAGCTCTTTTTTGGGATTAAAGCAATTGCTTAGTTCTGCAAAAGCAGTTGCAACCGGAACAGATGGGGGCTTTGCAGATGCTTCAACAGCATATGGAAGCACAAGAAGTTCAACTGTTACAGATAGGGAATTTTCATTGAATATCCAGACAGTGAATACTGCTGGAAATGCACAGAATCCATTATCGGTGCAAAATCTTAATTCAGGAATTACAGTAAGTAATATTGCTGGAGCTAAGAGTGCAAAGAGAATATGGTTAGTTTCTGAGCATAGGATGGATGAAGTCAGTGACCTTATAGCTCCACAGGGAAGATATATGATTGGAGCAAGGATGACTGAGTTGGATGGCGGAATGTCTGTTCTATCCTGGAAAAACATTCCATTTGTCTCAAGCAGATTGATGACATATTTTGGAGTAACTTCTGGAGATGGGTCTTCAGTAACATTTACTGATGCAGACAATGCAATTGCATTGCTTGATATGGATAACATCAGTTTTTATAATGTTGCTGGTGTAGATACAAGGCACGTTCCAATAATGGGTGCTGATGCAAGCCAGAGAAGTGATGTTGAAGGTGGATACTTTAAGACTTATGGCATATTTGTTGTTGAAAAATTCAACACTCAAGTTGTGATATGGAACTTATCTTCACCAAATTAAACTTTTAGTTTTTTATTTTAACTAAAATAAACACTTGGAGGTGTTAACAGTGGTATTAATTACAGCAGGAAGTATTAAAATAAATAATTCTGGAGATTTAAAGATGGTCACTATGGACTTAACTTCTATAGCAAATGCAGAGACCTTAAATATAAATCATTTAAGAAATGTTGTTAATGGTTTTGTGAACTGCACTTCAGATGACCAAGTTCAATTTACATCTTCTGGAAACACATTGACATTTATAGCTGGTGCAACCTTGGCAGGAAAATTGACAGTGTGGGGTAAATAAAATGAGATACCCAATTGATGAGAAAACTAAGAAGCCATATGGGATGCCTAAAGGTGAAAAATCCAAAGAAGAAGAACCAGTGGATTTAGATAAAGAAAACGAAAAGAGGTTAGCAGCAGCAAGCCTTGATGTTGGAACCAGAAGAAAGGCAGCAGGTCCAGATTCTGTTAAGAAGAAAGGTAAATAACAAGGTGAATTATGGTCGGTCAAAAAGATTATTTTGCATTATTTGGTAATGGTCATAGGGATAATAAGATTTTTACCTTAAATGCAGGAGAATCAATGACTTTGAACTTTAAAAGTTCAGGAGCTGATACCGCTAGTAACAAATATTATGACCTTAAAAGTGAGGCTAAGAAGGTAATGATAAGAGTTAGTAATATTTCAACTATAACTCATATTGGGAATCAGGAATTATCATCTCCGATAACTCTTGGAACTGCAGCTGCAAATACTTTTTCAACAGGAATTGAATGGAGTAAAATTACCGTGGTGGCAGATTCGGATACAACAACATTTGAGGTGTATGGAAGCTAAAATGGCAAAAGAAATTGAAGATATGGCAAAAGAATTAGGTCTTAATAAAGAGAGGATAGTAGCAGGATTAAAGTCTCATAAAAAAGAAGTTTCAGAAGCTGTAAGGAAAGCTTATGATTTTAAGAATAAACGGAGGAAAGGATAATTATGGCAGATCCCTCTTCAGCAACAAATATCCCTCATTTGATTGGAATTACATTAGATACCGAGGGAGTTGCTAATACTAATGTGGTTGCTTTTAATAGGACTACTGGTGAGAGGCAGATTAAAAGAACAGATGCCAATAAATTAGTTGTATTTGATGCATCTGATTTTACTTTAGGATATTTTGCTGATGATGTTATAGAATTTAATAATGTAGGAGCTTCAGTTGGAGTTGCTACAGTTACGATTACAGATGCAACAGGAGGTTTCCAAAGTACAACTATAGATTGTGCTGCTGCGCCTACTGTATCAATAAACCTGTGAGGTACAAATGAAACAAGCTCAACTTAAAACAATCATTTTGATTTTACTAGCTTTTGTAGCAATGACCTTTTTTGTCCTTGCAGAGTCTATTGAATTAACTTATCCTGATGGTGTTTGGGTCACTGATTCAGGCAATTCGGTTAATTTTAATTTTACAGCAAATACTACTCAGGCCACGTCTATTGTGTGGTGTGCAGTATATGTAAATAATTCTGGTACTTTTGAACTCAAAGCAAATTATACAGATATTACTAATGCTACACCTCATGTATCAGGAATTTCAATTAATGATTCACTTGCAGTTGACTTGGTGGGATGGAACGTAACATGTGACAATGGTTCTGGAGAATTTTATGCAACAGTTGTGAGTTTTGGAGTTGATGGTAATACTCCTTCGACAACATTAGATAATCCAGCTGGAGATGTATATCTCTTTGATTTGAATGAGACCCTATTTCAGTTTACGCCAACAGATACAAGTAATCCTGCAGTAGCATTGCTTTATACAAATTTCAGTGGAACTTGGAAACTAAATGTAACATATGTAGGTTATGTAAGTGGAGTCCAGATTTCAGTGAATATGTCTGCGAATGCAAGTAATAATTACACTGTTGCAAATATTCCTGATGGGGTCTACAAATGGAATGTGATAGCAAATGATTCTGCAGGAAATTCAGCATGGGCTGAAGAGAATAGAACATTTACAATGGATAGTGTACTTCCTACTGCAATAGAAATTTCAGTTCCAGCAAATAATACCATTACTAAGGATACTACCCCTCTTATTGGATGGAAGCCAACTGTAGAAGCTAACTTTGAGAAATATGAGGTTATAGTCTCGGTTAATATTAATTTAACTCAGCCAATTGAAGTTCAAGAGATAACTTCAATTTCAACAAATGAAACTAACTTGAGTAATATTGAGAATGATAATCTTTATTATGTGAAAGTAGCTGCTTGGGATTTAGCCGGAAGGTCAACTAACACTACGACAGTACTTTACTTGACCATAGATACAGAGGATCCTGAAGTCACATTAATTACTCCATTAAATAACAGTTTCCTTTCAGATAACACTCCAGACTTTAATGTTACAGTTGTAGATAATAATACTGATTCCTGTGTCTTGCTATTGTCTAGTAAAAGTGGTTCATCTCTCTCTGTAAATGTAACTGTAGATTCTATAGTTAGTGGAACAGAATTTAACTTAACAGTTCCAACTGATAAGAAGATGGACACAGGAGTTTATTTCTATAATATAGAATGTAATGATACCAGAAATGCCAGGGTAAACGTGAGTTCTTCAAATCTACAAGTTACAGTAGATAATGAAACACCCTCTGAACCAGGAATTATTTCAATATTCCATCAGACAAATAGCACAAATAAGGCTCCAGTCTTAAAATGGACTCCAGTTGTAGAATCTAATTTTAGTAGATATCATGTAAGGGCACTTTATACAAATAATAATAGTATTGCTTATGAAATTAATCTAACAACTCAATCAGTAAACTTTTCTTCTATGGATTTAGTTTCAAACCATAACTATACATTTAATGTTACAGCTTATGACTTAGCAGGCAATTTTAATTCCAGTGGAAATACATCTATAGAACTATTATACTTTACAGATCCTGTATGCGCAGTTCTTAATGAGGGATGGAATGTATGTGGTGCAGTATGGACCGCTCCAAGAAATCTTACTCAGATAGGAGCGGAAACAGGAGCAACATTTGTTTCTGTTTGGAACTCATCTCATCAGTGGGCAACTTGCAATTATGCTGCATCAGTAGATGGCCAGCATTGTAATAATATTGTTAATATACAAAGTCCATTCACCGATAATAGTGAAGGTTCATATAACACCTCAATTAACCATGCAGTATGGGTATATGTGAATCAATCTGCTAATTGGTCTAATAGGACTTGGGTTGCAACTAAGTTAAGTTCAAATATAACCCTTACAAATGCATCTGGAATTGGATGGAACCTTGAAGGAGGATATGTAAACAATGGTGTTACATTTGGAACTATTGCTTATACGCCTACACTAAGAACCAATTTTAGCTTAATGTCATTAAGGTATAACAATGGAACCAGTGTACCTTATGTCAATAATGGTTTATTTAGGTCATTAAATAATTTAACAGTGATAGATTATGGAAGGGCATTTTGGATGTTTTATAATGGAACTGGTATAGGTGATTCTAAGGCCTTGGCAAATGAAACATTTGATGTAGGAGGCTGGTGAAGATGATGTTTAACATGAAAACGATAATCTCAAACCTTGTAATCTTTTGCTTAATGGTGGCTTCAGTAGCAGCCTTAACTACTTATACTGGTGCTCCACAGTTACCTTATCTTATATTTGGTAATGTAGTATCTGAAGGACAACCTGTACCTTATGCTAGACTTACAATTACTAATGAGGGAACCGGTTTTACTAAATCAATAAGAACTAATGTAGATGGATATTGGCAGGAAGAGACTGGAAATTGGCTTACTAGCTCATCTGGAAGGAGTCCAGTAGTAAAACTTATTGAAAATGTTTATTTAGGAGATGTCATAAGATTACAAGTTTCTACAAGTTGTGGAAGCGGAGATACTTGCGTAAAGTCATTTACTGCAGGTGCTGTTGGATATGAGAATTGGGGAAGAGTAGATTTTAGCCTTACAGGAGATGTACCTGAAGCACCTTCATCAGGAGGTAGTTCTGGTGGCGGTGGCGGAGGAGGAGGCGGTGGAGGAGGAAGCTCTACTCCTAAATGGACTTGTGAGGAATGGACTGCATGCACAGTAGATAATAAACAAATAAGACATTGTGTTGATTCTAGAGATAATGGGAGAACAGAAAGTAAAGATTGTGTTTATGTAGAGCCAGAACCTACTACAACAACTACAATTCCTCCAATAGTAGAACCACCAGTTGAACCTCCAGTAGTTTTAGTTGATTGCTTTGATGGAAGCCAGGCACTAACACTTGATGATTGTCCTATCCCAGATGAACCAGAGAATGACCTTTTTATTTATTTACTTGAACTTGCAGGAGTAATCTTAGCAGCATTAGGAGTTCAATGGTACAGAGGAATACTTGGAATAGTTAAATATCACTGGAAAGCTGGAAGAAAACTTCAAGCTGTCAAGACTTTATTCACACTTATTAAGAAGGCCCAAGAAGGCGCTTACGATAAGAAATAAGCTTATGATTCCTGAGGGGAAGAAGCTGAAACCTGAGAGGTTCAAATGTCCAAAATATATCTATTCTTACCAGACTTTAAAGCCTTAGTTAAGAGTACTTCTATGCTCTCAGAGAACTTAGGGTTTAATCATTCAGTCTATTATTATGAAGATGAAGAACAGATTTATTTCTATAAGCCGATAGGAAGCTTTGTTTATTGTTATCAATCCCAGAAAGCAAGAGAGGTTGATGGGATTAAGATTGAGGGATTACCACAGGAAGAAATAGATGAATTAAAACAAAGCTTCGATGCTATAGAAGTTCCAAGGAAGCTGTATATATCCCACATAGAAACAACCACCTCAGGTTGGGTTACACAATAAGATGAACCCTTTCCTAGTACATTTAGTGTATGGAACTGTATTTAATTCATTAGGTGAAATAGTACCTAATGCTCAATTAGCAGTAATAACATCCCAAGGTAATAGGATTTATAATACTGACTCAAATGGAGTATATTTATTTGACTTATCAGATATAGGGTATACTGAAGGTGAAACAGCAACCATAGATGTTACTGAACAATTTAATAATGAGCTTGTAACAGATAGCTTTGTTGTGTCAGGTTTCTTTACTGCAGACCATGACATAACCCTTGTATTAAGAACTAGAGTTGAGAACATCTCAAACTTGAATGAGCAGAATGTACTTCATTCAGTTGGAAAGAAACCAATTACTGCAAACAACCCCTTGCCTATTTTCAATGAGACCAATCCATTAGATGGTTATATGTTAGCAGGCGGGGATGACAATAATCAAATTTATGGTTATATTAATTCAGGAGGAGCTTGGTATATCCAGAAGTTTAATAATTCCGATAAAACTTATAAGTATGTAAAAGGCCCTAGTGATTTTATTTCAAATTGGAATGCCAGAACTACATTAAACTATTCTTTTCCAAATGAGGTGTTTTGATGAAGATGATTTTGTTACTATTGATTGGATTACCTTTGCTTTTTGTGATGTCAGCTAGTGCTGTTAATTTGGAAACTAGACCTCAATTGCAAAGATTAGACAGAATAATCAGCCTTGATCAATCTGGAAATAATATAACAGCAGATAACTTTTTTGGCGACCTTACTGGAACTGCTAACAATTCAGAGTATTTAGATGGAATAGACTCAACACAATTCCTCAGAAGCGATATAAACGATACTTTAGAAGCATATTATTTATATCCAAACGGAACAGAACCTATTTCATTAAATCACTTAGTAAATAAGGAATTTGTTGAACTGGCAGTTGCAGGACTATCTATTGATTACTTTTTTACTGATACAGCCTCCGACATTTCAGGATACTTTGTTTTAAATGATACTTCAAGTACTGCTCCTCAAAGTGTAGTACAAAGCGTTAGTTTATCTTCTGGAAATAATCAGTCAGTTTTTAACTTTTCAACTGAAACAGGACTTCCATTTATTTTTTTAAGTGAGGGAATTTATGATGCTCATATTCATTTAGACAAGACTGGCGGAGCAGCTCAAACTGTAATTCCAAGGTGGACATTAAGCAAAAGAAATGCTTCAGGAGAATTTTTAATAATGATTTCAGAAACAGGCAATGAAGAAATAACAAGTACTGAACAAACATTTGATTTACATTCTGTTTTTAATGATGATATTCCTATAGTTAGCACAGACAGGTTAGTATTCAGTTTGTTTGTGGATATAATTGGAGGAGGAACTTCAACTGTAAGATTATATATGGAAGGGAATACTGATTCACATTTTACTTTCAGAACACCTTCATCAGTATTACAAGAGATTTTCATTAGAAGAGACGGAACAAATCAATTAACAGGAAATTGGAATGTAGGTGGGTTTGATATAACTAATATTGGGGATGCAGATATTAATACTCTTGAATATGCAAATGGACCAGTTCCATGCATTCAAGATAATGGTGATTCAGGTATGATTTATACTAACGGAACTACGAGTATTTGTTTAACTTATACAAATCATTCTGTCTGGAACAAATCAGGCAATAATATATTTAACAGGGAATTTACTGGTAATATTGGGATAGGTACAACTTCTCCAGATTCCGCATTTCATATTAAAGCAGATGCTCCTGGAAGTGTTGGCTCACATTCTGCAGGACAAATAATTATTCAAAATCCTGCTGACAATAATAAATCTAATGTAGTTATTACAGCTTATGAATCA
>SDBV01007717.1_pt1 | contig 14656 bp, 11 predicted proteins | sample 2277081 | NCBI WGS metagenome assembly SDBV01 (sample SAMN10402039, study PRJNA504765) | marine sediment metagenome | isolation source: marine sediment core GS10_PC15, 223 cmbsf | place: Arctic Ocean: Southern Knipovich Ridge | collected 2010
GACCATTTTCTCGCGCTGGGAATTACGACGGAGGATTTATCGTTGAGGGCGTGGCGTGAGGCCCAGGCACGGTGCATAAAGCTGGTAAAGAGGCTCGGACTTGACCATTTCAGCGATATCGGGGTGCAACAGGAGCAAGAGTATTCGAGTTCCGAGGAACAATCTGATTCGGATCCGGCGGTAACGCTAAGAGAATCTGAAGCAATGCCGCAGGAGAGTGTCGCTTGGCAGATGCTCCGGATACCGAATGTTGGCCCGCAACTCACGAGGATGGCTTTCCATCTGTACAAATACTGTGCTGACCGACAGCTTGAGGGTCCGGGCCCTGCTGTCGGCGACGCAGGCCATACGGTGGACCTGGAGATCCTGGCAGAGAATGCCCTGCAAGGTCCCATCGTTGTCGGCGTCTTCCAGGATCCTGAATGGAAAGCGCCGCCGATTCTCATAAAGCGGATTCCAGAGCCGGGCACTTATTCTCTTACTCTGCCACCTGGTCGCTACTACTTTGGGGCGATGGCCGGGGTTCCTCCCGAGATGAGCGGCGTCGGTGTCCATGAGTCTTGGCCTACGGGCGTAGATCTTGAAGAAGACCGGGAGAAGAAAGTAAGGTTGCTTCTATCGCACGAGTTTAGGCGTGCAATCCCGATGGGCATGTATGACCTAGGTAGTGCGGTCGAAGCCCCTCCCAACAAGGAGAATCTAAAGAACTACTTGTGGGGGCGGGTGCTGGGAGCAGATGGGCAGCCAGTCTCGTTGGTCACGATGCAAATTCGGGAGCACAATCCTGGGGCAGGAAGCATCGCGGCGCCCGACAGAATTACAAACGCTGATGGCTATTACTACTTGAGGGATTTCGCTTGGCCTTACAAAGTCCACGCTCTGTGGTCGGAACCACTGCCATCGGCAGTTGGTCAGCGACATCGCTCCATGGGGCGCGAGGCTGTTTATGAGGGGCCGAATCGTGTCGACTTCCAGTTCGAGCCGTTTCCCCAGGGCGAGGGGAACATCAGCGGGCGCTTCGTGGACCAATACGACAATCCTGTAGCCGGCTGCTATGCCGACGTCTCCGCCGAAGACCGCTCGTTTGGCTACCGCATTCACTGCAGCAAAGAGGACGGTTCATTCCAGATATCCGGATTGCCCGCTGGCGATTACACGATCCGGTGCCTTCCCTTCGATTACCGCGCGTATGAGCACGCAAGCACCGAGACCACCCTCAAAGAAGGACAGTCCCTGAGACTTGGCAAGGTAACCATACGAGCAAACCAAGTCTATTACGGGCGATTGCTCTTCCGGGACGGCACTCCCGTCCATATCGACGACCCACCATGGCCCGGCGCCGAAGTGAACTTGATGGTTCCTGAGCAAAGTTCTGTTGGGGACGGCCAAGTCGACAGCTTCTTTGGGATAAGCTCAGCTCCCCCCGACGAGAATGGCTATTTCAAGCTACACATATCGCCGAGAGGAAAGGAGACAATAGGCGAGATCATCGTGAGCTGGCCGTATGGCGGCAGGGCGTGGAAGACGCTCGGAAAGTTTGACCTCGACGACCTCTCAACCAATCCCGAGGACATTCCCACGATTCAGGTCCCGCGGCCTCTGTGGCTGATTGAAACTAACGGATAGCGCCCTCCCTGGAGCGTGAAGCACTGATCCCTGACAACTTAGCAGGAGAAGCTGAACAAGATTGGCGCGAAAGCCTCTACCCGGCGAGTCCCTATCCCAGAGAGTATGAGACGTCCCAAAGGCGAGTTCCAGCCGCCCCTTGAAAAAGCAGCCCCATCTTGTCCATCCTGCAAATCCTGTCCAGAGAAAAGAACCGGGGGCCGCATGGACATCGAAATCCGCGAATACCGCGACGAAGACCAAGCCGAGCGGATGCGCGTGCACGCGATCATCTTGTCGATCTCTCACAGCTGGAACTACTGCATATAGGAACAAGTTCGCGGAACGCCTGTAGATATTGGCGATTCTGAGACCAGAGCCCAGCGCGCACACGATTCGCACGCGCCGGCCTGCTCTTCTTAAGGCCTCTAACAAGAGTTCTTGACAAGACGCTGGCAATAATTCATAACGTGTTCGGCACGGCGGGGGCGCCGACGACCGAAACCGAAGATCGGGCTGCACAGGAGGAGTGTTATGGCACGCCCGATTTTGCCCGACAGCTTATGGGACTGTTTGTACTTATTCAATACTCCGCACTCGATCGTGGCCTCCAGGTCGACTGTGGCTGTTTCGGTACAATCCTGGGTGATGCCCACGACCACGTGAATGCCACCACGTTGTGGCGTACCGTAACGCTCGGCGTCCTCGCCGGGTTCGCGCTGTGCCTCGCACATATTCGTGCGCACTGGGAAACCTAGAGACAGACTGTGGGTCTATTGGTTCTGGCCGTTGTTCCTGGTAGGCTGAGTCGAATGAGACGTCGAACCTCTATTGCATCGCCTCGAAGCCTGGGCTGTTTCGTAGCCGTCTCGGTGCTCTGGACATCAGCGGCGATGGCGGCGCAACACGACACACCGCACATCGTATTCATCGTTGGCGAAGGCGAGTACGGCTCGGCGACGACTATGCCGGCGCTGGCCGGGGAGCTGGAAGAGCAGTTCGACGTCAACGTTTCCGTCATCCTGTCCGAGCAGAGCGGTATTACGAAACGCGGGCAGAATGCAGAGGACATCCCCGAATTCAGCCCCTTCCGCAATCTTGAAATGATCGCCGATGCCGACCTGATCGTGTTCTACGTCCGCTTCCGGATCCCGCCGCCCGAACAGTCAGCCATGCTCAAGGCCTACTTCGACGCCGGCAAACCCGCCATCGCCCTGCGCACAACAAGCCACGGATTCTGGAACGACAAGGGGTGGTTTCCGCGTTTTTTCGGCGGCCACTACAAGACCCACACAGGCATGGGACCCGGATTGTTCGCCGTCGTGCCCGCCGAAGCCGCCGATCACCCCATCCTGCGCGGCGTCCCAAAGAGCGAACTGATCCCCAACGCCGGCCCCTACATGTCCCAGCCGCTTTCAGATACGGCCACCGCATTGATCCTCGGCAAAGGCGGCGACTTGCCCGCCGAACCCATCGCGTACACAAACAAGTACACCGAAAACTCCCGCATCTTCTACACGTCCATGGGCACCCCGGGCGACTTCAGACTCCCCAGCTTCAAGACCCTAATCGTAAACGCCATCTTCTGGGCCCTCGGCGAGGAGATCCCCGAGGGCGGAATGCTCAGCCCGGGCAAAGAAGACGACTTCGCCTACGAAGCGTCGCCCCTGCCCGCGCCCCCGACACTCGATGCGCCCGCCGGCGCGACCGTCCTATTCGACGGCAGGGATCTCTCCCAGTGGGCCCACTGGGACCCCAGCGTCACGCCGCGGGCCATCATGATCGACCGCCGCGCCGACTCGACAGCGGGCGGCACGACATACACCGAAGCGCGCTGGCCCATCATCGGCGGAAGCGCCGTCGCCGCGCCGGGCTTTGGCGACATCGTGTCGAAAGAGGAGTTCAGCGACTACCGCCTCCACCTCGACTTCCTTATCCCGGAGGAGCCCGCCTATCTCAAAGGCCGGGTCCGTGGCGCGAGCGGCGTATATCTTGCTGGACGCTACGAGATCGAAATCGTCGATTCCTACGACAGCGAAGCCGACGAAAGAAGTTGCGGAAGCATCCTCCTAGCCAGTCCGCCCTCGCAGAACGCATCGAAGCCCGCCGGGACATGGCAGAGCCTCGACGTCGAATTCCGCGAAGGTCCCGGCCGCCGGGCCACGATCTCGGCATGGCTCAACGGGACACTCGTGCAAGACAAGGTCGACGTGCAGCCCACACTTTGGGGCTTCCGGCCCCGGCCATCCGGAAAGCCCATGTACGCCTCCACCCTCGAAGAATCGAACACCCTCTATCGCATGGACACAGGCGACTTCAGCATCACCATGCACATCAAGACCGGACAGACGGGCCTGCTCGCCGGCAAGGCGCCTCTCGCCGAGAAGTGGGGATTCGGAAGCAAGAGCCTATACTCCTACGGCGGCGGGATAACCTACTTTGCGTCCTACGAAGCGGCCGAAACCTACGGCTGGCGCAACATCGACGACGGCAAATGGCACCACGTCGCGCTCGTCTGTGACGGCGACACGGCCCAGATCTTTATCGACGGCCAGCCCTCGCAAAAGAGACCAGGTTTCGGTGGCCTCACCGACAACGAGGACTACGTCTTTCGAATCGGCGACGGCGAACAAGGCTTCATCGAAGCCTATAAGAACGACCTGCGCGAAGTCCGCTTCTACCGCGCCGTCCTCAGCGAAGAGCAAGTCAAGCTCATAGCAGAAGGCAAAGACCCCGGCGCCGGCGATCCCGTCCTGCACTGGAAGCCCGAGCCCGCGGCAACCGAATCCTCCAAGGGCCCGCCAACAGTCACCGGCCCCATCCGCCTGCAAGCCGACACCTCCCGCGTCCGATTCGCAAACATTTGGGTGCAGCCACTCGACAGGTGATTTCGGGATAAGTTGAGGATCGTGGCCAAGCTCGGCTAGCATAGCTGCATCCAGGGCCTGCCCGAACACGGTCTGGCCCCGGTTGGGGTCGACCCCAACCGAAGGTCCGAGGTGTCCCAATTTCCCTGACACGAGACAGATCGGCCATCACCATCTTGACGACCACAATCGGCTGTGCCGCCACATTCTTCAGTCCAGCGCCGCACAGCATGCCACCACGACTCGATAGGTACGAATGCTAAACCGCTACTGGAACCATCTCTGGTCCGAAATGTCCGAAACGGGCCGGAAGACCTTTCCCTGGGACGTGACACGCGGCGCTGCAGCCGGCACAACAGCCACCTTGCAGATGGCCTTCGCCCTCATCATCGCAATTCAGCACTTCGACGCCAGCACCCTCCAAAAATCCCTCATTGCCGGCGCCTTTTCCATCGGCCTTCTACTATCGCCCCTCTACACCTCCTGGTCACCCATCCTAAAACGGAAGACCCTGCGAGGCGCACTGCCCGCCTTCGCCACCGCCTTCGCACTCATCGCCTCGGCCTACGCACGAGACGCCACCGAATATACCTGTGGAATGGTGGCCTTTGGCATCTTCGCAGCCGTCGCAGCGCCCATCATGACCTCGATCTGGAGGGACAACTACAGAGAATCAGTGCGAGGGCAAGTCGTCGGCGTCACGGCCTTCATCATGATCGGCGTTGGCCTGCTCACACAACTCGCCGGCGGCCGCCTCCTGGATGCCAACCTCGGGTACTACCGGTACCTATTCCTCATCCTTGCCGTGACGTCCGTGGTCAGGGGCATCGCGATCCTTAAGATGCCAAACTCCAAAGGAGGAGAGCGCATCACGCTCAATCCCCTCTCGAGCTTCTCCGCGATCTGGGAGAACCCAATGTTCGGCTACGTGCTCCTCGCGTGGTTCATAATGGGCACGGCCCAATTCGCCCTCCAGCCCCAAAGAATCGAATACCTCAGCCAAGCGCAATACGGCTTCGAGCTCGGACCCGGCACCATCGTCCTCATCGTCGGCGTGACCACCGAGATTGGCCGCCTCTGCGTCATCCAGATATGGGCCCACGTATTCGACCGCTACAACTTCATCTGGATCCGGATCGCCATCTCCAGCATCATCTTGTCCCACGTTCTCCTCTACTACAACTCACACACCATCCCGATGCTGGTGCTCGCATCCGCGCTACTCGGCATTGCCTTCGGCGGCGGCGCCATCGCCTGGACACTCTGGGTCACCAAATTCGCCCCACCCGAAGAAACGGCGCGCTACATGTCGGTCCACACCTTCGCCACCGGCCTCCGCGGAAGCCTGGGACCCGCCATCGGCTACATCGCCGTCGAGCGCCTTACCATTCAGACCACGTCATGGATTGCGGCAGGAATGATCGTGCTCTCAATAGCGATCCTGTGGCGAATCCGCAACCAGGCCACCCGAATCCAGCCACACATCCCCGACGAGCCCGTCCCAGCCGACAGCGTCACCTGACGAAACTCCACATCCCGAAAACCGGCAAGAATCCATGGCCTGCCCGAGGCCATGACTAGCAGTCGCTAGGCTGGCGCCGCAGCGTATTGGGCGCCCGCCTCTTTAGCTCAGCGCTGAGGACACTCAGTCGTCATCAGTTCCCGCTTCGTCGGGAGCTGCGTTAGACTTGCCACCCAGAGCGAAACCAACGACCACCACCACGCAGCCCAGAACAATCAACACGATCTGCTTCCATCCGACCCCCGGATTCGGCCCAACACCGATCAAATCAGCCACAAAGCCAACGACGATCATCAATGCACCAACCACAATCAACACAAGACGGCGTATATCCATGAGACATGTCCTCCTATTCGGCCTATGCCATCTTCAATATTCGCGCCACTCAGCCACCGCCGCGCCCCACTTCCTTAAGGACGCCTGCACCACGCAGCAGATTATACACCCCCACAATCGCAGTATCCCCTACTTTCTCAGCAATTTCGCTTTGCTCACAAATGTCAACGAAACGGCCCCTCCTGGTTCTTCTCTCCTTCACAATTGCAGCGCTTTTGAGTACTACATTCAACAGAGGGCGATGCGGCACGGCGTCGGAGCGCTGGACCTTGGCCAGCGTGGACCGGTTCTCCTCGAAGACAGACACAATATGCGTCACACTACGACTTCATGGCCGCTACGCCTTCTGCCCAAGCACGGGCAGGCACGGAAACATGGCGGCACACAGGCAGGCAGTTGTGAGCACTTCAGGATCGGACGGCAAAGTGGAGATTATCACCTCGGCGCGCGTGCGCGCGTGGTGGCTCACAACCTTCCGTGGATACACCCTAGAGAGCAAAAAGCGCGTCCCGCATGAAAGCCCATTCAGAGAGATATACTACAAGAACCACTGGGTCCTGACGAAGCAGAAAGACGAGTAACCGTTTACGCGTGCCCCACTACGCCGCCCGGTTCCGCGACCATGTCACAAATCGCCTGGCTCGTCGCCTACCCCGGCCCATTCCGCCTCAATCAGAGCCTATGGCTCGGACAACGGAATGTAAGATTACTGTTCAGCCATCGCTTCGTGTACAATAGTTCCAGCACAGGGGGATTGTAGCTCGAACGAAGGCCTGCGGTCCGCGAACTTGTTCGATCACCGGGGGGCCGTCGCTCAGGGGGAAGACTTCACTGCAGAGCGAAGTCATCCCGACCCACAAATCCCAAAGTACGCACTCGCCGCAGGAGGTCGAGACTATGGGCATGGGCATTTCCGTAAACCCGCACGACAAGAGACGCATCGGACGCATGCTGATCGATGAGGGCATCATCGAGCCGGAACACCTCAAAGCTGCACTCGAAATGCAGGCCGAACGCGGTGGGAAGATCGTCGAGACCCTCATCCATCTCGGCTATCTCGACACCTCAACCATGTCCAATTTCCTTGCTTCACTGCCGGGTGTCGCGAGCATCGAGCTCGACAAATACCGCGTACCGAGTGAGTTATGCGAGCTGATTCCACGCGAGTATGCAATCAAGCACGAGGTCTTCCCTATCGACCGCATCGGAAACTGCTTCACGGTCGCCATGGCCTTCCCAATCGACCTCGCGACCATTCGCCAGCTCGAAGAGATCACAGGCTTGGTCGTCAGCGCCCTATTGTGCAATGCGCAGGACATCCGCACGGCCATCCGCAGCTACTATTCCACAAAGAAATCGTCGGAGAGTCGGCCCCAGAACGAAATCATGCGAGGGCAGATCGAAACAGGACTAAAGATCGAAAACGTCGTCCAGATGGTCCGCCGTATCGACTGCCTCCCCACGCTTCCCCAGACCGTACAACAAGTCCAAGAAGCCACCGCCGATCCCGATACCTCGCTTCGCGACATCGCCGACATCGTTTCGACCGACCCCGCGATCTCCGCCAAGCTCCTACGCCTCGCAAACTCAGCCGCATACGGCTTCCTAAGCAAGATCAACAACGTCCAGAGCGCCATAACACTCCTCGGCATGCGTGAAACCTACATGGCCGTCCTTTCATCGGCCATAATCGACCTCACAGAGGCCTCCAGACACTTCGACCACGAACGCTATTGGAAATGGTCCATGTTTTCCGCCGCCGCCGCCCGCAACATCGCAACCGCCGCCGGGCACGGACGAAAAGCCGGCATCTTCACCGCCGGCCTCCTCTCCGACATCGGGCGCTTCGCCCTAGCAGAAATCGCCCCGATCAGATACTCGAAGATCGACCAAGATCTTGAGGGCAAGGACATGGCCATCGCGGAAGAGGGAGCCCTCGGCATCGGCCACCCGGAAGCGGGCCACATTCTTGCCGTACACTGGAAAATGCCCGATGAAATCTCCGATCCCATTCGCTTCCATCATCGCCCCGAACTCGCCAAGATCCACCCGGACCTGACAGCCATGGTGGCCCTCGCGGCCATCATGTCAGACGCCTACATGCGCGGCGACACACCCGGCGAAGAGGCCTTCGAACCGCACACCGAGCTTCTGACGATGCTGGGACTCCAGCCCGCGCAAGCCGCCGACGCCTACGCAGCCACACGGACGCCCGAAATGGAAATGATGTGACCGCCTCCGCGGGTCAATGGAAGTAGCTCGTCCGAACGCCGAAATCCTCACTCAACCTTCGCAATTCAGCCATCAACTCCGGCGTCTCCCCCACCCGCGTTATCTCCCCGATGAGATAGTAGCTCTTCTCGAAGGCCCAACCCCGGGCAATGGCCTGATCGCCCTTTGACGCGCCCTGCAGCGAGGCCTTGAGCACCATTTCCTTCTTCACAGCGCCCGCCTCGCCCTCCAATCGCAGCACCAATTCCTCGTCCCGGGACGCGTCGAACTGCCCGTACACCGTGACCACACGCCCACGATAAAAATCCGGCAACCTGCGCGGGTACACCGTGTCCTCGTCAATACGCCCATAATCCGCCCGCAGGTTCACCAGGATCGCGTCATTGATCTGCCCCAAAAAGGCCGGAAGATCATCATCGATGTCCTCAATCCGCGGCGCGACAACCGTCATCCCCTTGTTCCTATACGCAAGCAGATCCATCAGGTAACGGTCCACTGTGTTGCCCCCGCCGAAAGTGAAGATCGTATTCCCGAATACATTCTCAGCCGTCAGCGCATTAATGAGCGCTCTGCCTGACAGATTCCCCGTCGTCGGCCGCCCGTCACTCAGCACCACTACGACACCAGGCAGACCCGGACGCGGCGCCCCGGCGATTACAGGCCGAACGGCCTTATACAAGTCCGTTGTGCCCCGCGATTCCATACCTTCCAAGAATGCGGCCGCCTGCTCGATCTCCACATCGGAAACAGGCGTCAGACCCTCACGAAACGACCTAGAACTGTCCCTAAAAACAACAATGTTGAACCGGTCCTCCGGTCGAAGCAGGGCCAAGCCCTCCTTCAGCCCCCGCACTGTCAGGTCGAGCTTTCGTTGCACAATACTATTCGATGCGTCCACGACGAAGGTGACATCCTTTGGAAGCACCTCTACACTCTCACCCTCCCTGGGAAAGATCTCCAGCCGGAAAAAGCCCTGCCCCGTTGCAGGATCGACATACGTCGCCGCCCTAACGTCAACCACGCCATCCATACGCTCAAACGGACTCGCGCGCTCGATGTCCCGGCGCGCAAATTCCCCCGCCAACAGCGTCTCATCAGGCAATAGCGGCAACATCTGCCCATCGAGCTCAGGGAGGAAGACACCATCGGGTTCCTGGGCGCCCTCCAAGGCGCCGTTTTCCGCAGCATCCGTGTCTCCGCCCGAAACCAACTCAGGCAACGCACCCAGCCCAAGCGCCTCAACGCTACGCCCGCCGCCCGAACCACCCATTCCGGCAAGCTCACCATCCTCCAAGAGACGGTTCTCCCGGTGCCGGACATAACGCCGCGCGATCTCGATGTCCTTACGCGCTACGTCCTGGGCGATCTCAAGAATTCGTGCCTCAACGCCCTCAGCCACGTCCGCGTCCTGACTCAGATCATGTTCCCGCGCCATCCCCTCCTTCGAAACACGCTCGGCCAACGGCGCCGCGTCCTCAGGCACTTCCAGTTCCGCTTCGAACAGCGGCAGGTGCTCGGTCTCACGCTCAAGCAGGTCGCGTACCGAGCCCGGACGCGAGGCCATCGTGAGGGCCTCCTCCGGCGGAAGCTCAAAACGCGACCGCGTGACGTCGTCAAGCAAATCGACGCGCACGCGCATCGGAAGCGCATCGGCAGCCGAATTCGCGCGAATCAGAAAAATGTCCGGCGCGGCCACATACAAGCCCGAGTACAGCGCCAGCGCAGCCAGAAAACTCACCAGCAGCATCGCCTTACGACTCAACACGGTTTCCCGCTCCATCTAGAAAAAAGCCATCATCTACAAAGGGCACTCAGGCCTAGGACAACTCATCCAACCGCGCCTGGGCCAAAGAGGCCTGCGCACTGTCCGGGTACTCCTCAAGGACCTCCGCATAAGTCTTCATCGCCTGCTCAAAGTCCTGCCCCTTCTCAAAACACTGCCCGGCACGCCACAGCGATTCGGGTGAGAGTTCGGGATGGAAAAAAAGAATGGCCACCCGCATAAAATGCTTCGCGGCGGCCTGATACTCCTCACGCTTCTCATAGATCTCACCCAGACGAAAGCGCGAAAGCGCGGCGGTCTCGCCATTGTTCGCGTTCGCTCCCTCCTCGTACAGCGGCAGCGCCGCCTCCATGCTGCCGCCAGCCTCATACAGACGCGCCATACGATACTTCGAGTCCAGCGCCGTCATGCTTGCAGGAGCGGCCACCACCACGGCCTCATAGCGTTCCACGGCCTCATCGCTACGGCCCGCATTCTCAGCGCATTCCGCCATCTTGTACAACACCCGCTCAGGGTTCGGATAATCCGGCACATGACCAAGCAGGGCCTCGAACGCGACAAGCGCCTTGCCCCAATCTTCCCGGTCGAAAAGGTGCTGGCCGACCCAGGCATAAGTCTTCTCATTCAGGCCAACGCCGCGCCAGGCTGTCATCACGCGAAGGAAACTCTCCGCCGCGCCATCGAAGTCCTTCGACTCATAACGCGCCAGCGCCAGACCCTTCAACGCGTGCCCCGCATACGGGCCGTCCGTTGCGCCAACGTGCGCGCTCTCGAAATAAGGGATCGCCTTCATGGGGTCGCCCCCTTCGCGCAGCCAATAGTCGCCCGTGCGCAAGTTGGCTTCGGGCGCGTACTTTCCGTCAGCGTAGGACTCAAGTAATTTCCCAAACACGTCCGTACTCTCGACGTACTTCCCTCGATTGTACTGCGCGATCGCGAGCCGGTAGAGCCCCTCCTCATGTGCCGGGCCGCCGGATACGCCGGCGAGGGCGCGCTCATACCTTGTTACGGCCTCCGAGTAACTCTCCAGCGCAAAATAAGCGTCCCCCGCCCGCAGATGCGCCTCGATGGCCCGCGAGTGGTCCGGATAGCGGTCCGCGAAATCCCCCAAGGCCTCCGCCGCTTCCATATGGCGCCCAAGCCGCTTCAGGCAGTCACCGTGCTTAAACACGGCGTCCGAAGCGAACTCGCTTGAGGGAAAAGATGCATAGACTCTCTGGAACACATCGCAAGCTTCTGAGAACGCCTGCTCCTCATAGAGCAACGTGCCTTGAAGAAAAAGCGCGTCGCCCTCAAGACCCGTAGTCTTGGCACTCCCAAGAAAGCCGTCCACTTCGCGCTTCGCGGACGCACGGTCGCCCTTGAGATAATGCACCCAGGCCACTTTGTACTGCGTCCGAAGCGCGAACTCAGACTCCGGGAACGACGCCCGCAACTCCTGGAACGTGCCGAGCGCATTGTCATAACGTTCCTGCTGCTGAAAGCAATTGCCCAGCAAATACAGCGTGCCCGGCCGATACTGCGAATCGGGATACTGTGCAGCAAATTCTTCCGCCGCTGCCATAGCCGCCTCTACGTTCCCGGCCTCATACAGCGCCCAAGAATGGCCATAGCGCGCCCGATGCGCATACACAGAATCGGGGTAGTCGCCTTCCAGCCGCTCGTAGGCACTCACCGCCGCGTCAAACCAGCCAAGCTTGTCATAGCTCTCCGCCGCACGGTAATGCGACTCCATACGTAACGGGTCGCCCGCTCCCTCCATGCCCGCAACTTCGGAAAACTCCACCGCGGCCTTCTCCAGATCGCCCTGAGCGACATAAGCAAAGGCAAGCTGGTAGCGCCCCATCGGGACAAACGGGTTCGAGGCATGTTCCCTCACCAAACGCGACAACGCGCTGACGGCCGAAGCCGCCCTTCCGGCCTCGGCATGCGCCTTCCCAAGAAAATAGAGCGCCTCGCCCACTATCCCCTCGGGCGCTTCCTCGCCGATCAACGGCCCGAGGACCTTGACCGCATCGTCCTGACGGCCCAGCTTTATCAAAACCGCCCCCTTACGCAGCCGGGAACGCAGGGCAAACTCACCGCCCGGCCCGCCTGCCACAGCCTGGTCAAAAGCTTCGATCGCGCCCTCATACCGGCCCAGCGCCGTCTCCGCCTCGCCCAGCCGGTACAACGCACCAAGCCGGTGTTTTCCTTCGGGAAATTCCTTCAAGTAGGCGCGATACTCGTCCGCGGCCTCCTCATTAAACCCACGAGCGAAAAGACCATCCGCAAAATCGATCATGGCCTGCTCGTCCGCCGCAAAGGCCACATCGCCCACCGCAAGAGCCAAGCAAGCAAGGCCTGCGAACAGTCCACGCGCGATTCGCGAACGAGGCGGCGCCATTCCCGCAACAGGCCGTGCCTGCGCAAACATTAGAGGGCCCCCTCGATACCCTCCGGCAAGGCGGCGAAGGAGATATTCTGAATATCGGCCACTCGACACGCATTCAGTATCGCGATCGCCCGTCCCAGATCGGCCCTTGTATCCCCCCGTATAATCACCGAACCGCCCGGAAAATGCTGGGCCACCCGGCCCAGAATCTCCTGTAGGCCGTCCAGCTCCACCTCATGCCCATTCAGAATGATCTGGCCGTCTTCACGCAGATTGATAAAGATCTCGCCCTGCATCCGTTCATCAAGCTCGGCCGTACTCGCCGTCGGCAACGTGATGTCAATCTCGCTCTCGAGCGTCGAATACACCGAGGTCACCATAAAGAACACCAGCGTAAGAAACACAATATCGATCAGCGGCGCCATTGGGACCGCTTCGGCCTGCTCTTGCTGTATGTGTCCGAACTTCATACCTTCTGGTTCCGTATAATGAGCTCGACAAATTCACTCGCCTGTGACTCGATAACCGAAACGACACGCAGCACCCGGCCGCGAAGAAAGTAGTACACCAAAAGCGCCGGAATCGCGAGCAACAAGCCCGCCGCCGTCGTAATCATCGCCTGTGAAACGTTGTACGCCATCGTGAGGCCCTTGACCTGCGCGCTGTCCAACGCGATCGCGCTGAAAGCACCGATCATCCCCCACACCGTCCCAAGCAAACCCAACAAGGGGGCGATCACCCCAACATTATTCAAATACGAAATCCGTTGCCAAAGCTCAGCCGCACCGCGTTCCCCCTCACTCTCCATCGATTCCTGGATGATGTAGCGTTCCTGGTCCGCCATCTTGAGCCCGGCATGCAACACACGCGCCATCAACTCGTCACGACTCTCACAGAGCATGATCGCCCCCTGCATGTCGCCCGTGCGGATCTGGTTCGTCACACGCCGAAGCAACTTAGTAGGGGCCTCCCGCCGCGGCGTGACGGTCAGAAACAGGTAAAGCGCCAGAACCACCGCCAAAAACGCCAGCCCGATTATGGCCCAGAGGATGGGCCCGCCCTGCCGCACCATCATCTCTAGCGTCAATTCCTCGATGGGCTCCAGCTCCCCCGCCGGGGGCACGCCATCGGCCTGAGCCGACGCGCCCGGACACACCCAAACAAACCCGATCAGCAACAAAAACAGAGCCGCAAGGCTGGTTCTATTCACCCCAAAGGCCTCCTATGCACCCGTATTCCTCGTGCATACATTTTGACGAGTCATGAACCCCACACCGAACTGCGGTACAAGCTTAATCCTGCACAACCGCCTACGGTTTCATCACCTGGGCAATCCGCGGACCCCGGCCCGCCGCTACCGCCCTACCCCAGAAGTCCCCCGCCCTCCGAACTCAAGCGAATCCCCTGCAGCATCATATTCAGCTCCTCGGGGTTCTCAGACGCATTCATGCCTTCCTCCAAGTCAATCAGCTCGGCCTTCACCAAGGTGTAGAGGCTATCGTTGAAGGTCTGCATCCCCTCTTCCCGGCCCTGCTGAATCGCCGCCTCAAGCAGAGCACTGCGCCCTTCGCGAATCAGCTTGCGCACCGACGGCGTCGCAAACATCAATTCGACCGTTGGCACACGCCCGATACCGTCCGCCCGCGGCAACAGCCTGAGACACATCACCGCCTTTAAGTTCTGCGACAGTTGCGCCAAAACCTGGTCCTGCTGAGTCGCCGGAAACATATCGATGATTCTGTCGATCGTTTGTTTTACATTCGTCGTGTGCAGCGTGCTGAACACCAGATGGCCCGTCTCAGAGGCAGACATGGCCGCCTGAAAAGTCTCAAGGTCCCGCATCTCCCCCACCAGAATCACGTCCGGATCCTGACGCATCACCGCCTTCAGCGCCGAGGCAAAGTCCTGCGTGTCAATCGTGACCTCGCGTTGATTAA
>SDBV01007718.1_pt1 | contig 14655 bp, 11 predicted proteins | sample 2277081 | NCBI WGS metagenome assembly SDBV01 (sample SAMN10402039, study PRJNA504765) | marine sediment metagenome | isolation source: marine sediment core GS10_PC15, 223 cmbsf | place: Arctic Ocean: Southern Knipovich Ridge | collected 2010
TGACCGAGCACTCGCTTAGCACCACCTCCGTGTTTCCATCCAATGTTGTCTTGGCGGGCTTCACGCCGTAATCGAAGATAATCAGTCCGCCATTCTTGGATATTCTTGCCATTTCCGAGACTATTGGCGCAATGTCGCCCAACGCGAACAAAGTTCTAATGGATAAGACAGTGTCGTATTTTCCGTCAGGCTCGTCTATGCCTTCAAATAGATCGCCTTGTTTTACCGGCACCCCAGGATAGTTCTCGCGTATGTATGAAACGAAATCCTCAGAATAGTCCATGCCGGAGTAGCTGGTGGCGCGGGGAAGTTTGTTGATGAAACGCCCCGTACCTATCGAGCAGTCGAAGCAGTCGCCTTTGGCAAACTTGCGCAAGATCCCGGATTCCACCTCGTGCCGAAGCCTATCTATTCTCTTATCGAACTTGCGCAGATAGTTTTCGCTCTTTTCCGCGCCGATAAAGCCGCGGCTGTAAGCGTATCGGTCGTCCACGCCTTGCTTTTTGATTTCTGGTTCTGGTTTCACCCAATATCTTCCGTGGTGGATTCAATCTCTGAGTATTGCGGCATTACGGAAATGTACCCGAGTCGTTTTTGCGTGGTCGCGTCTTCAGCCGAGGCGGCCTTGTGCTCCGCCAGTTCGACAAGCAATCCATCGTAGTGGCCGTCGATTACGTGGTTGGGAAGTTGAGCTATGCCGGAGCGTATGAGGTAGCGCCCGGAGTTCAACACCGGCGGAAAGACAACTCGAATCGCGTGGCGACCTACAGGCCATGTTTGAGGCATGCCGGGCGACATGTGCGTGGCGGATTCGCTCAGGCGCGTTCCGTCCTGGGCCGCTATCATGAACGCGATGTGCATCTGGCGTCTGGACTTTCTTACAACAAAGTCGATGTCTACCGTGATGGGCTCTAAGGGGTCCAGAATTCCGCTGATCCCGCCCTCGGCGTTTCTGGCGGCCATATGCAGAATCTGCGCGTCCTGTTCAGGTCTGTCTTCGCAGAAAAGTTCGCCTTTGCGTTCAAAGTTTTGGCTGACGTATGCGTCGATAACGTCGTTTGTGGCGCCGATTTTGGAAATGCGCCCATTTTCGAGGAGCATGCATTTGCCGCACAGTTTGGATATAGCGCCCATGTTGTGGCTAACGAACAACACGGTCCTGCCCTCTCTTGTAACGTCCTCCATTTTGCCCAGGCACTTGTCCTGAAATTCGATGTCGCCGACTGCCAGTACCTCGTCAATCAGGAGGATTTCCGGATCGAGGTGTGCTGCCACCGCGAAGGCAAGACGCACCCGCATCCCACTGGAATATCGTTTCACAGGAGTGTCGAGAAAATGTTCGACACCCGAAAAAGCGACTATCTTGTCGAATTTCCTGTCGATTTCTGCCTTACGCATTCCCAGAATGACACCGTTTAAGTAGACGTTCTCCCGTCCTGTCAATTCGGGGTTGAATCCGGTGCCCACCTCAAGCAGCGAGCCCACTCTGCCGTGCAGTTCCGCGTGGCCTTCGGACGGCTCCGTTATGCGCGTGAGTATTTTGAGAAGCGTGCTCTTGCCCGCGCCGTTACGGCCAATAATGCCCATAACGGTACCGCGTTCGACTTCGAAATTGATATCGCGAAGCGCCCAGAAAATGTCGTCCGCCTCTTTTGATGCCCCTGAATCAAGCATGGCGCGTTTCGCGATGCGCGCCAGGCTGCGCGGCAATGCGGCCAGTACGTGCCGATAAGTCCGTGAGAGGTCGACTGTTTGTCCCAGCCGATACCTTTTTCCTAAGTTCTCAACTCGAATTGCTGTTTCGTTGCTCATTTTAACCTTTTATGACGCTGCCGACAAAAGTTTCTCAACCCGTCTTTGCGAGGAGGAACGACTAGGGGCTCCGTTAGGAGACCGGCAATCTACCAAGCTTAACGCCTTAGGCCGCAGCGGATTGCCGCGCTCGCTCAGGCTCCCTCGCAATGACGAGAAATGTTTAATCCTCGTCTTCTATTGGTGGCGTCTTTTATATGATATCCGCAAAGTGCTTTTCCGTGCGTTTGAAGTAGCAAAGGCCAAATACCAATAGCGCAATATTGACAGGAAGCCCTATGGCAATAAGCATCCAAGGAGCCTGCACTGGCAGTCCCTCAGCGGCCCCGGTCATCTCATGGTGCAGCATGCACCAGCGAATACCCTCGACCACACCCGCCATGGGATTGAGGCCATAAACGTAGCGCCACTTGCCAGGCAGGAATTCCGACACTTCACTGAACGGAACAACCACCGTGCAGTACATCCACAACTGGGTCACAAAAGGTACGAGCTGCGCTATGTCTCGATATTTCACGTTGAGTGAGGAAAAGGCAAGGCCTATCCCCAAGGCAGAAGTCATGGCCAGAATTATCAGCAAAGGCATAAGCAAAGCGGTTGCGGGGGGCGCGATTCGGTAATAAGCCATTAACAGCAGCAGCACCGCGAAGGCTATGGCAAAATCCACCAGACCCGTCAAGCAAGATGACAGCGGGGTGATCAGGCGTGGGTAATAAATCTTGGTTATGACGGCCTTATTTCCCACAATGCTGTTGCTTGTCGCGCCAAACGCATTCGCAAAATAACGCCATATGACAAGTCCGCATAGGTAGAAAACAGCTTTTGGCAATCCGTCCGATGGCAGATTGGCGACCTTGCCAAAGATGATTGTGAATATGAACATACTCGCAAGCGGCGCCAAGATAGCCCAGAAGAACCCGAGTATGGTTTGCTTGTAACGCACCTTTATGTCGCGCCACGTAAAAAAGAAAAGCAATTCGCGCCTGTGCCAGATTTCGCGCAGATTTATGGAACGCCAGCCTTGAGAAGGCCGTATGTGAACGACTTGCGGTTCCTGCGACATTTAGCTGGCCGCCTTTTGGGAATTGGGCATTTTGAACATGGCTATCATAGAAACTAAAGCTAACATGAGCGCCTATATCTATTCAAAAAGTAAATAACATTTTCACGGAGGAGCTTCACAGGCAGTTCCAGTTTTAGTTCTCCTTGACATAAACATGCGTGGGGCTTATCCTGAGAGGAATGAACGGAGTTCACGGAGGTTTGTCCATTGGCAACAAGCATTGAAGAGGGTGGAAGTGCCCATATCAGGTATGGGGGCGAGAAGGTGACGGTAAAAATACTGGCCGTGGCTGGAGATACTGTTGCCGTGGACTTCCCGGACAGAGCGCGCAAGCTTAAAGTGGGAGGCGGCGTAGATTTGGAGTTGGCGGATTCACATGGCGTGGCCTCTTTCCATATGCAGGTGATTGTTGACGCAGGGCAACTTGGGGATGGAATGATCTTGCAGCGCACATCGAGCGTTACGCCGCGCCAACGCCGGAAATCGTGGCGTGTTCCCGTTGGCGTCAAAACGCGCGTGCGCAGGCCGGGCTCCTCGGACGTATCAGTGGCGACAATAGTTAATATAAGCGCCGAGGGCGCACTCATAGAAGTGGACGAGAACTTCGATCCAATGGACATGGTCGAGATGGAGCTGAAATTGCCTTCGCACAAAACACGCGTGGCTTTGGCGAGGGTCATTCGTGTGGAAGTGCCCGTGTCCCAAGGTGTTAGCCCGGGGTGCTACGGTACAGTCTTTTATGAATTGAGCAAAGAAGCCAAAAGATCTCTTACGGAATTCATCAGCCAGCGGTTGCTGGAGACACGTTCGCAGGATGTCGCCTCGTTGTTCCCTGGAAGCAGCGGACGAAGCAAAATGCAGCGCCGCAGAGAAACAGACAAGCAAGACTGAGCAAATACATGTTTTGCGGGTTCAATCGTCGCAAATCCGCGTATCCACGAGTCAAGAATTCGCAAGAAACTTCTCCTTCGCCAACTAAGATCATCGCGTTGCGTGATTACTTTTGGTGAACGACCGCCTGAATAGTGGTAGAATGTGGAAGAAAGGCCCGTGGTCGGGCTGTTTTCTGCAATGGGCCAAATGTAGGCGAGACTTCGGTAAAAGTTCGGATGATTCAGTGAAAAGCAGTGTCAAAACAGAGTTTTCGAGGCTTGTTAAGCAACTTCGAAAGATGCACGATGATGTGGACATGGTACGCAATGCATTTCGTTGCGCCAACACGGCACATCAGTCCCAGTTTCGTCTATCGGGCGAACCATATGTTACGCACAGCATAGCGGTCGCGCGCATTCTGGCTAATCTGGGCTTGGATCCAGTAACAGTGTCGGCTGCACTGTTGCACGATGTGCTTGAAGACACTCCTGTGACTTTCGACGAGATAGAGCAGCAATTCGGACAGGAAATAAGCCTGCTTGTTGACGGTGTGACCAAGATAGGCGCGCTGAGTATGGCGTCCACCGTTCCGAGCCGTGAGGAAGAACAGGCCATAAACCTGCGCAAGATGCTCATCGCGACGGCAAGCGACGTCAGGGTGATTCTAATCAAGCTGGCGGACAGGCTGCACAACATGCGCACCATCGAGTATCTCCCGCCGGAAAAGATTGAGCGTATATCCAAGGAAACCTTGGATGTATATACCCCTTTGGCGCACAGGCTTGGTATATGGCGTTGGAAATGGGAACTCGAAGACCACGCGTTTCATAGGCTGCAACCCAAAGAGTACCGCGAAATTGTAAACATGGTGGCGATGAAACGCAGAGAACGCGAGGCGGACCTGAATGAAACCGTTAGCTTCCTGGAAAAAAGGCTGGCGATCGCCGAAGTGACGGCACGAGTCATGGGAAGGCCAAAACACCTTTACAGCATTTATCAGAAAATGGTCCGGCAGGGCAAAAGTTTCGACCAGGTTACGGACATTCTGGCTTTGCGTATCATTACGCAAACCGTATCGGGTTGTTATAACGCCCTTGGCGAAGTGCATAGCGTATGGAAGCCGATACCGGGCCGCTTCAAAGATTATATAGCCCTTCCAAAAGAAAACATGTACCAGTCAATACACACGTCGGTTATGCGTGACAACGGCAGGCCGCTTGAGGTGCAGATTCGCACTGAGGAAATGGACTCGACGGCCAGGCAGGGAATTGCCGCGCATTGGAGATATAAAGAGGGAAAAACTGACCACAAACTCGACAACAGCCTTGAATGGCTCAGGCACATGTACGACTGGCTGCAAGACGCACACGCACCTGACGAGGTGTTGGACAGTCTTAGACTGGACCTGAAGTCAACGGACATCTATATTTTTACACCCAGAGGCGAAGTCAAGGAACTGCCGCTGGGCGCTACGCCACTTGACTTCGCATATAAAATCCATTCGGATATAGGCAATCACTGCATCGGCGCGCGTGTTAACGGGCATATGGTACCGTTGCGTTACAACCTTCAGATGGGTGACATGATCGAGATTCTGACTGCAAAACACCAGCATCCGCATCGAGACTGGGTGGATATTGTCGTGACTGGCCGTGCCAGGACCCGAATCAGGCACGAACTTCGTGAACTGGGAGAACTCGATCCCGTTGAACCGCAGGAAAAAACCCAGTCTGAAGTGGCAACACGCAGGCGGCAGGTCAGAAAACCGTCAAGAGTCAAGCAAGTTACCGAATCTGCCCGCCAGCAGATGATTCGCGTGGAGGGCGGCAAAGGGATCGAGGTCCAATTCGGAAAGTGCTGCAATCCCATGCCGGGGGAAGCTGTCTTGGGATATGTCACGTTAAACTCGGGCATAACCGTCCACAGAATCGACTGCAAAAACTTTGCCAGCACCCTCCGCGATAAATCGCGCATTGTCGAGGCGTCGTGGGAAGGCGACAAAGCTTTTGAGACAGGACTGCGTATTTTACTCACTCAGCGCCCGAACATTTTGGCCGACATTACCAACGCCGTGCGCCCGTTGAACATCAGCATAGTGCGGGCAAACTTCCACCCTGGAGAAAACGGCGAAAGTTTGTTTGACATTGTGTTTGAAGCAAGCGACAACGACAGCGTCGAACGGGTAACACGCATGATCGAGGGTGTGGCGGGAGTCAAGCGCGTCAAGTCGCACTCGGTCAAACAGAAGGCCGCTGCACATTAGCATGGAAACTTTCGAGCTTGTAAGCGCCTTCGAATTGTCCGGCGACCAGCCGCAGGCTGTGGACAAACTTGCCCAGGGACTTAACGAAGGCCTGCCAAACCAGGTATTGCTCGGTGTGACCGGTTCAGGAAAAACCTTCACCGTCGCCAACGTTATTGCGAAAACCAACCGTCCCGCGCTGGTGATCGCCCATAACAAGACGCTTGCGGCTCAACTTTACGGAGAATTTAAGGAGCTGTTTCCCAATAACGCCGTCGAGTATTTCGTAAGTTACTACGATTATTACCAGCCTGAAGCATACATTCCGACAACGGACACCTACATCGAGAAGGACGCTTCGATAAACGACGAAATCGATAAAATGCGTCATTCCGCCACAAAAGCGCTTCTTACGCGCAGAGATTGCATAATAGTGGCAAGCGTTTCGTGTATTTACGGCATAGGTTCGCCTGAAATGTATTCGAAGCTGCACGTTGAAATCACGCCCGGCATCACAATGGAACGAGAAACTCTGGTGGCCGGGCTTGTCGCCATGCAATATTCGCGTAACGACGTGGACTTTTCGCGCGGCACTTTCCGTGTACGCGGCGACACAGTGGACGTGTTCCCGGCATACGAAGCCGACAGGGCCATTCGTATAGAGTTTTTTGGCGATGAGGTGGAGTCGGTGAGTGAAATAGACCCACTCCGCGGTTCTTCGCTGGGCCGCTTGCGCCGCGCGGAGATTTATCCCGGAACACACTATGCCACTTCGGCTGAAAATCTCGAGCGCGCCACGGAGAACATAAAAGCGGAACTGCGGGAGCGGCTCAAAGAACTGAATGACGAGGGCAATTTGCTTGCCGCTCAAAGGCTCGAACAACGAACCAATTATGACCTTGAAATGATAAACGAATTGGGATATTGCTCAGGGATCGAAAACTACGCCCGCCATTTGGAAGGCCGCGAGCCCGGCACGCCGCCCTACACTTTGCTCAGCTACTTTCCCGACGATGCCATTGTCGTTATGGACGAAAGCCATATGACCGTACCGCAGATACGGGCGATGTTCAGAGGCGACAGATCGCGCAAGGACAAGCTCATTTCTTACGGTTTCAGATTACCCAGCGCAAGGGACAATCGACCGCTTACATTTGACGAGTTCGAGGAACGGGTAAATCAATGCATTTACATTTCAGCCACACCGGGCGATTATGAACTCGAAAAAAGCGAGGGACTGATAGTCGAGCAGGTTGTGCGTCCGACCGGCCTGGTCGATCCAGAGATCGAAGTGAGGCCCGCAACCGATCAAGTAGACGACTTGCTGGATGAGGTTCGGAAAAGCGCTAAACGAGGCCAGCGAACACTGGTGACCACTCTTACTAAACGAATGTCGGAAGACCTGGCCGATTATTATCGCGACCTTGGAATAAAAGTTAAGTATATGCATTCGGACATTGATACTCTCGAACGTATTGAAATTGTGAGATCGCTGCGAAAAGGCGAGTTCGACGTCCTGGTGGGAATTAATCTTCTACGCGAAGGACTCGACATACCGGAAGTTGCCCTGGTGGCAGTGCTGGATGCGGACAAGGAAGGTTTTCTTCGCTCCGAGCGCAGTCTCATTCAGACTTGCGGCAGGGCGGCGAGAAACGTAAACGGGCGTGTGTTGATGTACGCAGATCAAATGACCGGTTCGATGAAGCGCGCCATTGGCGAGATGACGCGCAGGCGCAAAAAACAGGGTGCGTACAACAAGAAACATGGGATAACTCCACGTACTATTGAAAAATCCATCCCGGACCTGCTGGCAAGCATTCATGAGCGCGATTATGTTACCGTGTCCATTGCCGCTGAAGATCAGGACATTTATGTGCCCGGCCGCGACATAAAAAAGACCCTTGCCAGATTGCGCAAAAAGATGAAAGATGCCGCGGGTAAGATGGATTTCGAAAAGGCCGCCGAGTATCGCGACCGTATGTTGGCCCTGGAACGGCGTCAGATTGAGGAAGGCTGGTAGCTGTTAGTATTTCGTAGTCCAACTCAATATAATGGTGAGGTAAATATTCGGTAAAGCCGTAGCTCTTTTGGGACAGAGCCGCAAGAAAAGGGACAGACACGTCTTCGCTCGAAGACTCGCTTCGCTTGCATCAGTCCCTTTTTTGCTCAGTTTTTCTGGCTCATGTACGGGTTTTATCGAATATATACATGGTGAGAGCCGGACCTAAAGGGAGTATAGTACGGATTGCGACTTTCCATAATCATACCAGCGTACAATGAAGTTCACCGAATCGGCGCGACGCTTGAGCATTTAAATGAATATCTTGCCGAGCGTGATTATGATTCCGAGATAATTGTTGTTGACGACTGTAGCCACGACGAAACATTGTCGTTTGTGCGGCGCGAATTTCCTGAAACGCAGACACTCACCTACAAACCACACAGGGGGAAGGGCGGAGCGGTCAAAACCGGCATGCTGGCAGGTTGCGGGGATTACCGGTTATTCTACGACGCGGACGCCTCGACCCCAATCGAAGAGATAGAAAAGCTTTGGCCGCATTTTGAGGACGGCGCGGATGTGGTTATAGGATCTCGATGGCTGCATGATTCCGAAATCATTGTGCGCCAAAGCCTTATGCGGCGTCTATCAGGACGCGCCTTTAACATGCTGGTTAAGCTGTTTCACCTCAACAAAATGCCGGACACACAGTGCGGTTTCAAGATGTTTACGGCACAAGCCTGCCAGGAGATATTCCCTCGCCAAACCATAGACGGTTTTGCATTTGACGTCGAAATACTGTATCTTGCTACAAGGAATGCGTTGCGTGTCGACCAAGTTCCTATCAGATGGGTGAATTCACCCAAAAGCAAGGTAAGGTTAGTCACGGGCTCACTAGCCATGTTCCTTGAACTTTTACGTATATTATTGAAAACTTGGAGAGGTCTGTATTGACGGAGACCGAAGAGAATGAAAGGTTCCCACGTCAAAAAGACAAAGGCGAACAACAATGAAGAAGAGCATTATTTCAAGAAGATTTTTCATCAAGTCAACCGCATGTGCCGTTGACGGAGATGGTGGTGCTAGGCAATCTGGCCATTCGTAGCGGCAAGAAGATCGAATGGGACAGCGACAAGGGGTGCGTAACCAACGTACCTGAGGCAAACAAGTACCTGCGGAACGAATTCCGCTCGTATTAATTGCCAGTAATCCGGAGTACTGCCGCGTTTTCACTGTCTGGTATCAGGCAATGGCCGGCTTGGAACATATTATGTGCGACAGTGCCCCTTCAACCAGGTGTTGATGGGGCGCTGTGTTAAAAACGCTAAAAAGGCCCATCACAGAAGGGAACATATTAATGAGTACTTCAAAGAGGTTTCTGCTAATTGCTTCGTTGCTGATGTTTGTATTATGCATTACATCAGGCGGAATTGCCATGGCGAGCGAATCCAAAGACGCCGGCAATGATTCTCAGATTTCGAGCGAATACGCCGAGGATTTGGGCTGGCAACTCTCCGTCCAGGCCTATTCATTCAGAATGTTCACATTTTTCGAGGCGATCGACAAAGCCGCCTCAATGGGCATCAAGAATATCGAGGCCTACAGCAAACAGCACGTCAGTGCGGATGAACCGAAAGATGTTACCACGCATTTCACAATGTCCGACGCGACCAAGGCAAAAATCAAGAAAAAACTCGATTCCGCAGGCGTAAAGCTTGTCGCGTATGGTGTTATAAGCGGCAAGAACGATGAAGAATGGCGGCAAATCTTCGAATTCGCCAAGGATATGGGCATCCAGACCTTGACCTCCGAGCCTGCGCCTGAGTTTATGGACTTGGTCGAAAGTCTGTGCGAGGAATACAAAATCAACGTGGCCATCCACAACCACCCCGCACCTTCGCGCTACTGGAATCCTGAGGCAGTACTAGAGGCCGTCAAAGGCCGCAGCAAAAGAATCGGGTCCTGCGCAGACATCGGCCATTGGCTGCGTTCAGGTTTGGATCCACTCGAATGCGTAAAGAAACTCGAAGGCCGTATAGTGAGTTCGCATTTCAAAGATTTGAACAAGAAGGAAGCGCCCAACACCGACAAGAAAGACCGCACAGCGCATGACGTGCCGTGGGGGACGGGCGTGGCCAATGTGTTCGGCATACTTGAGGAATTCAAACGACAGGGAATGACCGGCGTTTTCTCGGCTGAATACGAGCACAACTGGGAAAACTCGGTGCCTGAAATCAAACAGAGCGCGGACTATTTCTACATGGCCGCCGCGGCGCTATCGGACAAGGATTATGGCCCGCTGTTCAACAAGAAACTGTCCAATGCTAAGTTCCCGAAGGGCAGTTGGGTGTTAGAAAACGGCGTTTTGGCGGCAAAGGATAAAGGAGACATTTGGTCGAAGAAGCGTTACGGCGATTTTGCGCTCGATCTTGAATTCAAATGTGCCGGAGACACCAACAGCGGTGTGTTTATTCGTTGCGACGACACTGTGGAATGGTTGCACACGTCCATGGAGGTACAGATTCAGCAGAAGGTGAGTGAAAATGGAAAACACAATTGCGGCGGTGTTTTCGATTGTCTTGCGCCGTCCAAGGTGATGACGAAACCGGCGGGACAATGGAACCATTACACAATCATCGCGAATGACAACAAGATAGACGTCGTGCTCAACGGTGAGCAAGTGCTCGACATGGACTTGGATCTGTGGACGGAAGCAGGCAAGAATCCTGACGGCACAAAAAACAAGTTTAAGACTGCGTATAAAGACATGCTTCGCGAAGGCCATGTGGGTTTGCAGTATCACGGCCACCCAGTATGGTTTCGCAACATGACAATTAAAGAGTTGAAGAAATAACAAAACTTTTTTGGAAACATGAAAGGGAGGCATTTCGGAATCACGGCATATTTTACGTCCACTTTGAGGCGCAATAAGGCACGCTGATTACGCAATGGAGGTGTTGAAATGGACAAGAAAACAGAAACTAAGGGAATGAAACGGCGGACCTTTCTGAATTCCGCCGCAACGGTCGGAGCTGGTCTGATGCTCGCCAAAAGCAGCATGGGACAGGCATATACGCCCAAACCGGACGATTTGAATATTGCCGTCATCGGTGTTGGCGCGGAAGGCCGCGTGCTTATGGACGCTATCCTCAAGATTCCGGGGATCAGGTTCAAAGCAATCTGCGACATCTGGTCTTACAGCCAGCGTTATGCTTCAAGGTATCTGATGAAGTACGGACATGAAGTGAAGGTATACGAAGACTACCGCGAACTGCTTGCTACCGAGACGGATTTGGACGCGGTAATTGTTGCCACGCCCGACTGGGTGCATGCAGAACACGCTAACGCGTGCATGAACGCGGGGCTCGACGTATATTGCGAGAAGGAAATGTCCAACTCGCTCGAAAAAGCCAAGACTATGGTGATTACGGCGCGCGAGACCGGCAAGCTGCTTCAAATAGGCCATCAGCGCAGATCCAATCCCCGATATATACATGCAATTAACAACATCGTACACAAGCACCGCCTGCTGGGTCGCGTGACGCAAGCTAACGGCCAATGGAACAGGGCCAAGAGCGACGACCTTGGATGGCCGCCCAGCTATGAAATGGACGTGGCCACTCTCGAGAAATACGGCTACGAAAACATGAGCCAGTTCCGCAATTGGCGCTGGTACAAAAAATACGGCGGTGGCCCAATCGTTGATCTTGGTTCGCATCAGATAGACATATTCGCGTGGGTGTTCAAGAACAATCCTGCTTCTGTCATGGCTGGCGGCGGCGTTGATTTCTACGACCACCACGAATGGTACGACAACGTAATGTGCATATTTGAATACGACGCGCCCGAAGGCAAAGCGAGGGCTTTCTATCAGGTCCTGACAACTACCAGCAACGGCGGATATTACGAGACTTTCATGGGTGAGGAAGGAACGCTTGTCGTTTCCGAAAACCCGAAGAAAACGGAAGTCTTGCGCGAGCCGACCGCGAAAGAAGAATGGGGAAAATACGTGAAGAGCGGGGTTTTGACCAAGTTTGCTGAAAAGATGGCCCCGATAGCTCCTGTGGTGGAAGACGATTCCATGAGCGACAGTCGCGAAACCCCACCTCTGGACGCATGGGGTTTGCCTGTGGACTTGACCAAACCGTACCATCAGCCGCATCTGGAAAACTTCTTTGATGCAATTCGACATGGAGCGAAACTGAACTGCCCACCGGAAATAGGCTATGAAACCGCCGTGGCCGTGCTGACCGTAAACAGGGCCGTTGAAGAGGGACGCAAAATAGTATTCAAACCGGAGGATTTTCACGCCTAATGAATCGCAACATTTTTTGGGGATGCGCTGTCCTCGTTGCAGGACTTGCGTGCTTGTCGGTGATTCAACCTTGTTTTGCCGCCAACGAAGCTCTTATTAACAAGGAACGGGACGGGAGCATGACTCCTGCCGTGCATAAGATACCGCTGCTCGATTGGGACGGCGAAAAAATCAACAAAGGCGACAATTTCGTGATGCCGTTTTCAACGCGCCTCACTTGCGGCGAATGCCACAACTACGAGAAGATTGCGTCGGGTTGGCATTTCAACGCCAGTGAAGAAGAAGCGGGTAGGCCTTCTGAACCGTGGTTTCTCAGCAGTGAAGCAACCGGCACACAGTTGCCTGTTTCCGAACGCGGCTGGGAAGGCACATGGAAACCAGGCGATCTTGGGCTTAGCCCATGGCGTTTTGTGAAACTTTTCGGAAGCCATATGCCGGGTGGCGGAATCGGGGAGGAAGAGGCGGACCCGCCGGATTTCTCGGCACGCTGGCACTTGTCGGGCAAACTGGAAATCAACTGCATGGCATGCCATAGCGGATCGGCGATGTATGACCATGCCGAGTGGGCCGCGCAAATTGGCAAAGAGAACTTCGCGTGGGCGTCTACCGCGGCGAGTCAATTGGCTTCGGTGAGCGGCACGACCAAGGAACTTGGTCCGACCTTCGACATTTATGACGGCCCGAGCATTAGGGACCCGAAAATAGCACCGCCCACCGTGGAGCTTAACGAAGCATTCCTTGATAGCCAAAGCAAGGCTTTCTTCGATGTGACGGGACGCCCTTCTAATGAGCGTTGTTATTTCTGCCACTCCACGAAGCATGACGACGGTTCCGACGCTAAATTGTGGGAAGGCGACCAGGACGTCCACCTTTTGGCTGGAATGACCTGCGTCGATTGCCATCGAAACGGGATAGACCACAAGATAGTGCGTGGCACGGAGGGTGATCCTAATGGGTCGTCGGCCTCTCTTTCATGCCGCGGATGCCACCTTGGAACTTCGGGTGAAGGTCCGGATTCTTTGGCTGGCCGTTTTGGCGCGCCTATGCCCGACCATGCGGGAATCCCGGAAGTACATTTCGAGAAAATGAGTTGTACGTCCTGTCACTCTGGCCCCTGGCCTGGCGAAAGCACCGGCACGATTCGCACTTCGCGCGCGCACAAACTCGGAGTACACACCGGCGGCGAGAGCACCTTGCCAATCATAGTTTCGCCGGTCTACGTGCGTCAGGAAGACGGCATTCTCGAACCGCGCAACATAACATGGCCTTCGTTTTGGGCAAAAGTTGACGGCGACAATGTCGAGCCTCTTTCGTCTAAAGAGGTGATTGCAGCCTCGCGCGGAATTCTGGATGCGGAGCTTCAGGTTGTTCGCGTTCTTTATGCGCTGTCGGGTGTGCCGAGCGTTCCGGGTGTTCCGCTGTTTATTGCCGACGGCAACGCCTACAAACGCGACGGCAACGGACTCGAACTGGTTGGTCCGGCAGGCGATTCGGCCAAGGGCAGTTGGGCAAGGCTAAGAAACGGTGAGATCGTGCCCATAATAGATCCCTTCGAGGAAACCGATGAGGACTGGGACATGCTGCCCGAAACTCAGATGCTCGAAACAATTGAGTTCATACAGAAGTTCAGCGGACTGTCGCTGGAACCTGTTATTGTCTCTGACAAAAAAGTGTACTGGCGCACGACCGATGAATACGTTGAAGGTACGCCCAATGAAGGCGAAAAACCCGGCGGATTCAGTCTCGCATTCCGTGAAGGCGGAGCGGTTACCTCACCTTTCGCGGACCACGTAGTGCCTACAATCGTAGAGACGGTGGGTACAGACAATACCTTCACCGAAGTCCAGGTTGCAATGGTTCTGGACGCGCTGGCCGGCAAAGAACAAGCTGACTTCGCGTACGTGGTAAGCGGTAAGATGTTCCGTAGCGACGGTTCAGGAAAACTCAATGCTTCCGAACACAAATCGGCCGAACCCTATTCCTGGCCAATTGCGCATAATGTGAGATCGGCCGGACGTTCTCTTGGAGCCAACGGTTGTCAGGATTGCCATTCCGAGGAGGCTGGGTTCTTTTTTGGAAAAGTCCAAGTGCCAAAACCAGGAGCTTTCGTAGGGGAAGCTACCAAGCTTCAACATGAAATTTCCGGTATTGATGCAGAACTTGTCCAGACATGGGCCAAGGCCATCAAACTTAAGAAGATATACGTGATAGGCGGATACGCCATTGCGATTATCATCGCCCTGGGCCTCTTCCGTTACGGTTTTGCGGCCCTTGAAACGGTTGCAGGATTCCTGGTGCAGCGCGGCAAAGTAAAGGGCAACTAAAGTGCCCTGTCTGCAAATCAAAATATA
>SDBV01007719.1_pt1 | contig 14654 bp, 12 predicted proteins | sample 2277081 | NCBI WGS metagenome assembly SDBV01 (sample SAMN10402039, study PRJNA504765) | marine sediment metagenome | isolation source: marine sediment core GS10_PC15, 223 cmbsf | place: Arctic Ocean: Southern Knipovich Ridge | collected 2010
CTTCTCCACGATCCTTCCCAGATACATAACCGCGACCTCGGAGGCAAGTTCGGCGATGACACCGAGGTCGTGCGTAATGAACAGGATCGACATACCGGATTCTTCCTGCAGCTCCCTCAGCAGGTTCAGTATCCTTGCCTGAATCGTCACGTCCAGTGCCGTCGTAGGCTCATCGGCAATCAAGAGCGTCGGGTTTGTGGAAATAGCCATCGCGATAGTCGCCCTTTGGCTCATCCCGCCGCTCAACTCGAAGCTGTAGGCGTCGATCTGCTTTTCCGGGCGGGGCATGCGGACCCTTCTGAGGAGTTCGATCGCACGGTCTCTGGCGTGTTTTTTGCTCATCCCGGATTCGTGCAGCAGTATCGCTTCGATGATCTGGTTCCCTATGGTATGCACGGGGCTTAGGGAGACCATCGGCTCCTGGAAGATCATCGCAATGTCCTTCCCGCGAATCTGTCGAATCTTCTTTCCCTTCGGCGGAAGTTTCGCCAGGTCCACGGGCGCGGCGGAGTCCTTGTGGAAGAGAATTCTCCCGTCCACAATCTTGCCCGGAGGTGGAATAAGATTGAGAATTGCACGAGCTGTGACGGATTTTCCGCACCCGCTTTCACCGACCAGCCCCAATATCTGTCCACGCCTAATTTCCAGGGAAACACCGTCCAGGGCCCTGACCACACCCATATCCGTGTAAAAATATGCCTTCAGTTCTTCAATTTCTAATAGTGGTGTTTCCATAGCGTTAGTATGCCCATTTTTCCCGATCAGGTGCTGTATGGATCGGCGGCATCTCGCAAACCATCTCCCAGGAAGTTAAAGGCCAGTACGATAATCACGACGAAGAGCCCGGGCAACAAAAGCCACGGAGTCGAAACCACCGTCTGAATGTTCTGCGCCGACTGCAGGAGCACCCCCCAGCTTATCGCCGGTGGAAGCATCCCTATCCCCAGGAAGCTCAGCGAGGTCTCTCCGAGAATCATTCCCGGTATCATCAGCGTTGCGGTGGCGATTATGTGACTGGCGAAGGAGGGCAACATGTGTCGGAACATAATGCGCTTATGGCTTGCCCCGTCAAGCTCGGCCGATATTACAAACTCCTCTTCTCGTAGCGATAGGAATTTTCCACGCACTTGGCGGGCCAGGCCGGGCCATTGCACAAACGAAAGGATAATGGTGATCGCAAAGAAAACCTTGACCACGGACCAGTCGGTGGGAATCGCCGCGCTTAGGGCCATCCACAGCGGCAGACTGGGAATAGAGGTGATTATCTCGATGGCCTTCTGGATAAGGAGGTCGACCATGCCTCCGAAATAACCCGACATGGCCCCCAGGACAATACCCAGGATAAAACTTGACACAACTCCAATCAGACCGATCGAAAGGGAAATTCGACTACCATAGACAATGCGAGAGAAAAGGTCTCTTCCCTGCTGATCGGTACCGAACAAATAGATTCTTTCCCCTTCGGGAACCCCGAACAGATGAATATTCATCTTCCACAACCCCCACATTTTGTAAGAATCGCCGCGTGGGAGAAATTCTATCGGATATCGTTTGCTGTAGTCGGGAGAGTATATGCGTTCAAGTGTTTCGGGATCGATTTTCCGTTTCAGCCCATATACGAAGGGGCGATGAAAATTCCCTTCCTGGTCTCGAAGGTGAACTCGCATGGGCGCTACGAATGCACGATATATGCTGCGATAGAGTGGATCGTAGGGTGCGACGAACTCCGCAAAAGCGACAACCAGATAAAACATGATCACCACGACGGCGGCGACCATGGCGACCTTATGCTTCCTGAACTTGACCCACATAAGCTGCCACTGCGTCGCCGTGTACAGCCGTTCTTTTTTCTGTTGCTCGGTTTTACGACGTAGAAAAGACATTCACGTATTCTCTGCCCAAAAGGGTTTCTATTTGTAACGAATTCGCGGATCCACGATCGCCAGTAGGATGTCGGAAATAAGCATCCCAATGACGGTAAGCGTGCTTGTCAGCATTACGAAGGCCCCGGCCAGTTGCATGTCCTGGCGTTTCAGCGCTCCGAGGAACAACGGCGCCGCCGTGGGAAGCCCCAGCACAACGGCAGTAATGACCGCACCGGAAATCAGGCTCGGGAGAAGCCATCCTATAGACGAAATCAGTGGATTGATCGCAATGCGCACCGGATACTTGAAAATCAGTTTCATTTCGCTTATGCCCCTTGCACGCGCCGCCTCCACGTAGGGTTTCTTCAACTCGTCCAGCAGGTTCGCGCGAACGATCCTGATAAGCGCCCCCGTCCCCGCCATCCCCACCACGATCACCGGAATCCAGAGGTGGCTCAACAGGTCCACGACCTTTCCCCAGCTCCACGGGGCCATCTGATACTCCTCTGAAAACAGCCCACCGATGCTCAGGTCGAAATACTTGTAGGCCAGAAACATAAGGACCAGGGCGAACATGAACCCCGGAATGGAAAGTCCCAGGAAACCAATAAACGTCCAGAAATAGTCCCCGATCGAGTACTGACGCACAGCTGAATAGATTCCGATGGGAATCGCCACTGCCCAGGTAAACAGCAGCGCAGAGACGGAAACCACAATTGTAAGCGCCATCCGCGACGCCAGCAATTCTCGCACCGGCTTATTCCACGACAGCGAGTAGCCGAAATCCCCCTGAACAAAATTCCAGGCCCATCGAAGGTAGCGCACATAGGCGGGTTTATCCAGCCCGTAACGGTGGCGTAAATTATCGATCGTCTCCCTGGAAATCTGCTGCGTTTCCATCTTCCGAAGCTGAGCCGTCACAAAGTCTCCCGGAGGTAACTCGATGACAATGAACGAGATGATGGAAATGGCGACCAGCGTTGGAATCATAAGCAGCAGCCGCCTGATAATGTATAAGGTCATCTATGAGAACCTCCGGTGTGATCCTCTTGCAACTTGGCATTGTCGGCGATATTGGTTCCCGAAACAAGTGTAAACCTGCGGGGGGCAGGTATTACCATTGCGGACAAGGCATACACGCATCGGTCAGCACCCCCGTTTCATCGGCCGGTATATTCTTGGGGGAGACGAATCTACCTCGACACCCTCCCGGGGAAGCAAAAAATAGCAGCCTGTCCCCTATACCGCACAAACAAAAAAGCGAACGAAATGCAGTGAAGACTTCAACCATTTTGAATATAAACAAAGAATTTAAAACAATAACTGATGTCCTTTGCAAACATTAGGCTTGTCAGAGTTCGAAAATCGGATAAAATCGGTAAAAAGAACCCGCGACGGTCGTTGGCAGAAGTCCGTGAGGGGTGATGCCAACTCTTAGGATGAAAAACCCGATATTGCTGTCTATCTTGCATAACAATTGCCATTTTGGAAGGTATTTGTCTGGGTTTCTATCTTCGAGTTGTGGCAAACCAGATGGAGTAGGTATCCTTGAATAAGAAGCGATTTCAGGAGTCTCTCAAGTCCCTAGTCCCGAGAATCGAAACTTTGCTCTTGGCTATGGGATTGGTGTGTACCATTTGGTCAAAACTGATCATTATTAGACTACAGAAGCCTCCAAATCTGTTCGCCGAACTGACGCAAGTTGTCTATCCTGACGTCCTATTTTTTACCGCCGTTTTTTTGGTTATCCACTGCCTTTACCTGCTGAAACCATCTGCATTGTCTGCCAGATGTGCGTTAGTGATTGCGATTTTGGTGTCATTCTGGTCGGTTTTGAACACCGGGTGGCTTACAGAGACCGGCGCTCAGTTGCATCCCAGCATTTTGCTGCTGCTAATCCGTGACACAGCTGCTTTGTGGCCGTTCGTCGAAACTCACTTGGCTTCAGGTCTCAAGGAGGTCGTTTTGTTGGGAGTGGTGGTTGTCTTTGCGTTGGCGGTATTCATTTGGTCTTTTCTTCGGCCGCGCAAAGTTGTCGCTCTTCGAATCTACCACGTACGTCGGGTTGCCGTGATAGTGATGTGGATCATTGTGTTGTTTCTGATCAAGCCGGTGGTTGCGTCAAACAGGACTTTTAGTTCTGGCTCGGAAGTGGTGCTATTCAGCAGTCACCAGTATGCTCTGACTTCCACAATAACCGCTCTTTTTGGAGATTCAGATTCTTCGACGCAGACAAGGCGCATTCCACGGATCGGGGAACGTCGAGTAACCGTTCCCGACAGGTTACAAGAGGATTTGCCCAATGTGGTCTTGTTGCTATTGGAAAGTGTCTCGCATTCAGCAACCTCGCTGGGTGAGGCCGAACCTCAGACAACGCCTTGTTTGACCCGTCTGGCTCGTCAAGGTGTGGAATTCCGTCAGACGCGGATTTCGGTTTCGCATACGACCAAAGCTTTTTGGGCCGTGCTGACCGGCATGGAACCGGCGATGCAGGACAATTACGTCGAGGCTGTTCTTGCGGATCATCCTTACGAGGGATTACCGTCGCTCTTGAAGCGAATCGGTTATCGAAGTGCCTTTTTCGAAATGTCAAAAGGCAGCTTCGAGTGTGCACCGGGTTTTGCGGGTAACTTGGCCTTTGACTGGGCGTGGTTCAGAGAGAACCTGGGAGACCCTTCAGCATATTTGGGCTACCTCTCAGGCGATGACTTTCGAATGATCAAGCCGGCTTTTGACTGGGCAACAAAAACCTCACAGCCGTTTTTCCTGATGATGACTACTACCGTTGCTCATGATCCGTACGAGGTTCCAGAGTGGTTTGGGAATGTTTCAGGGACACCGGCCGATAAGTTCCGCCACTCGGTTCACTTCACGGATCGTTTTGTAGAACGGATTTGTGAGGAGTTGAAGAGCTTGGGCCTTGAGAATAACACAATCCTTTGCGTGTTGGGTGATCATGGAAACAGCTTCCGGACGACTCTCAGGGGAGGACGGTGGTGGCCTTATGAAGAGGTCATTCGTGTTCCGTGGATTATCCGGTGGCCGGGACACGTCAAGCCCGGTCAAGTTATTGATCGTCCTTGCTCGCAAGTAGACGTCACGCCGACTATCTTGAAATTGATAGGGTTTGATATCAGCGAAGCAGGATTTGAAGGTAGAGATGCCTTCAATTTGCCTGAGGTTGATCCTCGAATCTGTTTTGCATCATGGTATGCCAATGGTCCGATGGGTTTCGTTCAGGGGGATCGGAAAATCGTATATTCGCCTTCCCAGGATATGGCCTTGGAATATGATTTGAGAACAGATCCCCAGGAAAAGAACCCCAGGAGAATCCCAGCGGACGAAATGCAAGAAATAAAGCAATACCTTCTCAGTTGGAAAAGGAGCACTCAGATCACGTTTGAACCCAAGCGATTCAGGAAAAGTCTTTTGTTTTCGCATTGGCGGGCATTTTGTACCGGTGAGTCGGCGTGGGCATACTATGTGCCTTGAGATCTCTATTAAATTGTGAGTCATGGTTTTGGAAAAAGAGCAGGATACAATCACGGGTAACCGGAAGGTTGAAGTGAAACGCATTGCGGTGTTCGCCGTCTTGATGGGATTGTGTTTTTGGGCATTCCGGCCTGAAATTCTCAAGATCGCATCATCGGTAACCAAATCGAGTGAATCCATTCACGGGTTGATCATTCCGATTGCGATTGGCTTGCTACTGTACTGCCGTCGTTTTGCTTTCCTGGAAAAGCCGATGCGAGGCTCGGTGTGGGGGATTGCATTCATGTTAATGGGGCTTGCCCTGCATGCGGGGACGATCTGGCCTTTCGAGTTCGGTCTTGCACATGACGTAGCAATTCTGCCCGTCCTGGCGGGTGTGGTGCTGACGGTCTTCGGGTGGAGAACCTTGCGATTGTCTTTGCCGATGTTCCTGCTGCTGCTTCTGATGATTCCGATTGGCCCTCGGTTCTACGTGAGCGTCGTTGGGCGTCCGGAAGCTTACACGATATCGGCCGCAGCCAAAGCGCTCAACCTGTTACCGGGAGTTAAAACTGCTGTCAAAGGCGTAAATTTGCTGTATTGGAAAGACCAGGTCCCCGGAATAATCGGGCTTGGGGAGTCATACTATGGGGCAAGGTTGCTTATTAGCACTGTTGCTATAGGCACGTTTGTTGTTTTTTTGCGGATCAGATCCCCATGGCGCCTTGTATTCATAGCAGTGGTCACGCCACTTATCATAATTATATGCAATTATTTTCGACTTCTTTGCGCAGGAGTCCTTGTAATCTACACAGATTCCGAGCCCTCCAGCACCATGCCCAGGAATGTTTCGACGATTCTCGGTTTATTTGCTGCCTACGGGCTGTTTCTGTTGGCGTGCTTAGTCAGGATAAACCTGTTCATTGATGAAGATGACGATTCTGTGCCCGGCGCAGAAAAGTTGCCGGAATGCGAAAAGATTAGTACAACGGGTTCCCATGAACATTTTGTGCTTTCGGTTCGGTTTCTACTGGCTGTGCTTATCCTGTTGTCGGCAGCTATTGGGCTTCGCCCAACCATCAAAGCGCTGGGGAAGACCTATAAAAAGGAACCCATCGCCATTCGGTGTCCGTTGAAATATTTCAACATTTCACGCTTGGGCTCTTTTCGCGACGGCTGGGAATCTCATCCCCAGTCGGTTAGTTTTGATTCCCTTGGGACGGATGAGTATGTGTATCTGAGGTTGGAAAAAAAGCATGCTCCCTATAAGTCCTTTATGAGTACCAGGTTGGTAGTGAGCTATTACAGCAATCCTCGTGAAAAGGTTCCTCACACACCCGACGTATGCTATCGTCAGGGCGGGGCGATTATTAAGAAACTGATGACTACAACCATCGACATACCAGACCTGCAGCAAGCAGGATATGCACAAGAGGTCGAGGCACGTTTATTCCTTTTCCGATTTAAGGATCACAATATGGCTGTGGTTTACAATTTCTTTGTGGAAGGCGAGTTTGTGACGAGTAGATGGAAGACCAGGTGGAATATCACGATACCGGGAAACCGCTATACATACTACAGTCTCATCACTGCCGAGGCGAATTATCCACTTGGCAGCGAGCCGGATGAGGCAATTAAAAGGGCTAAGACGTTGTTCGCTGAAGCATTGCCGACCCTGGTGGCGGAATACTTTCCTAGAAAAGAACAACTCAAACGTCATTAACGGCAGCTCTTTTCTGCCGCCGTTTTTTATAAGTCAGCGCGGCAAATTGCAGCAAGAATATGAATAGAAGCGTTCCGGCGACTATCGCAAGATGGCTTTTTGGTTCTGGACCGGGCAGTAACACATCTGGAATTACTGTTACTTTTCCGGACTGAAACCGCACCTCTGCGCAGTACTGCACCTTTGCTGCCTACTCGTAAAGAGAACAATGCAGTTTGATCCGGTCTTATGGCGAGTTGCGGGTTGTCTGTCCATGTACGAAAGAGGTTTAAAGATGTCTGCTTTTCCCAACCTTCAGGTGCACCATAAAGGTAGGATGCATGTGGCTTGATCATAAAGCCAACGATGGGTGTCTGGGTCAGATTCGTGACCTCATACTCATAATCATTTGACCATATGTGAAATTTGATGCTCACGTCGTCAGTTCTGAACTCGGGCTCGTAAGAGAATATGCTCGCGAGCAGTATGGCAAGACACACGGACACATCTATCTCCTCGAAGTTCGCGCTGGACATAAAGTCGCAACCACACCCCGCAAAGAAGTCAACCGACATTACTTATATCACATTCTTGCAGCCTATTTGATATTTGTCAATGCTATTAGTGCTGAGGGCAGTGGGCTGTGCCGGGCGGCGTGGCCGTTTTTGTGAGAAGCCGATGAAGAAGTTCAACAATCTTTTATCCATCGCGGTTATGCTACGACGGATAAAATGTTATACGTTAGGCTTCAAGATGATGGATCTGGAAGACATAATTAGAAGACAATTGCCCCCCACACCATGGGCCGAAGGTGAGAATATACCTTGGAATGACCCGGCCTTCAGCAAGCGCATGCTGGAGGAGCATTTGACCCAAACCCACGACCTTGCCAGTCGTCGCTTCGAGACAATCGACCGGCAAGTCAAGTGGATTCACGAGGAGGTTTTGGCGGGAAGCCCCACGAGGATCCTCGAACTGACGTGTGGGCCCGGTCTCTATACACACCGCCTTGCGAAATTGGGGCATCAGTGTGTCGGAATCGACTACGCCCCCGCACCGATTCGGTATGCGGAAGAAATGGCACGCCGCGAAGGTCTTTCCTGCTCATACCGCCTCCAGGACGTGCGAGAAGCCACTTACGGTGATGGATACGGTTTGGTCATGATGATCTTCGGCCAGTTCAACGTCTTCCGTAGAGATGATGCGCGAAAAATCCTGGGCAAAGCCTTTGCTGCCCTCCTACCGGGTGAGCGTCTCCTGCTCGAACCGCAGAGATACGAAACAGTCGAGAAAAACGGGAAGACTGGGAGGTCTTGGTACTCGTGCAGCGATGGCGGAGGACTGTTTTCTGAGCGCCCTCATCTGTGTCTGACGGAAAGTTTCTGGGACCCTGAGACACAAACGGGAACTGTACGATTTTTCATCATCGACTCCGAAACCGGAGAAGTAACGCGTCACGCCATGACCAACGAAGCCTACACAGACGAGCAGTTCCGAAATGCCCTCGTCCAGGCGGGCTTTGTGGAGGTGAGCTTCTTTCCTTCCCTGGTGGGAGTTGAGGTTGAAGATGAAAGTCAATCGGCAAATCTTGCAATTGTTGCTCGAAAGGGCCCCCACCAAGGCATCCAGCCGACGTCCTAAGGACCGCAGCCGATGAACGATGTTCGAAACAAAGCGGTTTTACACAAATCCTGCGGCGCAGCGGCTACTCCACATTTGCGGGGGCTTACGGTTGGGCATCGCCCGCTGTCAATTCGGATATGACTTCATCGGTTGTTCCGATACGCCCGAACATGCGAGCGTGCATCAATAGTGCTTCATCATGGGCCCGTTGGGTAAAGGTCCCGCAGGCATCCTCGCAAATGAGTGTTTTGTACCCCAGTTCCGCGGCCGGGCGAGCGGTTCCCAGGACACACGCATCTGTCAGCATCCCCGTGATGACAACACTGCGGACGCCCATATTACGCAAAGCGTGATCGAGAAAACCGGCCGTGAATCCACCGGATGTGAGCTTGTCGACCACCAGGTCCGCATCGGTGGGCGCAAGGCGCTCGTCGATCTGGTACCCGTCGCTGACCCGATGCATCCGAGGCCCGCCGGGGGGCGTCTTCAGCCTGAGACGTTCGGTCATTTCATCCCCGGAAGACGTTACATTCCCGTTGCGGGTGAATACGGTCTTGAGATTCCGGGCACGAAAAAAATCGATGAGCCGCCGGATATTCGGAATTACAACCTGCTCAATGCGCCGGTTCCAGTAGTCGACGATCTGCGGATAGCGGATCGCCAGCGGCGAGTTCTCATCTATCGAAAGTTCGCCGCCCTGCATGTCCACCACGATAAGCGCCGTCGATTCGGTGTCGAGAGCAAAGTCGGTGGCGAAGATGTCAAACGGCCATTCGGCATCGAGTTTTCGAGGATCCCATTTCATCGTAAGTCCTTCTGCAAAGCTGCCTAACATTGAAACTCACCGCCCGCTTGGGGCGGTTCGGTGGAGCGGGTGGTTATGTCATATCATCCGGGTACTATCTCAAATCCGAACGTTTTATACAAATGTATGGCAACGGGACGCTGTTGTGATGTGATAAGATAGGCCTTCTCGTGACCAAGGGCGGCTAATCTCGCGCATACTTCGGACAACAAGGGTTTGGAGAGGCCTAATCCCTGATGGGATCTTTTTATTGCAATCCAGTGCACCCTGCCATAGGCCCCATCCTTGTAGTCCAAATCATACCACGCCGACGCAGTCCCAACCACGTCATTACCGTAATGAAGATAAAGTTGACGTCGAGACAATTCATGAACGTCAGAGCCAAACTGACTTGCAAAAAGGTCATCCGTAACGTCATTGTATTGGTCGGCATCCTTGTGAATCTCAAGCCAATGCGCTTCATCCCCGGGACGATATGGCAGGATGAGATATCCATCGGCCGGGTTGTATCGCGGAATGTTCAAGAGGTCCTTCCGCTCCATTATTAACCTGTCCATGTCAACCTTCCCTATTGCACATAACGTATAGCATATTATCCGTCGTGGTCCAGCCGGGTGCCATGCTTCTGTTCGCAGAAGCATGTTGATTACCCTTCTTGATTATATACCCCGGCCGGTGGGACGGGGTGCTCGCACCCCGTGTTCGAACACGGAATAAGACTTAATTCATGCTTCTGCGAGCAGAAGCATGCCACCCGCCAAAGGCCTCAAGGAATGAGGAAAAGATTTTTTTGTTCCGTTTGTTTTGCCGGGTGCCGCGGCTCTATCCTATTGCATTGTGTTCCCGCTGTCGGCGAGGTATCATCTTGGCGTCAAACGTCAAATCAGAAATGGAAAGGGGTTTTGAGATGATGACTACGGAAGAACGCCTGGACTGTTTGGAGTGCGAATTGGAGAGAGCTATTATTGCTCTGCGGTGGTTCCTTCGCCTGCGGTTTCAAAATCTTCGGCGGGTGACAACCTTTTTTGAGTCGGGTATTTTTGACACCGCTCCCGGATCTAACCCCACATCTGATTTATTCTTGAGTGAACCAAAGAAGCATATCATTATCACCATCGCAACAAGACCAAAAACAATAGAGAGGGCATAGCCTATCGGCACCCAAAAAAGAAATGCTTTGTAAATTGGCCAATTCGCCTCCGTTATAATTTCAGTACTCGGACCACTTTTATATGCAATGCGAATAACTGCTATGACTAAAATACAAAAGACTATTACGGGGACAAAGAAACAAATTCTATAAATCCACGCAAATCTTATGCCCCACTTATGATTTGAAAGTGCTTGCAGATAAAGTGTCTTCTTACCACTCTTTTCTGGATCAGTATTTTGCAAATTATCTTTTGCTATGTCGATAGAACTTGCAACAAAAGAATTAGTATATTCTTTAATCGCAGCAATAACAGCATAAGCCGCACCAGAAACAGCTATGAGGAGAGACACGACTGTAAATAGTTGCATAGAGGAATCTTCCCCCTAATTTTTTAAGCGCTTAAAGATTTCCACAGGCCATCAAATCTTTCAATAAAGCCCTTGGCCTTGATATCATTATCAAAATATACAGAAGCCTTTATTTCATTGATGTCTGTTTTTGGCGTTAATTCTTTATGTACTAGCTCATCCCTGAGCATATTTTCATCACAAACAATATAGTGGGAAAGATTGACGCCTTCTTTAATTTGCACTGGTATAATTTCCAAAACATCTGAGTGATCTTGTTTGATTTCCGCTAAGGGGGGCGGAATAACATCACCTACAAGAATGATCCTGGCGAAACCTTTAGCTTCCTTTATCTTCACCAAGGCGCGTTTAAAAGTATTAAGCAGAGTAGACAAAAAACCATCTCCGTCGCTGCCGGAAAACATCCGAATATTCGAAAGAGTTCGATAGAACATAAGGTCGGTGTATTCCAAGGCATTGAAGTATGTGTCATTGGTCAAACAAGAGCTACCCATAAGGTCGGCGATGTTGCCAGTGTCGCTCCTTATAAACTCTCCGATTTTACTATAAAGTTGTTGGGCGGTCTGAATATCCATTTTATTCATATCTCCATGCATATCGGTTATTTTGGTTAGGAACTCCAGTAAAGAAAGGGTAAACCCCTTCTTGCCCAATATGACCCACGCAAGATTTGCACACAGGAAATAATACGGAGAGCCATAAACATTATCAATAGGCCAGAAACCAAGAAAATTGAAAAAATTATTTGGCTCCCCGCCGGCAAATCTGGTTCTCCTCAGATCAAGTCAGTTCGCCTCCGATAAAGTTGGTGAAATTCGACAACTGCAAATGGACACTACGTAACCTTTCGTGGAACAAGCTCTTTGTCCAAAAGTACTTATGGAACATGAAGAGCCCCACAGCAACAAAGCCATTATAGCAACTAATCTCAAATTTACAAGAACAAAACCACCCAACTTTTTAGTTTGTTTTTTTGAGTAGCTCCCCGTGGAGACCGAGCCTTATGGGATTATTTCACAGGTGCGAACGCGGTGTCCGCAATTCTGGCAGGTTTTGTACCGGCGAATAGCCCCCGGAATCCCGGCAGTTCTCCTGGTGGTAAACAGGCGGCAGCCACAGTTGGGGCATTGCAGGCCAGCTTTATGTAATTGTTCATCTGATCCTATTTTCGTCTACGTCTAATTAACGCAAGCCCGCCAATCACCAGTAGCGAAAGCGTGGCGGGTTCGGGGACGGGGATATTGCTCTCCATCCCTGCCGTGTCACCGAAGTGGGACTGCACGGAACCGTAGTCATCCGCCGAAACAGAACCGTCGCCGTTCGCGTCGCCGGGAATACCGAGCACGCCAGTGTCGCCGAAGTTTAGCTGCACGGAACCATAGTCGTCCGCTGAGACCACACCGTCGCCGTTAGCATCGCCAGGGAGCGGGACTACGGCCAGGATAGTCGCCCCGGAAGCGTTCGAGTCGATGCTCACCGCCCAGCGCGTGCTGTCGAACCACTCCCCACTCAGGATGCCCGTACCCAGCAGCCGGTCTCCGTCGAGCGAAAGGCCGCTGCCGAGGCGGAAGTCCCGCGCATAAAAGGTTACAACACTGTCGCCGTTGGCATAGAGGCTGTCTACCGTTCCGCCGAAAATGTCCACGACGCTGGTATCCTCGGCGTAGAGGGTGCTCACCGACCCGCCGAAAATGTCCACGACGCTGGTATCCTCGGCCCCAAGGGTGCTCACCGACCCGCCGGAGATGTCTACAGTGCTGGTGTCGTAGGCGTAGAGGCGGTAGTTCACCGACCCGCCGGAAATGTCCATGGCGCTAGAGGCGTAAGTGTAGAGTCTGTAAACCGACCCGCCGGAAAGAGCCACGGTGCTAGAGTCGTAGGCACAGATTCGGTTGCTCACCGATCCGCCGGACATGTCCACGACGCTGGTGGCGTAAGCGTCGAGTCGGTAAACCGACCCGTCGGACATGTCCACAGTGCTGGTGGCGTAAGCGTAGATGTAGGAAGCTGACCCGCCGGAGATGTCCAAGGCGCTAGAGTCGTGGGCGTAGAGTTGGCTCACCGATCCGTCCCCGATAATCTGCGCCCAACTCTGGTCGTACAGCGTTCCCAGGGAATGGGACGTGTTGACCGTCAATTGCTCGTCATCCCAAAGAACGAAGTCGCCCCGGCCTTCTTTGGCCAGCGGCCCAGCCAGCATCATCGCCACAAACCCCATTGCAATCACCCTTTTCGCGTTCATTATTCCTTCCTTTCGTTGTTTCGGGGTTGCGCATCTCTGAATCTCATGCTGCACCCCGAATAGGCAAAGGCATTAACGACCCCATCCCTGCCGAAAAAGAAAAGGGAGCCGCCGATTACTACCCCGTCAGAAGGCCTGCGACGGCCTGCAAACAAGGATTCACCGACAGACTCCCGAAACGGGAGTCCGCCAAGTGAGTCGCCTTGTTTGCTCAAGAAAGTGTCGCAGTTTTCTGTCGAAGCAACCCTTGGTCAGACCAAGTTCAAATTGTCCTTTTACAGGCTGAGGAAAAATCCCAATCAGCCGGGAAATAGAATACCACAAAAACCCCATTTTACCAAGAGATAATGTCAATTATTGAACTGGTCCGTCTTTGTGACTGGCTCCTGTCTCCCGGTTCCCGGCCGATAAAGAACCGCTCGCTCGCACTCGCGGCTAGCAAGAGAGAGATCATCGCTGTATTGCCTCCTGACTTCTGCCTCCTGACTTCTGCCTTCTGACTCCCGCCTTAGATTTCTTTTCCCGCGAACCCGAGGTACTCATCCAGCCAGTCGTCGTTTTTGAGCACGCCTTTGCGCTGTCGCAGTGCATGTCGCTGGGCCTTTCGCTGTGCGAAGTCGAACAACTGCCGCGTCCATGGGGAAGATACCTTCCGCGAGGTCTGTCCGCATCGGCGTCGCAGCAGGGCGGAGGGCAGTGGGGTGTGCCGGGCGACCAGTTCGTCTTGAAGGGAGACGATGGCCTGTGCGCTTCCGGGGTCGCCCTGGCGGGCACAGCGGCCGAAGAGTTGGCGGTCGATTCGCCCGGCTTCGTGGCGTTCGGTGGCTATAACGTGCAGCCCGCCCATGTCCGCTATACCCCGTCCGAGTTTGATGTCCGTACCGCGGCCGGCCATGTTCGTTGCAACGGTAATCTTTCCGCCTTGCCCGGCCTGGGCGACGATGTGTGCTTCCTCGGCGTGGCGGACGGCGTTGAGAATTTGATGGTCCAGTTCTTTTTCGGCGAGCAGTTTCCCGAGGTGCTCGCTGGCGCGGACGCTGCGTGTCCCGATCAGGATGGGTCGGCCGTTCTGGTGGAGTCGTTCTATTTCCTCCACGATTGCGTTCCACTTTACCTGCTCGCCGGCGAAGACGCAGTCGGGCAGCATCTGGCGGATGCACGGGCGATTGGTGGGGATTACGACTACCGGCATGTGATAGATCTGCCAGAACTCCGGGCGGGCCTCGACGGCGGTGCCCGTCATCCCGCACAGGTTGCGATACATGCGGAAAAATCGCTGAAAGCTGATCCGGGCGTAGGTGTCTTTGGGGGGCTGGATCTCCAGGTTTTCCTTGGCGGAGACGGCCTGGTGCAGCCCGTCGCGCCACTCCCGGTCGGGCATGAGTCGCCCGGTGAATTCGTCCACGATGACGACCTTGTCCTCCT
>SDBV01007720.1_pt1 | contig 14653 bp, 15 predicted proteins | sample 2277081 | NCBI WGS metagenome assembly SDBV01 (sample SAMN10402039, study PRJNA504765) | marine sediment metagenome | isolation source: marine sediment core GS10_PC15, 223 cmbsf | place: Arctic Ocean: Southern Knipovich Ridge | collected 2010
GTGCAGCACGCCGCTGTTGCTTGCCAGGTAGCTCCCACTGCGATTAACAGTTCGCCACTGAATACGGTCGTCGATCTCAACTGAAACACGGGCCCCGGGGGCTTCATGGCCATCCGCGTCGAGCACTTCCAGCGCCAGCCAGCCACGCTCAGCGAGCTGGCCCGCGCGGCCAAAGTGGCTCCTTCGACACTCTCTCGCGCTTACTGGGGCAGAAGTAAGCTGTCGCCGAAGGCCGCACGGCGAGTGTTGAAGGTGCTGCGACGATGGGGCAGGCTGTACGACAAGTTGTCCGAGGAGTTCGAGATAGCCGTGCGGCGGCTCGAAGACGTGGAGGGTTAGGCTCATGCCCAAGAAACGAAAACGGAAGTGCTGGAGCTACACAGCCGGTGGGCGCGGTCACCGTGTGCGCGTCTACGAATCGAAACCGGAGGGTGTGATCTACGCGGCCGCGTGGGATACGACGGCCAAAGGCGGACGAGGAGCGGAGTGCAAACGCTCGCTCGGCCACTGCGACCGAGACGAGGCTGAGCGGTACGCTCTGGAGCAGGCCGCGAAGCTCAAGGCCGGACTGGAGGATGTACGGTCAACCCGACCCACCGTCGGTCGGGTGCTTCGGCTCTATCTCCGCGAGGTCACCCCGTCGAAATCTCCGACGGAGCAGCGAGCTGACCACCGGCGGGCCGAACTGTTTGTGCGGGTGCTCGGCCCTAGCCGCGACATGGAACGCCTCTCCCGTCGCGACTGGGATGGCTTCATCCGCGCACGCTCCACGGGCGCTATCGATGCACGCGGCCATCCGGTCGAAGAAGAAAAGCGCCGAGCCGTCCGCAAGCGCAGCGTGGCCGCCGACCTTGTGTTCCTGCGGGGCGTCGTCAACTGGGCCAACCGCTGGCGTAACGAGAGCGGCCAACTCCTGATGCGGGAAAACCCCATCAAGGGGCTACCACTGCCCGAGGAGAAGAACCCGCGTCGGCCTGTGGCCAGCGACGACCGCTACGAAGCCGTGAGAGCCGTTTCTAACGAGGTGACGATGAACGTGGTGGAAGGTGGCGAACGCAGGAAGGCGCGGAGCTATCTCTCGGAGCTGTTGGAGATCAAGCGAGGCACTGGCCGCCGGATCTCGCCCATCTGCTCGCTGCGCTACCACGATCTGCGTCTAGCCAAGACGCCTGAGGCTCCGTGGGGCGGCATTAGATGGCCTGACGACACGGACAAGAAGGGCAAGGAGTGGGTAGCACCGATCTCCCCGGAAGTACGCGCCACACTGGAGCGCATACTGCGCGAGCGTCCGGGGATAGGAAGTGCGCCGATCTTCCCGGCTCCCGGCGACCCGTCTAAGCCCGTGAGTCGGTACATGGCCGACAGGTGGCTGAGGCGGGCTGAAAAGTTGGCTAAGCTGGAACCGCAGGAAGGGAGCCTCTGGCACGCCTACAGACGCGCGTGGGTGACCAAGCGGAAGCACTTGCCCGACGTGGACGTAGCGGCGGCAGGCGGGTGGTCAGATACGCGATCCCTGAAAACGGCCTATCAGCGGGTGGACAGCGAGACTATGCTTCGGGTAGTGACCGAACCGGCGGAACTCAGAGAAGTGAGATGAGCGGCCTGAAACGCGAGAAACTCACCGAGCCAACTCACCGACCCCGATTCCGCAGTGAGTCGGGTCAAGCTCGGAAGGTGATGGTGGTTAACAACTTACGTCAGTGGAGCCGGCCGGGATCGAACCGGCGACCTCTTGAATGCCATTCAAGCGCTCTCCCGACTGAGCTACGGCCCCTTTTTCAGTAGACGGTAGACGGTAGACGGTATGCGGTTACTGTCTACCGTCCACCGTCTACGGTCGCACCGAAACCAGCGCCCCCGAGGGGAATCGAACCCCTGTTACCAGCTTGAAAGACTGGTGTCCTAACCGTTAGACGACGGGGGCCATGCGCCAGGAGGGACTCGAACCCCCGACCTGCGGCTTAGAAGGCCGCTGCTCTATCCAGCTGAGCTACTGGCGCTTCCGCCGTTCAAGCTCGCGGCGGGGATTGAACCCGCGACCTCTTCCTTACCAAGGAAGCGCTCTACCACTGAGCTACACGAGCGGAACAGGCCCGGCAGGACTCGAACCTGCAACCCCCGGTTTTGGAGACCGGTGCTCTGCCAATTGAGCTACGGGCCTACTTATGGCTGGGGGCAGACTCGAACTGCCGACACCCGGATTTTCAGTCCGGTGCTCTACCACCTGAGCTACCCAGCCGGTTTCGGTAGACGGTAGGCGATAGACGGTAGACGGTGGAGTTCGGTAGACGGTCACCGTCTACCGCCAACCGTCTACCGAACTCCGGGGGGGGGATTCGAACCCCCGACCTAGTGGTTAACAGCCACCCGCTCTGGCCGCTGAGCTACCCCGGAACGACTCCCAACTCTACAACCAAATTAGCGATCGGCAAGAGAGCATAAAAAGCCCGCCTGCGGCAAGCGCAGACGGGGCGTTTTCCGTGCGACGGAACAGCTGCCGGCAGTAACTGACAACCGCCCACTGCCGCACCGCCTACCGAAATAGCGGGGGCAGGATTTGAACCTGCGACCTCCGGGTTATGAGCCCGGCGAGCTACCAGACTGCTCCACCCCGCAACATACGATACATGGAAGCCGTAAACCTAGTAACGTGTCTATATAGGGTCAAGCCCGACGGGTGCAAAACGCCACTCTGGCGGCCGCGCATCGTGTATTATTCTTCAACGTTAGCCAGCAACCCGTGGACCTGGAGCCCGCATGCCTGGAAACCCCCTGATCCCCTCGCAGATCACCAGCCGGCTGCGCGACTACGTGGGACGAGATTTCGTCCTCACCAGGCCGGCGGAGCTGCTTCCGTACGAGTCGGACGGACTCACGGTGTACCGATTGCTGCCCGGGGCGGTTGTGCTCGTTCGTGAGACCGAGCAGGTGATTCGCGTCGTGTCGCTACTACACGAAGCGGGGATTCCGTTCGTGGCCCGCGGGGCAGGTACGGGGCTCTCGGGTGGTGCATTGACCGACGGCGGCGTGGTGATCGAGATGTCGCTGATGAACCGCATCCTGGGCATCGATGCGGAGAATCGGCGGGCGCGAGTTCAACCGGGTGTATTGAACGAGGAGCTGGGCGCTGCCGTAGAGCCCTTTGACCTGATGTACGCGCCGGATCCGTCCAGCCAGGTTGCTTGTACTCTGGGCGGTAACGTGGCGGAGAACTCGGGCGGGCCGCACTGCTTGAAGTACGGCGTGACGAGTGATCACATCCAGTCCCTCCAGGTGGTGCTCCCTGACGGTACGCTGGTGCGGCTACCGGGGAGTGATGCTCCCGGCTACGATCTGGTGGGGTTATTCGTCGGTTCGGAGGGGACGCTGGGGATCTGCTGCGAGATAGAGGTGAGGCTCATTCAGCGGCCGCAGGCGGTGGAGACGTTGCTTGCCCATTTCGACGAGATCGATGGTGCGTGCCGCGCCGTGTCGGCGATCATCGCGACCGGAATCGTGCCTGCGGCCCTGGAGATGGTCGATCGAGAGACGATCCGCGCCGTCGAGGCTTCGGTCTACGCCGCTGGCTTCCCTACCGATGTGGCGGCGTCGCTAATCGTGGAGTTGGACGGGCCGGAGGCGGGTCTCGCCGAACAGGCGGCGCGGGTGAAAGCGATCCTTCTGGAGCACGGCGCCCGCGAGGTGGGGCGCGCGGCGGACGACGCGGAACGGACTCGGTTCTGGCAGGCGCGGAAGAAGGCCTTCGGCGCGATGGGACGCCTGGGGCCGGACCTGATGGTCCAGGACGCGACCGTGCCGCGGAGCAAGCTCCCTGCCGTGCTGGGGCGGGTCTATGAGATCGCCCGCAAGTACGATTTACTCATCACCAACGTCTTTCACGCCGGCGATGGCAACCTCCATCCCAACATCCCTTTCGATCGGCGCGATGCGGAGCTGACGGAGAAGGTTCATGCGGCGAGCCGGGAGATCATGGAAGCGTGTGTGGCGGCGGGGGGCACGATCACCGGTGAACACGGGGTTGGGCTCGACAAGCTGGACTACATGTCGCTCATCTATACGGCGGATGATATGGAGACGATGCGCTGGGTGAAGGAGGTCTTCGACCCGTCTGATGTCTGCAACCCCGGCAAGGTCCTGCCTCCACATGACGATCGCTAGAGCGATCGAGTCGGCCCTCGGCTCCGAGGTTCTGATCCAGGAGAGTGGCGACTATACATTCGATGAACAGATGCCGCTGGCCGTAGCTCCCTCCAGCCCAGAACATTTCTCGGAATTGATGAAGCTTGCCAGCGCCGAGCGCTGGAGCGTTACGCCTGCCGGAGAGGGTCGCTGGCTCGAGGCCGGTAATCCCAGCGAGTTCGTCGACATCATCGCTTCAACTCGTCGGCTCGCGCCGCCCATCCTGCACATGCCCGACGATCTCCTGGCGACCGTGGGGGCGGGTGTGTCACTGTCTGCGCTGGACGATGCGCTGGCAGCCGCGAGCCAATGGTGGCCGCTCGACCCACTGGGTGATGGCAGCGTGGGGGCCGTTATCGCCACCGGGTCGGCCGGCCCTCTCGCCGCTGACTATGGAACGCCACGCGAGATGGTCCTCGGTATGAAGGTGGTACTCGCCGATGGGCGCATCGTGAATGCGGGTGGACGTACGGTTAAGAACGTCGCGGGTTACGACATGGTGAAGCTCTTCACCGGTAGCTGGGGTACGTTGGGTATCGTCATCGAAGCTCACTTGCGGCTGCATCCAAGACCGCCCGGCGATAAGACGCTCGGCCTGTTCGCAACTGCGCCGGAGATGTTGGCTTCGCTCGCCCGTGACTTTGGACGCACCCACGCGCTCGCTCCTTCCGCCATCGAGATCCTCTCTCCGTCCGCGAACGATGCTCTGCAGATAAGTGCAACGGAGTGGCTCATGATAGTTCGCTGGCTCGGCGACGAGCGTGCGGTGGAAGAGTCGATGGATGCAGCATTCGAGACCGCCAACCGGCACTCGACTCGCGCCGAAGAGATTGCGGCTCCCTGGATGCGGCTCTCCCGAATCGAAGAGTCGTTGAGTCCTGTGCTGACGTTGCGTCTCAGCGGGCCACCCCTCGCCACCGACGAGCTGGTCACACTTGCCATAGACTTCGTCGCTGGCGAGACTCCCGGTGTTGTCGCGTCACCGATGTTGGGACGGGTGTGGTGCTTCGTAGGAAGCGCGGCCTACGCCGAAGAGGCAGCCGAGGACTGGGCCTCGCGTGTTGAGGCCCTGAGGGAAGCCGCTCGGAAGCGTCGCGGTTATTTGCGTCTGGAACGGGCGCCGCTGAGGCTGCGTTCGCTAGTTGATTCTTGGGGTGATCCGGGCGCAACTCTTAGCTTGCAACGAGCGCTGCGGTCGAAGTTCGATCCGCATCGGATCCTGAATCGGGGACGTTTCGTGGGAGGTTTGTGAGGTGAAGTGGTCAGCACGATCCCGGATTCATCGCATCAGCATGTTGGTCTGCATTCTTGCCGCAGGCGCCACAATAAGCTGTCTTCTCTATCAGCCTATCGAGCCCTCTCTACTCTGGCATGACTTCGAAGCGACGGCGTATTGTGACTACGGATTTACGGCATCGGGTGTTTGGGTGCGTGACGGTGTCGTCGCTGCCGACCCGCGAATCCTCCCGCTCGGTTCGGTGATCGACCTCAAAGTCGGAGATGAAGTTCACTCTAATCAGGAAGTGATGGATACGGGGGGTAAGATCAAAGGATATATCGTTGACGTCTGGTTACCGACTTGCGAGGAGGCAGTCGCCTTCGGCCGACAGCACGTCAAAGTTCGCGTCAAGAAGCTTGGTGACGTCAACCGCTGATCCGGGGGACTCGGCAGTGAAGATCTATACAAGAAAAGGAGATGGGGGAGATACCTCGCTCTTCGGCGGCAAGCAAGTATCGAAGGATCATCTCCGCGTGATCGCTTACGGTACTGTTGATGAGCTGAATAGCTTCATCGGGGGTTCCGTGGCGTATCTCCCGTCGGAGTTGGAAAAGTGGCGGGAACGGTTGGCTTCGGTCCAATCCGATTGTTTCACCCTCGGGGCCATGCTCGCCACACCCAAATCAGGTACTGACGCACCGTCGCATATTCCGGAACTTCCCGAAGATCGAGTGTCGATGCTCGAGCGATGGATCGATGAGCTCGATGAAGAACTCGCACCGCTGAAAGTATTCATCTTGCCAGGCGGCACGAAGGCAGCCGCTTCGTTACATGTCGCCAGGAGCGTGTGTCGGCGTGCCGAAAGATGCGTCATCACGCTATCCCACTCCGGCCAGGTAAACCCCATCGTCATAAGGTACCTGAACCGGCTATCCGATTTCTTGTTCACCATCGCCCGCGCCGCGAACGCAAAGCAAGGCGCTTCCGATGTCGAGTGGTCCCCCCACACAGAGCCATGACCATGAATCGTGTGCCGTTCGAGTTGCAAAACAGTAGTGGAACCCCCATTCGCGGCGACATCTGCAGCCCGGAGACACGCCGGGGAGATTCGGCAATCGTCATCTGCCACGGTTTCAAGGGATTCAAAGATTGGGGCTACTTCCCGTACGTTTGCGAGCAGCTGGCATCGCGCACCTCGTTTCCTGTCATTTCCTTCAATTTCTCGGGTAGCGGGATCGGTGCCGATCTGCAGAACTTCACCGAGCTTCATCTGTTCGAAGCCAACACGTTTACGCAGGAGTTGGATGATCTGGGGCTGGTGATCGAGGCGGCTCTCGCCGGCGATCTGCCGAACTTGCACGGCGTCACGCGCTTCGGCCTCCTCGGTCACAGTCGCGGCGGCGGAATCGCCGTCCTCAAAGCGGCCGCAGACGCCCGCGTCGACTGCCTGGTCACCTGGGCGGCGACGGCTGACTTCAACCGCTGGTCTGCAGAGACGCGCGCCGAGTGGCGTCAGAAAGGAAGCATCGAGATCCTCAACACGCGCACCAAACAACGCATGCCGCTCGGTGTGGCGTTGCTCGAGGACACCGAGAAGAATGCAGAAAGGCTCGACATCGAAGGCGCCGCTGCCAGGCTCACCATTCCGTTCCTCATCATCCACGGCTCTAGCGACGAGTCCGTTAGACTCTCGGAGGGAGAGCGGCTCGCCGCAGCCGCACCGGCGGCGCTGGCACGCCTCGAGGTGGTAGAAAGCGCTGGGCACACGTTCGGCGCGGTGCACCCCTTCCAGGGGACCACCGCGCATCTCGAACAGGTTATCGGTCTTTCCGCCGACTGGTTCAGCGAGCACCTTTCGTAGGGTTGGCGGAGTCGTGAGTGGGGCAGCCGTTAGGATTTGACTGCGGCGCTCCGGATCGCGAAATTCGGAGTCCCTGTTCGGTGTTGTTAGCAAATGTATGACTCCCCTACGGAGGCTTGCAGATGTGGAAGCGTATTGCATTCCTCGTCCTGCTGATCGTCGTTCCGATTGCAGTGGCCAGCCTGGTTCAGCGTAACACCTCGTCTCGTCAGCCACCGCGCGAAGGACCAGCGGTCGCTCCAGTGATCACCAAGAGCTCGGGCCAGACTGAGATCGCAAGCCTGAACGTCGTCGTCGACGACCTGTTGGATGCATCGGCAGCGGCGTGGAACAACGGTGACCTGGACGGTTTCTTGATCTGGTATGAGCGGGATCCCGGCACGACGTACATCGGTGGGTCGGGGTTACTGCACGGATGGGATGCGATTCGAGATCGCTACGCTCCCCTGTTCGAGCCTGGCGCGAGTAAGGACTCCCTGAGGTTCGAGGATTTGGAAACGCGGCCGCTGGGTCCAGCGCTTGGCCTGGCCACGGCCCGTTATGTTTTGTTCGATGGTGACTCGATCACTGCGACGGGGATGTTCACTCTCATCTTAGCAGAGAATCCTGCGGGCTGGCGAATTGTTCACGACCACTCGAGTGCGGATTCTAACTGAGACCGCTGCGGACGCTTTCCAACAAGACCCGCGCCACCGACATCTGTTTTAGCATCTCCGCCGCCGTGTCCTCTGCGAAGCGGTTGATGATTTCCTCGTAGGCGGCCATGGCCCCTTCGGGCCGCCCGAGCTTAATCAGAGCTGTTGCCTTATTCAGCAACGCGAGCGCGGTCCGCTCTCGGAAGAAGGGGTTGGGCGATTCGCCCCACAGAATCACTACATCGTCGAAGTCGGCAATCGCTTCGTCGAAGCGCGTCAGACGTGCCAGGGCGATGCCGCGGTTCACCATCGCCTTCGCCAGCGCCTCTACGACGCGGGGTTCAGAGGCACTGGCGAACCGTTTGATCAGCTCATCGTAGACAGCCAGCGCCTCGCCCGGGCGGCTCAGCTCGGCAAGCCGTGATCCTTTGTTGAACAAAGCCTTCGCGAGGTTCTCTTTTGATGGCGGGTCCCGCGAGTCGCCGAACCGGCGCACCAGATCGTCGTAGACGGCGATCGCTTCCTCGCTCTTCCCCTGATGACCCAGGACGACCCCTTTATTGAAGAGCGCGCTCTCGATCTTCTCTTGAACCTTCTTCTCTTTCGAAGCTCTTCCCGGTAGAGAATCTCCCATGCCGACCACTAGATTGTAGGCGATCACTTCGTCCTCGGAATCGTCTCGCAGGCCCGCCGCCGCTCTCAGCATGGCGTCCATCAGGGGGAGGAGATCGTCTCCGCCCAGATCGGTTCTCGGGAGCGCGACGGTGGTGGTGATCGCGGTCCGATACTCCGAGCGCTCGATAGCAGATACGACGCTGGAAAGCGGATTGTCGACAGGCTCAGTCGATTTGGTTTCCGACCCACCCATAGGATCCTCTCGGTTTCGTCCTTCGCTGGACAAACATCCGTTCAGCTTTTCGCCGCAGATGTGGCCCGATTCGATCGATTTGGGCGGGGGAAGGCGCTTCGATTGTACAACACGAAGCCCCGATTTGCAATGTAGAGCCTCAGCGGCCGGCCAGTTACAGGAACGGGCTACGCCTGATCAGCCGCCGCGGGTGTGCATCTCGCGATGTGGATCCTTCCGCAAATCTTCTATCGGATACAGCGGGCCCCTTGAACTGAGAGCTTTCCGCTCTTCAGCGCCGCGGTCGGCTCGTTTCGCCCATCCGCCGGTGATCAGCTCCTTGATCTCGTCGTCGGACACGCCTTCGCGCAGCGGCGCCCGGAGGTCTGCCCCCTGCGCTGCGTAAAGGCAGAGGAGCCATACGCCGTCTGCCGTGAGCCGACTGCGGTCGCAGGTGCTGCAGAACGGTTCGGTGGTTGATGAGATGATCCCGAAAGTGGTGCCATCGGCCAGCACGTAGCGGTCCGCGGGCGCGGATCCGTTCTCATCGATCCGCTGAACGGGGCCGTAATGTCGTTCGAGTTGCTCTACGATCGCGCGGCGCGATACCACCAGATCCATCGACCAGCGAGTCGCGCCTCCGACGTCCATGTATTCGATGAAGCGAACTTCTGCGCCGTGCTCTCTTCCAAACTCTATCAGGTCCACCAGTTCATCGTCGTTGTAGCCGCGCATGACCACGGTATTGATCTTCAGTGGGGTCAGCCCCGCCGCGTTCGCCGTCGCGATCCCTTCGAGCACTTTGGACAGTTGATCTCGCTGAGCCAGTTGCCGGAACCGCTCTGCGCGCAGCGTGTCGAGCGAGACCGTGATCCGGTTCAGGCCGGCTCCGCGAAGCGCCGCGGCATGTCGGGCGAGCAGTACACCGTTGGTTGTCATGCTGATATTGGCGATCCGTGATTCGGCGGCGATCCCTGCCACGATCTCGACCACTTCCTTTCTCAGCAACGGCTCTCCGCCGGTGAGCCTCACCCGGTCCACGCCCAGGTCGGCGAAGAGGCCCACGAGGCGACAGATCTCTTCTGTAGACAGGAAACTCTCGCTCGGCAGCCAGACGTACTCCTCCTCAGGCATGCAGTACTGACAGCGCAAGTTACACTTGTCGATGAGAGACAGCCGCAGGTTCTTCAGCGGCCGACCGAACGTGTCGGTCGGTCGGGTCGCCCTGGCGGCGAGGGCGGCGCTGGCCGCGTCCACTGATCTATTCACAGGGCTACTTCTCTTCAGCCTTCCTCGGAAAGGGCTTCGCCGCACGACGTCGCTTGATGGTGGTCCCGCAGTCTGGTGGGCGGGACGCCGAAAATCAAGCCACGCCGGTTGGAACCAGGCGGACCTCTGGAGTTGTTCAACACTAGGAGCGCTTACCTGAGCCCAGGAGAGAAGGAAATCGATGAAGTCTCGGATCAGATTCGGCTCATTCCTCATAGTGGGTTTCGCCATGCTTCTAGCCTGCGGCGAGGCCGAGTCACAAGAAGGGACCTCTGACATCAGGGTGCCTTTTGACACCCGCGGTTGGGCCACCGATTTTACGAAGCACTCGGTTTCGCTGGACGAAATCATATCCGGCGGACCACCCAAGGATGGTATCCCACCCATCGACAACCCCCGCTTCACCTCGGTGGCTGAGGCCGATCGTTGGATCGGCGATCGAGAGCCGATCATCGTCTTCGAGCATGGGGGCATCGTCCGTGGGTATCCATGGCAGATCTTGATCTGGCACGAGATCGTGAATGATGAAGTAGGTGGCATGCCGGTCACCGTCACCTACTGTCCACTCTGCAACACGGCCATCGCTTTCGACCGTCGGGTGGGCGGGCGCACGCTCGATTTCGGAACCACGGGAAGGCTCCGGCACAGCGATCTGGTGATGTACGACCGTCAGACAGAGAGCTGGTGGCAACAGGCGATCGGCGAGGCGATCGTGGGGGAGTACATGGGAACGCAGCTCACGTTTCTGGCCGCCCCAACGCTTTCCTGGCGTGACTTCAAAGCCGCCTATCCCAGGGCCGAAGTCCTGAGTCGCGACACCGGGAACCGTCGCGACTACGGCCGCAGCCCATACGCCGGCTACGACACCGCCCGGCCTTTCCTCTTCCGCGGGCCTATCGACGGCAGGCTCCCCATGATGGAGCGAGTTGTCGTTGTCAAAGTCGAGGCAGACGCAGTCGTTTATCCAATGAAGATGCTGGCGAAGGAGAAGGTCATCAATCATGCGGTCTCAGATCGGCCCGTTGTGCTCTTCTACATCAAGGGCACGGCTTCCGCGGTCGACGACAGCAGGATCTCTGAGGGACGAGAGGTCGGTTCGGCTACCGTATATAGCCGCTCTGTCGGCGACCGCACTCTGACTTTCCGGCGCGACGGTGATAGCTTTGTGGACGAGGAGACGGGCACGCGCTGGAATCTCCGCGGTATGGCGATGAGCGGACCACTCGAAGGGCGGCGACTGGAAGAAGTGGTCAGCTATATCCCCTTCTGGTTCGCCTGGGGTGCGTTCCGGCCCGATGACCCCATCTACGGTCAGTGACAACAGCGAAACCCGTTCTGGCGTATTGCGGCTCGTGCCCTTTGAGCCAAATTGGTAGCCGCATGTGGTTAGCGGTTCCTGCGCCAGGACGGTTTTCATGTCGATCAGCAAAGTCTGCGTTTACTGCGCTTCCAGCACTCAATCCGATCCGGCCTACCTAAGCGCGGCCTACCATTTGGGTCAGATCCTGGCGCGTAACTCGATCACCATCGTGTATGGGGCCGGGGCCGTCGGGTCGATGGGGAAACTTGCCGAGGGCGCGCTCGAAGTGGGCGGTCACGTCATCGGCGTCATCCCGCGCTTCATGCTGGAGCTCGAGTGGGGCCATCCCGGCCTCGGCGAATTGCACGTCGTTGAGGATCTCCACGATCGCAAGCGCGAGCTGATCAGCGGCAGCGATGCTGTCATCGCGCTGCCGGGTGGATCGGGCACTCTGGATGAGCTCATCGAAGCGATCTCCCTCAAGCGTTTGGGCGCCTATCTCAACCCGATCATTCTCGTCAACACCCGCGGTTTCTTCGATCCCTGCGTCGATCTATTGAACCGGTGTATCGACGAGCGATTCATGGATCCGCGGCATCGGGCGATCTGGCAGATCGTTGATCAGCCCGATCAGGTGCTGGATGCAATCAAGAATTCGCCGCCCTGGTCAAAGGATGCTATCAGCTTCGCTGCCATCTAGCCGGGCCCGCTAGTGCGGAAGTACTTTGGACACATGCGCGGATTGAAACCATTGGGATCGTCGCTTCCTCTGCTACTGGCCATAGCTACTGCTTGCTCGATTGAACACGGAGACGTTCGAACGCCGAGCGGCGAGCCGCCCGAGCCCGACAGCGCTCGCGTCAGCAAGATCATCGACGCGGTATCTAACGGCTTCGAGACGGGGGACCTCACACCGCTGGACACGCTCTACCATCCGGATGTGCTCATCTATGAGTGGGGTTCGGTGTCCAGGAGTTGGGAGACGTACAGGGACGAGCACCTTGCTCCCGAGCTCGATGCGTTCGACGACCGCCGCTTCATCTTGGAAGACCGAAACATCAGAGTCGCCGGGAACACCGCCTGGGCCACCTTCAGTTACACGATGGAAGCCGGGCCCCAGGAGGATCGACTCTACGCGAGCGGCGTTGGGACCATGATATTCCAGAAGCTGCGCGGCCGTTGGCTTATCGTTCATTCTCATACTTCAGCCGGTTTCTGAGGTCGGATGTCAAAGGCATTGATCAGGTCAGAGCCAGGCGTCGACGCGGAGGCGCGAATCTTGGTCGCGTCGAATCCGATCACTGGCGAAGAACTCGCCCGCTTGCACATCCTCGGGCCCGCCGAGGTGGAAGCGTTGGTAGAGCGCAGTCGCCTCGCCGGGCGTAGTTGGGCGTCGCTCTCGGCGCGTGAGCGCTCCCGGCGGCTGCGCCGCTTGCGGCACCTGATCGCAGACCGGTCGGAGGAGATATCGGAGGCTGTACGCGCTGAGACCGGCAAAGCTCTGGGCGAAGCGATCGGCGGCGAAGCGCTGGTGGTTTGCGACTATCTGCATTATCTGGAGCGGACGGCGCCATCTGCCCTCGCCGGCCGCAAGGCAGGCACCGGATCCTTCTTTCATCGTCGCGCCCGCGTCTCCTACGAGCCCTATGGTGTTATCGGCATCATCTCTCCCTGGAACTATCCCTTCACGATCGGTATGTCGACGGTGGCGACTGCGCTGGCCGCCGGCAACGGCGTCGTTCTCAAGCCGTCCGAGTACACACCGCTGATCGGCGTGCTCATAGCGGAGCTCGTTGCCGAGGCGACCGGTTACCCGGATCTCGTTCTGGCGGCGATAGGCGAGGCGGCGACAGGTGAAGCGGTTGTCCGATCGGGCGTCGACAAGATTGCATTCACCGGGTCCGTGGAAGCGGGCAGGGCGGTCATGAAGGCGGCCGCCGATTCGCTGACGCCCGTGGTGCTCGAGCTGGGCGGCAAGGATGCCATGATCGTCTGTGCCGATGCCGACGTCGAGCGGGCTGCTCGGGGCGCCGTGTGGGCTGCGTTCTTGGGATGTGGTCAGATCTGTCAATCGGTCGAGCGGGTATACGTCGTCGAGTCGATCTACGATCAATTCGTGCAGGCGGCCGTTGGGCAGGCGCGCCGCGTCAAGACGAGCGATGAGCCTGAAGCCAACATCGGGTCTCTGATCGCAGAGTTCCAGGTGAAGAAAGTCGAAGCGCATGTGAAGGATGCGCGGGATAAGGGAGCCAGGATCCTGCTGGGCGGGCGGGCGCTTCAGGTGCCGGGCCATTTCTTCGAGCCGACGGTCATCGTCGATGTTGACCATTCGATGGATGTGATGAAAGACGAGACCTTCGGTCCCGTCCTCCCTATCATGCGAGTCGCCGATGAAGAAGAGGCGGTACGGCTCGCCAACGAGTCGGAGTACGGACTCGATGCCAGCGTCTGGTCACGCGATCGGAAGAAAGCTCGCGCGATTGCCGACCAGCTCGATGTAGGTACCGTCCTGATCAATGATCATCTAATCAACTACACGATCTCGGGAATTCCATTCGGTGGCACGCGGAATAGCGGCTTCGGTCGCGTGCACGGTCTGGAGGGGTTGAGAGAGTTCGCACGCCCCAAGTCCTGGGTCGAGGATCGCCTCGCTCTTCGTAACGAGCCCCATTGGTTCAGTAGCCAGGGGAGCGGTGAGGAGATGGCGCGAGCGCTGATCGATCTTCGCCACCGCCGGGGCATCTTCCGACGCCTGAAGGCCGGCGTGAGACTGCTGCGCGATCTCATCTCATGATCAACGCGGAGGTCGAGACGCCGCTCGCCGGACAGATGGGAGATATCATGACCTGCGTGCATTGCGGGTTCTGTCTCCCGGTCTGCCCCACGTATCAGCTACTGGGAAACGAGAACGACTCTCCCCGCGGCCGTCTCTACCTGATGCTGGCCGTCGCCGAAGGGCGCCTCTCCGCTTCAGATCCGATCTTCGCCCGCCACATCGATCGCTGCCTCGGATGCAGGGCTTGCGAGCCGGTTTGCCCGTCCGGCGTCCGTTATGGCTACCTGTTGGAGCAGGCGCGCCGGGTACGGGTGGATGCGGGCGGCGTCGCCGACCGTGCGGTAGGAAGGGACCTACGTCCAGGTGGAGCCCCCCGCACGCCGAGGGGCCGGTAGGGCCGCACCCCCAGTGTCGGGGGACGCCGGGGGGGAGGCGTGCGAGGAGGTAGGGGTCGTCGAGGCCGGGGAGGCGTTCGCCGGGGATGAGCGACCTTGTTTCCGAGGCACGCTCTGCCAGCTCTGTCGCGGGAAGGGAAACCTCGCGCCGAACGAGCGCTCCACCACCACG
>SDBV01007721.1_pt1 | contig 14651 bp, 32 predicted proteins | sample 2277081 | NCBI WGS metagenome assembly SDBV01 (sample SAMN10402039, study PRJNA504765) | marine sediment metagenome | isolation source: marine sediment core GS10_PC15, 223 cmbsf | place: Arctic Ocean: Southern Knipovich Ridge | collected 2010
GTACAGTAGCCCCTTATGCTACATCCATTGAAGAAGTTGGAACGGATTTACTTATCAGTGTTACCTTACAGAACAATGGTACGGGCAATACTTTTGCAAGGGCTGATTACTACCCCGCTGTTAATACTGATGGTTCTGGAACATGGGGGAGCACTGCCCAAGGAGTAAATACATTCACAGACATGCAGTTGGAAAACTCATCCGCATTGGGGCCATTTGTAGCTACTACGGGGTCAGCTATAACGAATAGCTATAATCACGGAAAGGCCTTTAATGGCGCAACTACTATAGCCGCAGGTAAGCTCGGACGTGGCCTGACGCTTAACGGTGCAACCCAATACGTCAACCTTGGCGGTACTGTTGGGGATTTTACTGACAATTTCACTATTGCAATATGGTTTAAAACTTCTATCTCCGCCTCAAATAGACAAATAATTACTCGCAGGAGTGAGGTAGGGAATCAATGGGCGCTTGCCTTGATTGCGACTACTGGCGTACTGGCTTTCTTCGCAGACCAGAACTTTCTCTCGGATACAGGCGGTTTGTCTGATGGAACCTGGCACCTTGTCGTTGTGGTTATTGATGGAGCTGATTCCATGATCTACATTGACGGGCTACCAGATAGAGCTGCTTTTAATCCGGTGATAATAAGCCGATCTGTTGATACATTAATAGGGACATGGCTTAATTCCGGCGTTCCAGTGGCCGAGTGGAATGGACAACTGGATGAACTAGTGATAACTAAAAAAGGTCGGATATGGTCAGCAGATGAGGTCAAGCACTTCTTCAACGCAACACGCGGAAGATACATACAGTAAAAACCCCGGTCTGGGGAACCGGGGCGCAACAAGGGGGGAGGGAAGAAACTTCTAACCATAAGTAAATCATATTCCATGCCAATTGTCAAGCCTTCCGCCCATTCTTATCGCAGGGATAGCTCTCTTTGTATAATGAGCATACCCCTTTATCATCGAAATACCTGGCATCCATACCCGGCTTCTTGTGACAACTCCCCCGGCTCTGAGCGCATTCGGGATCAATAAGTATCCCGTTATCGTTACGCAGGGCCACGCATTCGAGACAGTCCGTGAGCCATTGTCTCATCCCTTCACCGCCAATCCAGCAAGGCACTCGCGGACTGTTGCGGGGCGGGTTGATAAGTATTGGCATGGATAATTCTTGCAACTATCCCATCGCCATTTGCCAGAAAGTTGTCGTGTTGCCTTATATTCTTCGGCAGGACAATGTTCTTTAGTTATGGGCAGGTCTCCGGGGAAATCGCAGACAAAATGCACCATCCCCTCAGCCAAATCATCAGGATGAATGTAGCCCTCTTTGCGGATTAGGGCGATGATTTGGTCAGCGTAATCCATGGATGAAGGTGGCCAACCAAGGCCATCACGCCGACTCCAATGCTCCTCAAAAGCCAATGCAGCTTCCCAAATCACATTCGTAATCTCATCACGCGCTTTATCGCTCATGTGTTACCTCCGCTTCCCGGCATGGTTTGATGGGCGTATGACTAGCCCATTTGTTATTTACAAAATGCTTTCTAAACGGGCAAGTGTAAAAGGTATTGCGTGGGCTTAGAAGAACCTTTGTCTCCCACAATCGGCAATGGTTGCATGTCGTGTCAGGTACTCCTATCGCTACCGTTCTCATCTCAAACCTCCTGTTCCTGCAAAGCCCTTGCGAGTGCACTTGTCTTCTGGGCGGGGGTTGCTTTGAGTTTAAACCATTCAAGGTAATATTCGTTTTGTCCGCACCAATCGTCATTCATACATATATCTCTTAAATGGTTGCAATAACTTTCAACAAGCCCCGCGTCCTCAATCTTCTGGAACAGTTTAGGAGTCCAGGCGGTAACAGTGCGCCATTTTGGTATCGGGATTGGCCCCAGTTGAAGACCCCCCTTTGAGATAGGACTAACGTATCGCTGACCCATTGCTTCGCATATTTCTTCATCAGCATATCCGTTTATATCCAACCACCATTTTTCTACTCTCTCGTTATCGGTCATTTTCCCTCCTTGCACAGGTAGGGCAGGGTGGACAACCATTTGAGCTTACGTCCGGCCCATTATAGTTACCAGCACAACCAGCCTTAACGTCATAGTAATATTCAGAACAACGCTTATCGCATGGATGTTCACCACTCCCCCCACAGTCCTCGCACCCAGCAACCTTTGCCTCCACCATCGGCTTGAGCTTTGCGAATATTCTCTGGCTATCGTTCATCCCGTCCTCCATGCCCACATCCATGCAGCCTCGTTACATTCAGGGCATCGCCATACGGGATACCCCTCGATTGTCGGGTCAACAACTTTCTTGCAGAATGGGCATTTGGCTTTCATCGACAATACCCCATATGCTCCGCGTCTAATAGTTCGATAAATTCAGCCTTGCCCAACCCGCCGTCCTCCTTTATAAAGTACGCCTTGGTTACGTCATGCCAACAATCACAGTATGGAGCGCAACACTTATTCTCCTCGTCTCCCTGAAGCGGCAATAGCTTACATGGCATGGAGTTGGCTTGCCATTGCGTCTTCTCCGGCCCCTGGTTCCATTGCCATTTATACATTATGCCTTCTTAAGGGGACAATGCTTACAAATGATTCCTAAACATTTACAAGATTCAGCGACAACTTCTTCAATCGCTTCTATATCTGTATTTGTGATGCGGAGTTTGGTGTAACCCCTATATTTAATTCGTTCTCCAATGTTTATAGAACATCCATCGTCTGTTTCAATCTCAACGAAAAGCACTTCAGGGGCTGTCCCATCTTTCTGTCTACTCTCGTCAAATATTATATTAATAGCCTTCATCTTCTCCGTTATCCTCTTCCTTCTGTTTATTCCAAATAGCTGTTTTCCTTTTACATTCCGCCTCACACTCTGCTTCAAAAACATCTACCTCTTTCTCAGTGGCACAGTCGGTACATACCGCCTTAAGGTCGATATATATAATGTCCTCCACATGCCAATCGAGGTCTACCATCTTATCGCATCTATCACACATGACTACGCTCATCACTTCCTCCTATCAGGACAGGGCGTAAGACCCTTATCCTCGTTGCCCGTGCAAACCTCTGGGTCGGGGCAATCGCATAAAAGGTTAATACACTGAGGGCATGACCCAGTTAGGCAGGTGAGGTCGGGCGGTGGTTTCATGTCATCGGTCATGAGGTTGCCTCCTTATCCAGCGTCTCTTAGCCTGAAATGGATAATTGTAACGTGTGGGCTTATGCCCTCGATGTTTTTATACACAGAGCCAGTAAACCTCCATGAAGTGTAATCCTCATCATTTTCCCTGAGAAGTTGGTCTTTTAACTCCTCAAAAGCGTCTTGATGCTCCTGTAATGAAACTGTGCTATCACTTCGTATCATGTACGAGATTCTTTGTCCTGACTCCACTCCCCCCTCTTTGAACTCAGGCGCAAGTAAGAAATAATCTACCTTGTAGTGCTCATGCCTATTGTCCACCTTCGCCCTCCTCTGATGTTGGCGGGGCGCACAGCCTGTACTCTTCAGACTTGAAGCCAATGTCCCTCGTCTGGGACTGAAAGTCGAAACCCTGCCCCGTCCACTCAAAGCCTTCGGATTCAAAAAACTTCCGAATCCTCTCGTCAAGTCCGGGGTCAATCGCTATCTCACCATCAGGCACTTCCTTGTAAATCACTTTGATCGATGTCATCTCATCTCATCTCCCTTATCGTTAGTGGCAGGGAGCCAGTTGAGGCTGACCCCCCGCCGATAGTCCACTGCTCCAGCACCTACTTCACGTTGGCATCACCTCCTCGTTTTAGAGTTCCAGGCGTGTGATGAGATCGTTGATAATGTCAATCTCGCGGTTCAGGGAACTGTTCCCATCTGAAAGACGCTCTGATATTGAAGAGTCGCCATTGCGTTGAACCTTTGCGGTCTCGGATGAAGGCAGAGATCCCGCCAGCAAAGGGGAAAGCCTTGAACTGAGTACATCAAGCCTTCCATGCAAATCAGAGAGCCCGTTCTCAAACGCAAGCATCCCGTTTTCAATAGGCTTTACTTCTGGTGAGTCGCATCCAGCATTTTCCATAAATCCCTCCTCGTTAAGGGTTAAGTGGTAAGCGTGTGCATGTAAGCATTGTTCCTACCGGCGCTCTACTGCTCCCAGTAGCATCTATCACCAGCACCTTCTCGCCTACTTTCAAATTTCTCAGCATTATCTCACCTCACTTTACAGCTACCGTAATGGTTATCGCTGCGCCTTCTCACGCCTCATTAGCTCCGTTACAACCTTGTCTGCCTGCGCCACACTCAGGTAGTTCATGCTCGGAAGCGTGGCATTGAAGCCCAGTATCTCCGATACCACCTCACGCTGTGCCAGGGTATCCGATACCCCAAGGCCGTGGAGCTTGGCGAATATCCGCTTGATGTCCTTGGTTTCGATCTTCCCCTTGCTATCAGGCGGGTCTACCATGTCCTGACTGCCGAAGGCTACGGTTTCGGTTTCCTCTTCAGGGATGTCCTCGAACTCCGCTTCCTGTACGCTCTCCCCTAAAGGTGCATCGTGCGCTTCTCCGTGATATTGAGCATCATGTACTTCCTGTTTTGCTTTCTGTGTGGCAACAACGGGGATAACCTCCGGCATGTCCTCGATGTCCTGTGTGAATATGTCTGAGGCGGCTGTCACTGTCAGCACAGCGTCCACCACGGCCCTCTTCTTGCTCATCTTGAGGCAGGTATTGTAGTAGTCGGCGGGGTTGTCATGCTCTACCTTGTCCCCGCCACCCTCTGTTATGAACCAGTTGTTATCCACCTTCTTTGTGGAATTGCCCTTGCCTATGAGAGCCTGAGCATCAGCCGGGGCGGTCTTTCTGAGGTTCCAGTACTCTTGAGGCACTGGTTTGTCCGTGACGGTCTTCTCACCCGTCCTGAAGCGGTACTTCCCCTCCATCGTTGTGCAGGAGCCTACGCCCGTGCCAAGCTTATTCCCGGTAGCTGAGAATATCGTTACCTTTGTGCGGTATTCCCTGTGTCCGTTTGGCATCTCCACGGTTTCCACGTCAATCTCAGGCACAAGGCGGAAGGTCATAATCAGCTTCTCTGCCCCCGGTTTAAGCAGGGTCTTCTTTGTCCCACAGCCGGGGATGGTGCCATAATGCTCCTTGTCCTTCATTACCTCCTTCATGACCTCTTGGATAAGGTTGACCTGACCACGCATATCAGCCACAGTCAATGCCTTGTCACTCGATCCGTATACTGCTACTTCGTTGCTCATTTAGATACCTCCTTGAGTTCCATTCTCTTGAACGGGCCTTTTACGAACACCTCATCATCGTCTATGACAAAGTGCATATCTCGAACATTCTTGTACACTTCAACCTTCGGCCCCTTCTTGATGAGGGTGCAATCTTTGGGGTCTGCATATTCCAGAGTCCTTGGTCTAGCGTGTATCTGGCCTTCTATAATAAGTTCTACATCATGTATAGTTGCCCCATCCCTCCCCACTCCAATGCCCTGTATCGTTATCTCGTCCCCAACCTCGATAACCTCTTCAGCCACGAACTCAAACTCAGTCCTGAAGTAATCGCGCCATGTGAACCTTGCCTCCCTAGTGACTCCATCTTCGCCACGTTGCTTTAACTCCCGCTCTTCCCCCGTGCCTAGCCAGAAGAACACGGTATCGCCCCCTACCCGCCTGAACTCCCTATGGTTTTTATCGCCCATCGCGTCTGTGAATGTCATGGTTTCTCCTTCATTAGCTCCGGGTTCTCATGAGGTCCACCACTGGGACCACCCTTAACCCCTTGATTAAATGGCAATACCATCTCAAATAACCCTCAAAACAGCCATATTAGGGACCAGTAGGTCCATCATCAGGCCTCCTCTGGCGGGGTGACGGGCATCCAGTGGGTTTGTGCTTGTGGATATGTATTAACATAAACCGTGTTCGACACTTGGAAATCAGACCCACATTCCCACCCACCTTTCTTATAAACTAAAACGCTATTCACACTGCCATCTGGCGATACAATTACCTCCGGCAACCCGTCATCCACTTTTATCCATTTATCCATCGCTGGCCTCCATATTCGGGCATTCATCAGTATTACGTGCATCGCATCCTTCGCATCCCTCACCCTTAACGTGATTACAGGGCCAGGGCGGTGGCGGGTCTATGGGCAGATCAAGAGAAAATTCCACTATATCCCCTCTCCTCTACTTTCCATTTTCTATTATTACAAATAGCAGATATTAATGATTGTGTTACGTTATAAATTTTAGCTATTTTAGTGGGGGTAATCCCTTCTTTTCTTAATAATCTTATCTTGCCCACTTTTGCCCAAGTAAGTTTTGCTTTGTAATGATTCTCATGTCTTGATACGTAGAATCTCCCCTTTTGGATACAATCTCCCATGTTGTCTTTAAGCGTTCCTATGAATAAATGAGCAGGGTTGACGCATCCAGGCGTGTCACAATGGTGGCAGACCAACAGACCCTTGGGAATTGGGCCATTGTGGAGCATCCAAGAGCAACGGTGCGCTTGAATTGTTTTACCTTTATACCAAAATCTCCCATAACCCTTTTCCCCCACCCCGCCTGTCCACAGCCAACAGCCTGTGTCTGGGTCTTTTATATACTTTTCATGGAGTCGCTCTTCAACACTTTTATACTGGCTCATGATTTACCTCCAGATAAAGATTGTCCCACCTTCAGAGGGTCGTTATGGGCTTGAGATGGCATCCAGAACTGGATGGCGCAAAAGCACCCCTCGTCAGGTGAGACAAGATGAAATACTTTATCATTTACTCGAAAGCCCATAACTAATGAACATCATATCAAACGGATTCGCAGAAGTCAAGTCTTTTCTGAGCCGAATAAAATAACTTGCAATTTGCGGGGAGCCGGAGTATACTTTAGTCACCATGGATATGTTAGAACTCATCGTACATACCGACGGCCCCGCAGGGAGATTTTGCCAGCCACCCGCTAGCATATCTATGGTAACCCTGTGGGGCTTTTTGTGTGTATGGAGGGCTGTATGATATATCCAGAAGACTGCGATATGACACTTGCCGAGAAACAAGCATTACCGCTTGAGACTAAGCTTGCCATGACTCAGTATCGAATAAAAGAATGGATAAGGTTTTGTGTTGAATCAGGGAAAGACCCTATTGTAATGTTCTCAGGTGGTTTTGATAGCTCAGTACTTTTGCACATTACCAGGGATATTAATAGAACAGTCAAGGGGTTGTTTATTAATACGGGCATAGAGTTTCCTGAAATATATTACCACGTAAGGAGCACTCCCGATATTATCACCTCAAGGTTTGTGCGTCCATTCCTTTGGGTTATTGAAAAGTATGGCTATCCTGTCATTTCTAAAAAGGTTGCCATGGGAGTTGACCGTTTCAATACAACAAAAGACCCATTGCAAAAAGAACTTCGCTTGCACGGGGGAATTAATCCCACTAGCGGCAAGAAACAATATAGAACCATACCTATAAAATGGCACTACTTAACGAAAGCACCCTTTAAGATCACAGAAAGGTGCTGCTATTTTCTCAAAAAGAAGCCAGCAGTAAATATAACTAAAAAAGGATATTATCCGCTAGTGGGAACCCTTGCGTGTGAAAGCAGCATAAGGCAAGAGCAATACATAAAAACAGGGTGCAACATTACTACCGGGCCTAACCCTCAGTCTAAGCCATTATCATTCTGGACTCAGGCAGACATTAAAGAATATGCCAAACAAAACAATGTAAAAATATCAGAAATATATAACATGGGCTATGATCGTACTGGATGCGTATTCTGTATGTTTGGTATACATAAAGAAAAAGGAAAAAACCGCTTTCAACTACTACATGACACGCATACGAAGCTCTGGAAATATTGCATGGAAAAGCTAGATATCAGGATGGTAATGGATTATATAAACTTGCCGGTTGAGCCAGAAAAGAGTCTACTCTAATGAACCACACCACCCACCAAAAAGGAGGGGTCGATGATCTGCGAGATATGTAAGGGCAGAACTAAAAGAGCAGAAGGGCTACATCCTGCCCGAGGGATGTGTTGGAAATATATCTGCCTCTATTGCCGTGTTTATTGGTGGGGAGGAAATATTTAATGGCTAACAAGTCACCAGCATTCCAATTCTACCCGAAGGACTGGCTGAGTTCCCGCAATGTCCGGCGCATGACCCCGGAGCAAAGAGGGGGATATGAGTAACATCCATATATGTGCATTCTCAGGCGGCGCGGCATCGGCTAAGATGAGCCAAATTGTTATAGATGAATATGCAGACGGCGAACGTGTGGATTTGTTGTTCCATGATACAAAAACTGAGGATGAAGACACATACAGGTTTCTTCACAAAGTCGCTTCCTATCTATGTAAATGTATAGAAACGGATTCAGATGGTAGAGATATATGGAGTGTCTTTAGGGATGAAGGCTACCTTGGTAATGGTCGCAATACTATGTGTTCCCGCATACTCAAACAGGAACGTTCCTTAAATTATCTGAAGAAGCTTAGGGATTCAGGTGAAGACCCTATATTGTATGTGGGGTTCACGCCTGATGAATGGCAAAGGGCTCAACGTGTTACCGCCAGATATGCCCTAGAGGGCTTTGAGGTCAGATTCCCATTAATAGATGAAAAGATAGACAAGAAGGTTTGTCATAAAGAAATAACTGAATGTTGGGGAATTAAGTTGCCCCGTATGTATGACCACTATAATCATGCTAACTGTATGCCCTGTGTCAAGGGAAAGAAAGCATATTGGGGGCTTGTGTATATGTTTAATAGGAAAGCCTGGAAGAGGGCCGTACAAGCAGAGATAGAGCATGGGCAAACGATATTTACAGAAGCAGGGAGTTTGCCGGAGGAACTTAATAACTGTTTAAGACTAGCTGATAAGCATTTAACCAAGAGGTCGCAGGAGAGTTTATTCGACACCCCATGCGAGTGTATAACATAGCCATAGAACGACTCAGGCAGGAGGTATTGTTCTAATGAACCACACCACCCACCAAGAAGGAGGGGTTGATGAGAATATTAATAGCCTGTGAGGAATCTGGCACGGTACGGGATGCCTTCATTAAGCGGGGCCACGATGCCGTCTCCTGTGATATTATCCCTACAAGCAGCCCCAGCCCTCATATACAGGGAGATGTCCTTGAGGTGCTTAATGACGGGTGGGATATGATGATAGCGTTTCCGCCATGTACTTATCTGACCTATGCGGGGATAAGATGGTGGAATGACCTCGGCAGATTAGAAAAGAGGCTTGACGCATTAAACTTTTTTGCTAAATTATGGTTAGCCCCGATTGACAAGATATGCTTAGAAAATCCAAGGGGATGTGCAAGCCCCATTATAGCCAAATACACACAGCTCGTTAATCCTTATTATTTTGGAGACTCATTTAGCAAGCCAACATGCCTTTTCCTTAAAAACTTACCCACCCTTGTTCACATAAAAGAAGAAACTTTATTTGAAAATAAAACACACGTTGATAAGGGCGAGTTTGTAGAGTTTGTTACGGGTAAAGGTGAGATCAAAAAAGAGGCCAAATGGTATAGAGATTTAAGCTCAAGCGATGATAGGGCAAGACTAAGAAGCAAAACCTTTCAAGGAATCGCCGATGCTATGGCAGAACAGTGGGGCTAATATGAACCTTGGCTGGGTTAAGCTCCATAGAAAGCTCTCAGACAACAAACTATGGACTTCTGAACCATTCACAAGGGGACAGGCATGGGTTGATATGCTGATGCTGGCGAATCATAAAGAGGACTTCTTTTATGTCCGGGGGAACCGCGTTACCGTCCAGAGGGGTCAGCTTGGATGGTCTCAATTAGGATTATCTAAAAGATGGTCGTGGTCGAGAGGAAAAACAAAACGCTTCTTAAATGAACTGGAAATAGACCAGCAGATAGTACAGCAGAATAACTTTATAAGTAGCTTAATAATAATAGTTAATTACGAGCAATATCAAGGTGATGGACAGCAGACAGTACAGCGAACGGACAGCAGACGGACAGCAGACGGACAGCAGACGGACACTAACAAGAATGTAAAGAATGACAAAAAGGAAAAGAATGTAAAGAAAAAGAATAAAGACTATCCCCCTCTTTTTGAGGAGTGGTGGAATATCTACCCCAAAAGGAATGGAAAGCGTGTAGGGAAAGCCGATACGTTTGTTAGGTGGGCGAAAGTCAAAGAATTAGACTATGAGGATATGATGACGGCAACTCGCAATTATGCCGCTAGTGATGAGATGGCAAAAGACCCTGAGAGGTTTTTTAAGCTAGACAAGGGCAATCTACCCTACTGGCGGGAATGGATGGAACCTGCTACGCCAGACAAACAATCCGATAAAGGGGAGTGGTATGAATAAGGACACCTTCATAGCCGCCATTAACCAGGCAACCCTGCGGCAGAACCACCAATATATAGACAAGAAACGCATGTTGGCAACATGGGATATACTCTATAAAGATCTTAAAGGGGAGTGTGACCAGGATTTAATCACCGCCCTGAAGCGTATAGGCAAGAGCGACAAGACAATTAACTATTTCAATATCATGGCATTAATTGACGAGGGCAAAAACAGGGTACATGATTGGGAGGATACTGTAATAAAAAGTGATCCACAGCCACCGGAATGCAAGGAAGCCCTTAACAAGCTATTTGGCAAGGGATGGAATATACCGAAATAACCGAATGGAGGGATGAGATGATAACTGACGAGATTTTTAAAAAGGGGAAGTTCTGGACGGACGGGCCGATGGTGGTCACGGGATGCACAAAGGTATCGCCGGGGTGTAAGAACTGTTGGAGCGAGCAAGCCCATGTTATGCGCTCAAAGGGGCCGAACGCTCATGTATGGCCCACTGACTGCCTGACGGATGGCAGGTTCAATGGCAAGGTGCATTTCAACCTGAAGTCTCTGGAGAGGGCCGTCAAGGGCAAGAAGTCCAGGCGCATAGCCATCTGGAACGACCTGCACCATGGGGGCGTGAGTTTTGATAATAGATATAGGGCGTATGATCTTATGTATCGAAACTCACAGCACATTTATTTGATAATAACAAAGCGCATCGAGAGGGTAGTTGAATATCTTGAGCGTGAGAACAGAATTATACACAGCCTTGGTGAGAATTGTGATATGTTCCCCGACAACATCTGGCACATAGCCACCATGGAGAATCAGGAGATGGTAGACAAGCGCATGCCCCACCTTCTCAGGATACCCGGCAAGCGCGGCATTATCATCGAGCCGATGCTTGGGCCAGTTGAATTAGCATATTCATTTGTGCGGAACTGCCCGGAGTTGCCAGGATGCGAAAAGGACTGCGTTGTAGAACAATGCATGGGTAAGTATATCCACCAGGTAATCCTTGGCCCTGAGAACGGTAAGGGCAAGCGACCCTTCGAGGAAGAATGGGCTGAGAGCGTGAAGGCACAATGCGAACGAGCGGGAATTCCGTTCTACAGAAAAGATCGAGGAGAGGGAGAGCTGATATGGAGATGAAAGCACCAGGGCCAGAGAAAAACCGGGAGATAGCGGAGTTGCGGTATGGTGTATGTAGGGTTATAAATGAACCTGAATATCATGGGAGATGCATTAATAAAGGCGGCGTGTCGCATGATTGCGTAAAGCCAAGATGCATATATCGCAGAACTGGCATCAAGCCCTACTCAACCTCAATTGTCTACGCTATGGAGCTTGCAAGAGAAATGCATTCCAGTGGAGATAAAACAGCAGATCAACTGTTACATGATGCATGGAACTGGTGGATGGCAGGAGATGATTCAAGCCTACAAGAACTCGCCGATGCTATATCAGGTGCCTGGCTGAAATGGAGGAATGAGGGATGAAGAAAAGAAAATATCACCAAGAGGAATCAATGGCTAACCGAGAAACATGGGGCAGCATCCGGGACCATTCGTATTCACCTTCAGGGAAAGTTAAACGTAGGTGGAGGGATGGCTTTGTGGGAACAAAGTATGGGTTTGTCCACGCGACAAGTCAAGAAGATGGATATTATCATTTCCAATTCATAGCACATGAACGTTTATATTCCATGTCTGGGCGCAGGGCTGAATATCTTACCGGGGTTGGCATGGCGCGCATGGCAACAGCATTCGCAAAAAAGGTTATGGAATGCGAACACGGCAAGGGCTTGACTGATTATTGTGAGCCTTGCGGGAGGATAAACTCAGCTTGAAACAACCCAAATACCGCGCCAAGAAAACGGTAGTCGATGGGATTAAATTCCAATCAATCAAGGAATCCGTGCGATATCAGGAGCTTAAACTCCTCCAACGAGGGGGGATTATCCGCAACCTAGAGCTTCAGCCCCGCTATGATGTGGTGGTCAACGGGCATAAGATATGCTATTACTTGGCTGATTTCCGGTATTGGGATATCGAGAAGGGCGCGGAGGTGATAGAGGATGTCAAGGCCTTGCCGAAGACTGCCAAGGCGCAGAAGGCGTTTAAGAGTACCCCTGCATGGCGGATGTATAGGCTGAAGAAGAAATTAGTGGAAGCCCTGTATCCTATTGAGATTATCGAGGTTTAAGGGCATCAACCCCCGGCCTGTGATAGCGCCAGGGGCTGATGGGGAGGTCGTTCATGGTCTCAACTCACCCACCTCCTTTATCTCATGGTTAAACGTGACCTCCATTATCGGCAGATGCATATGTTTCGGGCATTGTAGCATCGGAAGCGGCTCACGCTGGCTTGTGGTAACGGATGCCATGTGGTGGCACCCCGGCTCCTTGCATGTGTACTGGACTAGGTATGTCATTACTCGAAGTCCTCCCTTTTATCGTTCTCAGCCTTCACCACAGCCTTGCCACGCCACTTTCTGCCCCATAACAGGGCTACCCTGCCACAAATCCACCAAAGCCCCGCTATGAGGACAATTACCCCGTAGAAGATTATGAGTGTGGATATCCAGATAAACAGGAATAGTTCAGGAGTCATTTGGATACCTCGTATTCCAAGCCTTAATAGCATCGGCCTGTGTCTTAAACAGGATGCCGCTTGTTTCGGGGGCGCAGGGGCAGCTATCGTTTGTGCATTGAATCACCCTTGTGGCGATAGGATGAATCATCGCTATACTATTACAAAACGGACATGTCTTTATCTTCATATCTTCTCCCACCTTCTTTCTATCCATATCACACCCCTTTCCGCTTATGCTTGGTTAAGAAGGCCTTATTTGGACAAATGGCACAAGGGCCATCAATTATCTCATGTCCATCCATAACCTCCCCCATCTTTAAATAACAATTCTTGCATTCCTTCTCCAGCAACCCCACAGCATCGGCAAGGTCGCGCTTGAGGGCTTTGTTTACATCCTCGGCACTCTCAAGTTTTGCCCTCCACCCTTTATAGTTCTCAGCTATCAGGCCAACTTTCACGTCTCCTAATCCCGCACAGGCATTGATGCAGAGGACGCCACGGCGCAATTGTCTGTTGCTTAATATATCCCCTGTGCTGTCTTTTATGCCGAACCAAGCACTACCAGTTACCACTTCCCATTTCTCGTTATACTCGCTCATCGCTTGCCTCCAGTAATTTACGCCACCACGGGCGATTACCATACTTTATGTCCTGACTGATTATCTCCAACACCTCCAGTATGCCTTTAAGCCCTTCCTGTTGTTTCCGTGATTCCTTCTCTGCGGTACACTGGGGGCAGCTCCCGCCGTGTCCGTGGTGACAATAGCTCATCACTTCACCTCCAGATTGGCAAGGAGCCTGTTAATATCCTTTACGAAATCATCAGGGTTTTCATCATCATCATGCTCGTTCATCGTTGACCTCCAGTTTGTTTATGAGTTCTTTGGAAAATCTTTGCAAAGTTCGCGCGTTGGCATGGAATCTAAGTAAATTAGCAATCTGTAAATTTACTAATTTAATAAGGCTCTCCATCTCCTTACCATACTCCAAGTACTTCCTATCCTTGGGATTATCACTCAAGGACTGCGCTACCTGGATAATGTTCATTGCCTCGTGCGTGGGGATGCCGTCAAAGGCGTTCCATAGGTCGCGGATGCGCTCTGCGTTGGCTTCTGCCTCTTCTTGTGATACATACCGTCCGAACTCAAGCAAAAGCCTGTTGTTTGGATTACCGCTTATCTCGTAAAGGAACCCTCCGTCTGCCTCCATCTTCCCGCTCGTATGTTTCATTATTCGCCCTCCTTCTGTGAATCAAAGATTATGCGCAAGTAGTCTGAAAGCCTTTCGTTACCGCCCAGGTTCTTGTAGCAGATAGTCCCTATGAGGGCTTCATCTAGGCTATTAAACCCCCGGCACGTGTCCTTGCCGTTAATGTATGGATGGAACTCTGTCCGCTCCTTCTCGTATTCCCCCGTACCGCAGCAGTTTTTGAACAGTTGCGGGTGAAACTCCACGATGGAATACTCGCCAATATCATGAACTTTCACGACTGGCCCCCACACAAATTCCCGGTCAACATAAACCTTGCCCTTGATAACTTCTATATTCACTTTCATCGAACCCACCTTTCCCAGAACTCTCGCTCTGGATATACCCACATCGAATTGTTATCACTCACAAGGCCGTTTACTATGACAACCATGTGCCAGACTACCTCGTAACCGTTCACTACATCGCCCTCATTACGCC
>SDBV01007722.1_pt1 | contig 14648 bp, 9 predicted proteins | sample 2277081 | NCBI WGS metagenome assembly SDBV01 (sample SAMN10402039, study PRJNA504765) | marine sediment metagenome | isolation source: marine sediment core GS10_PC15, 223 cmbsf | place: Arctic Ocean: Southern Knipovich Ridge | collected 2010
AATAAAGATGCTAACTGAAAAAATTGAAAAATTAGAAGAAGATTTGAAGAATTTACAGGAGTATTCAGCAAATAAAGGTAAGATAGAGTTATATGAGAAATTAGTAGAAGCAAGCAAACGACAGGAAGAAGATAGTCAGAAAAAACTTGAAGAAATAATAAAAAAAATAGACAAGTTACAAAAAGAAATTGATGAGACATTAAAAGCTTTTAAAATCGCTGATATAACAGAATTAAAAAAATTTGAGTCAGATATTAAAGAGAATCTAAAATCTTTTGAAGAGGAGATAGAAAAATTGAAATCCCAAAATAAAGCCATCGAAATAGATCTAAGCGCTGAAAGAAAGACTCAAGAATATATGAATAAGGAAGTTAATGAATTAAGAATGGGTTTAGAAGAAAAAACAATGTTAAAAGAGAAGTTGGAATTTTATTCTGAAATTAAGAATTGGGTAATAGAACAGTTTCCAACTTTGCTAAGAGATATTGAAAGGGAGATTTTAATTTCAAGCGCTCGTGATTTTAATATATTTTTTAAAGAATGGTTTAACATCTTAGTTGAGAGCGGAAATATAGAAGTTGAGATTCGTCCTGATGATTTTCAGCCAATAATTAATGTTAACGGGTATGATTCTCCTTTTCATGACTTATCAGGGGGAGAAAAGAGCGCGATATCTTTAGCTTATAGGTTAGGATTAACTAAAATTATTAATGAACGGTATCAAGATGTTAAAACGAAAGATTTATTGATTTTAGATGAGCCTACCGACGGATTTAGTCAGCAACAAGTTAATCGGATGCAAGAAATATTCGATACGCTCAATACTGCTCAGATGATTATCATTTCTCATGAAAGATCGTTGGATTCCTTTATAACAGATATTTTTACGTTTAAAAAAACGAACCATCAAACTAATGTGGTTAAAGAGATAGTATAATATTATGCATAATTATGAAATTTCCAAATCGTATTATGATTGGTTGGGATGAAATAGGTAAGTCTAAAATATATTAAAATTATAAAGTCTAATTTACACATGGTGTTCCTTGGTTATAGGTGATTAAATGAACCTTATTAAACTGAAAATTAAAAATTTAAAATGTTTAAAAGATATTGAGATTCCTATTCATAAATTTAACTTATTAATAGGTGAAAATGATTCAGGTAAAAGTACTGTTTTAGAAGCATTAAATATCGTTTTAAATAATGAAAAACCTAATGAAGATGATTTCTTTAAAGGTAATAAGGGTAATATATCCAAAACTATTGAAGTTACATGCATCTTTGAATTGGATGGTGAAGAACAAAATAATTTAAGAGAATTTTCATATAATAAATCCGAATTACAATACAAAAAAATAATATTCAGAGATGACATAAAGAATTTTGTCTTTGCCAGAAAATATACTTATAACGATTTAAATTTGAATAGAACTGAATTAAATAAAAAGAAAGCAGTAGAATTAGATGTAATATTAAATGATTTAGGAATTGAATTCAAAAAGGGAGAATCGAAAAATATAGGAACACGAATTCAAAAAATTTTCGAATTTAGGGAGAATGCTGAATTTACATATAGTTGGGTTGAAATTAAAAAAGAACTCAAAAATTATTTACCTATATTTATAAAATACGATACCAATGATTATCAAAGTCCTGAATCTATGGTCTATAAAACACTTCAGATTGTCTTTGATTCTTTTATTTATAATGTTGATGAAGACTCTGGAGCAAGAACTTTAATAGCAAACTTAGAACGTATTATTGATAGTGTAAAAATAAAATTTGATCGAGAAATTCAAAAATTACTTCCTTATATCAAAAAATATAACGATTCAATAACCAATGTAGCTATTAGACCTGATATCGATTTTTCAAAAGGATTAAGACAAAGTTCTATAGAATTAAAAAATAAATATGGGGCGTTTCCCTTAGAAGAGAAAGGGGAAGGGACGAAAAAACGTTTGTTTTTATCATTTTTAGAATGGGATAGGGAAGTTTTAACAGACATAAGCAATACTAGAGTAATCAGAGGTTATGATGAACCTGATACAAGTCTACATTATGATGCTCAGAGAAAGTTATTTAATAACATTCTGGAGGTTATTAGTCAACCAAATAGTAATATTCAGGCATTGCTTTGTACACATTCTTTAACAATGATAAATCGTGCTAATCCAATAGATATATATCATTTATATCTTGATAACAAAGGCATTACAAATATTCAATTTCTAGAATCTTTCGAGGATGAGGATATAGAATCATACTTAACAGAGTTATCAATTGAGATGGGATTACCAAATAGTAGTCTTTTCTTCGAACGTTGCTTTTTAATAGTTGAAGGAGATACAGAAGAGCATTGCTTACCTAAATTATATTATAAAAGATTTAAGAGAAGATTTATAGAAGATGGTATTTGTATAGTTAATGTAAAAGGTATTGGTAATGCTAAAGGATTTATTAAACTCCTAGGGAAAAATAAAAAAAAATTCTTATTGTTTTTATTAGACTCTGATTGTAATAATCCCGATTCAAAGTGCAGATTAACAGAATCAGAATTAAAGGAGATTGGATTTGATAGTACTTTCATCAAGAAGAAAGTTTATTATATTGGAAATAAGGAATTTGAGGATTCATTTGAAAATAAAACAATAATTAAGGTATTAAATACATATTGGGAAAAACAAGATGGTTCATTATGGGATGATAATAGCATAATTGATATGAAGCAAGAAGATAAATTTTCAAAGGTTCTTTTGATAGAGGCAAATAAATATAGTAAGAAAAAAGGTATCGAACGATTTACAAAACCAAAATTTGGTGAAAAATTAGGAGAATTATGTGAAATAGATGATTATCCTAAAATTATACTTAAATTATTTGAAGAAGCAAGGAAGATTTCTAAAATTTAAACTATATTATTAAATTATGTTATAATTATTCAAAAATGAGTGAAATATGAATCAAGATATATGTTCTGCTATTCAGACCAAAAGGATTATCACTTTTTATTATGATGGAGGGTTACGTAGAATTGAACCATATTGTCATGGAGTAACTAAAAAAGGTAATGAAGTCTTAAGAGCGTTTCAAATTAGTGGGTACAGTAGGTCTAGAGCCCCAATAGGATGGAAACTTTTTTCCCTATCTAAAATCGCAAGTTTAAAAATCTTAGATGATACATTTCAGAGTATTAGACGTGATTACAATCCAAAAGATTCGGCTATGTCAAGGATATTTTGTAAAGTTTAAATATTAATACTATTGTTTCTGGTTCATTTTAATTTTACATAGACTTGGTAGAGAGTTTGTACTACCATAAATTATCAAAATTCGATTTTCTTATTAAAAACTTTTAAAGTTTTTCTGAATATTATCTTTTACTTGGTTAATTTAATCATTAATGTAAATTACTCGTAATATGATAATTTATATTTTTCCTTTCAAATTCACCAGGAGCCATTTTATGTAATAGATCTGCGATTTTTTGCCTATATTCTAATACAATATCCATAATCATTTTCATGTCAAGCTGAGAAAATTTTTTATTAGGGAATAGTATTTTAGTTAAACCTGCAGCGAGACGATAAATTCCAATTTCATCCCTTATAGTTACATTATTTAATTTAACAAAGTTTCTAATTATTGGTGTGAAATCTACCCGTCTCAAATCATTTAATATTTCAGAAAAGAAGTCCACGGAAAAACCATAATTTTTAGATAAATGAATCTCACTCTTTTTAATTTTAGCAATTTCCCAGCCAGGAATCACACCATGAATTCGATCTAAGAATGCTGTATCATTTCTCATGAAATCGGGGAGTTCATAATTAATATCCTCAATAGGGATATAGCCATTTTTTCCTGGTTGGATGTCAATATTTCCCATAAAAATTAACGAGCATAACGATGTTCCCTTTTTAGGACCTCTTTCGAAATGCCCGTCAACCATATAATCTTTTAATTTACCCATCATTTCATCTGGGTTAGAGAATTTAAGTCTAGCAACCTCGTCGAAAACTATACAATCTTTTAAGCCTATTTCACCTATGGTTTTTCTAGAGATATTGTAGAATAATTGAGCTGGTGTAATTCTTCCGCCTGAAATTATTCTAGTGTAAAAGGATACGTTGCGGTAAAAATATGTTTTTCCCGTTGCTCTTGGACCGAACTCCATTAAATTAATATTATTTTCAACAAGAGGAATAAATCTTGTAATTAAAAGAAGTTTTTGCCTTTGAGAATATATTTCTGGGTTTAATCCAATTGTGTTTATTAAGATATCAATCCATTCTTCAGTTGCAAAACTCTCTCGGCTTTCAATAAATTCTTTGATATTTATTTCTGATACATGGAAGGGTGTGAATTTTTCTATTAAGACGGGGAGAGTTAATTTTTTACCTTTATCGTTTAAAATTGGATCAGAATATCTAAGAGTAACCATCCCCCATATTCCTGTTGATAGAAGTTGAGGATTAGATTCAACAATTGAATCTAAAATTATTACATTTTTTAAGTTTAAACTGGGAACAGTAGCAATTCTTATTTCATTTCTTTCGTCAACCTCAACCTTAATCTCATCTATAATTTTATGTTCTAAGCCCTTAATAATTACAGTATCCAAGATTACATCTTTGTTTTTAGCTTCAGGATAAAGAGTATTTATTAATTCAATGATTTTCATAAGTTTTTTATTAAAAATCTTTATATCAGATTCATCCGAAATCTTTGTGAGTAAATGTTCAGAAACGAATTTAGGTACGCGCCTAATATCTTGCATATTAGCAATTCCTTTATTAACAACATAGCTGGAGTAATAAAACCTTAACTTAGCACTAAGTTCATCTTGTTTTACTAATTTAATCACCTAATAACTCATCTAATTCTTCGTCAAGTTTAGATTTCTTAGCTTTTTTCATTTTTTGCTCTTTTACAAAAAGATTTCTTTTATCTGTATATGTTTTCTTTTCTTTTCCAAGCTTATAATTTAAAGAAAATTTTAATTTATACTGTCCCTTCTTTAATTCTTGTAAATTAAATGATAATTCATGAGAAACAGATGGAGGAACTTCATCTAAATTATATTCAAAGATTAATTTTTTCAATAAATAAAATTTAAAATTTAAATCTTTAATTTTTTTATCATAATTGTTTTTAATTGTTATAACAACTCTCTCAGATTTTTTTTCAGATACTAATAACGGATCTATATTAATTTCCAAAGGATCTGAAATTGTTGGAAGTATAGCCTCAATTTCTTCCTCTTCTCCTTCTGGAATCTCTCCTTCTTTAATCATTAAAAGTGCTTTTTTGATTTCTTTATAATCTTTTTCATTAAATCCATATAAGATACCAATCAATTTATTAATTTCTTCCTCGATATCTTCCAAATCTGTTTTCAAATCCTCTCGATTTTCTTCAACAATCTTAGTTGAAATTTTATGTGCTTTTTGTGAAAGTTTTGAAAGTTTAATGTGAATTGGATTGGTTGAATTAAATTTTTCAACTCTTATAGTTTTCATAATATGTGGATCCATAGTCGTTTCTATAGTATATACTGATACAGCAAAATATACTATACTTGAGTTTAAAATTGCAGAAACATAATGTGCTTCATTTTTATTATGAAAAGGAATAAATATAACTTTATGATCTGGTATAATTGGACAATCTGCTCTATTATGAAAAGTTCCAGGTTCTATTACAACAGTAGAAAACTCTGCTTTCCCTGAAATTTTACCAGCAATTTCTTTCCATGCCACTTTATAAGGTGCCATAGATGTTGAAACATTAAAAATCCAATAAAATGGAGGTGCTTCTTGTACAGCTTTATCAAAACTCTTTTCTCGATATGGTTTGAGTTTGCTTTTATAAGGTTGTGCACCTCTGTTGATTAAATCATCAAAAAAATGTAAAAAATAATTGTAACTCTTTTCATAATTTACTTTAAGGTTTGAATCACTGATAATATCGCCCTTGTCGTCTACGGGAAGGATTATAGAGCCAATATCCTTTACGGTATACCATTTCTTAATATTTCTCCCTCTAATCATTGGAAAAATAAGATCTTTTTCTACCAAATGTTTGACTACTTTAGTGCTTTTTTTTTGTCCAGATCGTATTGGATTTGTTATCATTAAACCATCTGGCTTATCTGATAATAAATCTATCCAAAATATCTGATTAAAAGCAGTATATACACCAGCATGTGCTTCATAAGAAGGTGACTCTCCGATTATTTTATTAACTATTTCATTTGATTCTTTCGTACCAATCATCCAGGGAGTTTCTACTTTTTTTGGTTTGATTGGCATCATTTCCATATCAAAATGTTTTGTAATTTTCTCAACCTCTTCAAGACTAGCATCCATAGGCATACCTTTTGAGGTTGGGTTATGCCAGACAGTACAACTTATAGGAAATTCTGTTTTTCCTGCTTTTTCTATTACAAACATTGCAGTTCTATTTACAGCACCTTCAAATGGGTATAACTCTACTAAATCATGAGTCTTTAATAATTTACAAGGTAATTCATAATTTTTAGAGATTTTCTTTCCTTCAGCTAGAAATCTTCTAAAACCTGCTCCAGTTTGAGACTTGAATGAAGTAAATGGAATTAGAAAGGCATATTTTCCATCTATTTTAACAAATCTATCTAATGATCGAGTAGTAAATAACATTGCCATATCTCTTTTCGTTTTTCCCATTCCTATCCCTTTTGTTTTTTCGAGAAGACCGTATCTTTCCCATAGATCACTTGTTTCATCTCTATAATTTTTCGGTAAATTTTCCCAATTTATCCATGGAGGATTTCCTACAACAAAATCAAATTGTCCGATTAATATTGGTGCGAATGAATTTTTAAGTAATTTAACCCAAATTCTATTTTTCCCTTCCTTTTCAAGATTGAGTATTTTATCATAAAGCTCAACAATTGATTTTACATTTTCATCATCTAAATCATTGAAATCCCTATTAATAATTTGTTTAAATTCATTTTTTGTGCAACTCATGGCAGGATCTTGAGAAATTATACATTTCTCAATTTTATTTAAAAGAAAATCTAATAATTTTTTATCAATTATATCATAAGGAATTTTAAATTCACCCACCGTTGTTGTTAAAAAAAGCTCTCTTTTAGCTGTTATAGTCCTTCTCTGACTCACTGATATGGAATCTGCTAAGTAAATTGGAATTTCAAAACCTTCGGTAGGGCGATCTCGTAATAAATCTGATAATGCAATGAGATAATTTGCTTTAGAAGCCAAAACTGCTAATGGATTTAGATCAATTCCTTTTACATTGTTGATTATTATTTCTAGCGTTTTCTTTTTGCTTATAAATCTATCATCAGCAAATTCTTTGATTCTCTTTATAGCTAAGACAAGAAAAGTTCCAGAGCCACAAGCAGGATCCAATATTGATTTTTCAAGTTCACCATAATATCCTACTTCATCTAATACTAATTCTGCTAACCAATCAGGAGTAAAAAACTCTCCTAATTTATGCCTTATATCACGAGGTACAAGATTTTGATACAGTCTCTTGAATAAATCACGAACTCTCTCGGGATTTAATTCAACTGTGGCAGGTTCATAATTTAAAAGTTTTTTAACTATTTCATTTATAAATTTAGCTATCTCTTCATCCCATTCATCTAAATACCAAGCAAAATAATCTGCTTCCAAAAAGTTTTTTATCCCTACTAAAGAAAAGATCCCTCCACTTTCTAAATCCTTTAGTTCGTTATACATATCATCTGAGCTTTTATAATAGGATTCCTCTAGTCGTTTTAAATATGAACCAAGAAGACTATCCGAAAATATCGTTACCACTTCTGAAGTTAAAAGTTTCATTAATAATGTGTAGTAAGTATGAACAGCATACATTAACCTTTCTACATCGACATCTTTCTTATCCTTTAAATCATAATAATTAATTAATTTCTTCATTTTATCGATTGAATAAGCACATACTTGGGAAAACATTCTTCTCCAATCCTCAAATAACATGAGACTACGTGGCGATGTTGGATTGGAAATTGAATGATATAATTTTAAGATAAAACTTTTGCTAAGCGGGCTTTTTGGACCAAAATCTTTTAATAGTTCTTCTGCATCTATGGCTTTTCTTTGCAACCCTCTAATTGCTTCTAAGATGCGGAGCACAGTTCTGGGTGTTACATCTAAGGGAACATCTGGCTCTTCCCAATCATTTTTTCTGTACCGTATAAATGCAATTTTAAACCCGTCGATTAAAATTCCAAAATACCTTCCATAGTACTGAGGATCCATTGCTTCCTCTGCGATATATTTCTTTAGCTGTTCCTTACCCTTTTCAAACTCCCGTTTACTCTCCAATTTTTGAGGTGCTTTATACTCAATAATTACGGTACCATATAATGCATCTTTTCTTATACCAGATATTTTATTAGAATGTTCATATGTTGCCCATTGGATACCCCATTCTTCCAAAATTGGTCTTAAAGTAGATTCAACCCTAATCCTTAAGTCTTCTTCAGTCTTAGATTCAGCTGCATGATTTCTAATGTCAGTACTTAATTGTACTACATCGATATCTTCTAATTTAATAAAATCTTTCAAAGAATTTCGTGGATTCGTCATAATGCATAATTTTAAGTTTTTTTTCAATTTAATGTTTATACATAAATCTTTAATAATAATTTTAATTAGAAACGCGTTTCTTAAATTCTAAACTAAAACATCATATTATACAATATAATTCTTTATTTTAAACTAACACCAAAAAATTTATCCAATCAAAATCAATTACTCTAGTGTTATTAGAATAGTTTTTTAAATAACTGAAACTTGGTATTATTTTATGACAATTCCATCTTATCCAGAGTTAATGTTACCAATTCTTGAAATCATTCAAAATCAAAAGGAATGGAAACTAAGCATTATCATTAGTAATTTAATTGATATCTTTTCATTAACAGAAGAAGAAAAAAAATTAAGAGTAAGAAGTGGCAAGGGAGAAACCATATTTAGTAATCGTGTATATTGGGCTCGCCTTCATATGAAAATTGCAGAATTAATTAAAGTGCCACGAAGGGGTTATATTCAAATAACAAATCGAGGTCTGGATGTATTAGAAGAAAATCCTAAAGAAATAGGATTGAAATACCTTGAAAAATTTCAGAAATATCGAGATTACCGCAATCGATTAAAAACAAGCAAAAAAATAAAAACTGAGGAAAGTAAAGAAGAGCCAAAAGATGAAAAAACACCTGAAGAAATCTTCGAAGAAATTTATGATGAATTAAGAACTAATCTTAGCTTGGAACTTTTATCTGAAATTAAAAATAGATCACCAAAAGATTTTGAATATTTAGTTTTAGATGTCTTAAGTGCATTAGGTTATGGAACCGATATGATTCAATCAAAAATTAGAAAAGGGGGTCCATATGATCAAGGTATAGATGGTATAATTATACAAGATCCTTTAGCTTTGGACAATATTTATATTCAAGCAAAGAGATGGGAGAATCCCGTTAGGTCTGCCATTATAGATAGATTTGCTGGTTCTTGTAAAAGAGCAGGTGCGATAAAAGGTGTAATACTGACGACTTCCTATTTCACTGAACCTGCTAAGCAAACAGCAGAAGAACAAGGGAAGGCAGGAATTAAAATTGCTTTGATCGACGGAGATCAGTTAGTTCAAATTATGATTGATAAAGATATTGGTGTAAAACTAAAAGAGAAATATATTATTAAAGAAAAATATGATGATTATTTTGAAAGTTTATCTGAAAATTATTGAGGTTTCTTAAGAGGGATAGACTTCCAAAAATATTTAATGCAAATTTCAAATCCTGATTATAAATCTTTTCGAGTTTTTTAGAGTGAAATTAAATTACTATATAGTTTCGTTAAACTATATAAGGCTTAAAATTATAATAAATCTCACAAGACAAAATTTTTATTTTAAATCAAAATTTTAAGGTGTATAATATGGGAAATGTTTTAAAAACTATTAGGAAAATTGTTAATTTCATAAATAATGAGGAAGAGAATGGCGGTCTTTGGCTGCCAAACATACAACGCTATTTTGTCTGGAATGAAGATCAGATGGAAAAACTATTTGATTCCATCATGCGAAAATATCCAATAAGTACTCTTCTTTTCTGGCGAACCGACGAATCAATCAAAATTAGAAAATTTATTGATCATTTTCATGATAAACTCAATTTAACAGACTTTTACATTTCTAGTACTGATGTGAAAAAAAAGAAAAAAATGGTTGTACTAGATGGCCAGCAAAGGTTACAGGCTTTTTTTGTTGCATTAAAAGGAAGTTATAATAGAAAAGAACTTTATTTTAATGTTCTTTCAGGGGATAATTTACAAGAAGAGATTAGATACAAGTTTAAGTTTCTTTCTTCTGAAATGGCAAAAATTAATGATGGATGGGTAAAATTGAAGGATCTTGTCTACTCTGAAGTTGAATACTATGAAGATGCTGATAGAATAATTGAAAAAATAGGAAATGTTGAAAATCCTACCCTCATCCGACAAAATATAGCACGGTTACAAAAAGTTTTCACAGCAGACGATGTTATAATATATCAAGAACTCGATAGTATTGATAATCCCTCTTTATATTCTTTAAATGATATAGTTGAGGTATTTATTCGAGCAAATTCAGGAGGTACACCCCTTGGTAAATCAGAATTGATGTTCACATTATTGGTTTTAAGTTGGGAAGAAATTGAGGAAGAATTACTTGACTTTTTAAATATACTTAATCGCCCTGGTTATAAATTTACCCGAGATTTTATCTTAAAAACGAGTCTAATTCTTATAGGGACAGGAGCAAAATATGACGTACAAAAATTTCGTGAAGAGAATAATATACAAAATTTAAGGGATAATTGGAATAAAATCAAGGATGCGATAAGTGATATTCGCGATTTTATGCAGAACAATACGTTTATTAGAAGTGATAAAGCCCTTCCAAGTTATCTTGCGCTCATTCCAATAATCTATTTTAAATTTAGATTCCCTGAAAAATGGAGATATATTAAAATGGATGATTTAGGATTTTGGCTAACTAGAGTGCTATTAACTGGAGCGTTTTCAGGAAGTTCTGATTCTATATTAGATGTACTCATACGAGATATTAAAGAAAAGGAAGATTTTGATATTGATTCTATTAACTCAATAATAATAGAACGAAATAGAAGTGTATCTCTTTCCCCAAAGTCAGTATTAGATAGCAGGTATGGGCAGAAAAAGACTTATTTAATTTTCTATATGCTCTATAAATCAAATATGCCTACATTTATTCCAGCAAACGATAATAACCTTCCATCATTAGACCACATTTTCCCTCAATCACTTCTTAAAAGTATGAAGGTCAGGAATCCAAGAACTAATCGTGCAATAGCAAAATATTCCAGACCAGAGCGAGATCAAATTGCCAATCTTATGGTTTTATCGTTGAATGAAAATTGCGACGCAAAACGAGCTACACCTCCAGATGCGTGGTTTGCCGATAAAGATGAATCATATCTTCAGCTCCATATGATCCCATCTAAAAAATTACTAGATAAGGAGAAATTTGAAGGATTTATCAAAGAACGAAAGAAACTAATAATATCACGGTTAAGATCATTAAATTTGCTCAAAAAAGAATAAAAAAAATTGATGTTGGTGATGTTGTTGAATTTGAAATCTTTGAAATTATAAAGGGAAAAAAGCCTAGGAAAATATCAGTTTATATGACACGAAAAGTATTTACAATTGGTGGAGGGTCAAAGGGCGCTACAATTAAACATAATATTGTAAAAAAATTCGAGCTTTATGCTGAAGATATAATAGGCGTTGATGTAATTACGAATAGTTGAGTTAAAAAAGAGAGATATTTTCTTTCTAAATTGAAATGTTCATGTGTAGGTTGCGTATTTTTATGGATTTTAAAATGCTTGAGAAGTGAATTGTTTAAGGTTATTGACGATCTTAACTAAAAAATTACTAATAGTGCTTCAAAAAAATGTCTGAACGCGAGATCAACGAACTAATAATCTATCTTAAAGATGATATAAATCGGTTGATGCCAAAATTAAGAGAAAAATTACCAATTAAATCTGAACTTGAAATTTATGATTTTTGTAATTCAATAAAATTAAGTTATTTTGAAGATTTGGTAAGAAATAATTTATTTCCAATTCCTTATCACATTGATCTTAACCCTATTGACGGTGAATTAGAAAAACGAATTAATCTGTTTGAGAAAGTCTTCCTAAAACCAAATAATTTATCAGGATATTTAATAATTAAGAATTTTGAACATAGTATTGAGACACCTCTCCCCAAGTTAAGATATTATATCAGATTCTTTCATAAAATTATACAAACTCATTTATCTTCTGGAAAGCAAGTTACAAAAATCTTTCAACAATTCTTAAATGAGTGGAACGAGTTTATTAATACTAGAAAAATTCCTGTTAAAGTAATTATTCAGCTTCCAAATATTGTTGTTCGAGGGTATGATGAAATTATTAAAAATAAATTATATGCTTTGCCAAAAATGCCTATAAAATACTTTTCCGAGGAACTGTTCAGCGCTAGTAGACTCAACTCAATATTAATATATTATACTAAGACATCAGGTATTATATTTAATCCCGACAAAGAAAAAGAACTGGTAGACAAAAATGCTTTAAAAGCTGAAAAAATTAAGTTTAATAAAGATATCTTACAATTTGTTTTTACCCTAAATGTTAATAACATATATTTCGAATTTACTGATTATCTAATTGATTATCCTTGGTGGTTTTTCTTTGAATTTGATCAATATAATAAATTGTCAAGAAGAAGCTTTAGAAGAGATATAAGTATAACATCGAAAGATTTTCAAAAAATTTTTAAAATTTACGACGATTTAATAAAAAGTCAGCTATTTTTAGACGACCAGTTTATAATTTTGAGGAATCATTGCTTAGAATTGAATAATAGAGTTTTATCCAGCGATGTTATAATGGATACATTCATATTATTCGAATTTCTTTTTGGTCCAAGACATACATCAGAAGATATAATATTTCATGTTGCCTTTAATGCAGGGTTGTTTATTGGTAATACTAAAGAGGAATTTCTCGATATTTTCTTATTTTTCAAGAAATGCTATCATATCCGAAGCAGTCTAGCTCATGGCGGACGCTGGGATGAAAGATTAACTGATTTTATTAACAGCACATCAGATTTTGATGAACATTACCAATTATTTGAAAAATGGAGATATTACCTGAGTAAATCCCTGCAAAAATTAATACCTTTAAAAATAAAATATCCCAAAATTTTAGACGATATTAACCAGTTAGATAACAAAACAAATAGAATAAAAAAAGTACAATACCTAAAACATTTAGGAGAATTTTATAAAGATAATTCCAATTATTCTTCTTCATTGAAAATGTTGATAAATGCTCTTGAAATCCTTAAAGAAGTTGGAGATGAAAAACAGAACATATTAATCAAAAAAGAAATACTTGAAATTTTTTCCATCAAACCAAATGTTAAGATATATCCTGTAGAATTGAAAAAAATCTTTGAGGAACTTAGACTCAGAAAAGAATTTGATGAAAAGAATGAGGTTGAAATACAAACCATCATTAATCAACTTGAAGGAATATACAAGAAAAAAGAGAAAAAGGAAAATAAGCCTAAAATAGCAATCAACGGTAAGGATATAATGGAATTGTATGAAATCCCCTCATCAGAACAAGTAGGTACGATTCTTAGTTTACTATATCATAAAGTACAATCGAAAGAAATTGATGATGATAAAGAATCATTAATCTCTGAATTAAAATCAAATGAAGAATATTACCGAAGATCAACTTGAAGTTTCATTAAGTTTTCTAAATCCCCTAATGAAAGGGTAGGAACTATAATCGAAGCTGAAACAGAACAAAAAATATTAGATATAAAAAGAGAATACGAGTTTATAGGAGGACAAGTTAGGCTCAAAGTAAAAGTAATAAATAATTCTAAATATTCATTAACCGGTCTTAAAATTTCTTTTATAAATCTATAGTTTTGATTGGTTCGTCTTTGCTACAGTTGATGGGATCTTTTGTCGGACATGAAATGTGATGGATTTCTAAGCTTTTTTAAAATAATTCTATTTAATGAATACGTTAATTATAGATACTGAATATTTAATAAGAGTGTGAAATTATAGAAAAAATATTAAATATGTTAAGTTAAATCTTGATAGATAATAAAAAAATCTACTAGAATGATATTTTCGAAGATTCCTGACATTAGTATTAACAAAAAATAAAAAAAAGTTCCAAAATTCCTTTATATAAATTTGGAAAATCTTCAGTTCTTTTTTTTTTATCATCTTTGTAAATTAGATCTTCCCTATTCATTTCTAAACTAATAAGCATACAAACCTTTATAAGTACATTATCAGCTAGATAGTGTCCTAATTCATATACTTCACTCATTTCATTTTTAGCTAAAAATTTTCCAACTCCTAGCATTCTTTTAAGAGTCTTAATGCGGTGTTTATTATCGTCAACAAACATATTATTTAGAAACGTTAATTGGTTGAAAGAAATTTATAATTCTATGATTTATAACAAAATTTAGCTATTTAAATAGAAGAGA
>SDBV01007723.1_pt1 | contig 14647 bp, 12 predicted proteins | sample 2277081 | NCBI WGS metagenome assembly SDBV01 (sample SAMN10402039, study PRJNA504765) | marine sediment metagenome | isolation source: marine sediment core GS10_PC15, 223 cmbsf | place: Arctic Ocean: Southern Knipovich Ridge | collected 2010
TGTTAAATCTCAAAAAGAGTTAGTGGTATGAGATATAAGGAAATAAGGTATATGGAAATAAAGGCTGAGTGTGTACCCCCTATACCCTATACCCTATACCCTTATACCTGAATAGTAACAAAAAACTTAAATTAGTGTAAATTAGTGTAATTCGTGGTATAAAAATTTAAACAAATGAAAAATCTTAAACTCCACTGGCAAATATTAATTGCACTGGTAATTGGTGTTTTTTACGGTCTGTATTTTACAGAATATGTAAAATATATAAGCTGGATGGGCGATTTGTTTTTACGCGGCTTAATGATGGTGATAATACCATTAATTTTAAGCTCAATTATATCGGGTATTACAAATATCGGCAGTGCAGAAAACCTCGGAAGACTTGGAGGAAAAACCATCCTTTACTACGTTGCAACAAGCACTTTTGCTATTCTTACAGGTTTATTTTTTGTTAATATTATTGGACCTGGTGTGGGTGCCGATCTTGGCTTTAGTCAAACAATTGAAGGATTGGGCGTTGCAAGTGAATCTTTCGGGCAAACTCTGTTAAATATTGTTCCTTCAAACATTTTTATTGCCTTAACCGAAGGTAAAATGCTTTCAATAATTTTCTTCGCAATATTATTCGGGTTTTTCATTACAAAGGTTAACCAGAGGCAAAGAATCTTTTTAACGGACTTTTTTAAATCCACCTTTGAAGTTATGATGAAAATAACATTGTTTGTAATAAAATTCACACCTATAGGGATTTTTGGAATTATTGCAAAAGTTGTTGCCGAACAGGCAGGTGATATGTCTTCGTTACTTAATATTTGCCAGAGACTCGGAATGTATATGCTCACTGTTCTTATAAGTCTGACTGTTCATTCATTAATCACCTTACCTTTGATTTTAAAATTTATTGGTAAAGCTAATCCCCTCTTACATTTCAAAGCTATGACCACTCCATTGCTCACGGCATTTTCTACTTCATCTTCATCAGCAACTTTACCTTTAACAATGCACGCGGTTGAGCACAATGACGGAGTTTCCAATAAAATAAGCAGCTTTACCTTACCTCTCGGAGCAACGGTAAATATGGACGGCACAGCTCTTTACGAATGTATTGCAGCTATGTTTATTGCACAGGCGTATGGAATTGAATTAGGATTTTTCCAGCAGGCAATTGTTGTTATTACTGCCCTGTTGGCATCAATAGGAGCAGCAGGAATACCTATGGCAGGTCTTGTTATGATAACGATTATCTTATCTGCAATCGGATTACCATTAGAAGGCGTAGGTCTCATACTTGCTGTTGATAGAATCTTAGATATGTGCAGGACTACTATTAATGTCTGGAGTGATAGCTGCGGGGCTGTGATTATTGCCAAAAGCGAAGGAGAAAGGTTAAAGGTTTAAAAGTTTAGATAAACCGGATTCTAAATATGTTTTAATAACGTTTCGCATCCGTTTAATTTTTTTTCTTATTCAACAATCAGCTTGCCTTGACATACTGGTATATCGTTGTCAAACAGTCGGTAGAAATAAATACCAGCATTAAAATCCCTTCTTTTTATTTTTGTTTCTATGTCTGTAATGGTCATTTGTTTGATTGTCCGACCCAATGTGTCATAAAAGTCCATTTTAAAGTCAGTCCTGTCAGTTCGGGATATTTTTATTATAGAGCATTGGGTCAGCGGATTTGGGAAAATGTCAATTCTTATTTCGTCTTTGTCTTGCTCGTTAAGACCGGCAGGAATCACGAATACCTCAAATGTTTCGTCATAAGCTTGACAACCTGATGAATCAGTCACCATTGCTACATAGCATGTTGTTGTGTCGGGCCATACGAGGGGATTGGGAATATTCGGGTCTGAAATATTATAGTTGGGCATCCACTTAAAAGTCAATGGAGGACAACCTTGTCCAACGCCCGGATATAGTTGTGCTGTATCGCCTTGATTAATTTGTACTTGTTTATCTTCCAATGTCAAGGCAAATTGGCAGAACCCAATAGTTGTACTGTCAGTGCAAGTGTTGCCTAAACCGTCCATAACGGACAAGTAGAATGTTAGCGTGTCGTTATTATAGCCAAGAAGTAGTGGGTTGGCTGCTGTTGTATCGTCTAAGAAGTCGGAAGCATTAAAAGTCAATGTGATAATGGTATATGTGCAGGTCCAAGTGTATGTGTAGGGCGGTATCCCGCCTATTGCTGTAGGTATCCCACCCAAGTAGAATGTATCAAGTCCAAAAAGGCTGATGCAGAGTGTAGTGTCGCTACCTGCGTCTGCTGTACATTGCCCGTAAGTGTCAACCGAAAAAGTTAATGTCATCAGGAGGCAAACTGTAAATATTTGTAGTTGTCTTTTCATTTGTTTAATGGGTGCTAACATATTTAGATTTTATATTTAATTCAATTCCAAAAATAATACAAAAAAGTTAAATAGAAGAAGTAAACTTAAAATATTTTGTGATGATGATTAGAATTATCCGCATGATGCGGAAATATTGAATGGAATATAAAATTTAGTTGGACTAAACCGCCAAAGCACCTGACGTCTAATTTTTAGTAGAAAGAGAGGGAAATAAATTATGATATTTGAGTTATAACGAATAACCGGATATCAAAAAAAATTGACAAATCCCTTATTTTTAGTTTTTTATGCGTTATGTTCCAATAATGAAACGTTTTTTTCCAGTTTTACTGTAGAGGTTCATGTTATATGTACTTGATGCTCTATTAAAAGATGCTCAAAATAATGCTATTCAGCAACAGTTAGCCAAATAAAAAAGCCCTTACATTTCTGCAAAGGCTTTCTTTTGTTTTTAGCAGAGGTATATTATAAAAAAATATTTCGGATGTAGCAGAGCAACCTACGGATATTACCCGGTTAAGCTATGTTATTTACTTAGTGTGAATAAGATATTCAACACAGCCATTGATGTCGTTAATAATTAAATAAAACACCCCTCCCTTTTTATATTTTGACATTCTATTACCAATTATGATCCAATAACTATCAATATGATAAATACGAAATGGTTTCTGCTTTCTTATTTGTCTTTTACCATAACTATAAAAAAGTATAACTTTAGCTATTTTCAAAATAGCTTTTTTGTCTAATCTTAATTTAAAACCATTTTCATTAATTGATATGGAATCTGATTTAATATCTACCTTTTTTATTAAAAATTCTTTAGCTGATATACTATCATTTATTTTTAGACTTTGACAATATGCAATATTATTAATTATCAACAGAGATATAATAATCGTTAAAAGACTTATAAGGAAATTTCTCATTTCTTTCTCCTTTCTTTTAGATATTCCTTATATTCCTTTTTATATTCTTTTCTAAGTTCTTTATTAGCTTCACTTTGTGCTTTTTTTTCTTCCTTGGTCCAACCAAGTTTATAAGCATAATTAGTGCTTTTTGTTGGCGCTTCTGGATCAGCAGGATCACTTGGTAAATTAGTACTTATTTCACTCTCAGTCTTTGATTTATATTCGTACAACAATCCTTTACCACTCGGTGTTGATAAGTATTCATCTCTGCGTGATTCTTCTGCGCCTTCAATATCAGTTTCGGAAAACACATTACTTTCGTATTTTACATCATATGCTCCATGTGAATGGGCGCCTGCAACTCTTTTACCTCGCCAAAAAGTCCATAAATTTGATCCGCGAGCCATTACTTGAGTTTTTGATCCTCGTCTAGGTACATTATAAGTATAAACTGTTTCCTTAGTATGTTTATCTGTATACTTATAAATCATCGTTCCGTACTCTCTCTTCTCCTGAATTGACATTTTACCATAAATAGTTGCATAATTTAAAAATGAGGCTTCTGCTGATTTAAATGGTTTACCTGGTTCAAGTCCTTCTAATTCTATTGCCCAGATGGGAGTGAGTCCTGCAAATTGATATGGAGTCCAATGCGGATAATCTTTCGTCAACGGGTCCACACTAAAAAACCTCCCAATCCTGCTGTCATAGGTTCTGTATTTGAAAGCTAAATGACTCCCAGTCACTCCTGTCCACTCATCATCTTTCTCCATTCCATTAAACCCGAACCTATAATCCGGAGCGTTGAAGTTCCTCCCCGGCATCAACATCCCGAAGTGATATAAATCTTGCTAAATTTAGGTCATAATAAATTTCTTTGCGTTCTTTGCGTCTTTGCGAGATAAATTTTGCGAGAAAATATTAATTTACAGCACCCTAAAACCTAATCCCAAAGGTAGTCAGTATTTTACTGGCATTAAAATTAACATTAGCAGGTTCAAGTAGCGCGTGTTCATATAAATAGTATTTTTCACCATATTTACTATAAACATAAGCCAGGTCAAAGAAAAAGTTGTCTTCTCTTATTCCAAAGCCGGCAGAGTATGAGACAAGGTAAAAATCATACCCGCCTATTGTTTGTGATTCAGCATTTTGTGATGTTTCATACGGACTGCCATAAAGAGCATAACCGCCTCGCAAGCTGAAAGGACCGAAACGGTATTCAAAACCTGCTCTGATGTTATTGGTAGCTCTATAATTTGTTTGAATACTACTATTTTCATCAATAAAATCATAATCACTTGCACGTAAACGGGCAATAGAGTAATCAATAAATTCATAGTCAATACCTATCAATGCTGTTTTATAGATTACAAAACCAATGCTGCCCATAGCTTTAAACGGTGTGGTAAGCTCATATTTATAATTACCCTGTGGTGACTTAAAATTATACTCATCACCATTATCAAAAGATGATTCAATTTCGTTATGATAATTATCCTCTAAATCATAAAAAGTAGGGGTATGAATTGCAGCTCCTATACGAAGCCAGTCAATAGGTCTGAAAATTGCTCCAATCTTAAAATTAAAGCCGGTGCCTCTTGTTTTTAAATGTTGTATAAAACTAAATGAGTCAAAAATAGTATCAGTATCATTACCAATCTCTGTATGTGTTGAATTTTCTACATAACGTAAATTCTGAATGCCCAGAGTAGCACCTAAATAGAATTTATGGCTATAATTAGCTCCCAAAGAAAATAAATATTCTCCCATATAACCGTCAGAATTTATTGATTTACGCTGTACTTCTCCATATTTTAACAATGCTGTTTCATATACATTACCAGTTACAGTAGTATCAGGATTAATTAAATAAGCATCCCAGGCAAGTCCTTCTTCAAACTGGCTATAACCTGAAAATAAATTATCAGGACTGGTTCCTGCGGCTCTGTTAGCAAAGTAATCTGTCATTGAAGAACTTGGGTTAACACCTTCTATTATAATATTTCTATGAAAATTATTTGTCCGGTTGTAGCCAAATGCAAAATTTGTATTTACCCATCCTGTTTTATCTTCGCCTGTTTTACAGGAAATAACAAAACCAAGATTATTTAAGTTAAAATTATACTCATAATCAGACATGTTATTGCCTAAAAAATTGGAGTTAGTCTTATTATAATAAAAAGTAGGAGTAATTGTCAGTTCGGAATGTCTGTAAATGGCTATTCCTGCAGGATTATAACTTAAACAGGAAAAATCACCGCCAAATGCTCCGAAAGCACCTCCCATGCTCATTGCTCTTGCTGACCCGCCATAAAATGTCTGCGAATAACGCAATGCGTCAACTGCATTTTGTGAATAAGCAATTGTTGAAACCAGCAAGAGTGAAACTGTAATATTTATTAGCTTTTTCATCTTTAAATAATTTTTAGGTTAAAAAAAATTGTTAAATTGTTATTTTATTGTTAATTATTGATTTGTGAAATTAATTCTTAAATGGTTATATGGTTAAATGGTTTGTCCGCCTGAGGCGGATTGTCTTTTGATTTTTGACGTATATCTGTTATATTTTCGTTAAAATCGTTAAAGTCGTTATATGTTCAAACCATTCACCACTTACCATTTACCTAATTCACCATTCACTGATTACCGATTACCGATTACTGATTACCTAATCCCGTCCATTACCTTCTGTGTCCACCAGAACCTGATGAACGTGAGCCACTTGAGCTACTTGAGCCACTTGATCTGGATGAGCTTCCCGAACTTCTGCTATAGCTACCAGAACTACCAGAGCTTCTACCGGAGCTGCCGCTTGATCTTGAATAACTTGAACCTGATGACCTTGAACTTGAGCTACTTCTTGGCTTAGAATAGCTTGAGCTTGACTTTGAACTTGAGCTACTTCTTGGCTTTGAATAGCTTGAGCTTGACTTTGAACCCGAACTACTTCGCGGTTTTGAGTAACTATTTTGGCTTTTATTATAACTCGGCTTGGAATTAGTTCTTGATTTACTATAGCTTGGTGTATTACCTTTTGATGAATTATCTTGACCAGGTTTTGTTCTGTAATAATAATTTTTTCCACCAGAACTTGAAGACGAATACGATTTTGGTTTAGTATTTTTATCCGGCGAAGTATTTACCTTTGGTTTAGTGCCATTGTATCGGGATGAACCCGAATTTGATGGTTTTGTGCCATAAGATGATTTTCCATTATTAGCCGGCTTGGTATAAGTATTGCTTTTCGGCTTGGTTGTATTTCCACCTGGCTTAACCGTGCCTGACGGTCTGGTACCCGATGGTTTAACCGTACCTGACGGCTTAACAGTACCCGAAGGTTTAACAGTGCCTGACGGTCTAACAGTACCCGATGGCTTAACAGTACCAGATGGTTTAACAGTACCAGATGGTTTAACTGTGCCTGACGGTCTAACAGTACCTGATGGTTTAACTGTACCCGACGGTTTAACCGTACCAGATGGTTTAACTGTACCCGACGGTTTAACTGTACCCGATGGCTTAACCGTACCTGACGGTTTAACAGTACCAGATGGCTTAACCGTACCAGATGGTTTAACTGTACCCGACGGTTTAACTGTACCCGATGGCTTAACCGTACCAGATGGTTTAACAGTACCTGACGGCTTAACAGTACCCGATGGCTTAACCGTACCTGACGGTTTAACAGGAAGTGCTCCTTTATCAAGTGATGCTTTACTCACTTCATTTTCAAATTTAGAAACAAAAGAAGTATAAGTTCCTTTAATTTCACTAGTTTTTCCAGCTCCACCACTTCCCGTAGAAGCAGAACCTCTGTGTCCGTAGTAATAATTTGAGCCATCATAGCTATTATAATAATAAGCGTCATTATTTCCGGCATAGTATCCATCCCAGTATCCATCATAATATCCATCCCAGTAGCCCCAGTGATAACCATGTCCATAATGACCTCCGTAACCTCCGTAACCTCCGTAGCCCCAGTAATGGCTATAGTAATATGGTCTGTAATAGTGATATGAGGGCCACCACCACGAATACCCATAATAAATACTTACTCCCCAATACCATGGGTCATAAGAATACCAATAGGAATTTGTATAATAAGTATCATAATAACCCCAACCATAATATGGGTTATGAAATCTTCTTATTCTTGAAGCATAAGCATAATCATAATAATCATCATATTCATAATAATTTTCAATATAATAATTTTTAGTTATATTAGAATCCCCTTCATCTTCAGCATATTCATCATAATTAGAATAATCTGAATAATATTCATCTTCATAATTATTATCAGTATTTTCAGAAGATGAATAATTTTCTGAATTACCGCTATTAGAAGATACATTCGCTGCTTGTTCAATAACTTCCGGTTCATCGCCGGGCGAATAGTAAACATCATCATAGCCCGAACTTACATATTGAGATGAACCACATGCACTTATAAAGAGCATTAAACCTGGTATTACTTTTATTAATGTTTTCATAGCTTTATCCTCCTATTAGTTTTAATTAATAAATTTTTTCTTTTTATTTGTAAAAAATTTAATCTCGTAAATGTATAAACAAATATTATACCAAAAAATAATATGGCTAAAATTCTTACACCCAGGAATGAAAATTATTCCCAGTGGTACAACGATATAGTGGTAAAAGCAGACTTAGCAGAAAATTCTGCCGTCAGAGGATGTATGGTTATTAAACCTTATGGATATGCTATCTGGGAAAAAATGCAATCTGTATTAGATAAGATGTTTAAAGATACGGGTCATTCTAATGCTTATTTTCCTTTATTTATACCTAAATCTTTCTTTAGTAAAGAAGCTGAACATGTTAAAGGTTTTGCAAAAGAATGTGCTGTTGTTACTCATTATAGATTAAAGAAAGATCCCAATGGAAATGGAATTATTGTTGATGAAGAAGCTAAATTAGAAGAAGAATTAATTATACGCCCTACTTCTGAAACTATTATATGGAACTCTTATAAAGACTGGATACAATCATACAGGGACCTGCCTCTTTTAATAAATCAATGGGCAAATATAGTTAGATGGGAAATGCGTCCGCGCTTATTTTTAAGAACTACAGAGTTTTTATGGCAGGAAGGACATACTGCTCATGCTACAAAACAAGAAGCAATCAATGAAGCTAATAAAATGCATGAGGTATATGCTGAATTTGTTGAAAAATGGATGGCTCTGCCTGTTGAAAAAGGAATTAAAACTGAAAATGAACGGTTTGCAGGTGCTTTGGAAACATATACTATTGAGGCATTAATGCAGGATGGTAAAGCCCTTCAATGTGGCACATCACATTTTTTAGGGCAGAATTTTGCCAAAGCTTTTGATGTTAAGTTCACTACACAACAGGGTAAATTAGAATATGTATGGGCAACTTCCTGGGGCGTTTCTACAAGATTAGTAGGAGCTTTAATAATGGCTCATTCCGATGATAATGGATTGATTTTACCGCCTGAGCTTGCTCCTGTTCAGGTTATTATTATTCCAATCTACAAACAGAAAGAACAATTAAATGAAATTTCTGAAATAGCTGAAAAAATTAAAAAGAAACTTCAAAATAAAGGAATCTCTGTTAAATATGATGATAGAGATACTCATAAACCGGGCTGGAAATTTGCCGATTATGAATTAAAAGGTGTTCCTATACGTATTGCAATAGGTCCACGTGATATAGAGAATAATACTATAGAAATTGCCAGACGTGATACTTTAGAAAAAAAAATATATTCATTTGATAATTGTGAAGAGAATGTAGAGAAACTCTTACAGGAAATTCAAAAAAATATATACACAAAGGCATTGAAATTTAAAGAAGAAAATACACATAAAGTTGAAACTTATGATGAGTTCAAAAAAATACTGAACGAAAAAAACGGATTTTTATCAGCTCACTGGGATGGAACTGTTGAAACAGAGATAAAAATTCAAAAAGAAACAAAAGCTACTATCAGATGTATTCCTTTGGATAGTGAACAGGAAGAAGGAAAATGTATTTTAACAGGGAAGCCATCAAAACAGCGTGTTTTGTTTGCAAAAGCATACTAAGTAGTGTCTGTTCATAATGTCGGCATAATAATTTAAAAGTCCCAAATCTCAAATTCCAAGAAAAAAAGAAAAATAATATAATTTTTTTTATATTTGTCCTGATTTTTCGGGATAATAAAAAAATTATTCCAATATAAAAAAATAAAAATGAAAAATAAAGATGCAAAAAAAATAATTCTAAACACCTTGTCTGAAAAGGCAAATATAAAGCAAAAGGTGTATGATAAGACTTTAGCTGTATTTAAGATGGTTAAAAAAGTTTTAAAAACCATGGTTACCGATTATAATAAGCAGCTAACAGAAGTTGACCCCAGAGTATTGCTTGAATTTAAGGACATAAGCAAATTTGAGGCAGAATTAAAAGTAGCCGGCGACCTGTTGATTTTTAATATGCATTCAAACATCTTTGAGTTTGACAGAGAACACGGCGTTTGGAAAAAATCTTATGTTAAGGATAATCCATTAAATTCTTATGCAGGCATTATAAATATATATAATTTTCTCTCAGATTCATTCAAATATAACAGATTAGACGATTTGGGCTATTTAGTTGCAAGGATTTTTATTAACAGAGAAAATCATTATTTTGTTGAAGGAAAAAGACAATTAGGTTTTTTATATAATAATTTTGGAGAGGCAGTGATTAATAAAAAAGCTATTCAAAATATTATTGAATCAGCAATACTCTATACTTTAGATTTTGATTTATTGGTACCGCCTTATAATGATGTAAAATTTGCATCTGTTTCTCAAATGAAAGATAAAATAAATAAATCAAAAGTTAAAACAGGTAAACGTATAGGGTTTCAATTCTATACAGATGATGTGGGGCTTGAGGCATGATTAGAGTCTGTTCATAATGTCAAGAATATATTTAATTTTACAAAATCCCAAGCCCCAAACTCCAAGTCTCAAGCTCCAAGAGTGTTTTGAATTTGGGTCTTGGAATTTGGGATTTGGAGCTTTATAGTATGAACTTAACTTTATAGACAAACGCTAATTCTTTTTCAACTTTAAGCTTATTAGCAATCCAAAAATTAGCATAACAATTGTAAATATCACCAAAACATTAAATCCTAAAACGGTTAATAACACCCCTCCTATTATTGAAAAAAATAATCCTAAAATTGTTATATTGTTTTGAATAGCAATATATACAGGTCGTTTTTCTTCCGGGGCGATGATTAATATTAAGTTATTATAAGCCATTCTGAAGCCGTCTATTGAACAGCCGGCAAGGAAAAACAATACATAATACATATAAATATTGCTTGTATTTATTGATAGTATTAATGAAGCTATTATAAACAGAAAAGACAGAATAACAATCATTTTATTATTTTTCTTTGCTGATAATCTTCCCCATATAATATTACTTAACATTGCGCCTGTCATCTGTAATGAAACTATTGTTCCTATAATAGTTCCGCTTAAGCTGAAATTTTCTTTTGCCTGAAGAATAATAAAAGGAAACGAAAACAAAAAACTATACGACAACAACATTGAAATAATCTGAATTCGCAAGTTTTTATCCTTTTTTAAGATTAAAAATGAATTATTTAAAAACTGCTTAAAACTTTTTTCTCTCTTTGTAATGTTTGTTTTTTCTGTTTCCTTAAAAGTTCCAAGTGCAATATAGCCAATTATTAAAAAAGCCGCGCTAAACATAAATAAATATGCAAAACTCATTGGCTTTTCAAAAATATTTAAGAGCCACCCTGCAATTCCACCACAAAAGATAGCACTAAGCCCTGCAAAAAACTGACGGTATGCAAAAGACTTTCCTCTATATTCATTTGTAAATGATTTACCTAATAATTCATTATAATAGATTATTCCAAATCCTGCTGAAAATGAAAAGATAAATAATCCAACTCCAAATAAAATTAATGCCAGATTAGGATTTGTAGTTCCAAATATGAATATTGATAATCCTATGCCAAACCATGCTAAAAAACGAACAAGTAATACTAATCTTAATTTATTTAATACTTTAAGATAGCTTTGTGCATAATAAGCTGCATAAAGCTGCATTAATACCGCTCCGCCTCTTAACAAAGACGAATAAAAGCCAACCAGAACATCACTCCCACCAAAATAATTAACAATTAAAGGTAATATGGTTGACGGCTCTGCTATTGCCAATGTGCCGGCAAAGAAAACACCGTGAAGAATAAATCTTATCCTGTTTGATAGTAAGTCTGTTGAATTGTTCATTAATGTTAAATGTTCTTTGTTTTTTGTACTTTGTTCTTTGTGCTTTGGTTATGATGAGAGATGACATCTCTTGTTGAAATAGGCTCAAATCGTATTTAACAAGGTAATTAGCTTTTTATTTTAGATTTTGTTAATAAAAAAGAGATGTCATCTCTGAAGCACAAAAGTTCTTACAAATTTAAAAATATAATACATAGAAGCAATATAGAAGTTTAATATTTAATGTCTAATGTTTGAATAGAGTCTGATAAGTCATTTTTTTGAAAATATTACTTTTTTAAAAAAATGTAAAATTATTAGAATATTATAAAAAATAATTATATTTTTGTTGTATTGAATTTAAAAATTTTGGATGTATAAATTTAACAATGGAGTATATCATTACACATTAATCCAAAGTAACTACAAAAGAAAGGAAGCAATTATGCAGATAGACTTAAAACATCAATATATAGTAGATGAAAATGGTAAAAAGAGCGCTATTATCGTAGATATTAAAAATTATTATGATTTAGTGAGTTACATTGAAGATCTTGAAGATGCGAAAGAACTCTTACAAGCAGAACAGGAAGCAACAGGTTTTGTGACTTATGAAGAATTTCATAAAAAACTGAAGGAGGAAGGTAGAATTTGAAATATCACATTTTTATCGAAAATAAGGTAGAAAAAGAAACAAGAAAAATACCTCGTTCTGATATACAGAAAATTGATAAAACTATTTTTGCTCTCCAAGAGAATCCAAGACCGCAAGGTTGTTTAAAGCTTACCGATAAAGACGGCTACAGAGTTAGAGTTGGAAACTATCGTATTCTATACAAAATTAACGATAACCTTAAAACAGTTATAATATACAGAGTGAAACGAAAAAGTGAAAATACTTATAAGTGAAATAATTTTACATAATTCTATCTATGCATTTAATTTTAATACTGATTTATTAACTAATCTAAAAATTTATTAAAAATGAAACGAAAAACTTTTTTAACATTCCCGTTTATATCGGGATTATTATTAGTAACACTTATCTTTTTCAACTGTAATTGTTTAACAGAATGTAAAGAAGATGATTCGGAACAAGATACGCTTGTTTCTGAAATACAACAAAAGCTTGATGAATATATTAAGGTTAAATTAACTGCTGATTTGAGCGTTCTTTCAGAGAAAGAAAAGCAGATGTTACCTTTATTGTTTGACATAGCAGATATTATGAATGAAATATTCTGGTATGAAGCATTCGGAGATAAAAATTCGTTATTTGAAGAAATTGAAGATGAAGCTGCCGGAAAATTAGCTGAAATTAACTATGGTCCCTGGAACCGTTTAGATGGTAATAAACCGTTTATTGAAAAGTATGGCGATAAACCACCAGGAGCCAACTTCTACCCTGCTGACATTACAAAAGAAGAGTTTGAAGCTTTTGAATCTGACGATAAAACAAGTCAATACACTTTAATTCGCAGAAAAGAAGATGGTTCTTTGGAAACTATATGGTATAACGTAGCTTTTAAAGAAAAAAATGAGAAAGCTGCTGAACTGCTTAAAAAAGCCGCAGGGCTTGCCGAAGATGAGGGATTAAAAAAATATCTTATGCTCCGTGCTGATGCCCTCCTATCTGACGATTATTTAAATAGTGATATTGCCTGGATGGATATGAGAACAAACACAATTGATTTCATCGTGGGACCAATTGAAAATTATGAAGATGCTTTTTTCGGCATTAAAGCAGCCCACGAAGCATTTATTTTAATTAAAGATAAAACATGGAGCCAACGGCTCACAAAGTATGCTGCTATGTTACCCGAGCTTCAAAAACAATTACCTGTTGATGCTCAATATAAAGCAGAAGTTCCCGGAAGCAGGTCCGATTTCGGCGCTTATGAAGTAATTTATTACGCAGGCGATTGTAATGCAGGAAGTAAAACAATTGCAATTAACCTTCCTAACGATGAACGTGTTCATCTTGAAAAAGGCAGCAGAAAATTACAGCTTAAAAATGCTATGAAAGCTAAATTTGATAAAATTCTCATTCCAATAAGCAATATTTTAATTGCCGAAGAGCAAAGAAAATATGTCAAATTTGACGCTTTCTTTGAAAATGTTATGTTTCACGAAGTTGCTCACGGAATGGGAATTAAGAACACAATTAATAATAAAGGAACTGTTCGTGCTGCATTAAAAGAAAAATATTCTGCAATTGAAGAAGGTAAAGCCGATATTTTAGGGCTTTTTCTTGTTACAAAACTTAACGAAAAGGGTGAGCTTACAGGCGATTTAATGGATAACTACGTTACTTTTATGGCAAGTATTTTCCGTTCTATTCGTTTTGGAGCTTCAAGCTCTCATGGTATAGCCAACCTTTTTCGTTTTAACTATTTTAAAGAAAAGGGTGCATTCACGAAAAACGAAAACGGAACTTACAGCATTAACTTTGCTCAAATGCAAAAAGCTATGAATTCATTGTCAGAATTAATACTTACTATTCAGGGCGATGGCGATTACGAACAGGCAAAAAAAATTATAGAAGAAAAAGGAATTATTGGCAAAGAGCTTCAGGATGATTTAGACAGATTAAAACAAGCTAAAATTCCTGTTGATATTGTTTTTGAACAAGGAATGGAAATTAGAAATTAGAAATTGGAAATTTGAAATTGACTGTCCACCGAAGCAGGCGGGGATATACAATTGATATTTTTTTTAACAGACAACGCTTTAGCATAGTCTGTTCATTGGATATTAGATGTTGGATACTGGATACTGGTTGCTGGATACTGGGTACTGGGTACTGGGTGCTGAGCGCTGTAATCCTGAGCCCAGAGCCAAGAACCCAGAGACAAGAAACATTGGAATTCCGATACAATAAAACATCAACGAATTTCAACGTATATCAATGTATATCAACAGTTTAATGTTACGAATACATTAATAACTTTTAAATATATCAATAGTATAATTATACGAATTAATTAACAACTTTGTAACTATTAACCCTACTAATTACGAATTGAGCGAATTACGAATAAAAAAGCAATCAGGCTGTCAGCTGAAGGATTCGTAATTCGGTTTCATTCGTAATTCGTAGGAGTTACTGAAT
>SDBV01007724.1_pt1 | contig 14647 bp, 13 predicted proteins | sample 2277081 | NCBI WGS metagenome assembly SDBV01 (sample SAMN10402039, study PRJNA504765) | marine sediment metagenome | isolation source: marine sediment core GS10_PC15, 223 cmbsf | place: Arctic Ocean: Southern Knipovich Ridge | collected 2010
GCTCCAAGCGGAATGTTTTCTGTTGCCGCCGACATGGCATCCATACCTATTTTCAGATGCCACAGTCATAACCCACAACATCATTTTCACCAAGATCAACTTCAGATGGCTAAAGTGTTACGGTAATTCTTGTACGCGCTCATCAACGTATCAGGAGTTAACGGTTCGTCGGAAAACTGCCACTGCTGCGCCTCCTTCGAAGCCACAGGATCTGGCCAGGGCGTTCGCACCTGCAAGCACTCGCCGTCTGCCCAAACATCTTTCAGATACCATTCCTCGTTCGGCGAAGAGCCGAGGTTCTTCCGCATAGACTCGATAATGCCCGACAGCTTCTGCTTCATCTGTTCGTCTGCTGCGAGCGCTAGCAGACGCTCATACCTGCGAATCTCAGCCTCTTGATAGTCGCGCCAGGCACGCGGGCGATGTACTGCATAACTCCAAGTAACCCGCATCCGCCCGAACGACGATGCATTTAGGTCGTACCCCGCTAGAATGTCTTCATACAACACATTCGGCGCCGGCTCCACACGACTGAGCTCCGTAGGCCCGTCGCCGCCCTGAACAGCCAGAAGCAACAATAGCACGCAATTCATCGACCACACTCCTTTCTCCGACGCCGCGGTAAGTGAAAACGGGATATCACTGATTATCATCTCCAATATCAGTAATGTCCCCTTATTGAATCCGCTTCGATCGATCGAGCGTTTCCTAGCGCCCCAATTAATATTGTGTTGGCATAGCGGCGTCAATATCAGTGACGTCCCAATCCTGTTAGGCGCGATATTTGCGCATAGCGGAATTTGGGTAGAATGTGCAGTATAGCTGGACTTGCGCGCTCGGCCGAGATGGTGCATAATCTTGGGCATGGCACCCGCGCCCGACGAATACTCACTGCGCGCCGATCACGCGGAAACCGACGTTGTACACCCGCTGCCATCGGGGATAGGATCTCACGAAATCGAACGTGGCTCGCCGGGGGTGATCGAAGAAGGACCCGCCGCGGACCAGTTTGCGCTGGCCGGTCTGTCCGAAATCGTCACTGATCCAATCGTCACTGGTCCATTCGGCCACGTTGCCGTGCATGTCGAACAAGCCCCAGGCGTTCGGCCGGTAGCTGCCGGTCGGTGCGGTCACGCGGTGTTTGTCATCGAACCGGGGGTCTGCCTGACGCGCCCCTTCCAGGACCAGATGGTACACGCCGCCGGAGACTTGCACGGGCCTGATCCCCACCGGCGCCGTCAGATCATTGTGCGGCCCTACGACGGCATCGATGCTGAAGCTACGATCGGCCAGATTGGCCCAAGGCGAAAAGTCGGCATCCTTATCGCCGTAGAAGAAGCTCGTATCGGAACCGGCCCGGCAAGCGTATTCCCACTGTGCAGCACTAGGCAATCGCACGCGTTTCCCGCTCCGCTCGCTGAGCCATCGGCAGAACGCCGCTGCATCGTCGTAAGAGACGCGCAACGCCGGCTGACGGTCGTCGTCGAGTGTGAGCCCTTGGCCGTCGTGACGGTCCAGCCGCTTGTTGTAGTAGCCGCTGTTGTGCGACGGTCGGAAACGGCGGAACTGGGCGTTGGTGACTTCATGCTGGGCGATCCAGAAGGGCTCTTCGATCTGCACCACTTGTTGACCATCCTGCACGAACGCGCCGGCCGGGATGCCTGCCAACGTGATCGATTCGCCCTGGCCGAGATCGAGCGAGATACTCGCCGACCCCTTTTCTTGTTGGAGCTTCCGGGCCTGCTCTTCAGTAAGCGGCCAGCCGGAAAGGGCGACTTGTTGCTCGGGCGGCGTCACGGGCGGCCGCCGTTTGAGCGGTTTTACTCCGGCAAGCGGCGTCGTGGCCGGGTGAGCTTCCGGGTCTTCGTCCAAGCCGCCGTAGAGTCGGCGAAGTTCCAGACGCCGCTGGTGCGCACCGTCGGGAATGGGAAAGACCTCGCCCCACGTTCCATGGCAGGGGCCGTTCAAGTCGATCCAGGTGACCAGCCGGTCCCAGGACTGCGGATCCAGCTCGACGCCGTGATGACCGCTGCGCAACATCTGAACCAACGGGCTGGTGTCGGCGTGAAACTCGCCCGGCGTGAGCAGACTCACGTCGCTTTCCATCCCCACGCGACGAATGTAATGGATCAACACATTGTAGGCCGGGGCGTATCGCAAGAGACCGCCGGTAGCCGCGGCCATTTTCGGATGCAAGCGATTCGGGAACCCCACCGGCAACGGCGTTGACTCGGCACCGTCGGCCTCGCTGCGCAGGTCGGCGAGGTTCGGATCGCTGCCGTTGTGACACTCCGTACAATACCGGTCCAGCACGGGCTGCACTTCCCGGTGGAAGTCGAAGCCGCGCGCCGGCCCGTACCAGGGCTTTATATCGTGCGGGGTTCTGCGTACCGTCTGCGATACGTCGACCGAACCGACCTCGGACGGCGCCGCGTGACAACCGACACAGGAGACCACTTCACCCGGCATGGCCGTGACCCAGCTCCGCATCAGTTGCACCGCTTTCCCTTGGGCGTCGAGCGCCTGAAAAGCGATGGGAGTCGACGCCGGGACGCGGAAACTGGCCGACCCGTCCTCTTCCACCGGGACGGTCCCCAGGATGCGCATCGCTTCCCACGGTCCGCCATAGCCGATCTTATTAGGCCCTGCCAGACCGGGGTAACCGAAATCGTACGCGATGATCCGTAGCTGAGTGATCGTACCGCGTGGCACACCGGCAAGTCCTTCACCGGCATAGATGTCGTTGATGAAGACCGTTGCTTGCTTGCTCGACGGATCGACCCGCTCGGGAATGGCCGGCGGCAGCTCGCGCCGAATGATCGGAACCGGCTCCAACAGGGCGTCGTCCTTGTTTTCCAAGAGCGGCACGAGATTATCGAACACGTCGGCCAGGTACAGATTCCAACTGCTCCCTTCGTCCAGGCACGCGGCAACGAGATAATACTTCTCGCTCAGCGGATAGGGGTGCAGGAACTTGGGCCAATCGTGATCGACCAACATGTCGCGGATCATCGGGCGGATCGGCTCGCCGCGCCCGGAGATTCGCTTGATGATCCCTTGGCCGTCCTTCCAACCGAGGCTCGTATCGAGCACCACCAACTGCCCCATGCGATGCACGCCATGGTAGCCGGAAAGAATCGCCACGAGTTTACTAGGGCTATCGGGTATCGCACGGACGAAAAAGAGCGAATTGGGATACCACGAGTTGCTGCCATAGACGGCCCGTTGGCCGGTGCCGTCGGGATTCATCACCATCAGCTCGCGCAGGAAAATATGGGAGATGCCCGTGTAATCCCAGCGCGTAAACAGCACTTGGCCATTGTTCAGCACCGAGGGATGAAAGTCGTGGTCCTGGTCGTAACAGAGCCGACGCACGCCGCGGCCTTCGGCGTCCATCACGTATAGATTCGACACCAGGCGTTGCCCGTGCCAGCAGGGGACCGATTGATAGCAGGCCGTCGAGCCGAAGACGATCTTCCCGTTGGGCAGATAGCAGGGGTCCATACAATCGACGTCGTCGGGCATTTGCGAGACCTGCCGCAGACCGGTCCCATCGGTCTTGAGTTCCTTGATCACCCAGTGCTTTTCGGTCGATTCGGTAAACAGCAGCCGCTGGGCGTCGAAATGCAGGTCGATCTCGCCCACGTAGCCGGCGCCTTGCGGGCGGTAGACCGTTTGCACTTTTCCGTTCGGCGCGACAGGCGAGAGCAGGCAGATCGCATTGTCGTAGCCGACGCGCGCCAGCGACGAATTGCACTCGTGGTTCGAGGGCATGGCAATCTCGTCGCCAAGACGGGGCCAAGGATTCGATTTCTGGGCCCATGGCTTCCGCGCAAGAAACAGCAGCCCCGGAAGATCCTTCAGCAGTGGGTTAGCCAACAGCGCCCGGCTACGAAGCTGCTCGAACTCCAGCCGACCGGCCAGCGCCTCGAGCTGCTCAAGATACTGCGGTCCGTCGGGATAGCGGTCGCCGAAGGTACTGATCAGGTCTTGGATCGCCGCCCGCAGCTTTTCAACGTCCGAGGCCGAAGTCCCGGTCGCAGCGATACGCTCCGCCGGAGTAAGCTCCGCCGCCCCTAGCAGGCTGCAAAACGAGAGCAGCACAATGGAAACACCCAAGCCTATCGTGACACGGTTCATACGTCGCCTCATTGCTGACCTGCATATCCTCTGGCCGCTTGCGGCTTTGCAAACCTTCCCCGCGATCTATGTCAACTCCGCGATTGCCTGCCATACACATTTCAAGAGAGTCCGCCCGGATGGTGCGGTAAGCAGATTCAAGTTGGGAAACTGATATTCCAGCGGAGTACGGATCTCACCGGGACTGACTTGCCAAGGGTACTCACAATTCTCAGGGCGTTTCTTGTTATCGTCAACCGCGGGAGAGAGCAGTTCGATTTCTCGAGCCAACTGCCGAATTTGGTTCATCGGATAGCCGTCCCTGCCCACGACTTTGCGGTCCAGCCGGGCCAATTGCTGTTTCACCACAACCGGAAGGTTCTTTCCAATGTACCGGTGACTTGATTGAAGTGCAACCGGATCAGATCCCGCCTTGCAAAGATGTGCCTTGCACAACTTCTCGCAAGCCATTTGCAGGAAGTGTAGCTTGTGGCACATCGGAACATCGCGGTGGCCTTGCAGACACTTGTAGGTCTGAAGGTCGGCTTCCGCTTGTATGGCGAATGCCCGGTCCCAACCTTTCGCACCGCTCATGTCTCAGCACTTTCGCCCTGGACCGGACGAGGAAAGGGTTCACCCATCTGCCATCCATTAGGAAGTGGAAGTTCCCCCTCCTCGATGTCTTTGAATTCAGTGGGGGTCACCTCAACGATCACCGAAGGATAGTTGATTCCGCTGGATGGATGCGCATCGAACTGAAGCGGCACGATGCCGGAGGGGATTGTGGCTTCGTTCACTTCGAGCAACTTGATCGGCTCGTCTGGGCGGTTCTCATCCTCGTTACCCGTCGAACAACGGACGATTTTCACGATCGTCGGATCCGTCTGGTAATGCCCGGCAGCAAGTCTTCGGGCTACCTCGTCTTTGTCAGTCATGAGTTTGACTCCCTCAACGTGGCTGTCCGCAACAAAACCCCACAATAACGCTTCCAAAATCATTATACACGATCTTGCGGAGCATGTCACGCCCACATTTACGCCAACATCTCGCGAAACTGGCCGAACAGGTAGTGGCTGTCGTGGGGGCCGGCCGAGGCTTCGGGATGGTATTGAACGCTGAAGGCCGCGGCGCTCTTGTGCCGCACGCCTTCGATCGTGTTGTCGTTCAGATTGATGTGCGTCACTTCCAAGTCGTCGGGCAACGTGTCGGCGTCGACGGCAAACCCGTGGTTCTGCGACGTGATTTCTACGCGTCCGCTTTGGTGATTCATGACCGGCTGATTGGCGCCGCGGTGGCCGAACTTCAGCTTGAAGGTTTTGGCCCCGCAGGCCAGCGAGAGGAGCTGATGCCCCAGGCAAATGCCGAAGATGGGCCGCTTGCCCAACAGATCGCGGATCGTCTGCTGGGCATAGTCGAGCGGCTCGGGGTCGCCCGGCCCGTTGGAGAGGAACACGCCGTCCGGTTCGTAGCGCATGACTTCCTCGGCCGTGGCCTTGCCCGGTAGGATCGTCACGCGGCAGCCCATGTCGAACAGGTGTCTGGCGATGTTCCACTTCAGGCCGTAGTCCAACGCCACCACGTGCGGCGCGTCTTTGCCTGGGGGGGCCTTGGCGTCGGACGGTTGCAAGTGCGTCCACCGGCTGACCGGCTCGTCCCAGGTGATCGGCTTCTCGGGAATGACTTCCTGGACCAGATCCCGGCCGACCAATCCCGGACTGGCGTTGGCCTTGGCCACGAGACTGGCGTCGTCGAGATCGACGGTCGAGAGCACACCCTTCATGGCCCCGTGGATGCGCAGCCGTCGGACCAGGGCCCGGGTGTCGATCCCCTGGATGGCGACAATGCCGGCCTGTTCGAGGTAGTCGTGCAGCCCGCCGTCGGCCCGAAAATTGCTCGCGCGTCGGCTCAGTTCGCGAACGACGAAACCGGAGAGGAACAGCTTTCGGCTTTCTACGTCCTCGGCGTTGATTCCGTAGTTGCCGATTTCCGGATAGGTCATCGTGACAATCTGGCCGCGATAACTCGGGTCAGTCAAGATTTCCTGATACCCGGTCATCGAGGTGTTGAAGCACACCTCGCCATCGACTTCGCCTGTGGCACCGAAAGATTTTCCGGTGAAGACGGTTCCATCTTCCAGGGCAAGCTTTGCGGTTTGCGTCATGTTGGTCGTTCGTGTCAGTTGTTTTGTCCGGCAGTTGGATTTCCCCGAGCACGACCCGGCGGCGCGCTAGTCATCTAAAGTCTCGACTTCGGTTGGCCCGATAGGTTGGTTATTGGCTGCGGGTCTCCGCGCACGGTAAGCATAAGTCTTACCGAGTACGGGCAGCCTAATACCGAGGGTCCTTGTACCGGCGAGCAAGGACCCTCATTTTTTGCGCTTAGGGGATTCTACCACGCCACCGGAACCACGGCCAGATCCCCCCCAACGATCCGAGCATCTCCAGCTTTGCCGGGGGTGCGCGGGCTCAGACGGGTTGGAAGCTTGCGATGGGACCGCTGGTCGCTGAAGCGACCAGCCCCTAGTGTACGCGGCGGTCTGGTGGCAAATTGGCCGGCTTTTGGCGGATTTCGATCGGGCCCTCGTTGCGACGCAGCACGGCGATCAGGCTGGCCCCGGCCGAGTAACCTTGGGAAGTTTGCCCTCGGATCATGCCGAGCAGGCGCTTGCTTTCGCCCGCCATGACGGCCCGAAGCAACCCATTGATCGGCCCGGGCGGAATCCAAAAGTCGGTACCCGAGTGCCCCGACGCCTTGCCGCGACGCCGATTCCTGGCACGAATCGCACGGATCACCGGCATCAACCGAGCGTTAAAGTAGGAAAGCAGTAACGTGTCGACCGGTAAATCGGCCCAAAGACTCTCCAGCCGAGCGCGATCGTAACGCCGATAGTGCCCGAACGACTCGTCGTGCTCGCTCCAAAGCGAGTCGTCGGCCGGGACGGTCAGCAGGAAGTAGCTGCCGGGCGAGGCGGCCGCCAGGAGTTCCGAGAGCATGGCGAAATCGTCGGCCACGTGTTCCAGCACGTCGGTCATCATAAACAGCCGAGCTTGCCCCATCCGAACACCCAGATCGTCCGGGGCTCGGCCGGTGAGAAACTCGACATCGGGAAACCGCCTTGCGGCCAGTTCGATCGCCTCGGCCGACGTGTCGATGCCCACGCACCGATAGTCGCGGGCCAAGGCCCCGAGGTTGGCTCCCGTGCCGCAGCCGATATCGACGATCATCGTCTCGGGCGATGGCGGGATCAATTCGGCCGCCACCCGACGCAGGATCTGCCGCCGCGCCACGAACCACCAGTGCCGCTGCTCGATTTCGGCGTGGAGTTGGAACTGCTCGGATTGCATGGGACGCAGGGGTTAGGGGCTAGGGGAACCCATACACAAGCATAGCTTCCAAACGCTAGCCCCTAACCCCTATTTCCCTAGGCATCTTCCGATTTGGCGGACGGCCTGGCGGAGGCGGTTTTCGTTTTCTACCAGGGCTAAGCGGAGATACCCCTCGCCGGCCGGGCCGAAACCGGCGCCCGGGCTGACAACCACGTCGCCTTCTTGCAGCAGTTTCATGGCGAAGTCGAACGAGTTCATCTTCGAGGCCCAGGGCTCGGGCACCTTGGCCCAGACGAACATCGTGGCCTTGGGACGTTCGATGGGCCAGCCGAGTCGCTCCAACCCGTCGCACAACACGTCGCGACGACGCTGATAGACGGCCGCCTGGGCCTCGACCGCGGCGTCCGTGTGTCGCAAGGCCACGATCGCGGCAATCTGGATCGGGGCGAACATGCCATAGTCGTAGTAGGTCTTGATTGTCGAGAGGGCCCGAACCATCTCGGCGTTGCCGGCACAGAATCCTACGCGCCAGCCCGCCATGTTGTAGCCCTTGCTCATGGTCGTGAACTCGACACCCACGTCGATCGCGCCCGGGGCCGCCAGGAAGCTGGGCGTCTCGTAGTCGTCGAACGTCACGTCGGCATAGGCCAGATCGCTGATGACCATCAACCCATAGCGCTTGGCCAGCTTGACCACCTCGACGTAGAACTCGGGCTCGACACAGGTGGTCGACGGGTTGTGGGGGAAGTTGACGATCAGCACCTTAGGGCGCGGGACCATGTGACGACAAGTATAGTCGACGTTGGCCAAAAACTTCTCCGCGTCGAACACTTCCAGCAAGATCGCATTGGCGGCGGCCAGGGCCACGCCGTAGAGATGGGCCGGATAGGAAGGCGCGGGTACAATCGCCGTATCGCCGGGACCCAGCAAGGCCAGGCACATGTGGCTGAACCCTTCCTTCGAGCCCAGGCAAGCGACCACTTCGTTGACCGGATCCAGCCGGACGCCGTATTGTTTGAAGTACTTGCCGGCCGCCTCGCGCCGCAGGCTGAGGATGCCTTTCGACTCGCTGTAGCCGTGGTTTTTCGGGTCTCGGGCGGCCTCGGCCAGCTTTTCGATGACCCGATCCTCGGGCGGGTCGCTGGGGTTACCCATCCCCAGATCGATCACGTCGTCGCCGGCATGACGCTTCTCGTACATCAGCCGGTTGATCTGCGCAAACAGATAGGGCGGCAGCCGCCGAACCCGATCGGACACGTCGATGCCAAACGGCACGTTCTTCAAAACGGGTTCGTCAACTTGTTGGGGATCACTCATCGGTCGATTCTCGTGCCACTGGCGGCTTGGCCCTGGAGGTCTATTGTTGGTTCAACGCTTCGGTCAACGCTTCCCAAAGTGCCTCCAGCGATTGCGGGATGACCTTGATACCGGCCACCGACGGCATGAAGTTGGTATCGCCCTTCCATCGAGGAACGATATGCCAGTGGAGATGGCCGGGCAACCCCGCTCCGCCCGCGTGTCCTAAATTCAGGCCGATATTGAACCCCTCGGCATTGAGCACTTCCTTCATGAGTTTGACCATGCCGGCGAGCGTCTGTGAGATTTCCAACTGAACCCGATCGTCCAATTCTTCGAGTTCGGCCAGGTGCCGCACCGGCGCGATCAAGAGGTGCCCGTTGTTGTACGGATAGCGGTTCATCACAACGACCACCTCGGTCCCGTGAGAGACAGTCAGGCGATGGCGATCATCGTCGTCGACCGCGCATTGGCAGAGGAAACAGCCCGGATCGGCGCCGGGCAAGAGATCCAGCGGTTTCTCCGGCTGCGGAGTGTCCTTGTCGCCGAGGATGTAGTCGAGCCGCCAGGGGGCCCAAATTTGATCTTTTCGCACGCTATCGGTTCTCCGGGGGCAAATCTCACGCAAGAGGTAAGTCTATCCGGGCAGCGGGTTTGGGGCAAGGGAGACGGACAGGCAAGACCCCTCGGTGGTGGCATTTTCAAGTCGGGAGGGCTATTTGGACGAAAGAGAATGAGAAGCACTAGCGGATTTTCCGGAAAAAGAGATTCTGCGTTTTTTACCCTCCACTCGCCCCGGCAATCCTCGTCCGATAGACTAAAGGATTGCCGTCACGCCCCTTGATCCCTGCCCCGCGCTGCGGCCGGCTATTGCCCGCGCCATGGCGAACCACTAACCCCCAACAACCAGCTTCCGCCGATGGATTTCCGCGTCGACTTGAACATCTTCCGAGGTCCGATGGACTTGCTGCTTTATCTGGTGCGGAAGCACGAGGTGGAGATCGTCGATATACCCATCGCCACGATCACGGATCAGTATCTGGGGTACTTGACCGTCCTGGAACAGTTGGACGTCGACGCCGTGGGTGATTTTCTCTCGGTGGCCAGCATGTTGATCGAAATCAAGTCGCAGCAGGTGCTCCCGCGTGCCGACGAGATCCAGGACGAGCTCGAAGATCCCCGGCAGGAACTGGTGAAACGGCTGTTGGAGTACAAGAAGTACCGCGACGCGGCCAGCATCCTGGAAGAGCGAAGCCGCACCTGGCAGCAACACTATGCGCGACAATCGGACGACCTGCCACCCCGCCAACGCGACCTGGCCGAGCAACCGATCGAGGAGGTCGAGCTTTGGGACTTAGTCAGCGCGTTTGGCCGGATCATTCGCGAGACGAAAGCCACCAAGCCGTCGAATATCGTCTACGACGACACACCGATCCAAGTCTACATGCGCCGAATCCACTCCCGGCTGCTTCAAGAAGGGCGTCTCTGTTTCAGCGACCTGTTCGCGCCGGGGATGCACAAGTCGACGCTGGTGGGGATTTTTCTGGCCGTCCTGGAGTTGGCCCGCCATCACCACATCCGCGTGGAGCAGAACGACCTGTTCGGCGAAGTCTGGATCCTACCCAATCTCGAATCCACCGAACCCCTGGACCTCTCCAACGTCGACAGTTACGATCATGAGTCGGTTGCTAGTGAACAGTAGGCAGTGGTTAGTGGACAGTGGTTAGTTCTTGAAGCCCACCGGCTGCGTCCGGTGGGATAAATCGACAGCACCCTTCCTCTCCTCGCGATGATCAACAATCTTCCGGTCAAGACGCTCAAACACAAGGACTTCACGGTCGAGGGCTACTCCCGGGCGGCCGTGCAGACCTATTGGCGGATCCCCGAGTTGAAGATCGGGTTCGACTTAGGCGGCCAGCCGTGGTCTTTCATGGGCACGCCGACGTGGTTCGTCTCGCACACGCACATGGACCATCTCGTGGCACTGCCGGTCTATGTAGGCCGGCGGCGGATGATGAAAATGGACCCGCCGACGATCTACCTGCCCGAACATGCCATCGAACCGGCGCATCGCATCCTGCGGCTGTTCAGCCGGCTGGATCGCGGGCGGTTACCCTGTGAGTTGTTGCCGATCCGCCCGGGCGACGAGATCGAGCTTTCCCGCGAGCATGTAGTCACCGTCTCGGCCACCCGGCATACCGTGCCGTCGTTGGGGTTCCTCCTGTGGCAACGGCGGCAGAAGCTCAAGGCCGAGTATCAAGGTCTGCCGGGCGAGAAGATTCGCGACCTGCGGCTGGCCGGCGAGGAAGTGACCGAAGAGAAGCGAATCCCACGGGTGGCCTACCTGGGCGACAGTTCGCCGGAAGGATTGGACGATTGTCCGGCCATGTTCGAGGCGGAAGTGTTGATCATGGAGTTGACCTTCGTAGCCCCCAGCCATCGCAAGGACAAGATCCACAAGTACGGGCACATGCACCTGGACGACCTGCTCGAGCGACGCGATCGCTTCAAGAACGAGAAGATCATCGCCAGCCACTTCAGCACGCGATATCATCCCCGCCAAATCCGCTATCTGGTCGAGAAGGCCATCCCCGACATGCTCGACGGACGCCTCGATTTGTGGATCTGAGTTGCTTGTGGAGCCGGGCCGCTTGCGGCTTTGCACCGTCGCCGGGGAACTTGACCCGCCGTTGCCAACCTGCTAGGCTGGTTCTAGTTCGTTGTTCCACAAAACTCGGTATTAGGCGGGCTCTGCTTGTCCGCCGGGGGAGAATTCCATGACGAAACATGCTTTGCCGACCGTGTGCCTAATGATCTGCCTCGCTGCCACCGCCTGGGCGGCCGAGGATGGCGCCAACATCACCTTCAAACGAACTGCAATCGATAAGACCTTCCGCAGCGAGGGCGTGGCCGTAGGCGACTTCAACGGCGACGGCAAACTGGACATCGCCGCCGGGAGCGTATACTACACGGCGCCCGACTGGAAAATGCACTCGATCCTCGACAAGCCCAAGTCCTTCGAACCGGCCGGCTATAGCGACGCGTTTTGCGTCCTTGCCGAAGACGTCAACCGCGATGGACGAACCGACGTACTCGTGGTCGACTTCCCCAGCAAGCCGATCTGGTGGTTCGAGAACCCGGGCGACGAGAGTCCCTGGAAGCGACATGCCGGGGTGCCGGTGGTCAACAACGAGAGCCCGTTGTATGTCGATCTGTTGGGCCAAGGCCGCCGATCGTTGGTCTGCGGATATTGCCCGCCGGATCAGAACCCCGACGGTCCCGAGCGCCAGATGGCCTTCGCCACAATCGGCCAAGACCCGGCCGCGACATGGCCCGTGGTATTGCTCTCGGCCAAGGGCGCCCCCGGCACGATGAAGTATGCCCATGGGCTGGGTGTCGGCGACATCAACGGCGACGGGCGCCGTGACGTGCTGGTCCCGCAAGGCTGGTGGGAAGCCCCGGTCGATCGGACCGCGGCGCCCTGGACGTTCCACGCGGCCAACCTGGGCGAGGATTGCGCCCACATGCTGGTCTACGATTTCGACGACGACGGCGACAACGACGTGTTCAGCACGAGTGCCCACCAGTTCGGCACCTGGTGGCACGAGCAGACGCCCGACGGGTTTGTGACCCACGAGATCGAGAAGAGTTTTTCCCAACTGCACGCGGTCTGCATGGCCGACATCGACGGCGACGGGCTGCCCGACTTCGTAACCGGCAAGCGATGGTGGGCCCACGGGGGCCACGACCCGGGCGCCGACGGCCCGGCACTGGTCGTCTGGTATCGTTTCACGCGCAAGGAAGGCCGTCCCGTCTGGACTCGACACACGATCGACGACGACAGCGGCGTGGGCACCCAGTTCGAAGTAGCCGACATCAATGGCGACGGACTACTGGACGTAGTAACCTCGAACAAGAAGGGCGTCTATTACCACCAACAGCAGCGCAACTAACCCCGTTTAGCGGCCGGGCTTGCCCGGCGCGTTTGGAAGCGAAAGGGCGGTGACCACAGCAGGGAACTGTGGGCATAATCATTCCGCCTCGCTGTTCTCCTCGACTTGCGGCTCTTCCTGTTGCCGCTGTTCGAACATCTCCTGGAGCTTTTCGAGCCGGTCCTGCATTTCATCGAGCCGCTTTTCCAAGCGCTTCTGGATGCGACCCTCACGCTCGCCTTTCGGAGCCGCTTCCCGTCGCTCTTTTCGCGGCAGTTGTATCTCGCCCGACGCGCTCCAATTGGGCAGATCGATCCGGCCGCCGATCATGCCGGACAGGCTGTGACCGAACATCCGCTCGACAAGGGGGCGGACGTCCTCGGGCAGCTTGTCCAGTTCCTTTTCGGTAACTTCCCATCGCTCGTCGCCCCGCTCGACCACAATCTTGAACGGCTGGTCACCGTGCTTGGTAATGCTCACACTCATGTTGCCCGGCAACTCGAAACGCGCCCTCAGGCTCTTTCCTTCTAAAATGGCACCCGGGCTGACGATCCGGAACCCCCTTGGGCCCTTGCCGAACTCGATCCGTCGGTCCGGGCCGAAGAACTCGTAGTACTTTTTCCAGTCTTCCCGGCGAGGCAGGGTCAGCGAGTCTTGGGGCCGTGCTTCGTCGGGACGCTTTGCCGGCGTGACCGTGACGGTCTGTTTCTGGGCGCCTCGGAACAACTCGATCGAAAGTTCCGTCTCCTTGGCCGCCTCGACCGTATCGATCAGCTCCTGAAGCTCACTCAGCGGCGTTTCGCCGGCCTTGACCAGCACGTCGTGGCGTTGGATGCCGGCTTTGGCGGCCGGACTGTCGGCGACCACGTGTTCGACGACCAGCCCCACGCCTTCTTCCAGGCCCAACTGCGCGCTCAGCGCGCCCCGGGCCGGTTGACAACCCACGCCCAGCCAGTAGTCGCCGAGCGTGATCTGTTGCGCAGTCGCAGCTTGCAGGAGCGCTTCGGGCCCCGATCCGACGATCACAACAACCCTCGGTTTTTCCTCGGCGGCGTTTAGTACGCCCACCGAAAGCAGCATCATGGCGACGCTGCCCATCCAAAATGTTCGGTACATGGTTGACTCCTTCTGGTTAAGGGAACGCGGGGCAAGCCCCGGGTGCTAAACGGTTTTTACAGTGCCGGTTGGCCTACGTAGTGGACGTCGACCTGATCGACCGGGAAGACCGCGCGGCGGCCGTCTTTGAGTCGTACGGGCAGCAGTCGGCGACGCAGATCGACCCGATGGCCCGTGCGTTGCAGGGCCTGCAAAACGTCTTCCGGAATCGCCTGGGGGAGATTCTCCAGCCAGCGGCGGTCCAGTTCATTGCGTTCGACGGCCGGCAATTGGATCGACTGAAGCTGCCCATCGGGACCTTCGCCGCCGGTAAGCGTCACCATCCACCATACTTCCTCGGGAATCTCCTGCGACGGCGCCGCTTCGGTCGGCTCGGGCAACTGCGGCGAAGTGCCGGCCAGTTCGTTCGGCGCCGGAGCGACGGGCGGTTCTTGCCACAAGGGCCGCAACATCGAACCGAGGTACAGGGCCACCAGAAAGCTGCCCGCCATGGCCAAGATCGTGCCACGATGCCCGGCCAACCAGCGCTTCGAAACTCTCCGAACGACGGTGGGTCGCTGGGCCGGTTCTTGCAGGATGGCGCCTAAGTCCTGCTTCAGGGCCTGCGCTTCGAGGAAGGCCAACGCGCAGCGTCGCCAACCGCCCGGCGCGTCGTCCAATCCCGAGAGCAACTCGCGACGCTCGGTCTCGCTAAGTTCCCCGTCGACCAGCTTGTCGAATCGGAATTCTTCATCAATCGGTTTCATGTCTATGCCTCAACCACTTCCAGGGCAGTCAACTCTTCCCGCAACCGCTTCCTTGCCCGATGCAGACGCGATTCGACCGCGCTTTCACTGATTCCCAAATGTTCGGCCAATT
>SDBV01007725.1_pt1 | contig 14645 bp, 14 predicted proteins | sample 2277081 | NCBI WGS metagenome assembly SDBV01 (sample SAMN10402039, study PRJNA504765) | marine sediment metagenome | isolation source: marine sediment core GS10_PC15, 223 cmbsf | place: Arctic Ocean: Southern Knipovich Ridge | collected 2010
AACAAGATAATTACTTAGTATATCAAAGCTTGCCCATTTACCAATGCAGGAGTTAGGTTGAAGACATATAGCGCAAAGCCGAGTGAGATAACAAGAGATTGGTGGTTAGTCGATGCTACCGACGTGCCGCTTGGTCGTCTCGCGAGTGAGGTAGCTCAATTAATAAGAGGAAAACATAAGCCGATTTTTACGCCCCATATGGATACGGGCGATTATGTAATAGTGATCAATGCCGAGAAAATAAGGCTTACCGGAAATAAAGCGGAACAAAAGACCTATTTCTCTCACTCAGGTTATATTGGCGGGGGAAAAGAAAAAAAATACAAACAGGTTCTCGAGGAGCGACCGGAAGAGATAGTAGGAAAAGCTGTTAAGGGTATGATCCCTCATAATAAATTGGGTAGACAGGTTATCCAAAAATTGAAGGTTTATGCCGGAAACGAGCATCCGCATGATGCTCAAGCTCCAAAAGAGCGTGTTCTAAGAGCAAGGGAGAGAAATGGTTCCTGAAGAGGCTAGTAAAGACGTAAAAAAAGAAGAAAAGAAGGCGCCGTCAAAGAAAGTGAAGAAGACCACTAAAAAAAGTGTTCAGGCGATGGCGGTCTACATGGGAACCGGAAGAAGGAAAGAATCGACTGCCAGGGTAAGATTAGTTCCCGGTAACGGAGAATTTAAAATTAATGGCGGCAATCGTTTAAAAGATTATTTTTGCAGAGACACTCTTTGCACTTTAGTCGTTCAACCTTTTGAAGTGACGGGAACGACTGATAAATTCGATATTTTAGCAAGCATCGCCGGTGGTGGCCTGTCTGGTCAGGCCGGAGCTTTAAGGCATGGTATTGCCAGAGCGCTTTTAGAGGCTGATCCGGAATACCGCGCTGAACTTAAGAAGAACGGCTTTCTTACCCGAGATTCAAGGAAAGTCGAGAGGAAAAAGTACGGCCTTAAAAAGGCTCGAAAGCGTCCTCAGTTCTCAAAACGATAATAAAAATCTTCACCCATCTCTTCTTTTATAATGATGCTTTTTTTGGAGAGCGATTTGTATCCAAGGCTTTCAATTGATTTAGATCGCATCAGAAGTAATACCTCGACCCTTCTAGACCTTGTCGGTAAACGAGATATCTTTGGTGTTACTAAAGGGGTAGCGGGCAGTATTCAGGTAGCCGGAGCCATGATAGACAGCGGTGTTGAGGGTCTCGCGGATTCAAGACTTTTGAACTTGATAAGATTAAACGAAGAATTTGAAATTCCCCTTATGCTCCTTCGCCAACCGATGATAAACGAGATCGAAAGCGCTATTAAAGTTGCTGACTTTATATTTGTTACGGAGATAGAACTCGCGAAAAAGTTATCCTTAGAAGCCGCCAGAGTGGGAAAAGTCCAAAATATTATCTTGATGCTGGAAGCCGGGGATTTAAGAGAAGGAATAACCCCTTTTGAATTAGACGAGATAGCTTTCACAGTACAAAAACTGGATTCGATCGAGCTTCATGGCTTGGCGATCAATACAGGTTGTTCTTTTTCGATAGCGCCGACTAAAGAACAACTTGTTGACCTTGTTGAGGCAAAAAAGGAACTGGTTAAAAGATTCGATAAGGATATTCCCATACTTTCCGGAGGAAATAGTAGCTGTATCAACCTTTTGCTAAGTGGAGATATGCCAAAAGAGATAAATCAGTTAAGAGTAGGAGAGGCAATACTTTTTGGACATGAACCGATAGAATACAAGCCTTTAAAAGGATTTAGACAAGGAGCCTTTTCGCTTGAGGCGGAGATAATAGAGATAAAAAGGAAAAGTAGTGATCAACCCCGGCGAGCTGTCGTGGCTGTTGGAAGGCAGGACATAGCGATGGCACCTATTAAAACGGTTGGCGGGACTATCCTTAACAGAAGTAGTGATCATTTGACCATAAAAATGGAAGACGAAGTAAGGCTTCGGGTCGGCGACACTGTAAAGATCGAACCGTCGTATTTCGCGGTCTTGGCGGCGATGACATCCCCATATGTCGATAAGGAATATATTGGGTTATAATAAACTGCCATAAAGAGACGCTGAATATTTACTTGTTTACTAAGAGCTGATCAGCGGGAAAATAGCATTGATTACATGAGTGCCTAAGATTTGAAGGGATATTAAGAATTGCCGAAGTTATTTGGTACTGACGGTGTCAGGGGGATCGCGAATACAGACCTTACCCCGGAGCTTACGTTTAAATTAGGCAGGGCCGGAGCAAATTTTCTAAAGGGAAGGTCTAATAAGATAGTTGTCGGACGGGATACAAGGCTATCCGGCGATCTTTTAGAATCTTCCCTTTTGTCGGGAATCTGCTCTGCCGGATGCACCGGCGTCAATTTAGGGGTCATTCCAACCCCGGCGGTCGCTTTCTTGACAAGACAGCTTGGCGCCGATGGCGGAGTTGTTATTTCCGCTTCACATAATCCGGCAGAATATAACGGGATCAAATTTTTTGACAAAAACGGAGTTAAGTTAAAAGAAGAAGACGAAGAAAAAGTCGAAGAGTTAATGGACGACAATCCGCTTGAAAGGTCTGTCGGCAGAGAGATCGGAACGATCGTCGATGGAACAAGTTCGATAGAAAAATATATAAATCATGTCGTAGGAACGGTATATGGAGATCTCGAAGGCATTAAAGTAGCGATCGATTGCGCTAACGGGGCAGCCTATAAAGTAGCGCCGGAAATACTAGGTGAGCTCGGTGCTGAAGTACTGACTTTTTCGAGTGAGCCAAATGGAGTAAATATCAACGACGGTTGTGGCTCCACTTACACTGGTTTTTTAGCGGAGATAGTTAAAAATAATGATATCGACGTCGGATTTGCTTTCGACGGCGATGCCGATAGAGTAATAGCGATCGACGAAAACGGGGCGGTCGTCGATGGAGATTTTATAATGGCCATCTGTGTGGCGCACTTAAAGGAATCAGACTTACTAAATCCAAACGCGATGGTCACCACAGTCATGACAAACATTGGTCTTGATCGCTGCATGGAATCAAAGGGTATTTCGGTAATCAAGACTCCGGTAGGAGATAGGCATGTATTACAGGAGATGATAGAAGATAAAATCCAAGTCGGCGGGGAGCAATCAGGTCATATTATTTTTTTAAATCATAATACGACCGGTGATGGAATCATTACCGCTCTTCAACTTCTTTCGGTCATAAGAGATAGGGAAAAACCGCTGTCGGAACTTACAAAAGTAATGACTAGATACCCCCAATCGTTAAAGAACGTGAGGGTAAAAAAAGAGCAAAAATCAGTGGTCGACTCTCAAAAAGTAGTTAAGGCTATAGTCGAAAGTGAAGAGGAACTTGGAAGTGATGGAAGGGTGCTTGTAAGGCCTTCAGGAACAGAACCGTTGATCAGAGTTATGGTCGAGGCTAAAAGCGAAGAGTTAGCCGAGAGGTTGACTAACAATATAGTCGGAGCTATTAAAGATAGTATTTAGGCGTTCTGTGTCGAAAAATATTAAGCTACCAGTCTGGTAATATATTAGAGATCATGTGTGGAATCGTAGGTTATATAGGAAAAGAAAAAGTCACTCCGCTGCTTTTACAGGGTTTAAAGAGGCTTGAATACAGAGGTTACGATTCTGCCGGATTGGCGCTGTCGATCAACGGTAGCCTAACAGTCCTCAGGCAAAAAGGAAATCTGGATCAACTTGAGGAGATTATCGATCACGATAAATATGATAGCCGGTTAGGAATCGGACATACCAGGTGGGCAACGCATGGCGAGCCGTCCAAACTAAATTCTCATCCGCATACTGATTGCACCGGAAAGATAGCGGTTGTCCATAACGGGATCATAGAGAATTGGCATGAATTAAAAGATGAGCTTATTGACTCCGGGCACGAATTTACTTCCATGACTGACACTGAAGTACTCGCGCATCTTATAGAGGAAAATTTTGATGACGATCTTAAGGAGGCGGTCAGAAAAGCGCTTCTTAAGGTGAAGGGTTCCTATGCTATCGCGGTTATCGGAAGCGATGACCCCACAAAACTGATAGCTGTCAGAAAGGACAGTCCATTGGTCCTTGGCATCGGCGAGGGTGGATATTTCGTAGCATCGGATATTCCGGCGCTTATAGATCAGACAAGGAAGATCGTAATTATCGAAGATGGTGAGCTCGTCGAATTGACCGAAGACGGGTATCGGATAACAAATGATAATGACGATCAAGTCGATAGAGATCATATGGAAGTCCGGTGGGATATGGATGCTGCTGAAAAAGGCGGATTCGCTGACTTTATGTTAAAGGAGATCTATGAACAACCAAGCGCTATTCGTGATACCTTGCGGGGGCAGCTAGACGAAGAAGGCAGGGTCAACTTCGATGATCTTTTGCTGGACGCGGAAAAAGTAAAAAATATCGACAAGATATTTATTGTCGCTTGCGGAACCTCTCTGCATGCCGGCATGGTAGCAAAATTAGCGATAGAGAAATGGGCCCATATATCGGTCGAAATAGATTGTTCTTCGGAATTTCGCTACCGTGACCCGGTTCTTAGCGATAAAACGCTGTTAATAGCCATTACTCAGTCGGGAGAGACAGCCGATACTTTAGCGGGGGTAAGAAAAGCTAAGGAAAAAAGAGCTAAGATTATCGCCGTCACTAATGTCGTCGGCAGCTCGATAACAAGGGAGGCTGATGGTGTTGTCTACACCCATGCCGGCCCTGAGATCGGCGTCGCGGCAACGAAGACCCATGTATCCCAAATAGCGGCGTTGATTCTTCTTTCGATGTATATAGCCCGGCAGAAAAACGGCTTGGACGAGGACGCTTTTTCGACGATAGCTGAATCGCTATCAAAAGTGCCAAAAAAAGTGGAAGAGATTTTGTCTCACGCGGAGATTATCAAGGAGTGGGCAAAAAAATATCATGACGTATATGACTTTCTCTTTATCGGAAGAGGTATCGGTTACCCGGTAGCTATGGAGGGGGCTCTTAAGTTAAAAGAGATATCTTATATTCACGCTGAGGGTTATCCGGCAGGTGAGATGAAGCATGGTCCGATCGCTCTAATCAACGATGGTGTACCGGTTTTAGCGGTTGCCTTAAAGGGAGCGGTCTTTGAAAAGATAGTCAGTAATATGCAGGAGGCAAATTCGCGCGGCGGCCGGATCATCGCCATCACTAACAAAGACGATGATCAGATCAAGGCTCTTACTGATGACATTTTTATCATCCCCGATTCCGATGAGGTATCTTCAGCGATACTCGCGGTCATCCCTCTTCAGCTCTTGTCTTACTATATTGCCAAGGAAAGAGGGTGCAATGTCGACCAGCCGCGTAATTTGGCAAAGAGTGTGACGGTCGAATAGATATGATACGTGGTTTGGGGGTAGACATTATTGAGATCGATCGGATCAAAGCGGCACTTTTAAAATACGATAGCTTTGAAAAGCGGATATTTACTCCGGCCGAGAGTAAGTATTGTCAGTCGAAACAGAACCCTGCTCTGCATTACGCCGCCCGGTTTGCCGCTAAAGAAGCGGTAAGCAAAGCCCTTGGAACCGGTAAGTCCGGCATGAAATGGACTGATATCGAAGTCAAGAGGGATAGTAAGGGAAAGCCGTTCATCATCCTTAGCGGCGGAGCGGCAAAACAGGCGCGGGAAAACGGCATCTGTGACATAGAGGTAAGCCTGTCGTTTAATAAGAGTAACGCTGTCGCGTCGGCGATAGCTATTGGGCTTTAAAGGATTTGCAAAAACGCCGCTTATTAGCTATTCTATGATCTGATATCTGTTGAGAGGATCAAGATTATTAAAAAATATCTGGCACTTTTTATCATTATCACCATTACTATCACCCTTCTTAGCGGTTGCGCTAAGAGCAAAGAAAACTATCAGGATCAGGTGACGGAGATCTTGATCGATACCGAGCAAGATCTTGGCGACCTATCGAAGGATAGCCGTAAAGATAATAAATCAAAAGATGATTTTGACGAAGAACAGATAAAGATTTTAGAAAGCGCTGAGAAAAAGATGAGGAAGATCACCCCGCCCGATGATTTTTTCAGTGGTCACGCCGATCTGATCCAGTTTCTGGAGTTTTATGTTGACGGAAAAGAAATTGAGATAAAATCAGATAAAAGCAAGGAAGAGAAGGACAGTGCTGGGCAACCGCAGATATCGCCTGAGAGGACGGAAGGTTTAAAGATGTCGATGGCTGCGAATAGGGCGTTGGGACGAGCCGCGCGGGAACTTCCTTTTCTCGAATTTTATCTTCTTGAGACTTTTGGCCAACTGGCGAGCGGGCCGGGCGTAGGGACGCCGCAACCGCCAACTTCGCAACCGAGAACAATTTCACCCCCCGGCTCTTCGAAATAAACCCTTTTTTAAATCTTAAAGCAACTCCGCTACCTTGACTAAAAGCTAAAAAACTGCTATTATAATCGAACTTTTCACCTAAGATTCGGCGGTTTTTTTGCCGGATAAAAATGGCTTGGCGGTCATGGACGGATAGGTATGCGGTTTTTAAAAAAGGCTCGATCAATAAAGTATATATTAATGATTACGCTTGCTTTGCTCTTGTCGAAGCCGGCACTTGCCGCGAATGTAGAGATAAGCGTTTTTGATTCCGCTATTAATATTAGAATTGATGGTCAGGACTATTCCGCAGGCGATCTTATCTTTATAAATAGTAGCGATATACTGAGGTTTAATTCGATTTTTGACGGATTAAAATCGATAGAGGCTAACATCAGTTACAAAAATAAAAATATCGCAAAAGATATCATCCCCATCTCTTTTATTGAGACGGGCACGCTTTCCAATTGGAGCTGGCAGGCTTTAAGTCCGGTAGTGGGCGATTTTATCGGCGGCGAAGAAGATGATCTGCTGGCGCTATATGGAAGAGCGGGAAATTTCTCTATGATCTGGGGTTTTGAGGGCGATGATCACGCTCTTTTAGAGCCGATTTCTTTGTGGGCCTCCGGTTATGATAAGTGGGATGGAGATAAGACCCAACTTACGACCGGTGACTTCAACGACGATGGCCTAACCGATCTTATGGCTTTTTATGGTCATAGTAACAGCAATTCAAAAGCTTGGCTTTTTGAAAATTCCGGTCGAGGATTTAAGGAGCCGGATATCTGGTGGTCTTCGATCGATAGCTGGAACGAGGCGTCATCCAAAGTCGTCTCAGGCGATTTCAACGACGATGGACTTATCGATCTTCTTTCCTTATATACTCAAGATGACGGCAGATCGATCCTATGGTTTTTCGAAAATAACGGCGAAGGATTAAGTGAGCCTAAGAAGTGGTGGTCTTCGTCGGAAGAGTGGCTAGTGGTTGAGTCGCAGGTTATATCAGGCGATTATGATATGGATGGCAACTTGGATCTGCTGATCATGTATAACTATGGAGATCGACGGGCCAGGATGTGGTTTTTTCAAGGGTACGGCGCGGGTTTTTACGCCCCGCAGGTATGGTGGGATTCCGGAGCCGACGGCTGGAATGGTAGGGCGACTAGAATAGTGGCGGGAGATTTTAACGCTGATGGTCTGATGGATATATTTGGTCTCTATTCTCATGCGAACAAGAGGGCTTCAGCTTGGGTCTTTGTTAACACGGTCGGAAAATATAGTAATCCGATAAAGTTATGGGACAGTGGAGAGGGCAACTGGGACGGAGAACGTACTAAAATAGTCTCCGGTGATTTCGATGGCGATGGAATCGTCTCTTCGGTAGCGGCAATAACCGACTCCCAAGATAAAGGCGTCGGCATTTTTCTCTTAGGGCCGGTAGATGATCAGTCGGAAACTGATCTTTGGGTCAGACAATTCTAACAAGTTTATCAATAAGCTCTTTTTTAACAAACAGTCTGCTATAATTATTTTCCATGGAAATCGTAACCTCCGCCCAGATGATGGATATCGAACGCATGGCGGTAGAATCTCAAAAAGTACCCTTAATAGAACTGATGGAAGCGGCGGGAAAATCTGTTGCCGATCTTTCTTCTTCTCTCGCAGGTCCCAAAAGCGAGATAGCGGTTTATTGTGGCAAAGGGAATAATGGCGGAGACGGCTTGGTTGCGGCAAGGTTTCTAAAGAAAGCCGGTCATGACGTTACCGTCTATCTATGCTTTCCAAAGGAAGAATTTAAAGGGATCGCAAAAGAGGCCCTAGAGAACGCTAAAGCGGATCTCGTTAATATTACGGACTTTAAAAAAGAGAGTTGTCCATCGCCGGATCTGGTCATCGATGCCCTTTTCGGGTTCAACTTAAAAGGTGAGATACGCGGCTCGGCAGCCGATGCTGTAAGTCAGATCAATAAGGTGAAGGCAATAGTCGTATCAGTGGACGTCCCTTCCGGGGTCGATGCCGACACGGGAAAGATCGATGGCAGCGTTGTGAGGGCGGATCATACGGTTACGTTTACTTGTCCAAAAATCGGAACGGTTATAAATCCCGGAGCGGGAATGTCGGGCAGGATACATCTAGTTGATATCGGAATCAGTAAAGAGATTGTTACCGATAAGACAGACACATACTTGGCTTCTAGAAAGATTGTCGCCTCGCTTATTCCAAGAAGAAAAACAGATGCCAGTAAACACTCTTGTGGGCGGGTGTTGGTCATTGCCGGCTCGGTGGGGATGACAGGGGCGGCGGCGATGACGTCGATGGCGGCGCTTAGAACCGGAGCGGGCATTGTTACACTGGCTGCGCCAGAAAGCTTGAATGACATCTTGGAGATAAAACTTACAGAGGTCATGACGATACCGCTGCCGGAGACAAGTGAACAGACTTTTTCCATGGCCGCGTTTCTGAGAATAAAAAGTATAGTTAAGAAATTTGATGTCATTGCGATCGGACCGGGAATATCGCGAAACGAGGAGACTAAAGTCTTTCTAAATAAAGTAGTCAGTGAGATCGAGATACCGATGGTCATCGATGCTGATGGATTAAATTGTCTGGAGAGCCTCGATATTTTAAGTATTAATTCTACACCGAAAGTAATTACCCCCCATGAGGGTGAATTAAGCCGTCTTTTGGATGAGCCGATCTCAAAAATCAGACTAGACAGGGTAAAGGCCTGCCGGGAAGCGAGCCGGATTTTAAAGACAACAGTCGTTTTAAAGGGGGATCGCTCAATAATAAGCGGTCACGGAGCGACGACGATCAACGCTACCGGCAACGCGGGGATGGCTACCGCGGGTACCGGCGATGTTTTAACAGGAGTAATAGCGGCTCTTATGGCTCAAGGTCTCCCGGACTATCCGGCCTCGGTAGCGGGTACTTTTTTACATGGCCTAAGTGGTGATCTTGGAAAAAAAGAAAAGGGCGAACTTGCTTTGATCGCTGGTGACTTGGTAGACTTACTGCCAAAGGCAATTAAGAATATTTTAGCGGTAGCTGATAATTAAAAGAACAAGAGGAGAGTAAATGAGCCAATTAGCGAAAGACGTAATGACGAAGGATGTTAAAATTGTTAAGCCTGGAGACAGTGTCAAAGACGCGGCAAAGTATTTTGTCGATAACGATATAGGCGGAGCGCCGGTGCTCGACGACGACGGTAGGTTGGTAGGGTTGATAACCGAATCCGATCTTATTTCTCAGGACGCGAAAGTTCATTTTCCGACCTATATCCATCTTTTAGACAGTTATATTTTTTTTGAAAGTACCAAGCGTTTTGAAGAGTCGTTAAAAAGGGCTGCCGCGGCGACAGTCGAAGAGCTGATGAAAAAAGATGTGGTAACAGTAGCTCCCGATGCCAGCATCGAAGAGATCTCGACATTGATGATGGATAAACGCATCGGGCGCATCCCTGTCGTCTTGGAAGATGAAGTCGTCGGGATCATAACTAAAGGGGATATTGTTAGATCTCTTTCTAACTGATTATGTTGTATCAACGTCCCGTCTGGGCCGAGATCGATCACGGTGCGATAAAAAAAAATATTCAGGCTATAAAGAGCACTTTAGAAGAGTCGACGCTTTTTATGGCGGTCGTAAAAGCTAACGCTTACGGACACGGGATAGTAGCGGTAGCAAAGACGGCTATTGCGTCAGGCGCTGACCGCCTGGGTGTCGCCCTTTTAGAGGAAGCAATCACACTTCGGGACGCGGGCATTGACGTTCCGGTTCAGGTCTTAAGCGAGATCCCGCAAGACGGGGTCATCAATGCTATTGATCTTAATATTACCTTGTCCGTCTATACGGAGTCGCTATTGGATAAGGTCAAAAAAGAGGCTCTGCATAAAGGGAAAATAGTAAAAGTCCATTTAAAGGTCGATACCGGGATGAACCGGGCCGGCGCGAGGCCAAAGACAGCCCGGTCGTTATATAAGCGTATGGTTAGTGATGACAATATCGATCTGGAGGGCGTTTTTACGCATTTTGCCGTCGCGGATGATCCCAGTAATACTTTTACCGGCAAGCAACTGGATACTCTTCTAAAATTAAAAAAAGAGTTTGATAAGAGCGATCTTATCTGGCACGCCGCAAATAGCGCCGCTACCTTTTTCTATCCACAAAGTCATCTTGATATGGTAAGGATCGGCATAGCTCTCTATGGTCTACAGCCTTCTCATGTATTAAAAAGTAATGTAGAGCTGTCCCCCGCTCTTTCATTAAAAGCGAAGATAGCCTTGGTAAAGAATTTAAAGGAAGGTGAGGGGGTAAGTTACGGATTGACCTACCGGGCCGACAAAGATCATCTTGCGGGGGTACTTCCCTTAGGTTACGCGGACGGCTATAGCAGGATACTGTCGAATAGAAGCGAGGTCCTGCTTCAAGGCAAAAGAACGTCAGTAATCGGCAGGGTCTGTATGGATCAGCTTTTAATAGAGATTCCGGATGACGTGCTCATATCCGACCAGGAGGTAGTTACTTTGCTGGGCTGTGATGGAGATGAATGTATTACCGCCGAGGAGCTGGGTGATATTATGGGTACCATCAATTATGAGGTCACTTGCTCGATAAGTGAGAGAGTTCCCCGTATCGCTGTGGGAAGCGATGCGTAGATGACTGGTGCTAAAATAACCAAAATGGTACTGATCGTTTTCTTTTTGGTTTTGATGTTGATATCCATCGGGTGTGGCAGGAGTGATGATCCGGTTAAGGAAAAAAAAGAGTCGAGTTCAAAAAAAGAAGAGAGAGCAGTTAAGGGAGTGAATGATTTTTTAATAGAGCTGGAAACTAAAGGAAAAATAAAAGCGCAAGACGTTCTCGGTATGACACTTAGAGTAAAAAATGATACCGGGCAGAGTAAGACCGTAAGTTATGGTTCGCCCCGGCATCACGATTTTGAGGTATTCGATAGCGGGGAAAATTTAGTTTGGTGTGAGACTTGTAAAGATTTTTTTATCCAGACCATCGAGGACGAGACTTTGAGTGTTGATCAAGAGATCGAGTACGCGGCCTCGTGGGAGCTAAGCGATAATGAGGGAAATCCGGTAGGGGCCGGTGTTTATAGGCTAAGGGCAAGCTGGCTTGCTTTGGAGAACGGCGACAGTGTAGAAAAAGAGATAGAGATCGTTAAGTAAGGCTTCCTCGACCTCCTTGTATCCAACCCCTAGGAAACTTTCTAGTTTTGGAGCAAGCTAGGATTCGAACCTTAAAAAAGGCTATGCTTTACTCAGGAATTAGTTTTCCTCCGCAATCTATCGTTTGGAAAGGAAAATATTAAAAGGTAAAATCTGCGGCATTGCGAAGCAATCACCAACTGAGCTGTAGCAATCTCCGGTTATGAGCCCCGATTTATTGGTTGTATCCCGCATAAAGTTCTTCTAATACGATTTTAGCAAAGCTTCATATTTTCAAAATTTAGCAAGAAAATAGACGTGAATTAAGTAAGGTGTCCCCGGAATTCGATCTTCTAACTTTGAGTTATGAAACATCTTAAGCTATACACATCAGCGAATTAAACTAAAAAAGCCTTAAAAACTGTTTAAAAGTTTTTTCCAGGGTTAGGTTCAAAAGAATGAAAAACGGAGGAGAGTTTTTAATGACAAAAAAACTTACTATTAAAATGTTATCTATGCTTGTGGCGACTTCTTTATTGACCCTTATGCCGACTGCGGTACTTGCAAGTCCCGGTAAATCAGCTAGTAACCCGGAACTTGTACAAGAAGAAAAAGTAGAAAATCTTAAAGAAAGCGCGGCTTATCTAGAAGGTCACGCCAAGGCCGCAAAAGATATGAAGAGCGGCACAAAGTTCTATATCGAGGGGTTAGCCGAGTTCAAGGAAGGCAACAACAAAGATGCCGTTAAAAAATTTGAAAGTGCTGGTGACAGGTATGAGAAAGCTGACGATAGACTTTCAGAATTAGACCCACCGGAGGCTGCAGAGCCGCTTCAAGACTTAACTTTACAAGCTCTCGACAAATATAAGGAAGGGATAGAGTTATCGGAGGAAGCCGCAGAAGACGATAGTTCAGTAAAGATGGTCGGCGCGACAGCTATTATGGTCGAGGGTTTAAAAAATCAGTCTAAGGTTCTTAGTGAGCTTGCTGATAAAGTGAGAGAGTTTGTCCAAAACAAACAAGGTTCTACATCTTAAACTAAATTGCTTAAGGCATTCGAGCTTATCGAAATAATGATAAGCATTATTAAATAAATAGATGTCTGCAGGTATTTTTATGAGTCTGCAGGCATCTATTTTCATTATTAAAATATGTTAAATGCGAGATTGTGATCTAGCATCTACTTTAACCCCTCTCAAAACCTCCGTAAATCTGCTCGAAAATAATTAGATCACTCTTACAATCTTGCTTACCTTTTTCTTAAGTGTTTTTGCTCATGTGATTTCAGCTAATCATTTAATCGAGTTATATAATAAAAAAATGAATAGGCTTGATGAAAAATCGTCTTATAAGGGACCGGTTAGTGATACGCTAGTACGTAAAGATGCTTAGTCGCTAAACTTCCTTGCCTTCCATATGAATTCAGAATGCAAATGTATCCTTATAAAAGTTCGAACTTCGTCCACTAGCCACAGCGAGCCAGGAAAAACTTTAATTTTGGCTGGCTTCTCTAATTACTAATTACTGTTTTTTCCTGTCCCGAGTAATTTGTAATTGGAGATTGGTTATTAGAATTCACGGGGCTCAGTGGAAAAATGAGATTACCTGTTTGATAATCTAGCACCCCAGCAATAAAAAAAGATCCTTTTGTGAAGAGCTCTTTTTATTTTTGTGAGCGTGAAAGATGAGAAGTTTATCCTCGAAGGGGAAATCTTTCGCCCAATTAAAGTCGGTTCAATTAAGGGGCTTTTGTAAGTTTAGTCTTAATACGATATGTAAATAAATATTCATGGTTAAAGGTTGGAAAGATTCGATTAAAACTGGTAATGAATTAATTGATAGTCAGCATTATTATCTACTTGTCTCGTTAGAAAAATTGAGCGGTAGTGAAAATAGTGATGAATCAATACTGCAAATGCTTGATGATCTAATGGAAATTTTGATTGACCATTTTACTGACGAAGAAGGCTTAATGACTGAATATAACTATCCATCTGATCTTTCAAAAGAAATGATCACACAACATCAGAAATTTAAATCTTATATTCAATTACGTATTTTTGACATTTGTTCAGAAGATAAGATAAATATACTGCCACTCCAAAAGTACATGCTTAATTTCCTTCAAGAACATGAATTTGGGATGGACATTGGTCTTGCAGAATGGATAAAGAAAAATGATGAACACAGAAAAGCTTCATAAGACGTGCTAATCGCATGCTAGCTACTCTTAAATAATAAAATATCTCCAATATTTAGTTTACTTTTTTGTAAAAAAGGTCGAACTTCTTCCACTAGCCACAGCTGTGAGTTTCCTAAGACGTGTTGTTGCGTCTCTTTCAAAAGCTTTGCATGTCACGTACCCTCATGTACGCTCCGCTTAAGCTCCTTTGGCTTCCTTGGTCCATGTTTTTGGGAATCTCTCTGACTTTTTTCGGAGAGTTCGCCCCATTTAGTAGCATTAAGTCATTCTTTTTTGAATTTAATCGATTACCTGCATGTATAAGCAACTAGACGATGAAAGTATTGGGGAGTAATATAAAATAAGTGCCCATTTGAGATGCTAAAAACTTTTTCTTTTTGGTTATTCTTAAATAAAAAGAGAAATTATTAATATCAACAGGATTATCTGGAAACACTGGGTCAACAAAATGAGAGATCAAAAAAGTAAAACTCGCCATACTATTCCGCATCTTGAGGTAATTGCGGACGTCATCCCTGATGCCGTAATAAGTATTAATGATAAAGGTACGATAATATTTTGGAATCCTGCCGCCGAAATGATATTTGGCTATGCAAAAGATGAAATTCTTGGAAAAAACGTGACCACTATCATGCCAAAAAAATATATAGATGCCTATAAAGAAGGATTAAAGAATTATTTAAAGACCGGCAAGAGAAATATAATTGGTCAAACTGTCGAGCTTAGCGGCCTTAAGAAAAATGGTGAAGAATTTCCGATCGAACTTTCGCTTTACTATTGGACAGAGAATAATGAAACCTTATTTACGTGCACTATTCATGACATAACATCTCACCATCAAATTCTTGCCGATACAAAAATGATCAACAAATTATCAGCGAAAATAAGTGAAAGTTTAGAGGTCGATGAGATTTTGGAAACTTCACTTACGGAAGTACTAAAAGCGTT
>SDBV01007726.1_pt1 | contig 14644 bp, 8 predicted proteins | sample 2277081 | NCBI WGS metagenome assembly SDBV01 (sample SAMN10402039, study PRJNA504765) | marine sediment metagenome | isolation source: marine sediment core GS10_PC15, 223 cmbsf | place: Arctic Ocean: Southern Knipovich Ridge | collected 2010
GGTTATATAAGTTTTCCCGCAGAGACGCAGAGAAAAGCATCTGAAAAGAGCTAAAAAATGAAAGAAAAAGCATGAAAAAAGAGAAAAAAAGGGAAAAGAAAGAAAAAAAGGCTGTTTTGGCCACCATTCGACTCACTATCGCTCGCTCATGGCAGGCGAATTTATCCACTGATCGCACTGATTTTCACTGATTTTTAAAAAGAAAAAAGCTGATAGCCGAGTGCCTAAATACCTAGGGCATGAATTGCCCTATTGTAACGAAACGACCCCAGGGGTCTTTATTTGTGCCCAGCCCCAGCCTGTGACTATATACGGTTGACCGTTGACTTAGTGAACAGGAGGGGGTACAATTGCGCCGAACAACTAATCATTGCTTAGAGATGTCTAGTTTTTTTGTTCTGCCCACATTTTCGATGACCGGAGAAATGAATGTCAGAGTTATTGAGTTTTCATAACAAGCCCATAATTATCGATGATAGCTGGAAGAGGGATGATATTTATGAAGGTGTTTACCCATCAGGAGCCCGTGTTAAAGATGCATACTTTTCCCCTGAAGAACCTGAAGAGAAATGTATCAAGTCGAATTGGCGCTATTTATTTAAATTATCTCGGCGTAGGTTCCCATGGCAATTTTGGTGTGAAATAATAGCTTATAGATTTGGTTGTGCTATAGGAATTGACGTTCCTCCTGCACATATAGGTTATAGTAGAAAGTACGAACAGGGCGTTGATACTTATGCAGCATTAATAGAGTGGTTTTATGATTATAAGAAGAAGCGTTATGTCTCTGGTGGTCAGGTAATGGTGCAACTTATTGATAATTTTGATCGTGATACGGGTGAAGAACATAATCTTGAAACAATAAGAAAATTCTTTTCAGATTGCGAAGCAATATTAACATATTGGGCCAAGGTGTTAACCTTTGATACCCTCATTGGCAATAGAGACCGTCATCAAGATAATTGGGGGTTTATTGCAGAGAGAAGCGAAAAACAATCTATTGAGTCGATTATGTTATCTCCTGCTTTTGACAATGGAACGGCTCTTTGTTATGAAATACTTGAACAAAATATTGATAGATACGAAGATACTAATAGGTTAGGACGTTATTTAACTGGCAGACGTGCCAAACATCATATGAAATGGTCTTTAGATGAAAGAGGACAGCTTAGTTTTTATGAATTCATAAAAAAATTTGCTATGGCTTTTCCCCAAATCAGGGATATAATAGCCCCGTATTTAAGTTTTACTTATCAACAGGTCGAAGAAGTGTTAGCGCCCTTAGTCGAAACTGTTGTTGCCCCGGAGTGTAGATTAACACAGAAGCGGCTAGATTTCATCTTGAAATTGATTGTTAAACGCAGAGATATTTTAGAAAAAACATTAGAATTATGAGGTATATCGAACATATAGCTGAACCTGACAAGCTTTTGCTTTCTTGGCAGAATTCAAGTGAGCGTCAGAGAATGCTTGTCGCTAAGTTGGTACGCAAAGAAAATGATGCCGACTTGGTATACTTCAAAGATAGTGAAGAATTTTTAAAAGCTGAAAGCTTGGAGTTTGAGGGTTACCCGGGCTTCACTATTGAAAAAGAGATTCACAAGAATGTTCTAGCTTCTTTTATGAAGCGTCTTCCTCCTCGTAGTCGTGGAGATTTTAATCGTTTTCTTGATGCCTTAAGGATCAAGCCTGAGACTGAGATTTCCAATTTTGCATTGCTCGGTTACTCAGGAGCAAAATTGCCTGATGATGATTTTACAGTTATTCATCCATTTGAAAACGCTTCAACTCCATTTGAAGTTTTGTTACTTGTTCAAGGATATCAGTATTATCAGGAACAATTGCCCCTCGCTTTATTATCAGATGATATGGAAGCACATTTTGAAGCTGAACCGAATAATCAGTATGACCCTGAAGCAATAAAGATTATTATAAATGATGTTATAGTAGGTTATGTAAGCCGAGGCTTGACCCGTTCTTTTCACAAATGGATGCAAAATGGCTTGACAATAACTGCTTATCTTGAACGCATAAATGGGATAGAACAAAAGCCTAAGATATATCTGTATGTTTCTGTAAAATAGGCTTTGTGCATTGCTTAATCCGCGTAAAGTTTTGTTTTAACTTAGATTCACAAGGGCTGTTAGCACATCGCTTTCAGCCCTCTTTCTTCACTTTCTCTCCATCCTTGCCATCCACTTATCAATCCGGCTCATAGCAAACCCTCCGTATCTTGAGGCCCTTGCTTCAACCTTTCGTAACTGTCTGACTTCGCTTATATGAAACTTGTCATCTTAGTTTCACAGCTTGTCTCTGTCTGCTCTCGCAATATTTCAACGCAGCGACCAAGGTATTTCAGTTCTTCGGCAGTTATATTGTAGTTCTTGTCATAGCGTGCTCTTACATAAGCCTGTCTTAGCAGGTCGAAGCGGCGTTTCTCCTCGTCAGTACCCATCGGAAAAGTCTTAAAGAATATAGGGTCATGTTGCCCTACCATTTTGCGGAGCTTCTCGATTTTATGCGTCTTTGGTTTGTAGTTCGTATAGACTAATAATATAGTGCCATAAAAACATTCTACGGCCTGATGAAGGTTAAAGGCAGCGGCCGGGGGCCACAAATTCATAATTTATTCCGTTTCTTTTCTTTTACACTTTTAACTTTATTGTGTAAATTTCAAACGGATTTAACTCGGCTGTTACTGAATTGTTTTTTACATTTAGATTCGCCATATCTCTTTCCATCAGATCGACAAGCATAGCCGATCCAACATCGAAGCCGAAAGATACCCTTGTCTTTGCCCTGGTGCCGTGGCATTCGTAGAGCCTTACTATGATGTCTTTGCTGTCTTCTGCTTTTTTGACGGTGTCAACTATTACATGCTCCGAATCCACTGTTACCAGGGAAGCGTTTGCTTTATCATTACAGCCGGCCTTGATCAACTCCAAAGGCATGTTGAGTTCATAGCCTGCTTTTACTACCTTGCCCTCGATGTAATCGCCAATGTGAGGTAAAAGCGAATATGTGAACCGGTGCTTGCCGATGTCCGCTTTGGGGTCAGGGAAGCCGGTGCTTCTTAGCAGGTTAATGTCGAGGATGTTATCGAATACCTGATAGCCGTATTTGCAATCGTTTAGCAAGGCTACGCCGTAATCCTGCCTTGAAAGATCGACCCACCTGTGGGCGGGGCTTTCAAATTTCGAATAGTCCCAGTTTGTGTTTTTATGCGTGTTGCGTTTAACATTTCCGAACTGTATTTCGCATCTTGCCTGATCGGCTTTTACAGTGACGGGGAACGATGTTCTTAGCATTTTGAATCGCTGCTGCCAATCGACTTTTGTGATAAAATCGACACGTTTGCTTCCTTGAGTAACGATAATGTCCTGAGTCAGGATCGACTTATCATAAACGTACTGCTGGCGTAGAATTGCCTGCGGGCCGTCCTTAACGAACTTCGACGACTTGAGCGTGAAGTATTCGACGGGATATTCGCGATAATGTACCGGAAAATCCCACGCGTTTTCGTAGCCCCAGCAGAGGTTATAGTTTTCCTCTCGACGCATCGGGGTTTCTCTGTTGATCTCATCAACGTAGACGGCAAGACGGTTTGCAGGAGCGCCGCTTTCTATAACCTGACACTTATGCTGTTTGTCGTAGATAGTCCTGATAGAGCCGTCTGCGGCAAAACTAATTTTAACAAGATCGTTTTCCAGCGACTTTTTGCTGCCCTTAACCTGTGAAAAATCGCAAACACCCTGCCGATCGTCAACTGTCGCGGCACCGATGGAGGGGGCGGTTACCTCTTGCCATTTATTTGCAACTTTCAGCCATTGTGTTCTTGCCCAGGAAAGGTCATTAGATACAAGCAGGTTGCTTTTCGGTGCTGCTTTTCCATAAATTGTCTGACGTGCTTTGGCAGTCAGCTGCGAAACATCAGCGAGCATCTTGTCATAACTTTCATAAGACTCCTTGTATACCCTTGCGATCGATGTGCCCGGCAGAATGTCGTGGAACTGATATAGCATCATCTCTTTCCAGATCTCGTCGAGCCGGGCCTTTGGATAAGCATACTTCTTATCCTTTAGCATCGCACCAGAAGCGGTTAGCTCCAGTTGTCGCAGGGCGATTTCCATCTTGCGGTTGTACCATTTGCTTTTTGCATTGGTCGTAAACGTTCCCGTATGTACGTCAAGATCGATAGGGCCAACCCATGTTGAGAAATCACCCTGATACGGAGCAATGGATTCAAAGAATTCTTCAACGCCCTTCTGTTTTACCGGCGGCAGGCCGTCCAGGTTCTTTTCCCTTAGCAGTGCTTCGAGGTGTTCTTCGCCTGCGCCTCCTCCGCCGTCACCCTGGCCGAATAGAACCAGTGTTTCGGGGCAAACCATTTTATCCTTAAATTGCTCTTCGTAAGCGGCGATATCTGCCGGAGCCGCGGAACTGTTGTAATGCATAAAAGGCGGAGTATGCGCAAGAACCTTCGTACCGTCAATACCCTGCCAGTGGAACGCGTCGTGGGGATACTTAAAAAACTTTGTCCATGTGTTTTTCTGAGTCAGGAAATAATCGACGCCTGACTTTTTCAATATCTGCGGCAGTGCGGCGGTAAAACCGAAACAGTCCGGCAGGAAACAAACCTTTGTGTCGATGCCAAACTCTTTCATGAAAAACCTCTTACCGTAAAGAACCTGTCTAATAAGCGCCTCGCCGGAAGGAACATTGACATCGGACTCAACCCACATCGCTCCTACCGGGTCCCAACGTCCCTGTTTGACACGTTTTTTGATTTTTTTATACATCCCGGGATAAAGCTCCTTCATCCATTGGTATAGCTGCGGCTGGCTTGCGCAGAATTTGTAATCAGGGTAGCTTTCCATAAGTTTCAACGCGGTCGAGAATGTTCTGGCGCCCTTTCTCTTTGTCTCTCTTATCGGCCAGGTCCAGCCAAGGTCAATGTGGGCATGGCCGACAGCGGCGATATTAAAAGACACCGGAGAAGCGCCGCGTTTTGCCATTTCCGGAGCGAGTATCTTGAGAGCCTTTTTCGCTTCAGCTTCGCTGTAATCTTTCATCTGCATTCCAGCATCGGTCAGTGCCTTTAGAATCGTATGATACCTTGCTCTTCGCTGATCGAGCGTTCCGAGCAATTCAAAGAGTACCGCGTAGTCGTAAAATAATTCACTCATCTTCGGATTGAACTGAGAAACGGCGCACTCGGCAAGGACGCCTCCGGCAAAACCTCCGAACAGATCGTTACAGCCGGTCTCGATCCAAAGATCGATCTTTTCGCTGCCTCTTGCGTTGTCATTTTTGAGGAAACGATAAACACATTTTCCGGGAGACCCAAGTGACGGTAGATGACGTGAATTTTTTGTTGTCAGTCCCTGAACGGGGTTGCCTGCATCGTCAAAAACACACGCCTCACCGCTTATGTCGATCCTGATAACGATCTTTTTGCCTTTTGCCGAGGCCGGAACTTTGCCGGTGATCTTCATCCATGCACAATCCCAGAGTTTGCCCCACTTTTTGCCAACTTTCAAAGTTTTCTTCTTGCCGGCCGTTTTTTTAGCAAATGGCACGGGCTCCGGAGTTACCCATGCATCGACCTTTAAGTCGGCGATGTGTTTGTATATTGCATTTTGGATGCGATCCTGAAACGAGGACAACACTTCCCGATGCTCTTTGTGGTAATGATAAACTGTCATTTTGTAACTCCTTGAACACTACGTTATTAGTAATTTAATGCTTTGTCAAACATTGCCATTATATTCTCTGACGGTCTTTATCATTGTCATGTATCCTTCTACGGGCACATAATACGGTATAGAATTACCGGAGCCGTAGGCAACACCTCCGCTATCCTGGCTGTAATCCAGAACTTCAAGCGTATACTTGCGTATGTAATCGCATTGCTGGCGGCATAATATATCCATATCTATGCCGCCAAAGTTTCCGATATTCTTTCCGTAATCTTCGATCCATTTTGAAAACGGTGCAATTATGTCTTCGTTGGAATGCTTTGCATCGATCTTTGCGTTTTCGATCATGTCATCCATCACACAGAAGATGTTACCGCAGGAATGCAGCAGGAAAGGCTTATCAAAAGCATGAACCGCTTCTATAATGCGTTTGTATTGCGGTATGATATGTTTTCTGATGTCGTCCGGGCGCAACATGGTAGAGTTCTTGTAACCAAGGTCATCGCCAAAACGACAGACACAGAATACATCGCTGTAATTGGTCAGGAATTTTTGCCATATCTCAACGAGTACGTCTCCGGTGGTTTTGAACAGGTCGGCATAAAGCTGCGGATCGTCAAAGCAGAGCATACAGAGATTCTCAAAACCGACCAGATCCTGTACGCATTCGAATACACCATTGCCTACGCCCCCGATCGCCTTCATTCCTTCTGGCATGGTATCGCGCAAAAGCTCGTAGTGAACTGACCAGCGGTCGAAAAAGAAATCGCATAATTTATCCCATGGATACGCATTGAAATCGTCGCGGTTTTTGATACAGCCCGGCTGGTGATCGCCCAGTGCCCCGCCGCCTGGAAGAATTGACGCAACACAGCTTTCCCATGTGACGGTATCATAGCCGGTGTCTTTCCAGAAAAGACAATAATTTGCCATGCCTTCATGAAGTTGCTCGGCCGGCAGTTTGCCGTAAAGATCGCCCATCTTGCGGGATGTTATCTTCTCGATAATACTTAAATCGATCAAATGTTCATATAGCGGGATACGGTCGGGCTGTTTGTTTAGTGCGGCGTTAAGAATATTATTATAATCCGGTTCAAACTTTTTCATTAACTTCATCTCTAAGAGTACATGTCCATTAATTGATTCAGGTTAAATTGCGCGCCGCAGATATATGTGTCGGCTACCGCGTAGTATGGATTAATCAGGCCGGGATGTCAAGGTAGAAACCATCCTAACGGTGAATACGTTTTTTGTCCTTCGCATAGAGCAACTCTTTGTGCCGCTGGACAACGTTTTCAAGTCCCGGTTTGTCAACCATGTTGTAATATTCGTCCGGGTCGTTATTATGGTCATACAATTCCGCTCCGGCTTTGCCGTAATCCCATTCGGTATATCGCCAACGTTTTGTTCGGACTGAATAGCCCTTTTGTTCCCCTCTTTGCACCTGTGTATAGGCTCCAATTTTCCAGTCCTGCGTAGGATCCTTGAGTAAAGGCCTGAAAGAAAGGCCTTCGAGATCATCAGGAGATGATAAACCGCAAATATCTGTGATGGTAGGAAACATATCCAATAGTTCTACGAATGACTGGCATGTTTTTCCTTCAGCCGTCTCGCCGGGAACATATATCATTAGTGGAACCCTGCAGCTATGGTCGTACAGGACGGCCTTGTTCCACCAGCCATGTTCGCCGAGATTGTAGCCGTGGTCTCCCAGCAAGACAATTGCCGTATCTTTCCAGAGATCGAGGCGATCCATAGCGTCAAGAACTTTTCCAACCTGGGCATCGGTAAATGAAGTGCACGCATAGTAGGCCCGGAGGAATTCTTTCCTTTCTTTTTCAGTGAAAGCGTCGAAATCATTTTTCCAACTGGAACCGATAACAATATCCGGCTCTTTTTCAATTCCCGACGGAATATGGGGCGGTACCATCTGATCCAATGGGTACATATCAAAGTATTTTTTGGGGGCGTAAAACGGGTCGTGCGGTTTGTGGAAACCAAGGGCAATGAAGAAGTTCCGATCTCGTTTCTGTCCGAGCAGTTCGACGGTTTTGGCTGCGAATTTGCCGTCGGCATGATTGATGTCTTGGCCGTCACTGGCCAGCCATTTGCACCATTTAACATTCCCATTGGTCATGTTTCTGCCGGTGCCCTGAGTTGCAATTTTGTCATTTTTAAAATCGAATGTTTCATTCCAGGCATTGGGGTCTTGATGTTTTCCACCGCCGTGGAAGATTTTTCCAAGTCGGACGGTATGGAAACCAGCGTTCTTGAATAAGGCTGGTAGGGTAAGGACGCCGGGGTTTTCATGGAAGAGCGACTTTTTATTATCCAGAATTCCAAGTGTGTCCGGACGCTTGCCGGTCAGAAATGAAGATCGGCTCGGATTACAAACCGGATATTGGCAATATGCCCTTTTGAACTGCACACTCATTTCGGCAAGTCTGTCAATATTGGGAGTTTTAACTATCGGGCTGCCATAACACCCAAGAACATCGTCTCTAATATCTTCGATCGTGATGAACAGCACATTTTTAGCCCTGGTGTTTTTTTTATTCTTTTGCTGTACCTCTGGAACACAAGAGGTGTTGCCTAACAAAGCACCTGCCGCTGTTAACGAAAGACAATTTCTCATGAACTGTCTTCTGCTTTGAGTCATATGTCTACCCTTCTTTCCTTATAGCTCATAAAGTTATTAAATCCCAATCCGGCGGTCACGATACTTTCGCTTATTTGATCGGTCCGTCTTGCAGTAAATTATGCGGCTTTTTGCTTTTTCTTTTTAGTACAGGCCGATCCGCCACCTCTGCCATGTTGAGCCCCATACAACTAAACAGTTTTTTCCAGAAATGGGTTATCCGTTTGCTTTTTCTGGAAGTGTCAATAGAACAGAGCAATATCTTGCCCTGTCCTTTTGTCCATTCGACAATCGCTGCCCCGGATGGTTTTTTCAGTTTTTCATAAAGTACCAAAGCCCCGCATTTTCGGTTCTCCGGTGCATGAAAAAGAGACCAGTCAATATCACATGCCTTTAGAAGGACTGTTGAGTCCGTAACAAAGGGGCCGCCCAGTCCGCATAACATCATGTGGGATTTCTGGTTTTGCTCGACCATGTATAAATCTTTTAACGAAAATGGAGCGGTTCGTGTGTTTTCGGCTCCATGGACAAAAGAAGAAATCTGACGATCCGTAAGGATGACAGGGCTTGGCAGGATCGTGTTCAACAACTCTAAGTCTACCTCTTTATCATTTAACATGACCAGAACCGTTTGGCCGGCGGACAAGGCAGATTCGACAATCTTTTTGTTTGACGCAGTACTTAGGCCGGTGTGAGCGTCAACGATCACAAACTTAGCCGCTGAATCCTCGGTCATTGAAAGGTTATAGCTTTTTAGTAATGCATACAGATCGGTTTGCCGGTCCCCGATAAATCGAACCGAATCAAATGTCGGCGTCGGAACATCAGGACGCTTCCGGAAAGGTACGCGACTTTGGAAAGGCAATGGCTTTGTCGGCTTAAGAGCCGCTTTCATCGCCTCAAACATCGCAAGCGGCTTGTAGAGCGGCAAGCTCGGATCCCAGCCCGGATTTAGTGTAGAGACAAAAGGCGGCAAGCGTTCCGGCTGCATGCCGGGGACACCTTCTTGATAGGGGCGTGTGAAGAAAATCCCGTCCTCTTCGGTGGGAAGGCGGCTAAAATCATTGTATCCAAAATTCAAATGTTCCAGCCCAAACCAGACGGTTTCAGAGGCCGAAAAATAATCGAGTTTGTCACGTACGATACCGGTACCCAATTCGTAGATATCGATGCCCAAAGCTTCGGCTCTTCCGGCATAGCTCTCATAAGCGCGATCCCCGTTGAAGTAATCCAGCCGGTCAGGAGTTCCGTAATAGGAACCGCTGTATTCGCCAAGCATCCATGGCTTGGAGTCATCTTCAGGTAGCTTGTAGTGGGTGTTCTGTTTGTCTTTCCAGCCATCGCCCCAGTGTTTGCTCCAGACGTCAAGCCGTCCATTGAGATCCTCGTCCCCGTCACAGGATATCCATTGTCGTGTCGGGTCCAGTGTGTGAGCAATTCGCCCAAATTCTGCAAGTTTGGCCTGATAAACATCAAATTCTTTGTCAGGAATATTATTTAAACGGCCCAATGCGAACATTTCATTGGCGAAACTCCAGCCCATAACGCTGGGGCTGTTTCGATCGCGGCGGATCAGGGCTTCGTACTCGTCGCGACAATTTTGCCATGCCTGTTCTTCGTCCATATTGAAACCGCCGGCACTTCCAAACAGGGCTGTTTCGTCGAGAACAATGATGCCCATTTCGTCGGCCATGTCAATGTAGAATTTTGGCCACGGCTGAGCGTGGGGGCGAACCGCGTTGCCTCCGAAATCCTGGATCATTGTATACCATGCCCAGGCTGTGCGACGTGTCATGATGAACGAGGAGAACGGATGCAGGATGTCGCCATAAAGCTGTATCTTATTTCCATTGAGGAACAGATCACCCTGGCTAATCTTAAACTGTCGCCAACCAAAACGGGTGTATTTTCGATCCGTTTCTTTGCCGTCCGATCTTAAACTTAAGACAAGTCCGTATAGATTGGGGTTTCCGGGCGCCCATTTTTTAAGGCGTCCGTTTACGTGTTCGCGTATCGTAATCTTTTTATGTTCTCCGGGATCCAATTTTATCGTTTTGGCAGTAAGATTTATAACAGGCTTTCCCAGAGCCCACTTTTCTTCCGGAGCCGAGAGAACATCACGTCCGGCCAGATTTTCCCATGGTTTGATCGTGCCTTCTAACTGAACGGTCCTTGCACGGGCGGTTGTGTTGATAACAGTTACATCAATCTCAAGCTCGTCCTTGTCCAGCCAGGGTTTTACAAAAACATCTTCAGTATAGACCTGGGGCAAACCGACAAGATAAACGTCCTGATATATTCCGCAGAGATCGAACAAATTCGAACCTTGCGGGCCCATAGCCTGCCAGCCCCATTTGTGTTTTGGATGTTTTTTGCTTAACAGCCAATGTGCACGAACCCCGACCAGCAGCTCATTGTCGCCGGTCATATTTACATGGTCGGTAATATCTACCTCAAAAGGGGTGAAGGTATCATAATGAGAATCAACAACTACATTTCCATTCAGCAAAACGGTACATTCCCCAGCGACTGCATCAAAGTGAAGAACCTGCCTGCGATCCTTCCAATCGGCAGGTACCCTAAAGTATTTCCGCAGCCAACCCATCCGGACGTGCTTCCATGACTCCGGATAGCTGGGATAATAGAGTGGGACTGGATCGTATTTTCCGGGCTGAGCCCATAGGCCCCAGTTGTTGACGTTCCATGCCGAAGGGATCTTGATGGACACCGTATCCCACTGAACTGCATCCGGCAGACGAAGTTCCGGGGGTATACCTTGACCCGATTTCCAATCGGAAGGAAGACCAACCGGCTGAAATTGCCATAGGCCATTTAAGCAAAGTTCCTTTCGTTGCGGAGACTCGTACTTTGTAACTATCCCCTGATGCGGTGCGAACCGGCGGGAGAATTCAGGCTCCGAACAGGATGCTAAAAAAATCATACCTGCAATAACAAAACAAACCGTCAAAAAACGACAACAAAACGAGCGATGTCTCATATACTTGCCTCCTTGTACATTAAAAAAACTACCAACACGAATGTTTCATGTTGATAGCTTTATTATTAAAATCGGCCTGTCCTATTTGTATCCTGAAGCGATGCGTTTATTAGCTTCGGGGTATCCTTCGCGTGACGGCACCTTGTCAGTGAGAGGTATCTCGCCGCGAAGCATTCTTGACGCTTCGCCTACCTGCCACAAGTAATGGTCGGAAGGCAAGCCTTCATATATATCGTACTTACTTTTTCCAACCGGCGGATTGTTGGTGACTTTATATATCTGTGTGCTTTCGTCCAGCTCGTCGAACATAGCCTGGTATATCATGGTCGAACCGTTCTTTATCAGTGCGTGGTGCTGTGCCCAAAGGAATCGGCCATCCTCACGCGAGATAAAGGCCTTTCTTCCTTCTAGATTTTCCCAGCCAAATCCGGGGTAGGAAACCGGCATGAATTCGAGGCCGTTTTCTTTGCACCATTTGGTGTCTTCGACAACTCTGGTTGCGGCATAGTCCTTTGCCATATCAATATTCTTAAGACGTCCGACTGTCCATGGCGAAAGGATGTCCGCTTTTTTGTACATTTCCAGATATTCAGCACTCTGTCCTCTCCATTTGGTTGGCACGCCGAGCATGACTGTACAGCCGCCGTACTTGGGGTCGTTTTTCAGGAAATCGATAAACTTTATGCAATCCTCTCTGGTGTATGTTCTGCGGAAACCCACTCCCCAGATGCCAACGACTGGCTTGCCTTTATGATGCTGGTACGCTTTGTCGTCGGGGTTGTCAGTGATCTTCATGACGTCGTAGAGGTACTTCCAGTCGTTTATCAAATTATCTACGTGGCCGGCGGGCATATCTGTAAGGTCGTACATGATGGCATAAGTTCTGCCGTATTTGTTTGCTCCCTGACGACAGATGTCGAGAACATGATTGTAACCTATCCTGCTAAATACGGCTTCTTCGTCCCAATCGGCAGTCACTTCCATCGAGAATCTCTGGACAAAGACGCCGTCAATGCCGTAGTCATGCATCCATTTGAAATGACGCAGAGTCGATTTTGGATTTGCGTTGCTGTATACATAAGCACGGTTGCCATCTTTATCGAAAAATTTATGCGGCAAATAATGTTCGTCCTGATCCATCTCCGACATGTCGGGCCAAAATTCGATGCCGCAGTCGCCATCGTAGAAATTGAGGTCCTTGCCGCGATAATGAACCCACGCTAAGTTGGTTCCATCGCCGGCGCAGCGATACCAGCCCTGGTAGCCGCACATTAGTTTTTTGTCCAGCGTCGATGAGTCAACTCGTTTGATCTTTCTTCTGTCCAGCCGAGATAACGCGGTAAGATACATAGTTTTAGCGTCCGGCATTTTGCCGTTATCTTTCAAAGATTCCTTTTGGATGCCGTCAAGTATCCCCATCCACAGCTTTATCCTGTAAGGATGCAGATCGTCGGGGGCAACTTTTCCAAATTTCTTTATGAATTCGTCACCAGCCATTAGTTTACGACGGAGCGTATCGCCGTTAACCTGGTCTTTCTGAAGCCATGCGATATTATCTTCCATCTCTTTTTGAGACGGCTCCCTGCCCAACATTTCCAGATACGCAGCGTTTATCACTGCTCTTACTTCATATTTTCCATACTCATAGATGCGGTAACCCAGTTCGTTCTTTTTGCCATGGTTGCAGCGAAGCAAATGCAGAAGGTGTCTTTTTTTCGGCATAAATTCCTTTTGCAGATGGCTGTTTGTTACACGGTCAGGATTAAAAAGGAACGGTCCCGGCTCGTCTGGATAGTTCGTAAATACCGGGCGAAGGCCGTCACCTACGCCGGAGTGGCTGGCTATACTTTTATTGCCGTAAACAGAAAATTTATCGACTCCGTTTACGACTAATCCATAGCCTGCTGCTCCGCCTGCGATGGTGTTGTCGTGAACTGTTGCACCAACCAGAGTCCTGTCCTTCGTGTTTGGAACCCAGATACCAGGACCCATTGGTATTGATATGTGGATGCGTGCGCCGAACGAATCTATATAGTTGTTTCTTACAACTGTCCCATGATAACTGAAACGCTGTTCGCCATCTTCCAGCGGATACAGAAAACCATCAACCATATTAATGCCGCCCAGAGATTCCCGCGATATACATGAAATAACATTGTTTTCGGCAACAGAACCGGGGGCTCCATAAAACACAACTCCGACATCGGTCGGATCGATGATCAGGTTGTTGCGAACGGTCGTATTCTCTGCTGCGCAGGAAACCGCATCTCCCCAGTTGAAAGGTATTTCTGCTTTTTCTCTACCGTTGCCGCGAGGCCCTACACCTGCACCGAGAAATATATTGCCCTCTACAAGTATACCAGATGCCCCTTCGTGCACTTTTAGGGTTGACCATGTTCGGGTACTCATAAAGACGTTGTTGAGAGCTTTTTGTCCTTCGGCGCCATCGCCTCCAAAAAACACCATTGGAGGTTGGCCGCCGCCGCCAGTGACTTCACTTTTAGCTACAATGGAAAGCTGATAACGATTGCCGTCAAGGAGAACATTTTCAAGAACAATATTGTCTTTTTGGCTGCCATCAATAAGCATCATCAAGTTTGGATCGGTAATTCGCAAGGTGGCATAGTCGGATATATAGACGGCGTCTTTTGTTGATATCTTCTGACCGGGGAATTTATATACAAGTGTTTCAGGTATCTCATAAACGCCCTTCTTTTGAAGCAATAGATTCTTGCCGCTGTCAAGTACGGCCTGAAGATCGCCGCCCGGACGTACCAGTTTTGAAGTAGGAGCTTGTTTCGCCTCGGCAGGGGCGGGTTTCGCCTCGACAGGAGCTTGTTTCGCCTCTGCAGGGGCGGGTTTCGCCTCAGGGGGCGTCTTTTGTGCACAGCCGACATTGAAACACAGGGTTGAAATGGACAAGATAAAAGCAATTACAAGTAGATGATGGTATCTTTTTTTCACTGTTTAGCCTTTCGCTTCAAAATACATAAATTTTCAAAACATAAGGCTTAATATATAGCGGAAATCAGTCGCTTTGACAAGTTTATTTGTAAATTTATCACACAATCTCAATAAGTGTGAAATCTTAAATGCAAAATTATGGAGCCGCCCCTGTGGCGAACACGTGGAAACATTATGGTCTCCGAGCATCTGGTTTTGATAATTTCTTAATTGCGTATTGCCTGGTACGGGCTTGGCTCGTACCAGGCAATCGGTTGTTTTCATCTTTCAGTTTATTTATCGTTTCTAAGGTTAGGGCAGTCCGGGTGTCGGTGTTGCTGCGTTCCAGTTGGCTACGTCATTGCC
>SDBV01007727.1_pt1 | contig 14644 bp, 12 predicted proteins | sample 2277081 | NCBI WGS metagenome assembly SDBV01 (sample SAMN10402039, study PRJNA504765) | marine sediment metagenome | isolation source: marine sediment core GS10_PC15, 223 cmbsf | place: Arctic Ocean: Southern Knipovich Ridge | collected 2010
TTGACTTAACTGTTTTCGCTAAACAGATAACTCGTCTGGATAAACCAAGAACCTCTCCTCATAGGTGGAAGAGTGTATCTCTTAGAACCTCTACTTGGAAAAAATAGGGTCAAGGCCTTCGCTCAACCTGCCCACATGGGTAGCTTCTTCCTGGGAGAGGGGCTTGAACTGATCAGCAGCATCACATGCCCAGCGTAGAAGTTCGATGTGCCCAGGACTCACTGCAGCTGTAATTGGTTTGGAAAGGGTAAATCGAAGGGCCAGTCTGGCTTCATCATAATTGTCCACCGGTGCATACCAGCACTTTTGCCATTTTCGTTGCTCATTTTCCTCCCATTTCCTTTTGGCAAATGTTTTTAGAGAAAGTATTCCCAGCCCTTTTTCTTGCGCTTTGTCCAGTACTTTAGGGCCAAAATGTCCCTGATGCCAGCATACCCAGTTGAATGGAAAGAGAACGCTATCAAAGGCAAAGTGCTCTAGTAACGATAAAGCTGCCTCCTCGGAGTGGGCAGAAAACCCAATGTATCGTATTAACCCTTGCTTTCGGGCCTTTAAGAAAATTTCCATTGCCCCTCCAGTTCCCATGATTTGATCCACCTCTTCTAGTTTAGTTACTCCGTGGAATTGATAGAGATCGATATAGTCTGTGCGCAAACGACGTAGAGAGCGATGTAATTCTATCGAGGCTTTTTTGCTGGTACGTTCGGCAGTCTTGCATGCCAGGAACACAGACTTTCGATATGGCTCGAGAGCAGGACCTAAACGCTCCTCTGCATTACCATAAGTGGGCGCAACATCGAAATAGTTGATACCCCGCCTGACTGCCTCAGCAACGAATCGACGCGCGTTAGCTACACTCTCATTCATCACCACAATACCACCAAAGCCAATTACAGAAAGTGTTATACCTGTCTTCCCCAAAAGACGTTTTTCCATTTTTATGACCTCCTTCATTTCACTCCTTTTAACTATCTCTCGGCAAAATTCAAATATCTTATAGTGGCAATCTATTCCTTGCACTCTACTACACAGCTCTAAATTGCACCAAATCTTCTTATCATCCAACCAATTATAGGCTATTTTAAGCCAAAGGTCAAAACTTTCTCAATCTTCAATCAAGTTACCCCCTCACCTCAATCCTCTCCCCACAGGGGAGAGGGGGTAAGTTCGGATTGCTTCAGGACTTCGTCCTTCCCAATGACACGGGAGTTACTGAGTATCTACGAATGACTTAATCATTACCCTTTTGGTGGATTTGTAACGGGAGTTACTGAGCATCCACGAATGATTTAATCATTACCCTTTTGGTGGATTTCTAACGGGGTTTACTAAGTATTTACGGTAATTGAAAAAGGTACAAGGGACGAATTTGAAAAGATTTCTACTACAAGAATTGTGATGAGTGTTGCAGGTCAGGCTAAATTGAGATTCTATACCAAAGGAAATGAATTCGTATCAAAAAGACAAACCATATCTCATTTGCCTTTAGTGCGATTAAATGATAAACTATCAAGTGAAAAGAATCAAGGGGTAGAGTGACAGAAGCCCACCCATCGTCAAGGAAGAATTATCAAGGAAGTACAATTAATAAATGAAAAGAATACTTCTCTTTATGATTATTTTTCCACTGATAACGCTGTCTCTGCTTCATTTTTCTTCCCCCCCTACTTCCAGGTGGTTGCTTTCTCCCAAGACACCTGAATCAATCGTTTCAGAAAAAGCACCGCAAGAATCAGACTCAACTATTATAAACAGCCTAACTCTTCTGTTATCTACAACTGTCCAGCACGGCCAGACTATCTACGAATCTCTTACTTCTGCAGATATTTCCTCGCAGCAAACCTATTCTATTACTCAGGCACTGAAATCTATTTTTGATCCTAAGAAATCTAAGCCGGGAGACATACTTAAACTAAAGGAATATCCGGATGGACGGCTTCTCTTCGAATATTTCCCTAATTCCCTAAAATACTACGTGGTGGAGGAACTGGAAGGAGGAGTTTTCTCGGCCTTCAAAAGAGAAATTCCTGTGCATAAGGTTCTCGTGGGAGCCAAAGCAAGCATTCAGTCCTCTGTCTATGAATCAATGAGAAAACAAAGAATTGAAGTGGACCTGATTTACCGATTTGCAGATATCTTTGCCTGGGAAATAGACTTTTTTACTGACACTCGAAAAGGAGATACCCTAAAATTTCTATGGGAACAACATCTCTCTCCTGAAGGCAAAGTTATCACACAAGGAAGGATTCTGGTTGCTCAATATATCAACGAAGGGAAAACTCACACTGCTATATTCTTTAAGGATGAGGAAAACCATTCTGATTACTACACCTCCGAGGGAAACTCACTGCGCCGTTCTTTCCTTCGTTCCCCTTTGAATTATCGTCGAATAAGCTCTGGTTTTTCCCGCAGCAGGCTTCACCCCATTTCAAGGACCTATCGTCCTCACCTGGGTATAGATTATGCTGCTCCCACCGGAACTTCCGTCTGGACAGTTGCTGAAGGAACAGTGACTTTTGTCGGCTGGAATGGGGGATTTGGAAGATGTATCAAGATAAAGCACGCTCAAGGTATTACTACTAGTTATGGCCACCTTTCCAGCTACGCCAAAGGAATTAGAAAAGGAGTTGAGGTAAAACAAGGTCAGACAATTGGATATGTAGGCTCTACTGGTGTGTCTACCGGCCCACATCTAGATTTCCGGATAACGCAGAATGGCACCTATGTCGACTTTCTCAAGACAAACTTTCCTACTGCCTCCTCGATAAAGCCGGAGTATTTTGATGAGTTCGAAAGAACGAGTCAAGAATATTTGAGCTATCTCTCTATGCTGAACGAATACTCGGAAAACACCTACGTTTTTCCGACCAGCGGCGATAATCTTTGAAATACCAATCTTTCCTTGAGCCATCCTTACCCATGGCTAAATCTTCGATGCCACATTTAGAATCACTACAGTTGAGACATTCACCAGTGCAATTGCTGGCTGGATAGAATTTTTCTCCCTTCCTTGCATAAATCGGTATGTCTTTCCCTTCACAATTTCGGGAACTCATAAACTCCTGATTCAAGCCAATAACCTCCCCTTCTTTGCGCTGATACTCCATACAGAGGGCAAGACTAATCTTCTTCCTTTCGCAGATATTGCGCAGAAGGTGGAAGATTTCTTTTCGATAATCTATCCCAGCATTGAGATAAGCATCGATCTTCTCCTGATACAGCTTTCGATAATTCCACTCTATCTCCGCTCCAAAACGGTTCCTTAAAGTCTTGAGGATTCTTTCTTTGATTCTAAGGGGAACATCGAGGACACTGGCAATGATGTGCTTTGCTCCCGTGTCTACAGCTCTTCCTACCAGTTCTGTCAAATCTTTTGGCTTATCGGTAAGATAAGGAAAAATTGGGTCTATACGACAAACAGCAAAAATCCCTGCCCTGGCCAATCTTTCCAGATTACTAAATAGAATTGGGGTTGCGCTGCCGCCAGAGACAAGGAGCTTCCTCACTTTATCATCAAGGGTGAGTATGGAAACCTGTCCGAAGGAATGTGCTTGCAGCTTCATCAACTCAATAACTTCTTGCGGAATGAATGCTTTGGTAATAAATTCAATAGGGATGTTTCTTTCTATAAAAACCCTGATTATCTTCTCTGAGAGGTGGTATTTCTCGTTCAAAGGCTGGAAAGGGTCACTAACTGGGCTAAGATAACCACAACTGGCAATATCTATAGAATCGAGTTGTCTTGCCACTACTCGGTCGAAATCCTTAGCTACTGTAATGATTCCTTGTTCACGAAAAATCTGAAAATAGCCTGGAAAGGCCAAAGTATAACAAAAGAAGCATCCGACGCCACAACCATTATAAGGATTGATGAGCATTCTCTCTGAGGTGCACTCTCTTTTACCTGGCCACCATCCATGAAGCTCTTTTTTTGTAGAAACAAGAATATGTCTTTCTGGTTTTTCGATTACCTCATATTCTTTTTTATTGACAACTATCTTCATTTTGTTCATAGTTCATGATTCATTGACCTGTTAGCCCGTTAGTTAATTGGTCAAATGGTTAACTTTCCCCCTCTCCCCATAGGGAGAGGGAACCATTCACCATTTGTCAACTACTACTTACTACTTACTTGAGGAATGCCTTTATGAAATCGGCTCCCTGCAATAAACCAAAACTACCTTTGGCGCAAGAAGATTCGTCAAACCGATTAACCCCGTCTGGCGGTGTTTCTGGATTATATATTAAAAACGGCACCGCCTCAGCAACATGGGTTCTTACTCTAATGGGGGTAAGGTGATCGGACAACACAGCAATACGAGTATCTTTACCTATTTTCTCTAATACTCTTCCTACTAACCTTTTATCAAAATACTCAATGGTTTTAATCTTCAAATTAGTATCGCCCTGGTGAGAAGCTTCATCACTTGCCTCTACATGGACCCAGACCAAATCATATTTTCTCAAGGCCTTCAGGCACGCCTCGGCTTTTCCCTCATAATTAGTATCATAAAGTCCTGTTGCTCCTTTGACTTTTATCACATCAAAGCCAGCATAGATACCTAATCCCCTAATAAGATCGACGGCTGAAATCACAGCTCCTTTTATTCCAAATCTTTCCCGGAAGTTCCGCATATGAGGCTTTTTGCCCGGTGACCACGGCCAGAGCATATTGGCCTTATCCCTGCCTTGCTTCTCCCGCATAAGGTTAACGGGATGATTTTCCAAAACGTCTCTGGAATCAAGTATTATTTTCCTTAACAGATTTGCTGTCCTCTCTGCTTCTTTCTCTTTTGCCCTGGGCAAAATCTGCCTTACAGGCACACCTAAAGCATCATGAGGCGGAGTGCACTCAACGCTAGCTGAAAATCTCGCTTCTCTCAAGACCAGCAGATGTCTATAGCTCACTCCAGGATAAAAGACAATATCTTCACTTCCTAGCTTATCCTTAATTGTCTTAATCAATTCTCTTGCTTCTTCAGTAGAAATATGACCAGCAGAGTGATTTTTTATTCTACCGTCCTCTACGCAAATGGTATTACACCTGAAAGCCACATCCTTCTGGCTCAATTCAACACCCATGCTGGCTGCCTCCAGAACTCCTCTACCTTGAAAATAGACTCTAGGGTCATACCCCAAAACAGAAAGATTAGCCACTGCTGAACCGGTAGGCATTCCTTGAGGGATAGTTATTAATCTGCCGCAATTCCCTTTTTTGGCTAGCTCATCCATATTAGGAGTATTAGCTATCTGCAAAGGAGTCCTCTGGCTCAATTCATCTAAACAATAATCAGCCATACCATCTGCCAGGAAAAGTACATATTTCATCTACCCTAATACCTTCCTAACTGCCTTTAAGCTGGACTCAATCATAATTGGCTTATTGGCATATGTTGATTTAATTCCCTTCAGTCTACCCAGATGATAGTTAAGCACCGCATCGGGGTCCTTTAGTAAATTTCCCGTTAAAATAGCCACTACCCTCTCCTTTTTATTGATTACCCCCGCCTCAACCAACTTTTTTGCCCCGGCTATACTGCAACAGGAAGCCGGTTCTGCTCCAATTCCAGAGGCATCAACAAAAGCTTTCGCATCCATTATCTCCTGATCAGTCACCTGCTCCACCACGCCCCTGCTCCACTCTATACCCCGAATTGATTTTTTCCAGCTAACTGGATTGCCTATTTTTACCGCAGTAGCAATAGTCTCTGCTTTAATCGCCTTAAAGGAGGTTTTGTCCTTCCACATAGTGTAGAGAGGATTCGCTCCCTGTGCCTGGATTACAGCTATTTTAGGAATTCTACTAATCATTCCTATCTGGTATAATTCTCTAAGACCTTTACTCAAGGCGCTGTTATTTCCTAAGTTGCCGCCGGGCAGGATAAACCAGTCAGGGACCTGCCAGTCTAATTGCTGTAATACTTCAAAACCAATGGATTTTTGCCCCTCTATTCTAAAAGCATTAATGGAATTTAGTAAATATATTTTCAGCTCCTGGCACACTTCCTGCACCAGCTTCATCGCGTCATCAAAATCACCTTTTATCTGAATGGTCTTTGCTCCATAGCCAAGAGCCTGGGCGAGCTTACCAAAAGCTATTTTCCCTTCCGGAATAAAGACAATGCTCTCCATTGCTGCCAGGTCAGCGTAGGAAGCCATTGAAGCAGAAGTGTTTCCAGTAGAGGCACAGGCTACCTTCTTAAAGCCAAGCATTTTTGCTACCGATATAGCACAGCTCATTCCTCTATCCTTGAAAGACGCGGTAGGATTTTCTCCCTCGTGCTTCAGCCATATATCTTCCACGCCAACATATTCTCCCACTTTATCACTCTGATAAAGATTAGTATTGCCCTCCGGTCTGGAGATAATAAACTTATTCTCAATATCCAGTATGAGCTCTTTGTAACGCCAAACACCGGAGTTATAAGGAAATTTTCTCTTGGCTAATCTGTCATCAAATAATCCACAGGAAACATTTTTCTTTAATCTCTCTATATCGTGCATTACTTCCAGCAAATCGCCACAATCACACCTATATCTGACTTCATTGATGGGATATTCTCTTCCACATTCAATGCATCTTAGTGCCACAAGAATCTCCTTTCTTCTGAGAAACCCTCCAGATTCTTCCTCCCTCCTGTTGACTTTATCAGTCGGGACATCAATCCTATAGCCTGAAGAACTTCGTTAGTCCGATAAGCCTGCAATGCAACATATACGAAAATCGCTCAATCGTCAAAGCCTTTCTTCTCTTTGATACTATGATTCTGAGCGAAAAGATGTGAGTACATCTATCGTTCCAGGCGATGCAGAAGACAGTAAAAATAAGACCCCAGCCAGAATTCATCAAATTTGAAAAGCAAACTATTTGCCAGAAATGAGATTTATTGTACAATGCTTGATAATTCTTAGGCAGGTAGAAATTGAGGCAGTTCACAAAAATAGGCACTTTAGGCATTTTATCCTTTGCTCATTTCGTCGTTGATTTTTACTCTCTTTTCCTACCTATTTTTATTCCCATTCTAGTTCTGCAACTTGGAATAAGCTACTTTAGTGCCAGTCTTCTGATTTCTTCTGCTACCCTAATAGGCGCTATCTTTCAATCTCCAGTTGGATACTGGGCAGACCGCCACCGGAAAAGGGTTGCTTTCATAGCCGTAGGCTTTCTCTTCTATGCTCTGGGAGCAACTATCTTTGGCCTAAGCAAGGGTTTTGGCCTTCTTCTTCTTTCTTCTCTTTTTCTCGGGTTTGCCGGAGCGACCTATCATCCCCAGAGCGCTAACCTTATCATCAAGAACTTTTCCAGGAAGGGTCAAGCCCTGGGTATCCATGGAGCAGGGGGACAGCTGGGCAGATTCATATCCCCCATACTCATTGCATACCTTATCTCCAGGCTACAGTGGAGATTGACGGCAGTAATCGTTGCCATCCCTGCCATCATAGCCGCTCTTCTTTGTTGGTTAGCTCTGGAAGAACCCCTTGAAAGAGGAGAGAAGGGATTTGGTAAAACAATCACCAAACCAATTCTCGTTCTAATCTTGGTTCTTGGTCTGAGAACTGCCACATTTACAGGAATCATATTTTTCCTGCCTTCCTTTTTTATGGAGAGGACCTCTTCTATGAACGTAGCAGGTCTACTTACTGGAATCATGCTGGGAGCGGGTTTGATTGCTCAACCCCTGGGTGGCATTATGGGAGACAAGATGTCCAAAATAAAGATAGTTCTTTTGAGCATGGTGGGGATAAGCATACTTCTTTTCCTCTTTTATCTTATTTTAATGCCGATGATGCAACAAACCATTCTTAATTATGGAGCACTTGTGGTGTTTCTTGTAGCCGTAGGTTTTTGTATTTTTATTACTTTCCCTATAGGCCTGGCTCTGTCTGCTGAACTAGCTAGCGGTGAAAGAGTAGGAAGTGCGGTAGGAGCTGTTTTTGGAGGGGAAATGATAATATCTGCCCTTACCGTACCTGCCCTGGGTTACATTATTGACACTTATGGATTTCGGACAGGCTTTGCTTTCCTGGGAATGTTGGCAGGAGCAGGAGTCATAGTCACTGGACTCTACTATATTGGGTCAAAAAGGAATAATTTGAAAAACGTAAAACGTTTATGAGAATAGCTTATATCACAACACTGACGTAGTGCGAGGACAATTGTGAGAAATAATACATTACGATTACTCATATGCTTTCAGTTTTCGAGAATAGTAATGACACAAAGCAACAGCAAGCGCATCAGCAACATCATCTGGAGAGGGGATCTTGGCAAGATGAAGCAAATCCTTGAGCATATACTGAACCTGCTCTTTTTCTGCTCGTCCATAGCCCACAACAGCTTGCTTTACCTCAAGGGGAGTATAATCAAAGACCTTCCTGCCTGCCAGAGAGGCACCTAACAGAATTACCCCCCGCGCCTGAGCTACGGAAAGAGCAGTTTTACTGTTCTTACTAAAATAGATCTGCTCGACAGCTACCTCATCAGGATGGTACTCTTCAATAAGATCACTTATCCGCTGGTAGATAATCTTTAGGCGTTCGGGCATCTCCGTATCAGCCGAAGTACGGATACAACCACATTCTGTAACCCTAATATTTCTATCAATGGTGAGTATCCCATATCCGGTGTTAGCTGTTCCGGGATCTATTCCCAGGATAACCATGAAACCCCCCGTATATCGTATATAGTATATCGTTATTCTAATTTGCGTATTAAGGTCATAACCCCCTCTAATAGAGGGACTCCTTTTTCGCTAACTCTTTCTATTTCTTTCCTATTTATGTGCTTAGATTCTTTTAAGACTGTGGGTTGAGTCTTTAATCCAGATGGTAATTCGCACCGTCTATATCGTATTGCGCAATACGACATACGCAATGCGATATACGATTTTTCCTCCTACGCTTCAAGAATGGCCTGAGTTAAGTCTATGGCCCGACGGGTCTCCTTCACATCATGGGTTCTCACAATTCTAGCCCCATGTGTAACCGCCAAACAAGTAGCGGCTAAACTCCCTTCTAAACGCTCTTGCACAGGAAGATTCAAAATATTGCCAATAAATGATTTACGAGACACTCCAATTAGAATTGGTCTCCCCAAACTTTTTAGCTCACTCAGTTTGTTTATGATTTCTAAGTTGTGCCGAGCACTCTTGCCAAAACCAATCCCCGGGTCAATGACTATTCTCTCTTCGTCAATTCCTGCTTCTTTAGCTATTACTATGCTTTCTCTTAAATAAGAGATAATCTCTCCCAACAAGGAATCATAATAGGGATTATTCTGCATATCCCCAGGAGTCCCTTTTATATGCATCAATACCAGAAGCACTTTGTTTTTAGCCACTACGTGTTTCATCTCGGGATCGAACCTTAGCCCACTTATGTCATTAATCATATCCGCCCCTGCCTCTATTGCCTCTCGAGCTATCTGTGCTTTATAGGTATCGACAGAAAGAGGTATTTCGAAAAGCTCCTTTATTTTGTCTATGATAGGAATAATTCTTCTCAGCTCTTCTCCTGCGCTTACCTTTGTTGCTCTCGGTCGGGTAGATTCTCCTCCTATATCGATAAGGTCAGCTCCGTGGGAAACCATTTCCTCTACTCTTATTAGAGCTTTCTCCTTCTGAGTATATTTACCTCCATCATAAAAAGAGTCAGGGGTCAGGTTCAATATACCCATTATGGCGACTTTCTCCGCCAGATCCAACTGTTTATCCCTCAGAGGAAGAATGAATCTTTCTCGTTTAATATTCTTTAGAATTTCTTCCAGTTGGCAAGAAATGTGGAATAAACCAAACGGCTGCCGTCTTAATCTAGGAACAACTTTGTTGTAATGTGCTTCTGTTCCTATGAGCAGGACATCACTCTTAGAAACAGCAAAAGAAGCAACTTCTTTCTTAACCGCTGCATCTGCTGAAACCGAAAGCATTTCTTGCTTAAGGAGATTGGCTGCTTGGGAAGGAATACCTTCTAACTTAATAAGATAAAGGTTGGCTTTCTGAGAAAGGATTCTTCTGCCTTCTCGACTAACCCCTATTTTTTCTAATTCTTCTTCAATTCCCCTTTTGTTTTTTAGATTGAGAACTCGGGGTTCTATCTGCATTTGTCTTCTTAGAGGTTAGCTTTTTTCCATTACTTCTTACCTTCTGATTTTCCAGCTCTTCCGCAGTTGTTTTCTTACCTAGAATCTTCTCTATATCATCTGCCTCCAACACTTCTTTTTTTTCCAGAAGTTCGGCTAAATGTATCAATTTAACTTTGTATTTCTTCAGTATTCCTAGCGCTGTATCGTGGCACTGTTTGATTAAACCCATAATCTCCTTATCAATGTCAAAAGCCATCTCTTCACTATAGTTTTTTTCTTTAAGGAAATCTCGACCCAGAAAAACTTCGCCATTTCCCTTCCCCAGAGTCATCGGACCCATCTTTTCACTCATTCCGTAATCGCAAACCATCTTTCTCGCTATATGAGTGGCCTGTTCAAGGTCGTTCTGTGCGCCCGTGCTTACTTCGTTAAATATAACTTCCTCACTAGCCCGACCCGCCAAGAGAACGCTGATCTTATCTAACAATTCTGCCTTAGTAGCCAGATACCTATCCTCCAAGGGCAACTGCAGGGTATACCCCAGGGCCACAGAACCACGCGGGATGATGGATACCTTGTGTATAGGATCAGCATTGGGAAGAATATTCCCTACCAGGGTATGACCGCTTTCATGATAAGCGATGATCTTCCTTTCTTTTTCTTTCATAACTCTCGATTTCTTCTCTGGTCCGGCAATCACTCTATCTATAGACTCCTCTAACTCCTTCATTGTGATTTCGTTCCTATTTCTACGAGCAGCTAACAGTGAAGCCTCATTAACTAAAGTTTCTATATCTGAGCCTACAAATCCAGGAGTCCTTCGCGCAAGAACTTTAATATCTACGTCCTTGGCTACAGGTTTATTTTTCATATAGAGAGTTAGGATAGCCTCTCTTTCTCTTATATCAGGGACATTAACAATAATTTTGCGATCGAATCTCCCTGGTCTAAGGAGAGCCATGTCCAAAACGTCAGGGCGATTAGTAGCCGCTATGATTATCACCCCTTTGCGAGAGGTAAAACCATCCAACTCCACCAATAGTTGATTTAGGGTCTGCTCTTTTTCGTCATGACCGCCTCCAATGCCAGCGAACCTCTGCCTTCCTACAGCATCCAGTTCATCAATAAAAATAATGCAGGGAGCATGTTTCTTTCCTTGCTCGAACAGATCTCTTACTCTGGAAGCCCCTACCCCCACAAACATTTCCACAAAATCTGAACCACTAATGCTAAAGAAAGGTACGCCACCCTCTCCGGCTACAGCCCTCGCCAGAAGGGTCTTTCCACATCCTGGGGGGCCCACCAAAAGTATTCCTTTGGGAAGCTTTGCTCCCAATCTCTGAAATTTTTGCGGTGTTTTTAGGAATTCAATTATTTCCTTCAGTTCCTCTTTGGCTTCTTCTGCCCCCGCCACATCCTTAAAAGTAATCTTAGCCGCCTCATTGGAAATCATTTTGGCTTTACTCTTACCAAAGGACAGGGCCTTGTTTCCGGTAAGACGCATTTGCCTCATAATGTAAATCCAAATCCCAACAAATAAGAGAATAGGCAAAACCCCACCCAGAAGGCTGGCCAACCAGGAAGAACCTTCCGGATTAACCTCAATTTCCACTCCACTTTCTCGCAGAATACTGATCAATTCAGGGTCATTGGGAGCGACGGTTTGGAAGCGAGTTGCTGCATCAAGCTGTCCTGTTATCAGATTGCCTTTCATGGTAATTTTGTCAATTCTATCACTCTCTACCATCTGCATAAACTGACTATAAGACAGTTTAGTTTCTTGCACGCGGGAGCTGAGCTGGACAAAATTAAAAAGGGATATAACAACCACAAATATTATGAAAAGAAGAAAAAGGTTTCTGATAAACTTATTATTATTCTTCTTCTTTCTTAATGGCTGCCTAGGCGATTGTTTCAAAGGCTGTTTTGCCGATTGTTTTAAAGGCTGTTTTGCCGATTTGTTATTCATTCTACTTTACTCTCCTCGGAACCTCTTTGTTAGCATTCTATTACAAATACAAAAAAAAGCAAGGAATCCTCAGTATAATTATCGTCGCTTGTTGCTGGTCGCTCGAAAAATAAAGAGCTAAAACGTAAAATCGAAAACTAAATGCCAGGGAAGACAACAAATTTTGAGTTTTGAAATATGGCTTTTCGTCTTTATTTTTTTGGGTTTACGCTATTTTCAGTGCATCCTTTCCTAAATAGACAGCCTCACTTCCTAATTCCTCTTCTATTCTCAGAAGCTGATTGTATTTGCCTACCCTATCAGTTCGTGAACACGAACCTGCCTTGATTTGACCTGTCCCCATCCCCACCGCTAAATCCGAAATACTGGTATCCTCTGTCTCCCCGGATCGGTGAGAAATAATAGCTGTGTAATTATGTCTTTTTGCCATCTCAATAGCTTCAATGGTTTCACTGAGTGTGCCAATTTGATTCAACTTGATAAGAATAGAATTGGCTACCCCAAGGTCTATCCCTTTTTTGAAACGCTGAGTATTGGTTACAAAAAGATCATCTCCCACCAATTGAATCTTCCCTCCCAGCCTTTCTGTCAATAGCTTCCACCCATCCCAGTCATCTTCTGCTAATCCATCCTCTATGGAAAGTATAGGAAAATCGGCTACCAGTTCTTCGTAGAAAACAACAATCTCCTCAGAACTCATCTTCGACTTCTTTTCCGCTTTTAAGACATAATTTCCCTTTTCATAAAAACTGGAAGCAGCAGGGTCCAGAGCCATGGCTATATCTTTCCCTTCCTTGTATCCAGCTCTAATTATGGCTTCCATGATTACCTCTAGCGCCTCTCTGTTAGAAGAAAGGTCAGGAGCGAATCCTCCCTCATCGCCTACTGCTGTACTATGTCCCTTCTCTCTTAAAACCATCTTCAGGGAATGAAAAGTTTCACAACAAATACGAAGAGCCTCCTCGAAGCTAGAAGCTCCTATGGGCATGATCATGAATTCCTGTAAATCCACATTATTATCAGCGTGTTTTCCCCCATTCAAAACATTCATCATAGGAAGCGGAAGAATCTTTGCCTCTAGTCCTCCTAAATATCTATAAAAAGGCAATCCCAAAGAGTTAGCCGCTGCCTTGGCTACAGCCAAAGAGACCCCTAAAATAGCGTTTGCTCCTAATTTTTTCTTATTGGGTGTTCCATCTAGTTCAATTAACAGATTATCAATAGAAGTTTGACAGGTAGCATCTTTTCCTTTGATCCTTGGATAGATGGCTTTGTTGACATTTTCTATTGCTTTGCTTACTCCCTTACCCATCCATCTTTCTCCTCCGTCCCTCAGCTCTATCGCCTCGTATTCTCCAGTGGAAGCTCCGGAAGGAACGGCGGCCCTACCCACAGATCCATCCTCCAGTAAGACTTCTACTTCTACAGTTGGATTCCCTCGAGAATCGATAATCTGCCTTCCTCGTACACGCTCAATATTCCTTGACACAGTTAAACCTCCACTATTCTTATTCTTTCTCCGTCTTCCACTTGCTTAAACTCTTCCACCCCTTCTTCAACTTCTCCTAAAATAATTACCTTACTAGCAGGCCTGATTTCCTCTCCTTCGCTAGTGGGAGTAAGACCAAAGAAAATACAGAAGGCATTCCCTGGGGACCAAAAAGCTATATCGCCCCTTTCCACGACTTCTCTCTCTTCTCCACCCGATAACTTGACAGAAATTGGAAAATATATCTCATCACCCCAGCGATTAACGTTAGCCTCCAGAGGAAGGGACTTCCGCAGGGTTTCAGCGGCAGGAGAATCATTTAAAAAAGCTGTCTTCTCAACTTTTCCCGCTATTATTCTGATTCGACGCGGCATTATGTTCTCCTAATAGTAGATATAACCCTACCTACTGCCTTCAGCCAGTTTAGCCTTGTATTCTTCCATCTTTTTCTCTAATTCTGAAGAAGATAGAGCTAATATCTTGACAGCAAAAATAGCTGCATTCTTTGCTCCCGCGGTACCTATGGCCATGCAGGCTACTGGCACTCCCCCTGGCATTTGAACAATAGAATATAGTGCATCCAATCCCTGCAGATCCGAAGAAGCTAAAGGCACACCAATAACTGGCACCACAGTATTTGCAGCGATTATGCCTGCCAAATGAGCTGCCCCTCCTGCTCCGGCAATGACTACTTGTATACCTCGCTTTTCTATTTTTTTGGCATAATCTGAGGTGGCATCCGGCATCCGATGAGCAGAGAGTATCTTCATTTCATGTACAACAGCGAAATCATCCAGTATCTCCAGGCACTTTTTCATCACCGGAAGATCAGACTTGCTACCCATTACCACGCTAACCTGAACCTGAGACAATTAATCCTCCTTCTAGTTTATGGTTGTGGATATTCAGTGAAGTACGTTCCTTCCTGTCATTGCGAGGACTCCTGAATCCCTTCAGGACGAGGTGGCAATCTGGGGACTGTGGAGCTTATCCCGAGTGATGAGATCGCCACGGTTGCTCTTAGCAACCTCGCGACGCTTCGCGGATTGCTTCACTCCGTTCGCAATGACGTGGTTCACTCAGTGCTTACATTTAACTAATTAAC
>SDBV01007728.1_pt1 | contig 14644 bp, 26 predicted proteins | sample 2277081 | NCBI WGS metagenome assembly SDBV01 (sample SAMN10402039, study PRJNA504765) | marine sediment metagenome | isolation source: marine sediment core GS10_PC15, 223 cmbsf | place: Arctic Ocean: Southern Knipovich Ridge | collected 2010
AAAATACATTGGGGTAGTTCATTTCTCGACGCTGATGCAGTTAAGATCATGAACGGAGAGAAGGGCGTAGTTTGTAAACCAAAATGAAATGTTGTTTATGTAGTAGTGACATAGAAAAAAAATATATTCCTGAAAGATTAAAACACATGAAATTATACACGGAGGTTTGAAATGAAACGAGAACTAATAGATCAGGCTTATAAATATTCAGATGGGGAAATTGCAGATGCTTTTTTTTGGTTATTAGGTTACTTAAAGGAAAGTGATTATCTAAACGATGCGTTTACTAAAGCATTTGATCATGTAGCTATAAAATAGAATCGACGATGGGAAGATTTGTAAACTCATATCAAACAAAAGAGGAACGTCATTTTAAATATAAATTAGTCAGAGAACATTGGGCTACATCAAGAGAATCTAGAATCTATCGAGATTGGACTTTAGGACATATAGAAAGGATCGCTATTCCGTTTCTCGTCGGTAGAAGGCTTAAAGAGTTGAAAGATCTTGGAAAAAAAAAGAACACATTGGAATATTAAAGATGCTGGTACACTTAGTTTCAAGTGGATGCTAATTAAATATAATATTGATCTATTTTTGTGTGGTATTTTTTTGTGTCCTATTTTTAAACATTACCCTAATGGGGCTGGTAATTGTAGTTATTGCGGGAAGGTAATTAAAAATGCAAACAACAATCCAGGACCATGAACTAAGATCTTTTGAGTGTCCTATTTCTAAAGAGATCTATGATCATAAGCTTGATCATGACCTTAACTGCTTCTATAGATATTGTAAACCTGGATCTAATTGGCTTTTTACTAAACGGATCTGGAGAAATTAAAACAGCGGAAGGAAAAAGATGGTATCTAAAACCTTCCGCTGACTAAGGGCTTCTCCTATTACCTAAAGGAGCTTGATGATCTTTCATTCCTTTCAAACATTCCTAATCCTGTTAAACCAAAGAATACAAGTAATGACAATGCTACGAATGCTAATACAAAGGCAAAGAAAGCAACGCAAGGAGCTATAAACCAGGAGCTAACAAGCAACAGAATAGATCCTAAGATTCCAACGATCCCTAATGTAAATCTGAAAGCTAACCAAATAAAGAAAACTGACAATGCAACTATCATCCATAAGGTTAAAATTCCCGCTGTTGTCGTCGGACATTGTACTTTACTAAGCTCATCTACAACTTGCTTTATGAAAAATATTTCAAATTGTGTATCAACGACAGCAGTATTTAATTCGCCTACAGAACTAAAGTTTAAGAATGTTCTTTGTGTTGTTATTTCTATCTCATAATTATTATTTTCATTTAAGAAAATATTGTAAGTAGCTGCGGGATCATTAAACTCCAGATCCAGCCAATTATCTCCCATAATGAAATGTCCCTTGAAATCAGAGTTGGGTAAATAAGTTATTGGAAATCTTTTATTTTCTAATTCGAAATTCCATTGATACTCTGTCCCGTCGTCTGTTGCGTTAAGATCATAAAAGAATGTGTATCTATCATTATTTGATTTTGTTGAGCCATAACTTAAAACCTGAACAGGATTTTTAGGCGGTATAGAATATTTAAATTCTATTTCATTTCCTGACGGTGTTATCCACTTTAGTTTATTTGCTGATGTATTTTTCTGCATGATATAATCGGGAATAGCTGCTTTTGTATGAGGATCTGAACATGTATGTCTTACAGTATAGTTGCCTACTCCAATATCGGTTATATCTAATGATGAGGAGATTTGTAATTCGTTACCTACTGGTGTGTTGTTCACTTGGGAAAATATTTGATTCGTTGAATTAAATATTGTTACATTAAATCTAAAAATAGGATCATCATTGCATAATGCGTTTATTGATATACGATCAACAATGTCTTTATTGAATTTTCCAACTGGATCTATGGTTATTATTATTGGTAGAACGGTATCTAAAGTTAAATTGACTAAAAATGCTGATGATGATAAATTGAACGTGATTCCATTGTCAAAACAAATGACTTCAAGATCGAATGTTTGATCTATGTCTGTTAATCCCGTATCTAATAGTAAATTGCCTGTTACGTTATTTAGAAATGATCCTTGATCAAAAATCGTTGATCCGTTTCGTAAGGTGCAATCTAAAAATGTCGCTTGATCATTACTAGCTATAAATGTTATATTAATCGGATGCGTATTATTTCTTGTATTATTTCCAGGAGAGATTATGCTTACTATTGGAAATATAGGTACTTGAATCGATAAATCATAATCTTCTACCTCAAAAACTGTAAATGTTAAGTTAATTATATTTAATTTTTCGGGGGTTGCTTTAGCGAATATAGAAATATTATTTTTGCCTAAATTGAAATTTTGGAATATATCACTAAAGAAAAAATTATAAAATCTTTTGCCTGTATCTGATCCATTAGATCCTAATAAGTTTATGCTCCTTCTTGATGTTTCAGCATCAGTTCTAATTTCAAAATCTATTAATGTATTTCTATTAATGGTTAATGGTGTTGTGTTAGTATCAAAAGTTCCTGATATTAGAACTGCAATATCAGATTGGTTGGCAACATCTAATTCTAGTCTAGCAATTTCTAGGAATATATCTGTTATGTCTATTTGTTTTTCTACTAATAATGAGTTGCTGTTTAGCGTTAAGCCATCTGATTCAGTTTGAACGAACGCAATATTGCCTTGACCTGTAAACGTCGAAGCTGTTGAGGGTATATTCCTCGCAAACACACGCCAAGTATGAGATCCTGCTGCTACATTATTAAATAAATTTGAGTAGCTTAGATGTATATTTTCAGGTAATTGATTAACTAATCTTTTAAACTGTCCTGTATTAATACCATCTAACTGATAAAAAAATTCCTGTCTTTCCCCTGACGGTAAACTTATATTTATGTCAATAAAAGAAAGAATATCCTGATCTATATTAGTTGAAAAATTACCTGATCCTATTTCAATAAAAGATGATGTTGAATAAGAAATATTAAATTGAAATCTATCTCTTTTAATTCTGGAATTGTTGCTTAAAGTGTCCTGATTTACAAAAAATGTTATATCTCTGGAATTTATTTGTTCGTTAGTTACCCTATGCTGTAAATCTGCGGTATGAGATCCTACAGCTAAATTTTGTTTTTGACCAAATAAAACAACAGATCCTATATCTCCGTTAGATGTATCTAAAAATTCTCTAGTTACTTCTGAAACTGTTTCGCCATCTATAAGAATACGCCAATCAGCAACACCGCTACCATCAGGACCTACAGCAGTTAATTCAGCTTCTAAATTAGCGAAGAAATTAGCGTTTGTATCTGAAATATTTATATTGAATCCGAATGTACCTATTGATACATAAGTTGCCGATGCTGTAGAGGAATCAATAAAATTTAACTCTTTAATTAAAAAAGGAGTATCATTAATAGTTCTATCTTCTGCGGCTTGGAATCGATTAGGTGGTATTACTATATTTTCAGAATAATCATTGACTTCAATTAATGTAAATGTGATATTAGTAAACTCTATCCCTGTAACTTCATTTTTTTGCTGTAGTGTTACTTTAGTTATGCCTTGAGGGAAATCTTCGAATACATTTGTTAAAAATAAATTTTGAGGGATGTTGCCAGTTACTATTTCAGATTCTCTTAAAACGCTTGTAGATCCATTCTCTAATAAAAACCTAAAAGCTCCTTGCCCTCTTGATCCCCCGCCTATTCTATTAAATGATCCAGAAACTACAGAAAGAATATCAGAATTATTTGCAACATTTAATTCCAGAGAAGTAATATTAAAGAAAGTGCCTGATGATGAGTTTGATATATTTTCTATTGTTGTGGTATTTAGATTAATTTGAATGTTATCATTAGATCCTTGAGTTAATAAAATTTTACCATCTATAAATGTTTGAGGAACTCCTCCTAAATCGATAAGCTGAACAAATAAACTGATATTATGCTGTCCTGAAGGTATGTCATTAAAAACAAAACTATTACCAGCAACTCTTTCTGGACCTAAGTTGCTAACTACAAATCTAAAATGCGGTGTTTGCTGGTCATTAACTTGATAAAAATAGTCAAGTTGTTCTATATTCCCATTAATTTTGGAAAGATTTGTATTAGCAAATAATATTAAATCAGAAACTTCTGACACATTAAATAAACTAGATTCAAAGACATTTGTAAAGCTTGATAGTCCAGTAAGATTTGTAATATTTGTAATTGGAACATCAAAAGAATTAGTTTTAGTTAAAGATGTATTGGTTAATGTGTTTGAATTTACTATAAAACTTATATCTCTTGTTGTTACGCTTTCAGTTGAAGATAGATGTTGCAATTCAATGGTATGGCTTCCAATGGATATATCTTCTTTAAATCCTAATAAGGTAATGCTTAAGAATGTGCTTGGATTTAATTGATCCAATAATGTTGATTTCTTATCTAAAACCTCTGATCCATCAAGTAATAATCTCCATTCTGCTTGAGTTGATCCCCCAACTCCTCCAGTATTTACAACTTCTCCGTTAAATGATACTATAAAATAAGCATCAGTTGTCGCATTGATATTAAATGTTTGAGGGGAATCTACCGTTACGAATGTAGAGGATGCTGTGTTTGAATCGGCTAAGTTGAGATCTATTATTAATAATTCTTGAGGTTTAACTATAGGTAAAACTAACAAAACCATAAACAATATTGAAATAAAAATTAATTTTTTCATGATCCTATAAAGGGAATATATTTTATTAAGATTAAAACTAATATGATCCTTAATATAACAAAGATAGCATCCAGCCAAAAAGGGAGATCTCCGAAGGTCCAGAAAAACATTTTAAGAACAGATACAATAATTTTTAATCCTGAAACTGTTGTAAATGATCCGTCAATATTAGCAACATCCTGACCTACATTAGTTTGGATTGATGTTGTGTTTACACTTGGGGATTGCACACTTAAAGAAGAATTAATGAAAGGTAAGAAAACTCCTAATAATATGAATACTGTTATGATCCCTGATGCGATAGATATATCGTTCACTCCTCTTTTGTTTCTGAATAATTTTAATTTTTTTTTTAACATTTTTCATGGTGTCCCTTACAAATAGTAATCCCTTGGTTTTTTTTGTAGTTTGTATGATGAAACTCTAGGTTTTTTTTTGTGCTACACATTTTACATTTATTTCCTTTTTGTTTTGTTCTATTAGCAAAATTATGTGCTTTTATCTTTTCAGGATTTCTTTTTGCATATTCTTTTTGTTTTTTGGAAGCATATCCATTTAATTTATTTTTTAGGTTATGGATCTTATTTTTATTGCGGTAATAATTTCTATTTTTATCTGCAAATTTCTTTTGAGTAATTCTATGAATTTCTTTGTCAATCATCTTAAATTTATCCAGAGTTATTAGTTCCTGTAAACATTCGATTAAGAAACAATGATACTACTACAAGCCCGACGACAACTATAGCTATTGTGATTCCGATCGGAACAACCCCGACTAAAGTTCCAATGATTAATAATGCAATTTCAACAACTAAGATCACTCCTAGCTTTGTATGAGAATCCTCTAAAACTTCTCCTTGACCTCTATTGAAAACAGTACCTCCAATGAAAATAAATATTGCAGCGAAAGCCATGAAGATCGTCCACCAAATTAACTGAGATAATCCTGAAAGATCTGCTAAGGCTTGTAAAGTATTACTAATTGAATTCTCCGCAGCTGATTCAGTTATAAGATCTGGAACTTCTGGATCTACTTCTGGAGGAATGGCTACTTGTATTGTGCAAGTGGAATCTCCAAATTCTAATCCAGTAAGCTGAACAGAAAAGGTTTGTAAATTAGAATCGATCTCATCAGGGTTTTCGCTGTCAAAAGCTTCGGTAACAAATCTTAATGCGTTACCAGTTTGATTAACTATGAACTGAGTTATTACCGTCGTAGTTCCGTCAGATTGGGAAGTTGTTAAGTTCCTGAATGATGCGTTTTGCTCGTTAGATGAGCTTTCATAAATAAAGAAATCTGCGTTCATATCATCGAAGCCTAATGATGGCGGATTAGTATCTCTTAATTCTGCCTGGATCTGCAAGGTAGTATTTATTTTAAGAATACTATCGGTAATACACGGGTTAAATGTTAAGCTTACAATTTCTCCTGGCTCGTTAGATAAGCGATCATCAAAATAGAATATGTTAGTGCTAGTCATAGCAATTAGATCATCTGATCCAAACCCTTCAAGATCTATACTATATATAACACTATCTCCAGCTGGATTTATGAACAATGATTCTAACGTATTTGGTACTCCTGAAAACTGGAGATTAAATATTCCATAGGGACTTATAACCTCATCAATATCATTTAAGCCAGTTTGAACATTGGAATGTTGAACAGCATGAGCAACAACATTCATAATATTAACATCCTCAGAAACATTAAATCCTCGTCCAGCTACAGAGATCTTAAACTCATCATCATCTCCTAAAAATAATCCTCTATCCTCAGTTCCGCAAAGTAGATCTATTTCCTGGTTATCTTTGTCATAACCTAAAACGCAAACATCCTCATTTCCAGTTTCAGGAAAAAAGTTTCCTATCATTACGTTAGACATTATAACCCCATCAGCTTGTAACGTATCAGGGATCTCGTGGAACTTAGTTCCGTCAGCTGCAAAAACATGGATCTCAAAATCATCATCATCAGTTTGTATTGCTATAAATGTTTCTGCATTAGGCTTCTCAGCTCTTATGTCATCTGTTACAGGAGAAGTAAACAAATTGCTTAGTCCATTTTCTCCAGTACAGGATCCAGTATTTACGGTTACCGTTATAGCATCAGTTTCTCCAGAAGTTTCTACAGTAAGATTATCTAACCATCTAACATGATACGTAGGATTGGGATTAGAAGATTCCTGATCTGCAAACGAAATAATATACTCATCATTCCCGTCAAAATCATAATCATTTACAATTATGTTTTTTGTTCTAGGAGAGCAGATCTGAATCCCATCGCTAGAAGGTTGGGTTTCTGAAAAAATTGTAGTTAATCCTGAGGTCCTGTTAGTAGAATCAAAAGAGATCCCTCGATAGAAAGCTGTAAAAGGATTAAAATTATCTACTGTAAAACTTGAATCTAATGTTGCGATACATTCATTTGCAGCTCTGCATCCGATCATAGGAAAAGTTACCAGGCTTATATCGGCTAATGAGAACTGTCTTTGGATCTGTATTCCATCAGCTTCCGTAAAATTAAAAATAAATACAATTCGATTAGTTCCATCAATGAATATTATTTCCTGTTGAGCATCGCCATCAATGTCGAAAGCTAGTATGTTAGAAATATCTGTTGCAGCTGTGCCATAATCTACGGTAGAAATTAAATTTAACTCTTTGTTTTGAAATATTTTTACGGTGTCGCTATCGACTATAATCAATTCATTAACAGAATTATTATCAAGATCAGCTACGATCGGCATATTCAAAGGAGCTGTTAAAGATCTTCCGAAAGTATCAAAATCTTCGCCTATAGTTCCGAAGCTTCCTCTACCTTCATTTTGCCAATCAGAGTTAGCTCCAGAAGGCTTAGGATAAGTTTCAGTTCCGACAGCTGATACTATATATATAGATAGCAGAAATATTAATGTAACCAGTATCAAGCTCTTTTTCATTAAATTATCCCTCTAATCATCTTAAATATTTAAATATCTATTTAAATTTATCTATGATTTGAATGATTTTCCTAAAATTGCATCCATAACAAATAACCCATATAATATTCCAACAACAGTTCCAATGGCTGCGAATATCATTAATCCGCTGTTATTGAATAAAACTTGAGAAGCTTCTCGGAAAACAGTAAATCCAAAAGCTCCTATTGAAAAAACAATTATGATCCCTAAGATATTGTCAATGAAGTTTTGTACCATTGTCAGCTTGTCCTAACTTGTCGTAGGATTTGTAAAGCTATGGCTACACCGAATAAAGTAACAAGAAGATTTTGTAATTTTTTATCAGAAATTCCATTAGGATTTCCTGTTGTAAGTTTTACTTGTAATTTTTTACGTTGTTTAGGAAATTGTTTTCTGGCTTTTGAAAATGCTATTGCTATTGATTGCCGAACAGGCTTACCTTCTTTCCTTTGCCGACTAATTTCCCTAGAAATAAAATCTCTGGCATCTCCTGTAATCTTAGGTTTCATGCTTATAGGAGCTTTGTCTATTGGTCCTCCGATCATAACAGGAGAAACAGGAGTGGCAGTTCTCCTGGATCTCATCTTAGCGAACATTGCCTTTTCTTGATCCCTTGATAGATTAGACATTTTTCTTTTGTAATTTTTTAAGTCTTTTTTCAAACATATTAATTTGATTTCTTAAAAATCTACGATCCAATATGAATTTATTTCTTAAAATCGTTTGTGAAATCGCACGTTTACCTAGCTTTTTTCTTTTTTGTATCTCCTTATCTAAAGCTTTTATATCTTTTGTAGGTACTTGTCGTAATAATTTTCTTTGATTTGTTAATTCCCTTTTTAAAAAATTAATTCTAAATGTCTTTATTTTAGATCCAACATTATTAACAATAACAGGAGAAACAGGAGTGGCAGTTCTCCTGGATCTCATCTTAGCGAACATTGCCTTTTCTTGATCACGAGTTAGATGAGGCATGTTACAACCCTATTTTTTTTCTTATATTCTTTAGGGCTGCTTTGGTTTTAGGAGATTCAGCAATACGTTTAGCTCCAGCTCCAACAGCAGAAGCTTCTCTTTTTAATAAAGATTTAATCTTTCCAGTTGTAGTAAATTTAGCAAGTTCAGATCTTGTTTTTCTTTCCTCTTGTTTTAAACTTTCAACTTGTTGCCTTTGATCTAATACTTGTTTTTGCTTAGCTAACTTAACTCTTTGAACTAAAGCTTTTTCTTGAAGCTGCTTATTCAATTTATCCAGCTCAGCTTGTTCTTTTTTAATAGAAGCATCTAATTTCTGTTTAACTCTAACATCATGCTCGGCTTTGATCCTTTTGATCTTAGCAAAGATCCCTCCATTATTAGGATTATTATTTTTGGGGTTATTAACAATAGTTGGAGAAGTAGGATTAGAAGATCTTCTCGATCCTTTTTTGGCGAACATTGCCTTTTCTTGTTGTCTTGTTAGATGTACTGGCATTTTGATTAGGAAATAAAAATAATAAAAAGAAAAAAAAATAAATTTAGTTAGCTTCCTTTACTGTCAGCTTATTTTCCAGGTCCTTTCATAGCAGCCTTTAGTAATACAACCGCAATGATTATGAACACAACTCCCGTGCCGACGAACAAAGATCCTAATGGTAATCCACTAGCATTAAGTTCATTTCCAGCAGTTTGAGCTTCTGGGACTAAAGCAGCAGCAACGAAAAACAGAACAGCGATACCTATGATAAAGTTAGTAAACTTATCAACATTACCAGCGATCTGTGCCTTCTTGCTTTTCAACATTGAGAATTGATTCTCAACCATTGAATACAATAGTTTCAGATTCATTTGTATTTTCACCTCCGTTCAGTTTTTCTTAAAAAGTTTTACTTGCCTTGTCCAGTTTTAAAAACCATCTTCAGCAGAACAACAGCGACTAGGATAAATACTACACCACCGCCGACTAATAAACTGGATAACGGGATTGATTGGAATGGAACAGTAACAACTTGACCTTCTATACTAGCATTAATAAAACATTGATCTAAACTAGCATTAAAAAATCCTCCAGCATCAGTACACTTTACAGGATCTCCTAATTGATCTCCAGCAGTTTGAGCTTCTGGGACTAATGCAGCTGCAACGAAAAACAGAACGGCTATTCCAATTATAGAATTTGTAAACTTATCAGAAAGAAACTGACCTCTTTTGTTATCAAAGAATTTATACATATTCTTAACAATTAATCGAAAAGTATTTAAATATTATGTCCCAGATGAGTAATTTATGGGTAATCAAAGAGGGAGTAAAAAGGAAATTGAGGCTAAGTTTGAGTTTCATTCTAATAACGATCCTGTTGAGAAAAGGTACTCCGAAAAATTAACTTGTTCAAAATCTACAAAGAAATTAATTACTGATGATTGTATTGAGGAATTTCTAAAACACCATCCAGAATTACACGGATCTAATGTAACTCAAAATATGATCCTAACTCAGATCGCAAATTTCTACTTAAAGAGCTGATAACATGGCATTGAACATAACTTTCGTAAACCCCATGCCTGAGATCACACCCGTTTGTGTTGAATGGTGTCAGGAAGCCCACTTTGCACACTCTACTAACCTGGAAGTTCAGGGTTTATTCCTTTTAGCATTTGCGTTTATTGCATTAGCAGCTCATACAATATTAAGAGATCATGAACACTATGAAAAATATCAGAATAAGTTGTTAGATGCTGCTAAGTTTTTTATAATTGGATTCTTTGTTTATTACTGGCTTAATTCACGAGGTTTGGTATAATGGGATCAGGTCAAGCAGCAAGGAGAAGATCTCACATGAAAAGGTATAGACAAAATTTAGAAAAAGGTGTGTGCGGTAGTTGCGGAGCAAAGCGGGAACGAAACAGAAGTAATTGTAGAAAGTGCTTAAATAAAACTAATAAGAATCAAAGAAACCTAAGAAAAATTAAGGTATACAAAAAACAATGATCAGGATTAGCTTAGGAAATATTGGATCGGGAAAAACAGTTTGCGAAGTCAGGGAAATGTTCTTATCCCAGAATAAGCGATTGACTTATTCAAATATTAAAACTAAAATCCCTAATCAAATTGATATAAATGCTGGAATGATCATAAAGGAAAAGATCATCAATTATAAGAAAAATAAGCTTACTGGAAAACAAGAGCCAGTTTACAAACATGAATTAAACCTGGATTACTGGAAAAAAGTATCGAGCAAACCTGTAGGAATTTCTGTTGTGTTAGATGAGGCTCATTCGATCATGAATGCCAGGAGATCACAAAGCAAGATCAATATAATTATTTCGGATTGGATCTCATTGGTCCGTAGGGTACTAGGCGAGGATTCAACAGGATCAGGAGATCTTGTTTTAATTTCCCAACTTCCTAGACGGTTAGATGCCATCGCTAGGGAGATGGCAACTCAGATCCGTTACCATGTTTGCCATTATTATGTAACATGCTTAGAATGTGAGCTGACCTGGCTTGAAAATACTGAGATGGCTGAACGGTATAAGGAATGTCCCAGCTGTAATTCCATAAGCATCAATAGACATTCTCATACGATAGAAGTTTGGCATTTTAGATCTATGCAAAGTTATCAGCAATGGGAGGATGGCATGTTTAGCCCTGAGAAGCCTCCGTTTCATAAACATTATTTCATTACTGACATCACTAAGTATTTTCCATTGTATAACACGCTGCAATGGGATAATATGTTTTCTAAGTATTATTCTTAATTACAAATGTTCTTTGATGATTTGTTTGGCTTTAGTATAACAATTCTTACAAACCCTTTCAAAAATAGGATTCATTCCACTTACATTTGGTAAATCATTTATTCTCTCATCAATCTCCTTCAATATCTCCTTCTTTGCTTTTTCTTTAGCAGAGAGGACACTTTCTAATATTTTCAAAGAATTATGGAGTGGGATTTCAAAACCTAATAATTTCCAATTATTCATCTCTTTAAAAGTTTTAATTAAATTAATAGATAATTTGATTTCACTAATTGCGTGAGTAATATCATATTCTTTCCCTTCCAATTTTCTTTTAAATGTTGAGTTTTTCATTTTCTAAAGATATTTAGGATCTAATGTTTTTTCCAGATCTCCATCAGGATCAATGTAATCATATTTCTTTTTTATCATCAGTATTAATTTCCAATGAGCATAAGCCCCTATTAATACTGTGATCCCAAAAGTAATATATTCCTGAGCTGATAGTGCAATCCCAGCTGAAATTAATGCAGTTATCATTACAAAATCATAGGCTAAAAAAAGCATTGAATAATATTGTATGTTTGATTTCATGTTTTCCCCAATAAGTAACCTAGTAAAAACATAATTACTGACCAAATTGCTACGAAAAAACCTTTCATTTGATCTCACTTAAATAAAAAGCATGAGTTGTTTCATTAGGATCATCATTAAAATAACCTAATGCCCCTTGCCAAGTAATACAATGTCTAGTTATAGTAACCTTTTTTCCTATCTGATCCTTGTTAGGAGCTGGGAAACTAGCATTTCCAGATAATCTACTTGTAGGTCCTTTATGAACTTTTATTAATTTCATTTAATTAAAATAAGATCTGCCAAACTAGAAACAAGATCAAACCTCCAATTAGATAATATAACCAATTTTTCCTGTAAGCATTGTCAGCTTGTTTATTAAGAGCATCGCCCCATCCTTTTACTGACGGAATACCGTCTAAGATTCCCATTAGGATTTCCTCCCTTGTGATTTGTCATAGTCATGATAATTTTTCATTATTTTAATTAAAATTCCTGATGTAATCACAATCCATAAAGCGGGAATTCCAAGAAATATAGCTAAAAATAATCCTCCAGGATCAGTTGTCATCTTGTTAATTACTATCGAAAAAAAACCGAATATAACAAAAGATCCTAACAACAAAGCAGTTATCGTAACTAACTGCAAAAAGAAATCCAGTTCACGAAAAAACCATTCATGCCTTTTTTTTCCCATGTTTAACCTCCAGATCTTTTTTAAATTTATTTAACATTTGTAGTTTACCTGAGATCACACCTTCATTAAGAATCAATGGATACATGATAACCCTATGATGATATTCTGAGAAAGCCCATAATAAAATTGACATGGCAGCCATGATTACTACACTTAAATCAAGATACATAATTATTAGCAGCATGGCTAAATAAAAAAGGATCATTACCGCCATTATTAAAAAATGCTTTTGATCTATGTTCATTGTTCGCTAACCTCTATTAATCTATCCCCTGTAATCAATACAATTAACTGTAAAATTACCATTACAATTAAAAAGACAACATACTCGGACCAGGACATAGGCTCTAAAATATGACTTACTTTTATTGATCCAAATATCCATACGATTGTAGCTGATAAAACCCAAATAGCTTGTTTCATTTTAAAAGGAAGGCACTTTCAAATCTTTTAACATTCCCGAAGCCCAAATAAATAAAACCAGGTGTACTAAAACAGCGACCATGATAACTAAAATATATAAGTTAATTTTCTTGAAAAACTCATCTAGCTGCTGACCTTTCATTATCCCCTCAGCGATCCTGGAAACTATGAATCGTTCTAACGTCGAGGGATTGGTCATATATTCAATCTCGCTTATACCTGGCTGTTCTAAGGTTTGTTTGATTTTAGCAACAGGGATCTTTCTCTTGATTGGCATGGTAAAATTCTCATGATAATCAAAAGCATAATTCTTAGCAGAAATATTAAAGTATTTCAGTTCGTTATCAAAAATATATTTTTTCCCTCTATAAGAAAATCCTCCTTCTTTCTCCTTGACTAAAAATTGCAAATGAAATCCATTCTGCAACTCCATATTAATTAACATGACCTTATCGGGATGCTTACGTTCCAGGAAGATAGTTTTCCAGAATCTCCAGCTAGTCCTAGATTTTCCAGTTCTTAAAGGATCATAATCATCTATCTCAATGTAAGGCTTATCAGGATATTCAGGAGGAGAAGATTTACCTTTAAGTTTACTACTCTTTAAGGTGGTGGTACTCACTTTTTTAATCTTCTCCTCCTCAGCAACAGCTTTAAAATATCTCTTAGAAAAGATCCATGCAGCTACAATTACAATGATCCCTATAATTATTGTTAGAACTAACCAAAGGTTTCCAGAAGTTATTTTCTGTAAAGTTGTGTATAAAGTCATTTTAATTGTCCACGTATTCCCAATCATAAAATATCATAAGCATGATCCCGCTTAGAATAACTCCAAACGGTGTACTGCTATAATCAAAAACCTTATCAACAAATACCATAACAAAAATAAAAGTTCCCATGAATAAGAAAATGTTATATTTTTCAGTTAACATCCAGACCTTAGGGGGTACTATGGTCATTTATTTCCTCCGATCCCGAATCCTTGTTTAAACTTATCAAAGATCCCTCCCATAGACTTCCTTTCGTCGCTTTCTCTTTTACCTACAACAATTTCAACATGCTCCTTTCTGCCTAATCCGTCGATAGAAACTGATTTACGCATCTTGACACGATTCAAGATCCCGCAACGGATCGGAACAAAACCCATCCCGATAAGAGAATCCAATGCGATCATAGAGGGCAATTCTGACGAATGAACTCTGCCTCTAAAGTCAATTCCAGATAACCTGGAATCCTCAACAGTATCTTTATTTAATTCCCTCATTGCATCCCCTAGATCTGAGGGATTTTGAACAGGAATAACCCCCTGATCCTCGCTATCTCCAAACTTCCTGGTAATGCGTTCAGTTCCCCCGACTATGCCATCCTTATCAAGATCAGCTGGAATTAACTCAATTTTATGATCATCTAGAATTATAGAAACATGGATCTTCTGATCCTTTTTTATGATCCTTTTCTTTTTCATGATGCTATCAGGTCCTCAGATCTTTCAATAATCTCATCGCAACTACTACACCTCTTATTCCCTTCATGATCATAATAAATTCCTGGATG
>SDBV01007729.1_pt1 | contig 14642 bp, 16 predicted proteins | sample 2277081 | NCBI WGS metagenome assembly SDBV01 (sample SAMN10402039, study PRJNA504765) | marine sediment metagenome | isolation source: marine sediment core GS10_PC15, 223 cmbsf | place: Arctic Ocean: Southern Knipovich Ridge | collected 2010
TTTGTTGTCTCTCTTGCCTCGCTTGGGCTGGTTAATCTCCTTGAAGGCGCGAATCTCTTCGTCTATGCGGTCATCATTGTTTTCTGGGGATGTTTCAGTCATCGGGCCGATCACTTCCTTTTTAGTTTAATGTAATTCTAGCGTTTTTGCGTATGACTACAAGAGCGGCGTGGGATGCGGCGGTGTATGGGAGCGTAGTAGAGCGTTAGTTGCGTCCGCGGCCGGAGTTGGTGGCGACGGTATGCGTTGGCGCGTCATTCGATTGCGGGAACGCCTTTGTTCGAGGGAAGGAATCTGTAAGAAATTCGGTCTTTCCGGGCGTGACGATGGAAACGTCGATAGTCATCGGACGGATGTCGATCATGTTGTACGATGGAGTAGTCCGTCCGCGGGTCCGGTAGCTGCTGACCGTACCGCTGTTAACGAGGAGCAGACTCCCCATTTCCCAGATATTTGGGACGTGTTTGTGTCCGCATAGGGCCAGGTCGACCTCCGTCTCGCGTAGGATGGCCAGCACATCTCCGGCGTCCCAGACGATATTGCGCTCGCGCCCGGTGCCCGGGACACTGATGAGGTGGTGATGGAGAGCGAAGACCTTGAATAATCCCTCATCGGCGAAATTGTCTGTTATCCATTCACACTTGCCCCGGCCGATCTCGCCGCTGTTGAGGTCGGGCTTGTTGGAATCGGCCGCGACTATCCGGATCTGGTTCTGCGGTTTTTGGCCGCAACAGACGCGGAAATCGAAGGTGTGGGCTATATTGCGGGGGCCGAAAAGGTCCTGGAAGTGCAGGTATCCGACGTTACGGCAGTCGTGATTGCCGGCGGCGACGACTCGATTGGCGCAGTCTATCAATCCCAGATACTCCTTGGCCTCGACGAATTCGTCGAGGTAGCCATTGGCAGTCAGGTCGCCGGCGACGATGACAAGATCGGGCTCGAGTGCGTTGATCTCCCGGGCAGCCAAGCGGAAGAGGTCGCCGTCGAACCGGGGGTCGCCGCAGTGGATATCGGAGAGAGTCACGATACGATAATTTTCACCTTCGTGGTCGGAATCGTCCATGTACTCACGTTACCCCAGCTCAGACAAGGGAAACATCAAGGTAGGGAGGTGGTCGGCATGGGTGAAACCCAACCGGAACCGCGACCGCGCCCGGAAGATGAGCGCCCACAGAGCGGAGGACCGAAGCGCTGGGAAGAGTTCCCGGAAAAACCCGGTCCTTCCGTCACCAAAGTGAATCGCATCATTAATTATGTGTTCGTCGTCCTGATCAGCTTGATATTCATCCGGCTTCTTTTAAAGGCCCTCGGGGGGAATCCCGTGAACGCTTTTGTCAGCTTCATCTACACGCTGACGGAACCGTTGGTAATGCCGTTCTTGACCGTCTTCAGCGTCCCGGTCATCAGTACCAGTATCGGCATCCTGGAACTTGGTTCCTTGGTAGCTATCGCTTTCTACGTTTTGCTTAACTACGCGATAGTCAAGCTGATTTGGATTGTGTCTTCTCGAAGTTGAGAGAATGATGCCCTATCTGAGCAGCGGTAATACAGGAATAACTTGCCAAATGCCGCCTCGGTCTGTAAACTTGTGAGCTGTTTTGACCGATAAGCGCTTAGATTAGGGGCCCGGGCGCTGATTTGCCTAGGGTTCACTGGTTGCAAGCGACGAGGAGGTCGTGGCACTGGTAGTATCCGGAAAACATGGACGGGGGCTCTTCCCCGGCTGGTTTTGGATAGGCATAGGTGGTTTGACTGTGGCGGTCATCCTGCTGGCCATCGTGACGGCGGTAATGGCCGTGACGAGCACGAAATTGGCTCAGACCAAGAAAGAGGTCATCAAGCAGGCGGCTGAGATCAAGCGCCTCAAGGGCCGGAACGAAAAACTCACCACCGAGAACGACGACCTCAAGGAGACTTCTCAGACCCTTGAAGACATCAAGGATCGGGTCTTTGAGATCAACAGGCGCCGCAGCCGTCTGCAAAAATGGGCGGCCCTTCCCGATCGCGGTGGCGATTGGATAGGCCGGATCGACCAGTATTTGGCTCGAACCCCGCTGCAGGGCGAAGGACGTACCTTCTACATGGCGGCCGTTGACGCCGGCATCGAGCCGCGGCTGATGCCCGCCATCGCCATGATCGAATCGGGCGGCGGCCGGGCCAATGCCAACCGGAACAACTTTTTTGGCCGGAAGGCCGTGAGTGGCGGTTGGGCGGCCTGGTCGAGCCGGGAAGAGGCCATCAACAACGAAGCTCGTTATATTGCGAAGATGTGGGGGCGGGTCGCCAGTCCATATGAGATGCGCGGCTATGCCATTCCCGGCGGACCCTGGATGTCCAAGATCAGTCGCGAGATGGGCCGGATATAAGCCATCAGATGAGGCCGACGATGGTCATTCCATCCTACTGGGCCAGGACGAGGGACTTCGGCTGGCGGGAAGGGGACGCCGTTTATGACCACCCGACGCCGCTTGATCATGACGGGACGCTTCTCAGGGCGCTGCAAAGCGTCAAGGTACTCGACGACCGCGACTTCGAACTCGTCATCATCGCCGTGCCTGTTGCTTCCGATATCGCGCTACAGGTTGAGGTCAAGGTGGCCGAGCTCCTCGCTCAAGCCCGGGCCGCCGGCATCGAGGCCCATCTTTTCGGTCCTTCACATCTGCGCCGGATCCATGAGGTCTTGGTCGAGGACGGCCGGAGCAGCGATTGCGATTTGCTGGAACTTCGGGGCTACTCAAATATCCGAAATCTCTGCCTCTTCGCGGCGCACATCTTCGGTTCACAAACAGCAGTGCTCATCGACGATGACGAGGTCTTCGAAGACCCGGGGTTTATGGCCAAGGCCAAGGAATTCATTGGCGGTGAATATGAGGGCCGGGCCGTTCACGGGGTAGCCGGCTACTATCTTCAGGGCGACGGGAACTATCTGGTGAACAAGGCCCACCACGCTTGGATGGACCACTGGGACCCCCACCGACAGATGAACCTCGCGTTCGAGCAGGTCATCGGCACCGAACCGCGGCTTAAGGAGACGACATTCGTTTTTGGCGGCAACATGGTCGTCGATCGGGCTCTCTTCACGAAAGTGCCATTCGATCCGCTTGTTACCCGGGGCGAAGATATTGATTTTTTAATTAATGCCCGTATGTTCGGGTTTGACTTCTTTCTCGACAATCAACTGGCCATCAAACACTTGGCCCCGTCGAAAACGCACCCGGTCTGGCGGCAGGTACGGGAAGATATCCACCGCTTTCTCTATGAGCGGGCCAAGCTGGCCGGCCAGGTCGATGTGCCGGGCATGTCCCATGTAAGCGCCGCCGATCTCGAACCGTATCCGGGCACCTTTCTCCAGGGAGAACTCGAGACTAAGATGGCCGATGCTTCACACCTGTTGGCCGACGAGTACCGGGCCGAGGGTGATGAGCGCGGGGCGAAGGAGTCGATAGCCAACGCGCATATTACTTTGGATGATGTCGTCCAGGTCGACCCCTTCTGCCATCTGCGCGGGCTTCAAAAACGCTGGAGCGACATGATGGAGTACGCCGGCGATCAGGCAGTCAGCCATCGCTTAAGGGACTGTCTGACCTAAGCCGCTCCCCGGTCCTCAGCCGGGGTCCCAAGCACTATCTCTGAACACTATTCAAGGTTTTCTAAAGAAATGAGCCGGTTTGCCGATACTTGTGTAGTACATCAAGAGGTTGCTTGGTGAAACATTGCACAAGGGAGAAGTGGGTATGCAAAAAGTAAAAAACTTTATATTTTCGCACTTTGAGCTGCTACTGATCTTTTTCCTAGTTCTCGCCGCCGAGGTGATAAACTTCTACCTTCTGTCCAAGATAAGCTTCTTAAACTTTTTCTATCTTCCGGTCCTATTGGCCGGCTACTATCTTGGGAAGCGTCAAGCTATCATGACCAGCGTGGCGAGCGTCTTCATCATAACGCTCTCCTTCCTGATCTGGCCCAACTATTTGAGCGGGACCGCCCGCGTTCTCGATACGTTCTTCGATTTGTCTGTCTGGGCCATCTTTTTGCTCTTATCCGGCCTTCTTATCGGAACCCTTTATGAGCAAAAAGAAAAAAAAGTTGGAGAGCTGAAGTTGGCCTATGTAGGGATTCTGGAGATTCTCTCTAAATATCTGGAATCTTTTGATCGTCATACGAAAGGGCATTCAGTCAGGGTTTCGAGACTCGCGACGGAGATCGCAATCGGTCTGGGCTTACAGCGCTCCGTAGTCGAGAACGTCAGGGTGGCCGGACTTCTCCACGACATCGGCAAGGTCGATATCAGCATCGATTTGCTGGAGAAGTCAGCTGCTCTAAGCAAGGACGAGAAGAATCTCATTGATGCGCATAGCGAAAACGGGGCGCAAATCCTGGGACTGGTCGGCAGCGTTTTGGAAGAGACTATCCCCATCGTGCGGGCGCACCATAAATCCTACCTAGATTCGGGGTTTGAAAACGTACCGATCGAAGCGCGGATCATAGCGGCGGCCGATTGTTATGACGCCCTAGTGAGCGACAGGCCTTATCGCAAGGCCGTTTCGCCGTGGCAGGCGATAGAAGAGATTGAAAAAGACTCAGGTAAGAAGTTCGACCCCGCAGTCGTAGAGGTCCTCAAGAATATCCTGACTCAGATCGCGGAAGATCCGATAAGTGTGCCGGATTTTCAGGCTTAGGGGTCTTTGTATCAACAAAGCAGACACCGCTCTGACCTGTATTAGTGGGCACTGCGGGATTTGAACCCACGACCTCTTCCGTGTCAAGGAAGCGCTCTCCCCCTGAGCCAAGCGCCCGTATGTAAGCGATTTTACCACGCCATATTGCGCGATTCGCTCTGAGGCGACGAGCGGGTTCGAACCGCTGTACGAGGTTTTGCAGACCCCTGCCTAACCACTCGGCCACGTCGCCAATAACTGCGACCGAAACTCGACATCTGCGGCGTTATCCTCCGCCTCGGCTCGGTTGTGTGCCAGTTGCACACGCTCTCGCCTTGGCGTTCGTCTGCCTTGCATCTGCCGCCTTTCGGCGCGTTCTTTCCATTCTGGCGGCCGAAACCGCCGGACGTAAAATGACCAAGACAAAGCCAGGCCTTCCCTTGGTCGCCGAGCGGATGACGAGATTCGAACTCGCGACCCTCACCTTGGCAAGGTGATGCTCTACCACTGAGCCACATCCGCGTACCGGCAGATTTTATCACTGCCATAAATGTTTGACAATCGCACTCGCCCTAAACGGTCTGCTGGAAATGGTGGCCTGATGGGTGCGGATACCCTATCCCGAGTGAAGGGATTAGCGGTATAATTCGTCCGCAGCGGCCTGTGAGGCTAGCGATGGGGCAGGCAAAGGAGCGTAATTGGACAGCACACAACTTGAACCTATCCGTGAGTTGACGCGAAGTGCGCGCCAAAATGGACGTCGAGGGAAAAAGAACCGCCGGCGGACTATGTGGATAGTTATAGGAGTAATCTTGGCGGTCGTCCTGCTGGGGATAGGCGCGGGATTTCTCTGGCTTCGCGGGATCGAAAACAAGATGCGGTTTGACGGAGAGGAGGGGGTAGAGGTCATCAAGGAGGCCGATGACCCGGTTGGTAATGTGGTCACAGCTCTTCTCGTCGGCACGGATAGCCGGCAAAGCTCGAAGAACGCGCGGGCCGATACGATCATTTTCGTCCGCGTCGATCGGACAGCCGGCAAAACATATATGATCTCGATTCCCCGCGATACTCGGGTTGAGGTACCTGAACGCGGGATGGACAAGATAAACCACGCCTGGGCCTACGGTCAGGCGCCGTTGATGATGAAGACTGTAAAGGACTTTCTGGGACTGCCCATAAACTATGTTTTTCACGTTGATTTCAATCACTTCAGTGACGCGGTCGACGCGCTTGGTGGGGTCGAGTTTGCCACCGCGACCGGTTGGACCGACGGCGAGCTGGGAGTGACCGTCCGTTCCGGGGTCCACGTACGTCAGGGCAAAGAAGCACTCGCCATAATCCGCAACCGTAGCTGGGGCGGAAAGTCGGGTAGCGACCTTGTCCGGGTTGGGGTGCAGCGGGACTTTATTAAAGCAATGGTAGCCCAATCGATGAACTCCTATGCTGATGTGCCGAAGGCTGCCAATGTCGTTGCTTCGTATGTCAATACGAACATGGGGTTGGCGGAAATGCTCGGCCTCGGCCGCGGCTTCGCCGGTTCGGAGTTGGAGATCGAGTCGGCCACTCTTCCGGGGACGCCACAGACGATCGGCGGCGTTAGCTATGTCGTTCCCGATGAAGAAGGCAAGGATGCGCTGATCGAGGCAATGCTGGCGAACGAGCCGCTTCCGCTCGAGGAATAGGAGGGACGACGTTGCAATTTCTTGCGATCGGCCTCGCGGGTTTCTTTGGAGCCATCACGCGTTATGCGGTCGGCGGCTATATCAAGAATATGATGGGCGCGGCGGCCTTCCCCTGGGGTACTTTGATAGTCAACATAACCGGGTCTTTCTTAATCGGATTTCTGGTGGCCATGGCTGGGGGGCGGCTGCCGGTCGATCCGGGCATCCGGACAGCGGTGATAATCGGCTTTATCGGTTCGTATACTACTTTTTCGACGTTTTCCTTTGAGACGCTCGATCTGATGGCCAACGGCTCTTGGCCGGCAGCGGCTCTCAATGTGGTCGCAGCGGTGGCCGTGGGTCTTCTGGCAGTCTATCTGGGCATGAACGCTGCCCGATTTGGTGCAACTTAATTACTTCGCAGGTAGTCGACTACTTCAGTCAGCGAATTTATGACCAGGCAGTCAGCCCGAGGGGCCAGTCCGTCTCGGTCGAGCAGGACCGGAGTGATCCCGACACTGCGGGCGCCCAGGATGTCGGCGTAATAGTGATCGCCGACGTGCAATGTTTCTCCCGGCTCGGAATCGGCCCGTTCTAAAGCAAGTTCGAAGATTTCCGGTTGCGGTTTGAGGAAGCCGACGTTGGCGGAGGAGACGACGAAGTCCACGTAGCGCGACAATCCCGTTTCAATAGAAATACTGCTCAGGCGGGTGTCCCAATTCGAGACAAGGCCGATCCGGTAACCTAGGTCGGCGAGGCGCTCGAGCGTGGGTACGACATCCGGGTAGGGTTGCCAGCGCGCCCCGTCGCCGAACTCGTGGTAGATCTCCGCAGCTATGTCGTGCACTTCATCTTCCAGACCGATTTCGTTGAGCATGAGCGCGTAGAGTTCTGTCCAGAACTCGGACGTGTCGGCTTCGTTCATCCAGAACGAGTCGTCCTCCCGGTAGCGTTCCTCGTACGCGTCGTCGGCAAAGGCGACGGCCTGCGTGAGCTTGGTCGGGTCAACCTCGTGGCCGCGCCAGCTGAGGACTTCGGCGCAGATGTGTGCCACCGACGGGTAGGGCATTAGTAGAGTATTCCCGACGTCAAAAAAGATGGTCTTGTAAACGCGGCTCATAGTGCCTGCATGATAGCAGGTAGGTCTGGCATTGACTACCTACACGAATGGATCAGTGGCCGCTGCCCACGAGCTCAACGACGAGCGGGATGACGGCCGCTCCCAGCAGAACTGACGCAACGACCTTGGAATTGAAGCGCCGATGCGCATCGGGCAAGAGATCGGCGGCGCCTACATAGATAAAGGTGCCGGCGGTGAAGGCGATGACCGGGCCGAAGAATTCAGGGGGGAAGCTCAGCCCGATGAGGGCGCCGAGAGGCGTGAGAAACGAGTCGATGCCCAGGGCCGTGAATATCCTCCCCCGATTGTAGCCGGAGTGCCGCATGATCACGGTTGTCGAGAACCCCCGGGGGATCTCGTGTATTAGGACGGCCAAGGCGATTGAAGTACCGAGTGCCGGCGATTGTGAAAAGCCCACTGCGATGGCTATCCCATCGACCAGGCTCTCAGCGCCGATACCGACCACTGAGACCCAACCGATCGGGGTATGGACCTCGCATTCGCTTTCCCCGCAGCTATGGATGAGGATGCTCTTCTCCACCAGATACAGCAGGAAAAAGCCGAATGCGAGAAAGAAGGTGCTCATCTCATTGAACTCGCCGACGTCCGGGATGATCTCGAAGAAGGCGGTCGAGAGCATGACACCGGCGGCGAACCCGACGAGATAGCGAAACTCGATCTCTTTGAGCTTGGTGTATAGAGGCAGCAGCCCGCCCGCTATCGTAGCCAGGGCGACGGCGGCGGCCCACAGAACGGGTGTCAAGCGGTACTCCTCTCAACCGGTATATTGCATATATTCGCAATAACTGAATAATCAAATCAAGTGCTTGCCTGTGCGCGGTCGCTTTGAGGCGGCCCGAAAGAATCGGCGCAGGCGGGGAATGATTACAATAAAGTTGATGGGAAGCGGGCAAAGGAGAGCATATGCGGATTGGGATTCTTACCGGCGGCGGCGATTCGCCGGCGGTTAACGCGGCCATCAGGGCCGTCGTAAAAAAAAGTGAACAGGACGGTATCGATGTCCTCGGTATTCTCAACGGTTGGGCCGGATTGATCGAGGGCAATACAATGCCTCTTGGGGACGAAAATGTCTCCGGCATCCTGCCCAAAGGCGGGACCATATTGGGAACGTCGCGGACGAACCCGTTCAAGCTCGACAAAGTCGAAGAGGTCAAGAAGAATATCGCCGCCTTCCAGATAGACGCCTTGATAACCATAGGCGGCGACGATACGAACGGTGTCATGCGGCGCTTCAATGAACTCGACGAACCCGTGCGGGGAGTCGGTATCCCCCAGACTATAGATAATGATATTCCGGGGACCGATTATGCTATCGGCTTTGATTCAGCTGTCGCGATCGCCACTGATGCCTGCGACAAACTGCACAGTACGGCCGAATCGCACCACCGGGTCATGATACTCGAAGTGATGGGGCGTGATGCTGGGCACATCGCGCTCGAGGCCGGGATTGCCGGCGGCGCCGATATTATCCTTATCCCGGAGAAACAGTTCGAACTCGACTGGGTCTGCGACCGGGTCAAGGAACGCCAGTCACGCGGGAAGAACTTCAGCATCATCGTTGTGGCCGAGGGGGCCCGCCCGGTCGGCCACGACCAGATCGTCCGAACGGAGAAAGTCGACCAGTTCGGCCACGTCATGCTGGGTGGAATCGGTGAATATCTTGTAGCGGAAGTGGAAAAATGTACCGGTGTCGAGTCGCGGGTAACGATTTTGGGCCATATTCAGCGGGGAGGGACCCCTACGTCTCATGATCGCCTGATGGCTACCCGCTTTGGCGTTACCGCAGTCGAGTTGATCAAGGCGGAAAAGTGGGGGCAGCTGGTGGCGCTCAAAGGTGACAAGGTCACCAGCGTGTCTTTGGCTGAAGCTCTCGACGGCACCAAGGAGGTCTCGGAAGAGCTCTACGAGACAGCCATGCTTTTCTATTAGACACAAGCGGTTTTTTCGGGGGCGCTGACCCACTTAGGCTAGTTGTGGAATTCGCGTGTTGTCCTATATAATGGCCGGTATGGACAACTCCGGCTACCTTTTAGCTCGGGAGATGACGACTCGGGTCGGGCAGCCCCTCATCTACCTCATACTGGTTCTATCTATTGCGTTGGCGGTGGCGGCAATCGTGCCGGCGCTGCGGCGGAACTTGCGCTATTTCGTTCTGGCACTCTTTCTGAACCTGGCTGCGGGCTGGCTGCTCCTTGTCAATTTCCACTATCGGATCGCCGCCGACCTGGTCCTTATCGACCCGAATCGCGGCACTGTCGCCGGCCGCTTCTATATCCCGGTCTGGATAGAAGATGAGAAGTTCTTCTTCTGGACGCTTATCTTGGCCGGGCTAGTGCTCTTCAGTCGCTATAAGGACCGGGTCTGGCAGACTGCGCTCAGTGCGTTACTGGCCATCTTCGGCATCTTGACCTTTTTCACCTCTAATCCCTTCGTCGAACCACTCAAAGATTTCCATGCCGCCTTCATCCGGTATTCGATGACGACGGTCTCCAATGTGGAGCCGGCCGTCAAGGCCCAGGCCTATTATTCGCTCTACGGCAAGATGGTCGGGTTTTACAACTCGGAATATATGTGGATTCATCCGCCGCTATTGTTTATCGCCTATGCAACTTTCGCCGTCGCCTTCATAGGCGGCATCCTGATGCTGACTAAGCATGACGATGTATACGAGAAGCTCGGATACGCCTATGCCAAGGCCGGCTTCATTGTCTTGACGATTGGCATGCTCCTTGGCTATCCGTGGGCGTTGACGGCCTGGAGCGGCGAGCCTTGGTGGTACGACGCGAAAATCAATATCACCCTGATGATGTGGGTCTTATATAGCGCCTATCTTCACGCTCGCCTCTATACGCACCGGCGAGGCATGCGGGTGACGACCGCCGTCTTAAATTACTTAGGTTTCTTCGGCGTTGTCTTCACCTATGTATCTACTTACTTAATACCAGGGATTCACTCGGTGGCGGGCGGATGATTAAGAACCTCAACTATATCCTCATCGTGGCGACCATTGTCATTCTGGCGGCAGTCGGCATCGCTTTTATCTTCGGGACTACTTTTAGTTGGGTGATGTCGGAAACAGACACGATCTGGCGGCAGACGGCCCTCTATCAGGACTATGTGAACATCATGAATCTTGCCGTCGGGCCGATGGTCATTGCCCTCGTCGTCGTGCTTGGGCTCTGTATCCCCAAGCGGCTCTTCACCGGGGTCCGCCTTCTCCAGCTCATGGGGGCCTTGCTCGCCTTGACCCTGGTCATTTCGGTCGCTTTGGGTTTGCGGCTTGGTATAAGCGCTCTCCTGAGCGTGGCCATGTTGATGCAGGTGGCCGTCATCTCGTTGACCCTTTTCGGGAGCAAGCGCCTCGTTTACGAAGTGACCGGTTTCTATATTCAGATCGGTTCGGCTTTGCTGCATATGGGACTCATTCTCTTTCTCTTTGATCTTATTCTTATAGGCGATGCCGCAGTTCAAAGAACGCTCCACTTGAATATCTTCTGGGTGGCGACGGTCTTTATCGGTCTGGGAATGATCCTTGTTTTCTATAGCGATGAATTATCGAGGTTGTTTGGCCGACGCGAGGTCAAGTCGTAGACGGCGTCGCTTCATAGCGTATGCCACCATCCAGACCACGACGATTGCCGCCATCAGCAGCGCCCACCCCCAGCTAAACATGTTTGAGAAGGTCTCGACATCGGCTCGGTGGCGGATAAAGTCTGTGAGAAAGAGACTGGCCGTGATGATAGCGGCACAGTAAACAGCGCCGCCGAGTGCTGTGTAGAGCGTGAACTTCTTGATGTCCATTCGCATGGCTCCGGCCGGATACGATATCCAAGTTCGCGTGGGTCCGAAAAGTTGGGCGAAGAAGATGGCCTTGGGTCCGTGTTTATTGAGCCACGTAGCGCCGGCGCTCTTCTCTAGGCGGCCTTCTCCGTGGTCGCGACGTTTGCGTGCCAGCAAGCCGGAACCGGCCCGTCCCAAGAAATAAGAAACGAGCGAGCCGCCCACGAGACCGGCATCGGCCACCAATACGGCTTCCAGGAAGGTGGTCCGCTCATTAAGGATCAATATCCCAGCCGTCAGGTCAATGACGGCCGACGCTGTGGGCACGCCCAGGCTCTCCAAGAAAGCGCTGCCCGCCAGCCCAAATACGCCATAGGCTAGTGTTAAGCGGTATAACCAGCGCGCCAACGTCAGCAACATGCCCTGCCCGTAAGTCTATGCGGCTCGGTCGGAAGAGATCATCGTCAGGCGCTCGTCCTCCAGGACGATGTCGCGAAGTATCCGTTCATCAGCTTCGAGACGCCGGCTTTGGACGTGTCGTCGCTCGCGGATGGAACTCGGCAACATCATCAGGTTCCAGCTGAGCGCCTTCAAGTAGCGCCAGGCCAGGCCCGGCTCAAGCTTCACTAATGACTTGAATGACTCGACGAGCGTCGTGCCGACGAATTTGGTCGAGCCGGCTGCCGCCCGCATGCCGCCGTAGTTCTTGATGATCATCCGCAGGCTATTTCGATACTCCAAATAAGAGAATGCCAGCTCGTCCCGATCCCCGCGGATCGCGATCGCCCACGGGTTAACGACGATCTTGCGTCCCAGAAGCCGGGTGCGCCAACAGATGTCGACGTCCTCAAGCCCGGAAAAGTAACCCTCATCGAAACCGTCAAGGGCTCCGAAGAGCTGCTTGTTTACGATCATCGCGGATCCGGGGACGTAGAAGACGTTCTCCACGAGTTCGGTATCGGGCCCGAAGAGTTCCCGGTTCGGGCACGGTTGGCCGAGAGCGTCGATGCGCATCCCGACACTGTGCAGAGACTTATCTTCGTTGAGCAGCAATGGTCCGACTATACCCGCGTCCGGTTCGGTCTCAATCGTCTCGACCAATTTCTCCAGAGACTTCTCGCTGAGAAGCGTCCGGCTCTCTAAGAAGAAAAGGTAGCGTCCCCGAGCTACCGCCGAGGCTTTATTGGCTGCTTTACAAAAACCCATATTCACGGGACTTTTAAGCACCGTCGCCTGTGGCCACGTCTTGATAAGGTTTTGTGCTTCCGATTCAACTTGACCGTTATCAAAGACGATCAATTCAAAATCCTGAAAGCTTTGCCCGACTATGCTTTCCACCGAACGTTGCAGTTCCCACCAGCCGCCATTATTGACTATCACTACTGAGACCAGTGGTGCTTCGTTTGGTTTCCGGCCTTTGCGAGCTGTGATTATTTCGACATTGTCATCCATAAGATCACCGCTTTGGCCCAGTAACATCTATTTTTTCTTTCACTTCCGGTACTGTTATACCCACGATGTCCCCGGGGCATAAACGTAGGGCGCCAATAAAAAAGAATATTCTCGAGCGCCATGACTGTGGTATACTTACCGCTCGTGTGACCTTCTGCTCTATGAGAAATAGAGCCGCAACAGACCTTAGGGGGTGAAAGATGCGCAAATATGAGATGATGGCTATCATCCATCCCGATCTGGATTCAGCCGCGCACGAGAAAGCGATCGACAAGATCGAAAAACTCATCAAAGACAATAAAGGTAAAGTCGGTTCCGTCAACCACTGGGGCAAGAAGCGCTTTGCCTACGAGATCAATCATTTAAAAGACGGGAACTATTCGATATTCAATTTCTCCGGCGAACCGGAGACTATCGCGGAAGTCGACCGGGTCCTGAAGATCAGCGACGATGTCGTCCGTTTCATGATCGTCAGACGTTCCGATCGCGAAAAGTAGGGAGTCAAATGGCAAGTTTGAATAGAGTCATCCTGATCGGCAACCTGACTCGCGACCCCGAGCTGCGTTTTACGCCGAGCGGGAGCCCGGTGGCCGGCTTCGGGTTGGCGGTCAACAGAACGTACACGAATAAGCAGGGTGAGAAAGTCGAGAACGTCGACTTTTTCAACATCGTCGTTTGGGCCAAGTTGGCCGAACTCTGCACCGAATACTTGAAGAAAGGGCGTCCGGTGGCTCTTGAAGGCCGACTTCAGAGCCGGTCCTGGGAGACCGAAGATGGCCAGAAACGGTCGGTCGTCGAGGTGGTCGCCGAGAACGTCCAGTTCTTAGGCAGCGGCCAGGGCCAGGGCGGACAAGGGACGGGCGAGCGGAGCGAGGGTGCCCCTGCCCCTGCCGGCCGGTCCGAGAGCCCGGTCGAGGAAATAGACCTCGGGGACGATATCCCGTTCTAACGGAGCATCTAGGAGTGAGACATGTCTGATTATCAGCGCAAACCGAAGCGGAAGTTCTGTAGCTTCTGCAAAGACAAGACCGAGTATATCGACTACAAAGATACGCACGGCCTGCGCCGCTACATGAGCGACAAGGGCAAGATACGCCCACGGCGGATCACCGGCACCTGCGCGCAACACCAGCGCGACCTGGCGGTATCTGTCAAACGGGCCCGCGAGATGGCGCTTATTGGCTATAGCAAGAAGTAGCGTGAGTCGCAAATGCGAAGCAAATGAGACCGGCGGATACGACGCCGGTCTCATTTTATTCTGGATATGAGCGCTTTTTGGTTGTAAGCTAAAGCGTTGGCCAGGAACAACGACACAGGAGTACGTTATGGTTCGCGTGTTCATAAAGACCCTAAAAGAGAGCAACCTCCGGGAGCTCGATCACTTCGAGTCCGGGGCTTGGGTGTTGGTCGAGAGTCCGACCGAGGATGAATTAAAAGATGTCTCGGAGCGGTTCTCCATTGACATGAGCCTGCTCAAGGACGCGATCGATTTTTACGAAGTGCCGCGCATCGAGATAGAAGACAGCGTCACTTTTATATATACTCAGTTCCCGCATGAGGCCGGCACGCACATCGTGACTATCCCGGTTCTCTTTGTGGTCGGGCGAGACTTCTTTATCACCGTCTCCAGTAAGCGCTTCCCCAATATCGAAAGTTTCCTGGAGGGGAAAATAGAGTTCTTTACCACCCAAAAAACCAAGCTTTTTCTCCAGCTCTTTTCGCAGATAAACTGGGCGTACAATCGGTATCTCACCCGGATAATCAGGCAGATCAAGAGCAGCCGCATCAAGCTCGAGAAGATCAAGAACGAGGACATCGTCCAACTGGTCGGCCATGAGGAGGTCTTGAACAACTTCCTTTCGGTGCTGGCGCCGACGAACAACGTTCTCAGAAGTATTCTGACCGGCCGGTTCGTGCGCCTCTTCGAAGAGGACAAAGACCTCGTCGAAGACT
>SDBV01007730.1_pt1 | contig 14639 bp, 12 predicted proteins | sample 2277081 | NCBI WGS metagenome assembly SDBV01 (sample SAMN10402039, study PRJNA504765) | marine sediment metagenome | isolation source: marine sediment core GS10_PC15, 223 cmbsf | place: Arctic Ocean: Southern Knipovich Ridge | collected 2010
CCGCTTCACAGCAGAGGTTCGATGATATCGAATTCTGGGTCAAAATGTTTGAAGACCCTGAAAGAGACAAATGGCAGAAGCCGAAAGAGGTTGTGGATGCCATGAATTTGAAATCAGGAGACGTGGTGGCTGATATAGGTGCCGGTACAGGTTACTTTGCCCGCCATATTGCCGTGGCCGTTGGTCCCAGGGGAATGGTCATAGGACTTGATATTGAAACTTCGATGGTCAAATATATGGAAGAAGATGCCAGAAAACTGAATCTCGGCAATTATAAAGCGAGGGTAGTCAGGACAGACGACCCTGAACTGGAGAATGGATCTGTCGATGTAGTCTTTTTATGTAATACATATCATCATATTGAAAACAGGGTCGAATATTTCAGGAAGGTATCAAACGGACTTAAGCCGGATGGAAGGGTTGTCGTGGTTGATTTCTACAGGGATACAGACTTTGGCCCTCCGCGGGAACATAAACTTGCCAAAGAAGTCGTTCTTGAAGAGATGAAAAAGGCCGGCTACAGTCTCGTAAAAACTCACGGCTTTTTGCCTCAACAGTATTTTCTTGAGTTTAAGCATTAGATATTCTGTATTCCCCTCTTCAGCAAAGTCGAATCGACCCTCGTGAGACCCGACTCGGGAGGGGTTAGGGGAGATTTTTCAAATAAATTATTCGTAAAATCCCCCTTAATCCCCCTTTTCCAAAGGGGGAGACTTGAGAGGAGAACTTATCAGCACGTCAATTGCAGTTTTGAGGAAGGACAGTCATACTAATATCTATGGATCGGGATGAAACAGACGAGATACTGGGGATAACACGGTGTGCAAGATGCGGGCAGAGGCTTGAAGGGGAGATTGAATGTCCTTTCTGCTCCATGTTTCCCGACCATCCTGTGAAGGAAAGGGTCCCGAAATGGATCTATGTTATTGCCTGTTTTCTTACTTCACCATTGAGTCTTTATGCTGTTATGAAAAGCGAAAGGCTGGGCACAATGGAAAAAGTGCTGGCTTTCTCAGGGTGTCTTTTCTGGTTCGGAGTCTTCCGGTTCTGGTTTTGATAATGCCTCCTACCTGCCGAGAAAACCCGGGCAGGCCTCAAAGCCCACACAGCTTTTCTGTTTTCTCAACTTGCAGTCTTTATTTATACAGATAACCGGAGACTGCTTGTCCGATAATTTCTTTCTGACTGCCTTTTTTCTTACAGTTTTCCTTTTGGGCACGATTTTATTATAACAACTCTGTTTTTATTCAAGTATACCCCGTTAGAAAGCTTTTTTATCGGGGCAGGCAAAAAAATACTGGCAATAGGCCATTAATAAAAAACATGAATAAAATAGAGCGGACAAATATTAAAAAGATATGATATATATCATATTCCGGGATGTATTGTGAGCATATGATTTTATTGAGTGCCGGGGGGAAGCGAGCTGACAGGTAACCATTGAGATGTCGGGAAGTGCTTGAAATTAAAGAAAACATACAGAGCAGGCCGTCCTTTTCAAGGAGTCACTATGAAGCCTAAAGAGATATTTCGCGATGCACAAAAATTCTTTGTAAAAGGTCAGATTCATAAAAGTATTGATGCGTTTACTATGTCAATAGATTCAGGCCACATTACTGAAATCGCCTTCCTTAGCCGTGGAGTTGCATATCTTAAGACGGATCAGGTTGAAAAAGCCCTGGAGGACTTCAGCAGAGCTATTGATATGAACAGAGAGAATTTTCGTGCATATTTCTACAGGGGCACCGTTTTCATGAAAAAGGAAGATTATGGGAATGCCATAACGGATTTTGATAAGACTGTAGAATTAAAACCTGACTACGGGACTGCATTTTTTGCCAGGGGAACGGCTTATGCACAAATAGGGAATGAATTTGAGGCTGCAAGAAATATTAAAACGGCAATAACATTCTCGGAGAAATCAATGAATGGGTTTGCTGACCATTACGGTATGTTCAGAACACAGTTTGATCAAGCCATGGCTCTAATAACAGGTGAAGGCGTGCCTCCCGCAATGTCACTTAATGATGATGAAATGAATACTGTAAGGCAATGGATTCAGGAAGACAATCAACACCATTAAAAGAAGCCCTGTGGTCTGTCTGAACTAACTGTTCAGCAGGAACGGATTCCTCAGCCGCCTCCGCCTCCAAACTTCGGCGCTGGAATTGATGAAGTACCGGTCTCAGAACCTGAACAGCTGAATGATGATACTGCCTTTTTAACTTCCCGGGAGGAGCATTTTGGACATTCTGTATTGTTATCAGAAGGACATAAACTTTGCAGAAGAGAAAATCTTGCATTGCATTTAAGGCAAATATATTCGTATATAGGCATTATTTCTAACCTCCGGAGCAATTTTGTTTATTTATTATTTTAGCGTTAGATTTATTATTAAGTCAAATGACTTTAATATAATTTACGCTTGACAAAACCAGCTTATTTTTTTAAAGTTGGGCATAAATTCATATTATTCAGTAAAGAAAGGGGAAGTACATGGAAAGAAGACGTTCAAAAAGAATAAAGGTTAATTTAAAGGCCGAGCGTATTTCATGCACTGATAACTGTTCAGTGTTTATAGAAGACCTTTCCGAGAGCGGTATTTCTATGCTGACTACAAATACAAAAAAGAAAAATTATGTCACTGGCACAGAAATCGATCTGGAACTCGAACTTTCAACTGGAGAGACCATGAATCTCAATTGTAATGTGAAATGGGCGTATGATAATTCACCTGAAGACCCGACAAACCATGTCGGACTCGAAATTGTCGATCCACCGCATAAATATATGGAATTTCTGAAAACGCTCCATTAATTTTTTTTTGTGTAATCGGGTGAGGCAATTATGAATATTTTAATTCAATAAGCGATAACCATTTCAATCATCCTGTCTAAATGATCATAAGGCGTATAAAAGTGCGGTGATACGCGGATAGAACCGCTTCTCAGGGAGCAAAAAACATTGTTTTGTGCAAGATGCTGAAATAACGCGCTGTTGTCTTTATTTTTATGCCGGAATGATACGATACCGGCATAGCGGCCGGGGCCTGTTGACGTGGTCAGTTCAAGGTCCGGCTGCGAATTGATTTTTTCAAAGAGATATTCACTTCTTTCCAATACTTCCCTTTCCACATTTTTCATTCCGGCTTCCATTAAAAGTGAAAGGCTTGCATCCAGGGCGTGAACACCCAGCATATTAGGGCTGCCGCACTCAAATCGACGGGCGGATTTTGCCGGTGCCCAATCCCTGTTTTCAAAATCTCCGGCAGCCTCAATCATATGCCATCCGTATTGATTGATATTTAAACGGTCTCTGACATCAGGACGGCAGTAAAAAATTGCGAGCCCTTCAGGGCCGAGCATCCATTTATGTCCGTCCGCCATTACAAAATCAGCATGAATTTCATTTACGTCAAACTCTGCGGCACCTAAACTCTGTATTGCGTCTATGCAGAAAAGCAGCCCCCTTTCCCTGCAGAATTCCCCGATCCGTTTCAGATCAACACGAAGTCCTGATGAAAACTGGACAGAACTGATTGTAATCAGCCTTGTCCGGCTGTCCGCCAGGGAGAATAGGGCGTCCTCCGGTGATCCTGCACTTTTCAGGTCTGCTTCACGAAATTCTACGCCTTTTCCTGAAAGTGATTCCCAGACAATCCGGTTGGAAGGAAACTCCTGATCACTGCTTACAATATTATCACCTTCCTTCCAGTCCAATCCATAGGCAACTACAGAGAGGGCCTCGGATGTATTCTTTAAAAGGGCGATGTCCTCCAGTGAACCGGCGTTAAGGAGCTGCTGCGCATGTTTGCGTAAATTTGCTTCTGTTTCAAGCCATTCAGGGTAGTCCAAAGACCCCTGCAGCATATTTCCCTCTGCAAAGACCTGGACTGCCTTTGCAGTCCTTGCCGGCCAGGGGGAGACAGCGGCGTGGTTGAGGTAGATTATGTTATCGTTTAGATTGAACTCACTCTCAATAAGTTTGTTCATCATGACTCCCTGATAATCCGGGTTACATCTTCCCTGTCAAGGACCTCCTCTTTCAACAGGGCTTCAGCAATATTATCAAGGATATCTTTTTTTGACTTCAGTATTTCATCGGCTTTTGATTCAGCCTCAAGAATTATTTTTTGAATTTCCTGGTCCATAAGCCATGCCAGGTCCTCGCTGTAATGCTTGGGCTGAGCAAGCTCCATCCCCAGAAATGGATGTTCTTCTCCTCTGCCCAGGCTCAAAGGCCCGACCTTGTCGCTCATGCCCCATTGGGCCACCATCTTCTCGGCAAGAGAAGATGCCTGCTTCAGGTCATTCTGGGCCCCGGAGCTTACATCGTTAAATATAATTTTTTCAGCAACCCTTCCTGCAAGGGCAACGCTTAATTTATCCATTAAATATGACTTTGGATAATAATGTCTGTCTTCTTCCGGAAGCTGCATGGTCACACCCATTGCCATACCGCGGGGGATAATACTGACTTTATGAATAGGATCAGCGCCAGGAAGCTCCATGGCAACAAGGGCATGTCCTGCTTCATGATAGGCGGTGATCCTTCTTTCCAGATCGCTGATGGTCTCTTCTCTTACTGTACCCATCAATATCTTGTCCCTGGCCTCGTCAAAATCATCCATGCTGATCATGTCCCTGTCATTCCTGATCGCTACGAGGGCCGCCTCATTGGCCAGATTTTCAAGGTCAGCTCCGGACATCCCGGGGGTCCCTTTTGCAATTGTACCGAGATCGATATCTCCTGCAAGCACCTTCCCCCTTACATGGACTTCAAGAATGGCTTCACGGTCTTTCATTCCGGGCTTGTCAATAACAACATGCCTGTCAAAACGCCCCGGCCTCAGAAGGGCGGGGTCAAGTACATCAGGCCTGTTTGTTGCCGCAATTACTATTACTTCCTCATTCTTCTCAAACCCGTCAAGCTCGCTCAAAAGCTGATTAAGTGTCTGTTCCCGTTCATCATGTCCGCCGCCAAGGCCCGCGCCGCGGGTGCGTCCGACAGAGTCAATCTCATCAATAAATATAATACTGGGCTGGGATGCTTTTGCCTTTTTAAACATGTCCCTTACACGCGAAGCACCCACCCCCACAAACATCTCAATAAACTCTGACGCGCTGATGCTGTAAAAGGGCACATTCGCCTCACCGGCAACTGCTCTTGCCATCAGGGTTTTTCCGGTCCCGGGAGGCCCGATCAGAAGAACACCCCTGGGGACTTTTGCGCCGAGTTTTTTGAATTTCACCGGATTCTTGAGAAAATCAATGGTCTCGGTGAGTTCTTTCTTCGCGTTTTCCATACCGGCCACATCTTTAAACGTAACTCCGGATTTTGTTACATCATGGAGCCTGGCTTTGCTTGATCCGAATGAAAACAGCCCGCCCGGACCTCCCTGGACACGCTGGGCCCCTCTCATTATCAATACCCAGATACCGATGATCAGGACCCAGGGAAGGATACCGACTATAAGCTGCCAGAATGGAGACAGATCTTCAGGAGAATCTACATTGATCAGCACACCCTTTTTGCTGAGTATTGTGAGAAGCTCTTCTCCCTGGAAAGAAGGTAGAAAAGTCTGAAAACTGTCTGCTTCAACCTCTCTTTTTTCTTTTGAGAGATAAATGTAAGTTTTCTTCTTGAATTCTCCCCGAAGATATAAATTCTTTATTGTAACTGACCGGATATTGTTCGCATTGAGCTGATCAAAAAATTGACTGTAGCTTATGTTATATGCCCTGGGGCCTCTATCGATCTCCATCTGGTTCCAGAAAAGGAAGAGAAAAGAGGTAGCTATCAGAATAATGACAAACCGCCACTGTGGATTCTTGAATTTATCGGTTATGTTTTTTTTAAAATCAGGACGTTCCGCCATATTAGTTTATCCTCTGCCGAAAATTAACACTATATAATTTATAACATATAATTTAAAACTTTTTCCGTTTTGAAGGAAACTATGTATTTTACACTCAGGATCTGAAAAAAAGATCTGAAAAAAAGAGTTGATATTATATTTCCATTTGAATATAATGTTGTGCCTTTTGATTGGGGGCACTGTACAAAATATAACTATAATTATTATGAGGAGGAGTACTGAATGAGAAAAACAATAAGAAAACCTGCCGTCGGAAAAAGTGCGGCCGGCAAAAAAACTTTACTGAAAAAGACAAACGTAAAATCTGAAATAGCCGGCCTGAAGAAAAGCTATCTGAAATCGGGGAATAAATGCAAGGTTACTTTCAGACTGCCCAGACAGGCTGCCCTGAAAGCTGAAACTGTAGCAATAGTAGGTGACTTTAATAACTGGGATATCTCTGAAAACAGAATGATAAAACTTAAAAGCGGTGATTTCAAGGCAACGCTGGATTTATCATGCGACAGGGAATACAGGTTCAGATATCTGATAGATTCCAATCGCTGGGAGAATGACTGGAAAGCTGACAAATATATTCCAAATGCTTTCGGAGATGATGACTCTGTAGTAGTAGTCTGAAGTTTTTGTCTTTTTTCTGATCGTAAATTAACAGTTAAATAGTCATCTGCCGGTGTATGACTATTTGACTGTTAATCCTCACAACTATATCCGGCTTCCAAAAACTTTTTGTTATAAATCCTTAATAATCAGTCAATTAAATTATGCTACTTAATCCTCTGAATTATATTCATGAAAAGTTTCAAAAAAAATGGTAACATATTCTCAAACGAGGGGGGTAAGATGGTATTTGAGAGAAGGAGATTTAAAAGATTTGATGTTCCGCTTGACGTTCAATTTAAATTGTTCGAAAATCCTTCTGAATTTCTTTCGGGCATAACAAAGAATTTTTCCCGTGAAGGACTCTGTTTTGAATCTCCTGATATTGATCCTGAATTATTTAAACCCGTTGAATTAAAAGTAAAGCTCCCCAATAAAGATACTTTCACACATGTCCTGGGTGATATTGTCTGGAAGGAACATCTTGAAAATTCGTGTCTGGCCGGTATAAAGTTCAAGGTTATTGCAAAAGAGCGCAAAAGTGAGATCCTGGACTTTGCATACGACCTGTGGGTATCAAAGAATCAGAGTTAAAATCTGTTTTTTTCTTTTTTAAAAATTATGCAAAGAAGAAACTTCGAAAGAATATCCTCCGATATAAAGATAAGATTTTCCTGTGACAAGATGGATTATTGCGGGACCATTACGAACCTCTCGGAAAACGGTATGTTCATAAGCACTCATGACATGTGCTTTCCTTTTGACTCAAAATTCGAAGTAGTAATTGAGATGAATGGTAACATGCTGGATGTCCCTGTTAAAGTCAGCCGATTGACCAAGACAAACGAATCTTATGACGGCATTGCTGTCGAGCTGCTGAGCCCTCCTGAAAGCTACCTGGAGCTTATAAAGAATCTAAGGTCTGATTTAACGTCCTGAAAGTATACCTTTAATTCTAACCCTTTAATTTATTGTTTTCCCCCTATAGTACCGACACTACCGGAAATAATATTTGACAGGCTGAAATAAAGAATGTAGATTATATTGAGAGCTTTATACGAGGAGGTAAGCTTATAAATGTGTGTTAACAGTTCTGAGAATGAGGGCAACAAGCATAAAGTCTTCCTTGTCGATGATCATCCAATTGTACGGGAGGGACTTGCACAACTAATTAATAAGGAAAAAGACCTGACTGTCTGCGGTGAGTCAGGTGACGTTTCAGATGCATTGCAGGCTATAACGGAGTGTAAACCTGATATAGCAATCATAGATCTTACCCTTGAGCACGGCAGTGGATTAAGGCTGATTGAAAATCTTCATTACAAAAAAACAAGAGTGCCGATCCTGGTACTTTCAATGCACGATGAATCCGTATACGCTGAACGCTGCCTTAAAGCCGGGGCAAAGGGATATATAATGAAGCAGGAGCCTTCAGACAGAATGTTATCTGCCATAAGAAAGGTCCTGGATGGGGAAATGTACATCAGCGGTAATATGGAAAAGAAATTCCTGAACAAAATGATCTCGGGCGAGAAAATAGAGTTCACCTCTCCTGTCGATGTATTAAGCAACCGCGAACTTGAAGTATACCAGCTTTTCGGACAGGGACTGAAAAAACGCGAGATAGCGGAACAATTAAACCTGAGTGTAAAAACCATTGAGACTTATGTTGAGAATATCAAGAAGAAAATGGCCTTCAGTTCTTCACACGAGATCACTATGCATGCAATAAGATTTTTTAATGACAGCATGAAATGAAGTAAGTGCGGAAGACCGAAAGTTCAAAAGAGCAAAGGACAAAATATATTCCCTCCTTGTACCTGCCTTAAGGCTGTCCATTAATCCATGAATGGAGTGATCAACATGAGGGGTCATGTTGTGCCTGTGGTTGATCTCAGATTGAAATTCGGGATGCAGGATGCAGGATGCCGGCGGGTACTCAGGAACGGAAGAGAAGTAACAAGTTCACCCCGTTAGAAAGCTTTTCTAACGGGGCTAATAGGGATAATCCCTGTAGCAGGTAAGGGATTGTCCCATGAAAAAATACAGCTTTTTCCCTCTTTAGAATAAAAACAAATAATCCGAAAATAGTCGTTAACAATATGAATTTAATTGAAATTAAATATCTATAATATTTACAATCCGTTTTGTGCTAATGTATCTAACTGAAAATGGGACAGGATGATTTTTATAATTTTTAATTATCTTCAAATAAAAAGGGGGGTGATTCCTGGTAGCGTCAGTATTAAATCGATCTGGTTTAAATGTCAATAATTAAATTGACAATAAAAGAAACGGAGAATAATGATGAATAAAAAGTTTTTTATAATTTTCGTATTGACAGTATTTGTTGTCTCTTTTGCTTCTGTATCATTAGCTGATGATATTGAAGAAAGAGTGAAAGCCCTTGAACAGCACGTAGACAAACATATAACCCATGCGGAAGGGCCGGCGCTTATGAATGGTATAGATATTGCAGCAGGGATAACAATGTCGGTTCAGACAACGAGCGGCCATGACGAAAACACTGTTCCTTCTGAAGATTCTACGATCGGCATTATATCGGCAGACTTTGAGGTATCCAAGAGCTTGGGTGACAACGGTCTGGCGTTTTTTTCCTTTGATGCAGGAGACGGAAGCGGACTTGATACAAGTATACTTTCTACATACTGGGGAACTAATGGAGACGGAGAATATGACGGCACTGCCGCCGACAATTTCACACTGCTGGAAGCATGGTACGAGCACGCCTTCGTTAACGGTATGGTCGTGTTCACAGTGGGTAAGCTTGACATGACAAACTACTTTGACGGAAACAATGTAGCAAATGATGGAAGTACCCAGTTTCTGGCAGACGGTTTTGTAAATAGTGTGGGCATTGAATTTTTCGGCAACAATCCTGCAGTGCGGTTGACCATAAGCCCGCACGAAATGGTAGACATCAGCTTTGGTGCACAATCAAACGATTGGAATAACCTTGATGAAATGAATTTCTATATAGGAGAGGCGGTCATCAAACCAAAAATTGGCGGACTTGAGGGCAATTACCGCATTCATGCATGGACAAACATGACCAATCACTTTGAGATTGCAGATACGGAAACCGATCAGGAACATGATTCGGGTTATGGCATAAGTTTAGACCAGCAGATAACGGATTCCCTGACACTTTTTGTAAGAGCAGACTCTGCAGATAAAAAACTCAATGAGATTGATTTTGTATGGAGCGGGGGATTGGCAGTAAGCGGAAGCCTGTGGAACAGGAGCAGCGATGTCCTGGGCATAGCCTATGGAGAGGCCCAACTGTCAAGTGACCATCATGATCTCCAGACCGATCCGGGGGACGAGACACATTTCGAGGCATATTACAGCGTTGCAGTTAATGAGCACGTAGCAATTTCACCGGATGTGCAGATAGTTACAAATGCAAATGGAGATGATAGCTTTGAGACAGTATGGATCTGGGGTCTCAGGGGGCAGTTTACTTATTAAATATATTTAAACAGGAAAAAGGTATGAGGCCAGGGGCGAGAGAATTTTCTCTTTTCCCTGGCCTTTTTCTTGCATTGCAACATATATTGATCGTTTTGCACAGGGGCCTGCCCCATAAGCGCTGAGTTGTTTTGAAAGATGAACGTCCAACATCGAACTTCGAACGTCCAACGTCGAATGAAAAACAAACATCCAATACCGAACATTCAACATTCGATGTTCATTTTTTCCCAGTTTCTTCATCTTTTCCCATTCAGCATTCGATGTTGGACGTTGGATGTTCATTCTCTTTCTTATCAGTCTATAAGGGATTACCCTATAGCCGATTAGGTCTTCTCATCTATAGAAAGTTACATTAATTCCCCCCTATTTCTACAAAAGAGTTATTCCGAGAAGATATTACGTTCAGAAAATGGAAAAGCAGATAGTGATTAATCAGCTTTAATAAAAATAGTAGGGGGGTCCTATGAAATTTGATAGTACATGATTCAGCCAGCCTTAAAAAAACAAGAGCGATAATTAATAATCGTCACAAAAAATGGAGGAGTTAGATAAATGTTAAAGTTCAATTTAAAAGACATCAAGATGAAACCAAAATTGATAGGGCTGTTTTTACTCGTAGGCCTTATCCCGCTGATACTGGTCGGATGGTGGGGCAGCAAGCTCTCGTCAGACGCGTTAATGGCAACTTCATTCAACCAGCTTGAAGCAGTCCGCGGAATCAAGAAAGCACAGATCGAGAAGTTCTTTGCAGAGCGCCAGGGAGACATGGGTGTCCTTGTTGAAACAGTAAGTACTCTCCGTACAGAGGCCTTCCGCAAACTTGATGCAGTCCAGAAAATCAAGAAACAACAGATACAGGGTTTTTTCTCGGAACGGAAAGGTGACGCAAAGATATTTGCTTCCCTTCCTTTTATAGGAGATGCTGTGTCAACGCTTGATAAGTTGAGCAAAGATGCAAAATCAAAGGGGCATTCAGGCAAAGGACTGCTTGAATATCCCCCATACAAAAAAGCCTTTGATAAATACTATTCATTTGTAAAAGGTTATATGGAAGAGTACGGCTACTATGACGTATTTCTCTTTTCTCCTAACAGTGGGAGAGTACTGCTTAGCGCTGCACTTGAAGCTGATTTCGGGACAGAACTAAAATCCGAGAACACACATCTCGCCAAAGCATGGCAGAAGATGAAAAACGACAAACAGATCCATTTTGCAGATTTCGCGCCCTATGCACCCAGTAATGATGAGCCCGCCATGTTCATTGTAGCTCCTGCTATTGACAACGGCGAATATGTCGGCGGCATCGGACTGCAAGTTTCACTTGATGCAATCAATAAAATAATGCAGGAAAGAAGCGGGATGGGCAAGACCGGTGAAACTTATCTCGTTGGATCTGATAAGCTTATGAGGTCAGATTCATTTCTTGATCCTACAGGCCATTCAGTGGCAGCATCATTTGCAGGCACAGTCGAGAAGAACGGTGTCGATACAGAAGCAGCGCGTGAGGGTATTGCAGGTACTGAAGGTGCTGACGTAATTATTGATTACAACGGCAACCCTGTTCTCTCTGCATATACTCCTGTTGAAATAGGCGACGGAGTTAATTGGACGCTGATAGCAGAAATAGACGTAGCCGAGGCATTCAGCCCGGTTGATAAAGACGGCAACGAATTCTTTGCCAAATACAAAGAAATGTACGGATACTATGACCTGTTCCTTATGAACCCTGACGGTCACGTATTTTATACAGTTACCAGAGAAGCTGATTACGACACAAACATGGTAAACGGCAAATACTCAAGCTCCAACCTCGGAAAACTCACAAGGCAGGTGCTCCAGACAAAGAGCTTCGGCCTGGCTGATTTTGAGCCGTATGAGCCGAGCAACGGAGAGCCCGCAGCATTTGTGGCCCAGCCGGTTGTGCATAACGGTGATGTTGAACTTATAGTTGCCCTTCAGCTTCCGCTTGATGCAATAAACTCAATCATGCAGGAAAGAAGCGGTATGGGCAAGACCGGAGAGACCTATCTAGTCGGATCCGATAAGCTGATGAGGTCTGACTCATTTCTTGATCCTCAGGGCCATTCAGTCAAGGCATCATTCGCCGGTACAGTAGCGAAGAACGGTGTTGATACAGAAGCAGCAAATGAGGCCATTGCAGGAAAGACCGATGCCAAGGTTGTAACGGATTACAACGGCAATCCAGTCCTTTCAGCATATACCCCTGTGAAGTTAGCAGGTACTTCATGGGCGCTTCTTGCTGAGATCGATGTGGCAGAAGTCCAGGAGCCGGTCAATCAGCTGGTCATGTCAATAATGGTGGCCGGTCTGGTAATAGCAGCGATAGTGGCATTTATTGCACTTTTAATCGCAGTAAGCATAGCCAACCCGCTGGCCAAGGGTGTTGCATTTACCCAGTCAATAGCAGAAGGCGACCTTACAGCCACCCTTGATATTGACCAGAAAGATGAGGTCGGTATCCTGACAGGCGCACTTACAGCAATGGCGGATAAACTCAAAATCATTGTTGAAGAGATAAAAGGGGCATCAGAGAATGTCTCCTCAGGAAGCCAGCAGATGAGCTCCAGTTCAGAGGAGATGTCTCAGGGAGCAACAGAGCAGGCTGCAAACGCTGAAGAGGCATCATCATCCATGGAAGAGATGAGCGCCAATATCAAGCAGAATTCCGATAATGCACAGCAGACCGACAAAATCTCCAGCCAGGCCGCAAAAGACGCCCAGCAAGGCGGTGAAGCAGTTACGCAGGCAGTCGCTGCAATGAAGGAGATAGCAGGAAAAATTTCAATCATTGAAGAGATAGCCAGGCAGACCAACCTGCTTGCACTGAACGCGGCCATTGAGGCGGCAAGGGCAGGCGAGCATGGAAAAGGCTTTGCTGTGGTTGCAGCTGAAGTCAGGAAGCTCGCAGAAAGAAGCCAGGCAGCAGCAGGTGAAATAGGCGAACTTTCCACATCAAGTGTAGAAGTTGCCGAAAAGGCAGGTGAGATGCTGAAGAAACTCGTCCCGGACATCGAGAAGACAGCAGAGCTGGTACAGGAGATCAACGCGGCAAGCAACGAGCAGAACACAGGAGCAGAGCAGATCAACAAGGCGATCCAGCAGCTGGACCAGGTAATACAGCAGAACGCAGGTGCTTCCGAGGAAATGTCCTCAACAGCGGAAGAACTGGCATCACAGTCAGAACAGCTCCAGGATACTATTGGATTCTTCAAGACCGGGAACGAAGGACAATCGAAACGGAAGAAGACAGTGGTTAGTCAGAGCCAGCATGCAGCACAGCATACGACAGCGCATGTTGCACATGTAGAGACAAAAACTCCCCAGGCGATAACACATGAGCAGGCAGAGGCTGAAAAAGGAGCAGGAGTCGCATTAGACATGGGCGGCGGCGGTTCTGATAAAACAGACGACGAGTTTGAGAAATATTAATAAAATAAGCTATAAGCGATCAGCGATCAGCTTTCAGCTACGGATAAACATCCAAAGGCTGAAGGCTGACAGCTGAGAGCTGACAGCTATTAACTGGAGGTAAATAAATGAGCACAGCAGAAACACAAGAGGCAACACAGCACCTGACCTTCAATCTCGATGAAGAGGTCTTTGCCGTTGATATTTCCAAGGTGCGTGAGGTGCTTGAATATACAGCTGTAACAAAGGTGCCCCAGACTCCTGAGTTCATGAAGGGCGTGATCAACCTCAGGGGCCATGTTGTGCCTGTAGTTGATCTCAGGCTGAAATTCGGGATGCAGGAGGCAGAGAAGACAGTCAACACCTGTATCATCATAGTAGAAGTATCAGTTGATAAAGATACTGCAGTACTTGGTGCATTGGCGGATTCTGTACAGGAAGTGCATGACTTTGAGCATGACCAGATAGAGCCGCCGCCGAAGATCGGCACAAGGCTCAAGACCGATTTCATAAAAGGAATGGGTAAACGCAACGACCAGTTTATCATGATCCTTGATATCGATAAGGTCTTCTCAACTAACGAGCTGGCAATTGTGAAGGATGCCGGAACGTATGCAGCAGCACCGGAAGAAACAAAGACGGAAGCAGAGTGATAAGGAAAACAATGTTTTTCCCCTCACTTAGCGTTACCGTCAAGATGAGATAGATTCAGGACTGGCTGCAGGGGTAATTCACAAATTACCCCTGCAGTTCATATTAAACCACCGGGGAAATATCAGATAATCCCCCAAGCCTCATAAGGAATAGCTCTTAATAAAATATAGCAATTCAACCGATTTACAAGTCACTTTTTTTATCAGAGAATATTCTTGTAAGCCATAACATCAGGAGAGGGGGGGTGCAATGCCATTAAATGTAATATACGAAAATAAATCAGACTTAAATATCAGGTTTTTTTATGGCAACACAGTGTGTTGCGGAACAGCAAGTAATCTTTCGGCAGGGGGTATGTTTATCCATACAAAAACCTGCTATCCGGTTGATTCAATATTTGATGTTCTTTTTCTTGTAGCTGGAAAAATAATGAAAATTCCCGTCAAAGTCAAGGGCCTGTTGAAAACAGATGCTTTTTATAATGCCATGGCTGTTGAGATTATGAGCCTGCAAAGAAATTACCTTGATTTAATAGACAGTGCTGCTCCCGCAGATACCCGCATTAAATCTACCCACAAAACAAGAG
>SDBV01007731.1_pt1 | contig 14637 bp, 11 predicted proteins | sample 2277081 | NCBI WGS metagenome assembly SDBV01 (sample SAMN10402039, study PRJNA504765) | marine sediment metagenome | isolation source: marine sediment core GS10_PC15, 223 cmbsf | place: Arctic Ocean: Southern Knipovich Ridge | collected 2010
AATTCGGTACATCTAGGATGAGCTCACCGTCGATGACCGACAACAACGTGGTCTGCGTGTCGAGCGGATTGCCCAGTACATACTGATTCGTCAGCGCCACGGCGCGCTCGACAAAATCCTTGTACAGCGGCTGCGCCACATAAATTCTCTGGATACCGCAGCATGACTGGCCTGAATTGAAGAAGGCGCCGTCGACCAAGGTCTCCACCGCATGATCGAGCCGTGCATCGCTTCGCACATAGGCCGGATCATTCCCGCCCAATTCCAGCCCAACACCAATGAAGCGCCCCGCCGCCGCTTCCTCGACGATCCGGCCGCCGCCCACCGAACCGGTGAAGCAGACAAAGCCGATTTCATCCGCGCGAATCAGGCGGCGAACACGCTCATGATCGACGTGCAGATACTGGAACACACCCTCGGGCAATTCGGCCTGGACAAAAGCCTGATGGATGAGTTCGGCGCACAGCGGCGTCTGGTCGGAGTGCTTGAGAATCACCGCGTTACCTGCAAGCAAAGCCGGCACGATGCTGTTGACTGCGGTCAACAAGGGGTAATTCCACGGCGCGATGCTCAACACCACGCCCACTGGTTCACGCGAAATAAACCGCGTAAAGCCCGCCTGCGGTTCCACCCGAACGGGCTTCAACGCATCTTCGGCAATCGCCATCATGTGGCGCGCCCGCGCGGCAAAACCGTCCACCTCACCCGCGGTGTAGCGCAGCGGGCGGCCAATCTGCCGCGTAATCGCTTCGGCGATAGCGGCCTTGTTCTCGACAAAGTGCTCGACAGCACGGCCAACCAGCGCCAATCGCTCCGACAGCGGTCTTGCGGCCCACGCCTTCTGGGCAACTTGTGCACGCTGCAGCGTCTGCCCGATCTGCGACTCGCTCGCATAAGGACGGCGCACAAATTCGCTGCCGTCGATCGGGCTAATGGTAATCAACTCGTCTTTCGTCATGGTGGGCTTGAACTCTCGGACTCAGATAATTTCGAAGTAGCGCGCCAGCTCCCAATCGGTCACATGCCGACGGAACTGCCGTTCTTCCCATTCGCGGGTCGCGGCAAAGTGCTCGACAAACGCTTCGCCAAACAAGGTCCTGGCCGCTTCGGAATGGCGCAGGCGTTGTGCGGATTCCCAGAGGGTGCAGGGCAATTTCAGGTGGGCCGGAAAATCCTGCGTGTAGGCGTTGCCCTGAACGATCGGCTCCGGGTCCAGGCCCTGTTCGATCCCATGCAAGCCGGCGCCCAATGCGGCTGCCAGTGCGATATAAGGATTGGCGTCGGCTGAGCCGATGCGAACTTCAACGCGCTGGGATTTCGCCGAACCCGGGATCAGGCGCAAGGCCGTGGTTCGATTCTCGACGCCCCAGGTGGCATCGAGCGGCGCCCAGTAACCGGGCACGAGGCGCGAATAGCTGTTGACGGTCTGCGCGAACATTGACATGAACTCGGGCAGGTAACGCTGCACCCCCGCCATGAAACGGGCTTGCGTGGCGCTCATGTTATACGGACGGCTTTCGTCGTAAAACACGGGTTTTCCGGTGCTCTTTTCGCGCAACGACAGGTGGATATGGCCGCTCTGTCCCGGATGGTCATGCGACCATTTCGCCATGAAGGTGGCCATCAGATTGTTCTTCTGCGCCAGCGCCTTGGTAAACGTCTTGAACAGGATGGCCTTGTCCGCCATTTCGGCCGCATTGTCGACCGCGAGTGCCGCTTCCAGCACGCCAGGGCCGGTTTCGGTATGCAGCCCCTCGATCGGCATATCCATCTGCTCGCACAGATCGAGCAACTGCCGGTAGAAATCGCCTTCGACCGTACTGCGCAACACCGAATAGCCAAAATTGCCCGGTGTCCAGTTTTTCAAGCCGCGATAATTTTTTTCGCGTGCCGAGTGCGGCGTCTCTTCGAACATGAAGAACTCATATTCGAGTGCGGCAGCGGCTTCGAAGCCCATGTCACCGGCGCGCTTCAATACACGTTTGAGCAGGCCGCGCGGACAGATTGCTTCGGCATCCTCTACGAATTCGCACAGGAAGAACAGCATGGCCTCCCCGTCACCCTGCTCCAGCGGCAAGCGCCGGCAGCTCTCCGGGATGATGCGCACCATGGCGTCCGGATAGGCGGTGTGCCAGCCCGTATACTTCGTATTGTCGTACATCTGGTCGTCCACATCCCAGCCCAGTACGACATTGCAGAAAGCGAAACCGGCACGCAGTGCCCCGATGAATTTATCCTTGCGCAGATATTTGCCGCGCAGAATGCCGTCGACGTCGGACAGGCCGACCTTGATATGCGTCAGCCGGCTCGCCTCCACCAGGCGAATCGCATCCTCTACTGTTTTGATTGCCCGTTCGGGCTTCGCATGCGCATCCATAGACAGTGTCTCCGGGTTACCGCTTGTTTCAGACGGTCGATTCATCTTAGGAACGAGAAAATTCCCGATCAACAACAATCGATATTCCTTATGGTGATGATCGGCTGGGGTAATACTCGATGCTCCGTGGTCCTGGCACCACCCCTTCCGCTAGCGCCGGCCGGGCAGGCCGCCGCATCGGCAACAGGTGCAAACGATCATAGGGGGACGAAAAAATGGAGTGTTATCGAAAAACGGCAATATCCGCGTCACGAATCACGAAGGAATAACGGGGGCTGGCGAGGCCGATCCGATTGACCGGCAAGCGTGGATTCCAGACCGGCGGCGAGGCGCGCGCGGCCTGCTGGCGTGGCGGGAGAAATGCGCCTTAAACGCTATGGTGCGAGGGTTGAATCGTGGAGCAGGGTCAGACGTGCCGCGACGTAAGCTCGCACGGCGTCTGGAACATCTCGCTCGCAATCTGCGCGGCGCGCCCGACCGCATGCGCTGGCACGAAGACATAGAACCGCCACAGATCGGCGTAGCGGTCCTGCAGTGCGCCTATCTCGGCGAAGGTGCCGCTGTCGGGAGCGTTCAGAGATTCGACACCCCGGCTGGTTTCGACCGGCACGGCGGCTTCCTTCATGGCGCTAAGCGCCGGGCAGTACAGCACAATGTCCGCGAAGGGCAGATTCAGCTTTTCCGCGAGTTCCGCCTCGGCCTGTGCGCGCTGCGTGCGCGACTTGTGGTACCGGGTCACCCATTCCTTGCGCAAGGCAAGCGGCACACTGCGGCCGGACACAACATAGCCGCGTTTGAGCAGGTCGCGGTTCAACGTGCGGTGCGCAAGGGCAGCGGCATTAGCGACACCGCAGCGCGCGAGGCGCTCCAGCAGCGTCCAGTCGTTGAGTTCAAGCAGGTCGCTCTCGGCGAGCACGCCGTTGTCGAGGGCGATCTCCACCGCTTTGGAAATCATCGCGCCCGCCACCACCTTGGTGTGGTGATAGTAGACGCGCTCGGTGAGGAAGTATCGCAACCGCAGCACGCCGATGATTTCCGAACGGGCGTCGGGCCGGTCCATGCCATGTTTGGAGAGCCGGATCACCAGACGGTCGTCGTGCTCGGCAAAGCAGCGGAAGATCCGGTCGTCGTAGTTGTGCGAGAGACCGGTAAAGAAGCTGTCGCGGCGCAGGTAGTCGAGCAGATCGGCGTCGATGCTGCCCGACACGATGTCCTGGGCCCAACGCGGCACGCCTTGAGGAGACGGCTGGCCGAGCAGGCTGGCCACAACATCCCGAATGCCCAGGCGGGTCAACGCATCACCCAACTCACCCGCGAACATATCCGCGAGACGCGAGCCTTTGTCGTGCCGCGCAAACAGGCGGCGCTCGTCTTCCAGCGTGTGGCCGAACGGCACGTGCGTGACGTCGTGAAGCAAGGCTGCCACGCCAATGGCTTCTTCCAGTTCAGCGGGAATATTCTGGACACCTGAGCGGCGCAGCCCCGTCACGATCCGGTGCGCGACCGCACAGACTCCGATGGAGTGATCGAAGCGCGTGTGCAGCGCTCCCGGATAGACGAGGTGCGCCGTGCCAAGCTGCTTGATGCCGCGCAGCCGCTGCATCACGGGCAGGTCGAGCACCGCCGTTTCGACGCTGCTCAGTTCGATATCGCCGTGAATGGGGTCGCGTAGCAGCATGGGCTCAGCGCTTAGCTCGAAGAACTCGTATCTGCATCAGGCGCGCTGGGCGCCATAGGTGCTGCCGTCTCCTGCTCGCCCGCCGGCGCTTGCCCGTAATACAGCTCGCCGAGCTTGATACGCTCGCGCCCCATCGCCACGCGGTGTTCGTTGGTATCGCGCAAGGAGTAGACGCAGCCGCAGTATTCTTGCTGATAGAAGTTTTCCCGCTTGCTGATCTCAATCATCCGCGCGGAACCGCCGCCCTTGCGCCAGTTGTATTCCCAATAGGTCAGATCCGGGTAGTGTCCGGCCGCACGCACGCCGCAGCCGTTGATCTGATTCATGTCCTTCCAGCGCGAAATGCCCAGCGAACTGGTGATGACCGGAAAGCCATTCTCATGCGCGTAGAGGGCCGTGCGTTCGAACCGCATGTCGAAGCACATCGTGCAACGAATGCCGCGCTCGGGCTCGTGTTCCATACCGCGCGCCCGCTCGAACCAGTTGTCGCGATCGTAATCGGCGTCGACAAACGGAATGCCGAACTTCTCCGCAAAGCGGATGTTCTCGTTCTTGCGCAGCTCGTATTCCTTGAGCGGATGGATGTTCGGGTTGTAGAAAAAGATCGTGAAGTCGATGCCCGACGCCTGCATGGCTTCCATCACCTCGCCGGAACACGGCGCGCAGCAGGAATGCAGCAGAACCTTGCGGTGTCCACCGGGCACGGTCAGCGGCTTACGTTCAAGAGATTGTGTCATGGTGTTTCCACAGTTTCATTCAAGGCCGCTGCCGGCTTGCGCGCCGGCTCAATAAAGGCCTTGAGGCAATCAATTTGTAATCAATTTCGGTGCCGGTCCTGCCGGCGCACAGGATTTCCGCGCCATGCTCAGCGAGCCGTGCTTGTCCAGCGCCTGGACGAGGGACAGAGGGATTCTCTCAAGCATGATGGCACATGGGCAAGTAGCACATGAACAAAACTAATGGCTTGTTGAATTATCGACATTTTACTTCATAAACGGCCTTCGCTAGGATGCATCATCCCCAACCTGATCGAACCAAGGTGACACCATGGCAACGACACACAATCTGGGCTTCCCTCGCATCGGCGCGAAGCGCGAACTGAAATTCGCACTCGAGTCCTACTGGAAAGGCGAGTCCTCGCTCGGCGCGCTGAAAGCGCTGGGCGCCCAGTTGCGCCAGCGCCACTGGGCCCATCAGGCCGACCTCGGTCTCGCCGCCGTGGGCGATTTCGCCTTCTACGACCAGGTGCTGGACATGAGCTTCACCCTGGGCAACCTGCCGGAGCGCGTGCAAGGCTTCCACGGCGACACGCTCGACAACTACTTCCGCGTTGCCCGCGGCCGCTCGGCCAAAGGTGCCGAAGACCACGCAGCGTGCTGCGGCGGCGTCGCTGCCGGCGAAATGACCAAGTGGTTCGACACCAACTACCACTACATCGTCCCCGAATTCAGCGCCAGCACCGGATTCAAGCTCGACGCGTCGCGCCTGCTCGAACAACTGGGCGAAGCGAAGGCACAAGGCGTCAGGGCCAAGCCGGTGATCGTCGGCCCTGTGACCTATCTGGCGCTCGGCAAGGCCAAGGACGATTCCGACAAGCTGGCCCTGCTGCCGCGTCTGCTGCCAGTCTACGCTGAACTGCTGGACACCCTGGCCGCGCAAGGTGTGGAGTGGGTGCAGATCGACGAACCGATCCTCGTTACTGAATTGTCCGCGCAATGGCAGCAAGCGTACGTCACGGCATACGACGCGCTGGCGAACAGCAAGGTCAAACTGCTGCTGGCAACGTACTTCGGCCAACTGCTCGGCAACCTGCCGCTGGCTGTCAAGCTGCCGGTGCACGGCCTGCATCTGGACGCGATCAATGCGCGCGCCGAAGTCGACGCCGTGATCGCTCAACTGCCGCAAGACCGCGTGCTGTCGCTTGGCGTGATCAACGGCCGCAACATCTGGAAGACCAACCTCAACGGCGTGCTGGACTGGCTCGAACCGGTCGCGAGGCAACTGGGCGAGCGCCTGTGGATCGCTCCGTCGTGCTCGCTGCTGCACGTGCCGGTGGATCTGGAAAGCGAACAGAAGCTGGATGCGGAAGTCCGTTCGTGGCTCGCTTTCGCGCTGCAAAAGCTGGGCGAACTGAAGGTGCTGGCTACCGCGCTGAACAACGGCCGCGACGCCGTCAAGGCAGAACTGGCCGCTAACGGCGCCGCCAGTGCCGCGCGCCGCGCCTCGCCGCGCGTGAACAACCCGACCGTCAAGGCCGCCCTCGCGAAGATCAACCCGGCGCTCGGCCAGCGCAAGAGCGCCTACCCCTCGCGCGCCGCCAAGCAAGCTGCCCTGCTGAACCTGCCGGCTTATCCGACCACGACGATCGGCTCGTTCCCGCAAACCAGTACGATCCGCCATGCGCGCAGCCAGTTCAAGAGCGGTACGCTGGACGAAGCCGGCTACAAGGACGCGATGCGTGCCGAGATCGAACGCAGCGTGCGCGAGCAGGAAGCGCTGGGGCTGGACGTGCTGGTGCACGGCGAAGCCGAGCGTAACGACATGGTCGAATACTTCGGCGAGCAGCTCGACGGTTACGCGTTCAGCCAGTTCGGCTGGGTGCAGTCGTATGGCTCGCGTTGCGTGAAGCCGCCTATCCTGTTCGGCGACATCAGCCGCCCGAAGGCCATGACGGTCGAGTGGATCAAGTATGCGCAGTCGCTGACCAGCAAGCCGATGAAAGGCATGCTGACCGGCCCGGTCACGATCCTGAACTGGTCGTTCGTGCGCGACGATCAGCCGCGTTCGGTGTCGTGCTACCAGCTGGCTCTGGCGATCCGCGAAGAAGTGCTGGACCTCGAGAAGGCCGGCGTGCGCGTGATACAGATCGACGAAGCCGCACTGCGCGAAGGCCTGCCGCTGCGCAAGTCGCAGTGGGGTGAGTACCTCGACTGGGCCGTGACCTCGTTCCGTATCACCGCCAATGGCGTAGATGACGAAACGCAAATCCACACCCATATGTGCTATTCGGAGTTCAACGACATCATCGCGTCGATCGCCGATATGGACGCCGACGTAATCACCATCGAGACCTCGCGCTCGGACATGGAGTTGCTGGACGCGTTCGACAACTTCAACTACCCGAACGAAATCGGACCGGGCGTGTACGACATTCACTCGCCTAACATCCCGACCGAAGAGCATATCGTTCAACTGATGAAGAAGGCGGCTGAACGCATTCCGGCGCAACGCCTGTGGGTAAATCCGGATTGCGGCCTGAAGACGCGTCAATGGGAAGAAGTCATTCCCGCACTGACCAACATGGTGGCGGCTGCCAGGAAGTTGCGCGCTTCGGTCCACGGCTGATCGCGAAGCACTGCGCATAAGGTACCCACAAGCAGGAAACGGCCGCCTTCGGGTGGCCGTAGTCATTTCCGGCCGTACTGCTCGCGATAACCTGTCGCTATGGGGTAGCATGGACCCGCGCTGGCCCAAAAGAGCGATCCTCTTTGAGCACGATGCGCGCTGGGACTGCAACCACCGTTCAACCCTCCCCTCGACATGGCATGGAGCAAAGCATGACCTATCGCACCTATCACAAACGCACGATTGCCGGTCGCGATCTGCATCCCGAAACCCAGATGATGTCTTATGGCTACGATCCCTTTCTGTCCGAAGGGTCGGTGAAGCCACCGGTTTTCCTGACGTCGACATTCGCGTTTCGCACCGCCGAGGACGGCGCCGAGTTCTTCGACATGGTGTCGGGCCGCAAGCCTTTACCCGAAGGCGAAAGCGCGGGCCTCGTGTATAGCCGCTTCAATCATCCGAATCTCGAGATCGTCGAAGACCGTCTTGCCTTGCTCGACGATTCCGAAGCCGCTGTTGTGACCTCCAGTGGCATGTCGGCAATCGCGGCCATCCTGCTGGCATTCCTGCGGCCCGGTGATTGTGTGGTGCAATCCGTGCCGCTTTATGGCGGCACAGAGACATTGATTTCAAAGTTTCTGCCCGAATGGGGCATCCGCTCCCAGGTGATCGAGGATGGTCTTTCGGTACCGGCGATTCACGACGCGCTCGAAGCCGCAGCGCAAAAGGGCCACGTGCGGATGTGCTACATCGAAACACCGGCCAATCCGACCAATGCACTGTTCGATCTGGAAGGGCTGCGCCGCGAGATCGATGCGTTTGAACAACGCCACGGCTATCGCCCTCTCTCCGTGTGCGACAACACGCTGCTGGGCCCGTTGTATCAGAAGCCCACGCGGCAAGGCATCGACCTGAGCGTGTATTCGCTGACGAAGTACATCGGCGGCCATAGCGATCTGGTCGCAGGTGGCGTCACCGGCAGCCGCAGTCTCATCACCAGGATTCGTGCGATCCGCAGCACGCTTGGCTCGCAACTCGATCCGCATTCGTCATGGATGATCACGCGCTCCATGGAGACGCTGGTGCTGCGCATGCAACAGGCCGCGCGCAGCGGTAGCGCCGTCGCGCGCTGGCTCGCGAGCAATCCGTATCGCCCGGTGAAAGTCCTGCACTCCGAACTGATCGAGGACCCGGCCTACCAGGCGGTTTATCAGCGTCAATGCACCGGGCCCGGATCGACGTTTGCATTTGTCCTCGACGGCGGCCGCGAGCAGGCGTTCCGCTTCATCAACGGCCTGACGCTGTTCAAGTCGGCAGTGAGCCTGGGCGGTACGGAGTCGCTGATCTGCCACCCCGCTTCGACGACGCATTCAGGCGTTCCCGCCGACGCGCGCGCGGCAGCCGGCGTCACCGAAGGCTTGATTCGCGTGTCGGTTGGACTGGAGCATCCCGACGACCTGATCGCAGACCTCTCGAACGCGCTGGAACACTGTTAAGGCGAGCAGCGTGAGCAGGAACGCCCCATCGTGGGCGTTCCTGCTTTCAGTCTCAATGACCCAGACCGCTCGCGGCGATCTGCTGCTCGACATACTGTGCGAAGAGCGCATGCAGATGCGTGGTCGGATGAAGATCGTCCGCGAACATATAGGTCTGGTCGGCATTGGCGCTTACGTAGGTGGCCGGTGAGCACAGCAGCGAGGTGTCATCCGGGGTTTTCGAAGGGTCACAGGCCTGGCCGGTGTTCGACACCGTGAAGCCGTTGGTCTGAAAGTTCGAGATGATCTGGTTCAGCCACGTATAGGCATCGATCTGGATCACCTTGCTTTGCACACCATCGCTCTGCAAGGCGGAGTTCAAGGTGCTGTTGAAGAGTTGCGACAACTGCGTGTAGGTTGCGCCGCCGTCCGACTGGGCGAGGCCCTTGGGCGAGAGCCCAATGTTCGGAAGATTGACCACCACGACATGAGTCGCGCCGGCCTGTACGATCTGCTGCACAAGCTGGGCAAGCGTGGTCGCCGCCGTCTCCACTGTCTGCGCCGCGGCCGGCAGCGCTCCGGCGCGCAATACATCGTTCGCCCCGGCCCACACGAGCACCAGTTGTCCTGAGTTAAAACTCTTGTAAGTGCCCAGGTAGCTCGAAACCTGCTGGTTGACAGGCATTTCGACATCGCCGATCACGTCGGTCAGGAAATCGTTCTGGCTAGCCGGCGTTGCCACCGTCGCGCCCCCTTCCGCATAGCCCATGCCGCCCTGCGGACTCAGCTTTTGCGTCAGATCGATCGTGTAGGCGGCGCTTAGTGTATTGCCGTAGTACTGCGCGACATTCTGGGTCCACACCTGCCCGGGATTGGTCGTGAAACGGCCTCCGCCCACGGCGCTGGCGATCGGCGCGTAGGTTCCGACGTCCGACAGGCTGTCGCCGAACGAGACAATCTGCAGGTTGATACCGCCGCTCGGTGTCGAGCTGCCGCTACCCGAGCTACTGCCGTGCCCGCCACCACCACATGACGCAAGCACTGCAATTGTCATGGAAAAAATTGCAGCCCGTACCACGTTTTTGATTGCTCGCATTGCCGCTCCTCCGTGACTGGCTGGGGAGCTGCGGCCACGTCGTGACCTGATCTCGCGCTTCACCCTGCCGATAGTGTCTACGAGGTAGCAAGAAGCGTGCACCGCTGCGGTTGCACGGCAGCAGGGATCACGATCCGTTGCCCAGATGGTTACCGAGGTGGTCGACCAGCATCCGCGCCGGGAGCGGCAGCGTGTCAAAATTTCGGGCGATTATCGACAGCGGCCGCAGCGACCAGGGTTCGTCAAGCTCAATGACGCGAAACGGCGCCGAATGCATATAAGGCGTCACGCTGCCTTTGGGCAATAGGCCGATCCCGAGGCCCGCACTAACCATGTTGCGCACGCCCTCGAAACTGGTCACTTCTATGCGCACGCGCAGCCGTCTGCCGCTACGCTCTGCGGCGGCGCGGCACAGTTTCGGAATGGACGTGCCATAGGGCATGCTGACGAAGTCGTCCTCCAGCACTTCCTCGAACGCCATGCTTGTGCGCCCGGCGAGCCGGTGATCCGACGGCACAATCACCACCAGCTTATCGACGCCATACGGGCGCCACTGCAGATCGCCAAGGGCGTCCTCCGTAGCCGAGCAGATGCCGAGATCGGCGACACCGCTGGTAATCGCCTGTACTACCTCATCGCTCGACTTCTCGACCATATCGATCCGCACTTTTGGGTTCTCGTGCAGAAACGAGCGCAGCGCGTTTGGCAAATACTGCACCATCGCGGTGAAGTTGACATAGATTCGGGCGTGCCCTCTTATGCCGTCGGAGTACTCAGACAGTTCGTCCGCAATCTGCTGCAAATGCTCGCCCAATCGCCTGGCGTGATGATAGAGCGCCTCGCCGGCGGGCGTAGCTTGTACCCCGCGGCTATGGCGATATAGCAGCGGTGTTCCGGCGTCGTCTTCAAGATCCGACACGCGCTTGCTGACGGCCGATGCCACGATGTGCGTGCGGGCGGCGGCCGCGGCAATGCTGCCCTCCTCGATGACCGCCACGAAAATACGCAGCGACTCGATATCAAGGCGTAACGGACGATCTGCTGAAACCCGCATCCTCGCTCCCTGGGGTGAATTTCGGGCCGATTGCGGCCATCTCATTTGGCGATGCCTGCACTGAACATTGAGAACTTCTCAGCACGCCTGCAAACCGCCATCCTACGTGCATAGCTTTCGAGCGGCACAAGGCCGGTGATCGAAGCGCGGCAGCAAACGCTGCGCACCGCGATTCTATGCCGGCGAGGCGAGTTTGTCCTGGCAACCCGTCTACGGGATATCGAACACTACCGTTTAATTGGCAGCTTGTTAATTATTTCGCATACCTTATTTAATATTTTACTGGAGATTAAAATGTCTCAGAGTTTTCGCATTGGACAGATCGTTCCTAGTTCAAACACGACTATGGAAACCGAAATTCCCGCCATGCTGCGCGCCCGAGAAGCCATTCGACCCGAGCGATTCACTTTCCATTCGAGCCGGATGAGAATGCACAAGGTTACGAAGGAAGAATTGACCGCGATGAACAAAGAAGGCTTGCGCTGCGCGGCAGAACTTGCTGACGCCCGTGTCGATGTAATGAGCACGGCATGCCTCGTCGCAATCATGGCGATGGGGCCCGGATATCACCGGCAAACCGAACGCGAACTGCTGGAAGTGGCGCGTGCCAACCATTGCCTGGCGCCGGTCATGACCTCGGCCGGAGCGTTGGTAGAAGGCCTGAAAACCCTCGGCGCACGCCGCATTTCGCTGATGGCTCCGTACATGCGGCCTTTGACGGATCTCGTCGTCGCTTACATCGAAAACGAAGGAATTGAGGTCATCGATTCCCTCTGCTTTGAGATCCCCGACAACCTTGAAGTCGGGCTGCGCGCCCCGCGGCAACTGCTTGAGGACGTTCGTCGCCTGAACACCGAAGGCGCGGATGTAGTCGTAGCGTCCGCATGCGTCCAGATGCCGTCATTACCGGCAATTCAGCGCATTGAAGACATGCTGGGAATCCGCACCGTTTCAACTGCGGTATGCACAGTCCGGGGTATGCTCGATCGGCTCAGGCTCGAACCAGTCGTCCCAGGCGCCGGCGCGTTGCTTGCCGGCGCTTGAGCGGGCCAGATGCCGCGTGAACGCCGACAGATTGGCAGGCAGGCGCCATCCCATGGGCGCCTCGCGCGAAAAACCCCGGGCCGTGCGGGCAATGCCTCTCGGCCACGCTCACTCCATGACAATCTGGACTTTCACGTCCGTGGGCTTGCCGCTTGCCGCTTCTTCGAATGCGCGAATGCCGTCCGCGAACGCAAACGAACGCGAGATAAACGGCTTGATATCGAGCCGGCCTGAGGCGATCAACTGGATGGCTCGCGGGAACATGTTGGCGTAGCGGAACACCGATTCGATGCGCGCTTCCTTGATTTGCAGCGCGACAATATCGACCGGTACCGCGTGTTGCGGCATGCCGACAAGGACGAGGCAACCACCGGGACACAGCAGGTCGACAATGCCGTCGAATGCCCTTTCGTTCCCGCTGGCTTCGAAGACCACGTTCGCCCCCCAACCCTCCGTGAGTTCCGTGACAACGTCCTTCACTTTACGGTCGCGGATATTGACCGCCGTCACGCCCTGCACGTTGCCGATCAGTTCGAGTTTCTCGGGCACCAGATCGCAGACGATCGCGCGGCTGCAACCACCGGCGAGCGCCGCGAGAGCGCACATCATGCCGATCGTTCCCGCACCGAGAATAACCGCCACGTCCCCCGGCTTTATCTTCGCCTTCGTTGCGGCCTGCATGCCGATAGCCAGCGGTTCGACAATCGCGCCTTCCGCAAAACTGACGTTGTCCGGCAGCCTGAAAGTGAACGCGGCGGGATGCACGACAAACGGTGTCAGGCAACCATGCACCGGTGGCGTCGCCCAGAAGCGCACGCTCGGATCGAGGTTGTACATGCCCTCGCGCGATGCCCGCGATGCCATGTCCGGCACCCCAGGTTCCATGCAGACACGATCGCCCACCTTCAGGTGCGTCACTTCATCGCCAATCTGAACCACGGTACCCGCCGCTTCGTGACCCAGTACCATCGGTTCGTTGACGACAAATGGTCCGATACGGCCGTGCTGATAATAATGGATGTCGCTTCCGCAGATGCCTACCGTATTGATGCGAATGCGTACGTCGTGCGAACCGACAACCTGCGGCAAGGTGAACGGGCGCAAGCTGATACGGCGTGCTTCTTCAAGAACCAGTGCTTCCATGATTGAAGCCCTCTGCTATGGAATGAACGGAATGAAATGCAGTGCTCGTCAAGGTTCGTCGCAGAGACGGCGTGCGGTCTGCTCGTCGGTCACCAGCACCGACGGGTAGCGTCCACGCAACGCGGCCCGCGTCACGGCAAATTTCTTCGTGCCGCCGCTCACCAGAATCACGCGCTGAATCTTGCGCAGATCCTCGAGCGAAATCGCGACCGTGCGACGGTTTAGCGGATGATCGATTGCCTCGCCATCGGCGTCCATAAAGTGGCCGAGCATATCGCCTACTGCGCCCGCTTTTTGCAGCGCCCTCACCTGTTCGGGATCGTTGATGCCGTAGGTCACCACCAATGACTCCGTCAGGTCGCCGCAGGTCAGCAGAACCAGATCCGATTGGCGCGCCCGCTCATAGGTCTCGCGCACGGCATCTTCCTTGAGCAGGATGTCGCGCACCGCCTGACTGCTTACATAGATTGGCGCGGGAAACAGGAAGCCGTCGGCCTGACACAGGTCCGCAAAGTCGGACACGATGTCGAACGTGTTAATGCTCGGGCAATGCGAGAGGCCGCCTTGCAACGACACCGCCGAAAGCCCTCCGTAAGTCCGTTGCGGCAAAGCGCGCAGCACAGCGCGGATCGTGCGTCCCCAACCCAGTCCGATCGTCTGTCCCGCCTCAATTTGTCCTGCCAGGTAGTTCGCCGCGCCTATGCCGATCGCAGCCATGTTGGCCTCCGTATCGGCGCCCGAGGGCACCACAACCGCGGCTTCAAGCCCGAAGCGCTTGACCAGCGTCTCCTCGAGCGCGACACAAGGCGTGAGACGGCTATTGATGGTGATCTGGACCATCCCTGATTCGCGGCTTGCGGCGAGCAGCCGGTTCACCCGCACCCGATTGCTGCCAATGAGCTGTGCAATCTCCTGTTGCGTCAGATTGCCGACGTAGTAATGCCATGCAACGCGCGCCTGCAACTCCTCTTCCGTATCAACAGACGATTCGCCCGGCGACGTGACTGCGGGTGGCATGGATTTATTCATGAGCATGATGGGTTTTGATTGGCACAACCGGATAGTAATTCACCGCCCCTTGCGCCGAGCTTCATTTCACCGCCCCCATTGTCAGCCCCTGCACCAGCCGCCCCGATACGGCCAACGCGAATACCACCATCGGCAGTACGATCAGCGTGCCTGTGGCCATGATTTCACCCCACGGCAACTCGTAGCCGCTCATATAACTGGTGGCCGCAACCGGTGACGTGATGGCGTCGCTGCGGGTGAGCACCAGCGCGTAAAGGAGGTCGTTCCACGAAAAGAGGCTCTTTTGAAATCTGAATGGGTTATGCGGTATGCGGGTTGAACGAAGTGAAGTCGAGTTTGCCGGCGATCAGGAATAGCACGGTGCGCATGGTTTCGAAGTTCGCGTAGCCGCGAGCA
>SDBV01007732.1_pt1 | contig 14636 bp, 11 predicted proteins | sample 2277081 | NCBI WGS metagenome assembly SDBV01 (sample SAMN10402039, study PRJNA504765) | marine sediment metagenome | isolation source: marine sediment core GS10_PC15, 223 cmbsf | place: Arctic Ocean: Southern Knipovich Ridge | collected 2010
AGGCCTTATAACATTACTTACCCGGCAGATTTTTGCAAAATGCCATAGTTCATCCATTTTTGCATTTCCGGATTTACGGAATTCATGAAGAACTTCCAGCGCTACATCCAGTCCGATTTTATTCCGGTATTTCAAACAGTCCGCAACAGTTTTTGCAGGAGAATATACTTTAACCTCCACACCATCTATAGTATGGTTTTCCACTCCCATAGAAAGCGCTTTACCGGAAAAACGTACAAACTTTATTGGAAGCTCTTTACGGGGAAGATGCGCTTTTACAGATATTGCCATCCAAACTTCGTATGGAGACTGAGTTGTAAGACTATGAAAGCTTAGAGCAGAGAGCAGACAGATTACTCCTTTGGGCACGGCCTTTGCCGAATCTGTAATTGTGTTATGTTCTGTAATTTCCGCACCTGCAAGGCGGTAAAGCCCACGTCCGACACGCTCTATTACTCCAGCTTTATCAAGGCGATGAACTGCCTGTCGTGAGATAGAATAATGCTTAAGATCCCTGGGACGCATAACACCAATTTTTTTCATTAGAGTTATAAGTTTGACCTGCTCCGTGAGCTTTTTTTCATCTTTCATAATTGTTACTTTTCCAAGGTAGTTATTATTATATACCGAGGTTTTGTAACATACAATTGGTTTTTATTTAATTAAGAATCAATATCCTGAAAATCTTCAGAGGACATGGGTTGGAAATCAGCCGGACATTTACCTGAAATCTCAACAAGAATTCTTTGTTGCGTTGGTGCCGGGTCAGGATTAATTTTAATTACTTTTGCCTGGATATTTTGGTATCCCTTATTGATAAGACGAACAAGATCGATAACCAGGTACCTGGGACTCCAACCAACCATATGATAATCCGGAGTTGACAATTGTACAGCAAGTCCTGTTACCGGATTGTTTAGTTCAATAGACACCCGCAAAGGCTGCCCTGCAGCAAGATTTTCGATTTTTTTATGAGCACAATCACAAATATGATGCCATCCATGCAAGAAAAATAAACAATGAAAACTGCCGTCCTGTTCACGTCTAATGAGTGGGAATACTTCCAAATTATCAGTAAGACGACGGCCCTCGCTAATTGCCAGAATTTCCAGAGGATCAGCTGTAGCAGGGTTTAAGCCAAGCCATTTAATATATTCCTCGAATTCTTCACGTGAAGATGAAAGGATTCTATTCTGAAATAAGGGAAACAATTTGTCTGATTCATATTTTTTATGCAGGTCAGGGAAGGATTCAAGAGGGCGCATACCCACTTCCTTTTGAGCCTTTTTTGCACCATGAATATATGAAAATTGATATTTATTCTTCTTTGAATCCGCATCAAGACGGCCAATAGCATACCATGACCTTGATTTAACTGTATCCTGCCAGGCAAGAAACAAGGTTGTCATACAATAAGCTCCTTTAAAAATGTTGATGTATACTCCAATACCGCTAAGACCATTCGTTTTGCCGGATCAGTCATAATTCTTTTCGGTACTCTGTCAACGATACTATCATACTCCTTCGCAGCAATCTTTTCAACTGCTTCTAACCAGGGTTTGAACCAAGCATAATTTTGAGACACGGCCCACTTTACAAATTCAAGTGGATTATCAGGATGTTTAGAAGAAGATTCCCCATAAATAGCACCATTTGCCTTTTTTACATACTGCCCTACTATTTTATTTTTCAAAAGATTTATTCTCTTCTTATCTGTTAATTCCCTCCCCAAAGAAGAGGCATGGTCATATGATGGAGCCAACTGAAGTATTTTTTCTTTCGGCAAAGTAAGCACTGCCCAGTTTTCATGGTGACGGTCAGTATTTACAATAAGCGCATCCAATACAAGCAGCCCTGCTACATCCTGCATTACAGTATTATAATCAGATTTTGGAACTATATTTTGAAACACTAAACAAATATTCTGCCAGGAATGATCAAACTGAAACCTCTGTTTGGTTTTTTCATATACCTCTATTCTTCCCGCCAAAAGTTCATTACCATGAATAAGCTCACCTTTTTTTATAGGAACTTCTGAGTCATTTTTAATTTCATGTGGAATAAGATTTTCTACGATTACGCCATCATGTCCCTCAAATTCCGCCAATTCCACACGTACTGCCTTCAAACCAATTAGTGGAGCAATTTCAGAAGCTATTTTTTCCGACCAGTGCTCACCAGTCCCCTTGCGTGAGTATTTGAACAACCAGGGTCGTCCAGGCAGCTTGTCAATCAATACCCAAAATTTTCTCTTGCTTCCCATTTGTTCAATACCAAGCCGGCTGTCATTGCTTGTTGGGCTGAGAAAAAGTTCATACACTGGATATGGGTTTTTCATAACCTACAACTCCCACTTATTTAATTGATAATTGAAAATTGATAATGGAGAATTATTAATAAGCTAATTTTCAATTTTTTACTCCTTTTTACTCTAGTGTCAAATCAATAATAATTACTTCAATATTTTCTTTATAATTTTCTGGGATATTTTTTTTAATGGTTTTTATCATTCTATCTTTTTCTCTTTCTCCAAAATAAAAAATTAAATATATACCGTAAGCTACTTTATTAGATAAATATTTATTTACTAATTGTGCTTTTAAACCTGAATATATCTCTTGGCTTTTATCTTTTTTACACTCTACTTGAACTTCATAATTATGAGCAACCTTATACTTTATATTTATATCTACTCTATTACTTGCCTCTAGTTTTTCACGACTTATATCAAGATCATAGCCATATCTAGCGTTGAATTCATGAACAATCCTATCTCTGCACAACTCTTCACTTCTTGGGTCTTTGTTTGAATCTCTAAATGACATTTTTTCATTATTCCTATTACTTTCAATTATATTTTTTAAATCTTTTATCTTTAAAACAATATCCTGAAAGAAATCTTTTTCATTCAATATAGCATCTGATAATATAAATTCTTTAGCCTTCTGAATTGTATATCTTTCAATTTTAATATCAACATCACTTTGTTCTTTTTCACTAATGGTATTTAAGATTCTTTTTTTCCAAATATCATTATCATCGGAATGCATTGCTAATAATTCCTTTAATTCTATAGTTGACAACTGAAAAAATACATTTCCACTAAGAAAATTTGCGCACATATCTTTATCCGATTGAATACCATTTTTATGCTTTATTGATTCTTCGGTATTGAATATCGATATAAGAAAATCAAAAATCGATACTCTATCTTCACTCGAAATAGAATTAATAACTCCATTAGACATATCAACTTTAAGTAAAGTATATAAATTGATTGCTACTTCTATAGTTAATTTTTCTTTTTCCTTTCTTTTAAATATTATAAGAGAATTTAATATATTTCTATTTGATTCATCAATATCATCATTCTTTAAAATATTAATTAAATCTAGTTCAGAGTAATTAAAGTTATATGTCTTAAGTAAATTCTCAAGAATGCAATTGATTTCATTTTTATTTTCTAAAATACTCAATATTGCTATATCTTTTAGCTTATCTATATCAGTTTCTTCATTAATATGTTCTTCGAATATTTTTTTACAATATGTAAAATGTTTATTTATAAGTAATTTAATAAACTCTTTTAAAGTTTCAATTGCGAGTTTTTGATCTGCTTTTTCCAACCAGGATGTAAAATTTCCTTGAATCACATTCGCTGCATATCTCCTAGCTAAAGAGCAAATATATAAATATTTCTTAAAAGACTTATCTTCCAATTCTATGTACTGCTCTTTATTATTTAACTGACAGGCAACATAATATACTCTATCAATATTTCTTCTTGCATCTGGTGAAGATTCTGCTAAAGAATTTATTGTTAAACATTTTTTATCAAATTGTGGTTTAAGAATTATTTTTTTTAATATATTTTTTAACCTACTAAATGTTTTATCTGTAATTTGTGTTTTATATCTTGTTGAATCATTTATAAATAAATAACTAGCAACATTGAATAAAATATTAAAATCTGAAATAATTACTTCATCATTTTTTGATTTAAAATATTTTTCATTTTTCTCTATTTCTTTTTGAATTTTATTTTCTCTTTCTTGATTTTTTTTATTTCTTTCTATTTCATAAATACTGGGTTGTGGAAAAAGCCATTTTCTTAAATCATTTTCAACTCCATATTTTTTAGCCAGTTTTAATATGTCATCAGCAATGTTAGTTGAAGATTTATTCTCTTGAGCCATACATACAAGGATATTAATATTCTTTTCTTTGCTATTTTCTGGATTTAATTTATTAAGTAATATTTCATACTTTTTATCTGGAATTTTAAAATTAAAAACATATTCAAACTCATAGTATTTACTAAAGAAATCCTTATCATTAGGAATATCATCTATATATACGGAAAATAAATCATTAACAAGTTTATTTATCTTTTTTTCTTTTTCTTTTATTTTATTCTGGATATCCTTTTTGTATGTACTGAAATTAGGTCCGTGATATGGTCCATAATAATTACTAAAATGTTTAAGTATTTTGAATATATCGTAACTATTATATTTTTCATCATAAAGTAAAATTGTTTCCATTAAATAATGTTCAATAAAACTTTCTATATTAGATGGAATAGCTAAAGGATCATCTTTTGAATTCTTTCTATATCTCTTTAATAATTCATCCACTAATTTATATTTTTCTGAATAATCTGTTTTATATAAATAATAACAATGACCACCAATTTTATTATGATTATAACTTAATATGTACTCAGAAATTTTAGATGATGAAATTTCTTCTGGATATAATTTATATAAAATAACATCTTTTAATGAATCATCTTCGTCTGGAATTTTGCTATCAAGTATATCATTCAAAAAATTAATTAAGAATTTTACATCATCAAATAATACTTCAACTAATTTAACCTTATAATAATTATTTATTTCTGGTTTTTTAAATATTTCTTTTACAAATTCTTTTATGTTATTGCTAAGATTGTATGATGAAGTTAATACAGAACTAATAAAATAAATATAATGATTATTCATCTTAATAGCTTCTTTATATTCATTTATTAAGAAATCATCTAAATTTTTATCATAGAATCCATCAGCTTTTTCTCTATAATATAATCTTATAAAATATGGATTTGATTTTGAATATTCTTTTACTGCAATAATAATTCTTTTTTTATCTTCTAAACTAAAAGCCGAATTATCACCATGAACTGCCTGATAGTATGGATCAATTTTTATAAGTTCATCATTTTTTGAGAATGCACATAACCATGCAAAAGCACCTCTTAATTCTGTTGGTATTTTATTATCATATACAAATAAACTTTTTACTCTTTGATAAGAAATATCGATATGTTTTAATAATTTATATTGATTAATATAAAATGCACATGCATACTCTGCAATAGTTCTATGTATAAATCTTTCATCTGAGAACAAAGCAGTGTTTAATGTAATTTTAAGATTCTTATTAAGTAACTCATGCTTAACTGATGACACTTCATCTATAAATTTTTCATTTAAAGATTCAACATCCGAGAACATATAAAAAAAAGCTATATATCCTAAATGTCTTAGAAATTCTTCAGGCTCAATAGAATTGATTTCATTTCTTCTATAAGATGGGTTAACTTCTCTAGAATTAATAATAAAATCCATAAAAATATCTTTTTTTGATCTTGCTTTATAATTTGGTTTTTTTATATAAATATCTGCAATCATTTTAAATAGTTGAGGATTATTTAAAAAACCTGAATCTGAAAATTGCTCAATAAAACTATCTATTTCTTTAACTCCAAGCATTTCTGCAAACTCTCGTTGTTTAATTATATCTAAAGGACAGATATTAAATATAGCTGGATAATATGTAATTTCCTCTTTTAAGGCAGTAATATCTTCTTCTCCGTACCAATCCATTTCACGGCAGCTTATAACTATTTTAGATTTATCTAAATCTATATTATTAATTTTTAATCCCAATTCAGTAACTACATATGATTTATCCTTGTTTGGAAGGCTCCGATATTCATCCAAACCATCAAGCAATATTGTTTCAATTTCACTTGGGAATTTGACATCACTATTTATAAATTTTTTAATATTGATAAATTGGGAGTCTTCATGTTCTAAGTTATATTTTCTTAGTGAAGAAGTTTTTCCACTTCCAGGCGGACCTAATATAATAATAACTTTATTATTTTCAATTATATCCTTAATAGTATATTCAGTAGGATCTTCTTTATTATGGTTTGTCAATGTTAAGTCTATATATTTCATAAAATACTTTCTTTATATTCTTTTGGAATATTACATTCTTTATATTTATTAAAATATTTATACAACCAGATATATTTATTTCTTACTTTTGGCGCATCTTTAAATTCTTTAATTTTATTTGATAAAAGCAAATTATATATTACTAAATCTATTTCTGGAGATTTTAAGAAATCAATGAAAAATATATCATCTCCTTTATCATTAAACGAATGAGATAAATTAAATATTTCTTTTGAATTATTAATATAAAATATTTTTTTAATTTTTTCTAAGTATTTTTTATTTGTTCCTATAACAGGCCAGCAAATTCCTTTTGATTCTAAATTATAAGATCTTGCTAATCCATTACTTATAAAATTTTTATTGTTTATTTCATCCCTTTTATTATATTCATTTTTCTTATTCTCAAGCTTTGTTCCGACAGCTATACCACCACGTAAAAATTGGTTGTTTTCAATAATAAATTTAAACTGTATTAAGCCAATCTCATCCAATATTTTGATAATTTTATCATAATTTCGATTATGATGAATATTTGATATTTCTAATATAATACCATCAGAAATAATTGTTGAATTAAAATAATCACTATTGTTAAATAATTTTTGAAACTTTCTTAATATATGAGATAATTCAATATATTGTGAATCGTCTTCTACAATATTTGAATAACCTAATATATCTATCCATATAAATACAGATTGAGTATTTTCTTTAATCTTATCAGAAGGAATTATATTTCTACTCTCAGTAATATTCATTATTAACTTCTTACAACTCTCCTTCGAATGCTTTTTGCAATATTGATTTTTTTAGTTCTTCTAAAGCAATTAACTTTTTCTTGTAAAGATTTTCAAATTGTTTTTTTTCTATAGATATTTCATCAAGTTTTTTAACTATTGACTTTTGTTCTGTTCTTGATTTTGGATAAATGTATTTTAATTGTTTTAAGGCATTACCATTAAATTGTGGCTGTGCTGAACCTGATGAAAGTCTCATCGCTTGATCCCAATAAAAATTAGATTTTGAAAAATACCAATATACTTTATTGATTTGATTTCGATTGAAATTAATCCTAATCAAATAAGAAGCGAAAACAGATTTCTCAAGATTATTATACAATAGTACTTTTGCAAATGTTGCTCCGGTTCTTGCCATTAACAAATTATTATCTTTCAATAAATATTTTTCTGCGTCTTTTGAATAGTCTATATACATTTTATTTTTATATTCTAAATTACCATCAACATCTATATCGGTAATTCTTATAAATCTAAAATCTCCTTGAGTTTTTGCTTTGTCTGTGTATCCATATTGTAACTCCGCTACCTCCCCCAACTTCTTCTCCTCCCAATCCTCACCCGGATTAGCGAAAAAACCATTCAAATACGAATCAAACAGCTCCTTACAGTTCGCAAGGCTCTTTTCCGCGTTTTCCTTTGCCTTATCTATTGCAGCAAAGGCTTTGTCGAGGATTTTTACTATGCGTTTTTGTTCGGGTAGGGGGGGGAGGGGGATTTCTATTTCTTTTAAAATTTTAACTGAAGCAACATTTTTAATAGCAGCACCAACTGAGTGACTGTTAATTCTATTATTAAAACTATTACTCCCCATCCAATATTTTAGAAACTTATTATAAATTTTATTTGATGGTGTAAGCTTTAATAGTGCTTGATTAATAATACCTCTTTTAATTTCTGATGGAACAATTGCAACTTTACCCATTGTTCCTGAACAACTCATTATTATATCACCAGATTTTAATTCAAATCTTTTCATTTCATTAAATTTATCAGAATCAATAAAGTATCTTATATTCGCAAATTGGTTATATATTGCATGTTGCTGTTCATATACAGCAAACCCAGACCGTTTAAAATAAGTTTTCTTTAGGCTACCACCAAATGGGCCACGAACAAAAGTACAAACTTCTCCCAGCCTCTTTACTTCCCATCCTTTCTTCATGCCAGTTTCTCCAGCTTTTTTAACATTTCCACTGCGCCAATGTCCATTTTCGAAAAGGCAAACCATTTTTTTCCAAGGTCTTTTAAAGAAGCACCGAAATGATAAACCGTTGTTCCATCTATAATAAGAAATCTGTCATGGGAGATTTTAAACTTCTTAAGAGATAGCGGCGGGTCCTGCTCATTGAATTTCTTTACGTCAAGTTCCAGCTTTTTAGACACTGTTTTCGTTAAAATGGTAAAAGAAACCTTTGTTTTCTTCTTAGCAAAATGGGTAAGAACTGTATCACCAATATAATTATCGATAAGAATAATGGATTTTTTTGCTGAACGAATCAACTTTGATACAAACTGGTAGGCATCAAAAACCTGTCCATTAAAAAATATACCCTGTTTGGGCTGAATGTCTTTGCTTTCTATTGCATTTAAAATAACACCTATCTTCTTATCTGTTTCGATCTGTTTAATTTCAAGGGTATCCATGCGTTGAAATAAACGCGCGTTGGAAAGAATAAAGCGTCGCATGGCAACAAAAGTTCTTATTATTAAAATACTAACTTCTACTGCTCTTTCACTTTTTAAAATAGATGAAACAGCGCTGACTCCCTGTTCTGTAAAAACATAGGGCAAAGAACCGCCAAGATGCTTTCTTGAAGGCATCGCATTTTGCGATACCATAAAATCGACTTCATCATTATTAAGCTGAAACATAAAGTCAGAAGGGAACCGATTTATATTTCTTTTTACCTGCTCTCTTAGCCTGATTGGTTTTACATTATAAAACACAGCCAGATCTTTATCGAGTATAACTTGAACATCACGAACCTTGTATATTTTGTGATTTATATCTTCCGGTTTTAATATTTCATTTTTTCTCACATGAATACTCTTAGTTTTATTAATATTTCTACACTTTCTTTATATAAAGTTTCTCTATGCTCCAATTTTATTAATACTCCCTGCCTCTTTACTTCCCATCCCTTTTTCATGATCCGTTCTCTCTTTCCCTATCTTCAAATTGTATCTGCTCACGTTCCAGTTCAGCTTTAAGTTCTTCTTCCGATGGCAATACAGTTTTATATTTTGAAGCAAAAATCTGTTCACTGTCTTTTAGAACTGAATAACGCACAATAGTTTCATCTTTATCCGCACAGAGTATAATCCCAATCGTGGGATTATCATCTTCCCCACGCTTAAGGTCATCGAACATTCGAACATACATATCCATCTGGCCTATTCCTGATGTGTTAGTTTTCCGGTTTTTAAATCTATTACAACAAAACACTTTAATAAATAATTATAAAAAACAAGGTCCAAATAAAAATGTGTTGTCTCTGTACTAATTCTGAACTGCCGGCCAACAAAAGAAAAGCCTTTACCAAGTTCCAGCAGAAATTTCTGAAGATTGTTAATAATAGCCTTTTCCAGAGAAGATTCCAAATAATTTGTATTTTCCGGCATACCTAAAAATTCCAGTATGTATGGATCTTTTATGAAGTCTTCCTTTTCTGGTTTATCATAATTTTTAACTGGTTTTATTAATTCACTTTTTGTTGATAACAGACGATTATAGTATTTAGAATCGATATTACGCTTTAAGATTCTTGTGCTCCAGTTTTGTTCTTCACATTCGTTTATATAATAATTTCTTTCATCACCATTTTCTATTCGCATTATAATTCTATGATGCGTCCAGCTCAAATTGCTACGCAGTGCGTAGCAATTTTCATGTTCAGGATAAGTAAGATAGAATTGACGAAAATTCCTCAGGTTGGCATATGAAAAACCTTTGCCAAATTCACCTGATAATTCCTTTGATAATTTTTTTAACAGGCCCTCACCGTAAACTGCTTTTTTATTACCATGCTGTTCCTGTTCCACAATTCGCTTGCCAATTTTCCAGTATGCATCTACCATTGCTTTATTTATAGCGCTGTAGGTTTTTTTCCGGGCTTCAACCAAAATAGCCCGTATATCATCATAAAAAGTGCTTTCAGGATTTGTAAGGTTTTTGTTGTTCATATCAGCTCCTTTATACCTTTAAGCAATTCTGCGCTTTCCTTATCCAGAACTTTAATCTCTTCCAATATAACCTTTGGTTCCCTTAAAACAGTCTCATCCTTTTTGTTTGGATTCTTTACAGACAGGTCAAAAGTTTCTTCATTTACATCCGTAATATTAACTGTCCATGAATTATCCGAGTCTTGCTTTTTATTCTGGAGCTTTAGAAATTCTGCAAGATCATTTTCGTTAAGGGGATTGGTTTTGCCCAGGTTTCTGTCCAGATTAAGCTGATAAAATCATACCTTTCTTGTAGGGCTGCCCTTTTCAAAAAACAAGACAACCGTTTTAACACCTGCCCCTGTAAATGTTCCTCCCGGTAAATCAAGCACAGTATGAAGGCTGGAACTTTGAAGCAGTTCTTTCCTTAATGAAACAGAAGCATTATCCGTATTAGAAAGAAAAGTGTTTTTAATAATAACTCCTGCCCTGCCGCCTGCTTTAAGCATTTTTATAAAATGCTGAAGAAAGAGAAAAGCTGTTTCTCCTGTTTTTATCGGAAAGTTCTGCTGTACTTCCCTGCGTTCTTTGCCGCCGAAAGGAGGGTTCGCAAGAATAATGTTGTAGCGGTTTTTTTCCTGTATATCCATAATATTTTCTGCAAGTGTATTCGTATGTATAATATTAGGCGCCTGCACACCATGAAGTATCATGTTCATTGTGCCAATTATATATGCAAGGGATTTTTTTTCTTTTCCGTAAAAAGTATTTTTCTGTAAGGTTTTGACATCGCTTGTAGTAAGCTTCTTGCTGTCTCTTAAATATTCAAAAGCCTCGCATAAGAATCCTGCTGAACCAACAGCACCATCATATATTTTATTACCGATTTCCGGAGCAACAACTTTTACTATGGTCTTAATAAGCGGACGGGGAGTGTAGTACTCACCGCCGTTTCTTCCGGCATTACCCATGTTTTTAATTTTAGCTTCATAAAGGTGAGACATTTCATGCTTTTCTTTATGCGTTCTGAACTTTAGTTCATCTACAAGGTTTATAACTTCGCGCAGAATATAACCGCTTTGTATTTTATTTTTTAATTCGCTGAATATTTCGCCAATTTTGTATTCGATAGTGTTCGGGCTTTCCGCGCTTGCTTTAAACTTTTTAAGGTATGGAAATAATTTTAAATCTACAAAGTCCCTTAAATCATCGCCGCTAAGAGCTTTGTGATGATCCAGCTTTCCATCTTTACCTTTTGGTGCTGCCCAGACATTCCATTTAAACTTTTTTTCTATTATTTCCGAATGATGCTTGCCGGACAATTCTGCTGCGGTTTTTTTATCTTTTTCCAGATCATCAAGATATTTAAGGAATAAAACCCAGGAGGTTTGTTCTATATAGTCCAGTTCACTGCTGCACCCGGCATCTTTTCGTAATTCATCATCGATGTTTTTAAATGTCTGTTCGAACATGTATTATTTCCTTTATGATTGATGTTGTAAATTGCCAATTATATCAGAAAATGGTAGAATTAGGAAGCTCTTTTGCTTGATGAATGGAAGAGTTCTTCTGCAGGCTTATTAAAAAATAATTACCATAATCTGCTTTTTTAAGAATGTTCAAGAAGAAGCCCAAAGATTATTAGATTCAGGTGCTGGGGAAATTTACCTACTGTAAAACATTCAAATGATTCTTACCAGCAAAACAACAAGCTTCGGGGAACTATTAAATTTATAGCAAAATTAGTATTTATTATTATAATAGTATTAAAGAGTGTTAATTAAAACAATGCTATAATTTGATATATTCAACAAAAAAGGAATGCAAAATGAAATTACTTATATTATCCATTGCAATCATTTTATTACAAATAGCTTTTATTTATTCTACACCTATAGATTCTTCTTTAGACAGAATTGCAGCAGATAAAATCTGTGCTCAGTACAGAACAGGCGAGTTAGATCCTGTTATTTCTCAGATACCGAGGAACACACAAACGAATGTATTTATCAACCCGGAAGAATACCTGCCACTACTTGTTGATTTTCTTGTAAGCGGCGCGGAAAATGATTTTATTATAGTAAAGAGAATACATGACTGGATAACAGATAACATAGCCTATGACGATGATCTTTTTTACGGAATAAATACAGGAAGCAGACAGACCTACGAACTTTTAAAATTAAAAAGGACTACATGCAGCGGTTATTCGAGACTTTTCCTGGAAATGGCAGAACTTGCAGAAATAGAAGCAGTTTATATAAGCGGCTATGCAAAAACCTATCTTATGTCTAATGGTGAACAGGGTAATCATGTATGGAATGCAGTAAAAATTAATAATAACTGGTATATTGTAGACACAACCCATGACAGAAGGTTTACCTATTTTAACGGTGAATTAGGGGAAAAAGAAGATTATAATGATACAGAATTATTTATATCTCCGGAAGCTAAAATACTGGTTAATTATCCCGAGAATGAAGAGTATCAGTTTCTTGATAATCCTTATACCTTAGAAGAATTTATTGCAGAATCCAAATTCCGGGTAAACTTTTTAAATTACAATATTTCCATGATTACGGATTTAAATGGCCTGACTACAGAATACCTGGAGGAAAGGCCGGGCGGTAAGCTTCAGGGTGTTTATGACGGAATAGAAACAAGGAGAAACGTAATAGAAATCAAAATACAATGTCCGGATAATGTAAAACTGTTATGCAATATGTTTGATAAAGAAGGTAATAAAGTAAGGGAGTATACTTTTAATTACAGAGAAAACAATACAGCAGTATGTATGTTTTCCGCGCCGGAAGCAGGTGTATTCAGGGCATACATTTATGCAAAGTTTACAGACATAGACAACAGCTGGAAGACAGTCTACGGATTCAGATTGATTGAACTATCCGGTAAAGGTCCGGAACTCCCCTTTCCCGACAGGATCTATAAAAACAGCAATTATTATACCTACGGACTTGATATTACAGATCATAATATCAGCGCGGTAAATACTGCGGGTTATTACAAACTCGAAATCTTGCATCCTGAAGATGTATCTGTAGTATCGAGCCTGCGGGATGAAAATAACAACAGAATAGAAGACAGTCTTGAAGTTAGTGTGCTTGGAAACACACGTACCTACTATTACTCTCTGCCTTCGAATGGTATTTACTATATAAAAGTGTATGCAAAATATTTAGATGAAGAAGATCATAATACATCTGTAACTATTAAATTGATAAATACAGAAGGACAGGGTGTCAGTCTCCCGCCTCAGGATGCAAAAATATTTTATTCGAGGTTTGAGGAAAACGGATTTAGGTATATTTCGGATAATATAAGCATACGAAGCAGGAATGATCCTTACATCGTTACTATTGAATGCCCGCAAGATTTCACTATGAACTGCAGAACTCGCGATTCGAATGATAATACTGTTATCAATCGCCATGCATATTCCCGGAATGGTAATACTTACACATTCTACTTTTCAGCCCCGGGGGATTCCGGCCTATATACAGCAAGAATTTATCAAATAGACAACACCGGTACCTGGAATTCGCTTGTAAAGTTTAATATGAACAGCAGTACAGACGGCCCTCTTCTTCCGATGACAAACATCCTGTTATTAAAAAACACTTTCTATGATTACAATCTTACTTTGATGTATTCCAATGTAAATATTACATTCGGCAATGATACGTATGTAATTAAAATTGATTGTGATTATGATATTGATATGGCAGCAAGTTTAAGGGATCAAGATGATAATCTGGTCCGTGAACATTATATATATGAAAGGGCCAATAATACTTACACATTTTATTTTTCCTCTCCAGGAGGTGGCCCATATTATGCAAGAATATATGCAAAATACAAAGACGCCGAAAAATACGATTATACAAATGCGGAATTCATTATTTCCTCCTCTGATATTGGAGAAACATTCCGTTAAGAAAAATAAATAAATTTATTTTTGATATTGACCTTAAAAAAACAATGCACAGTCTTTTAAAATCAGCATGAAATAATAAAAACACTAATAACTTATAAAATAGATCTGCACCCGACCACCAAAAATAAGCATTTTGCACCTACAGGGCATAATAATGGTTTTAAAATAAGCATTCTGCTGTTGGGTGCAGCCTGAGATCCTAATTTTCTTTACATCGCAAATTGCTTATTTTACATACCCTATTGACTAAGAAAATTAGTATATACTATATTCTATTATATTGCCGGAGTGGTGGAATTTGGTAGACACAGGGGACTTAAAATCCCCCGGCCCTTAAAGCTGTACCGGTTCAAGTCCGGTCCCCGGCAATACATTTAAGCTTCTCTTTAAGAGGAGCTTTTTTTTGTAATAATTATAGCTTAATGATTAAAATCCCGGACTTGAAGGGTGGGAGCGCCGACCGAATAGGGA
>SDBV01007733.1_pt1 | contig 14635 bp, 13 predicted proteins | sample 2277081 | NCBI WGS metagenome assembly SDBV01 (sample SAMN10402039, study PRJNA504765) | marine sediment metagenome | isolation source: marine sediment core GS10_PC15, 223 cmbsf | place: Arctic Ocean: Southern Knipovich Ridge | collected 2010
GGAGATTTTCAAGAGGCCGGAAACTCTACGTTATATAGCGGCACTTCAGGAGCATCTGTCCGGTCTGGGTCTTGTTGGCAAATCCAATTCATTGGCCGACATAGTCAAGACAGTCCACCGGGAACTAATCAACGGCGAAGACGATCAGTTTCGGATTCCGGATTCGGTCCCCGCGGTGGCGCAGTGCCTGATGCAATACCAAAGCAGCCACCGGCCTGGCGACCTGTGGCACTTTGTGACACCCGATTACCGCAGCACGAGCATCTGGTTTCAACTCAAGAGCGGCGACAACAAGGACACGGAAAAAGTCGTGCAGGCCGTTGAGGACTATGTCGTGAAGAATCCGCCGCCTTTCGACCTTGAACCCAACTGGTTCGGGTTGACCTACATCAATATCATATGGCAGGAAAAAATGGTCAGCGGCATGTTGCAGGCATTTCTGGGCAGTTTCGTGGTAGTGTTGCTGATGATGATTGTCCTTTTCCGTTCCGCGCTATGGGGCCTGCTGTCGATGATTCCCCTTACCTTGACGATAGGTCTTATCTACGGAATGATTGGCTTTATTGGGAAGGACTACGACATGCCGGTGGCGGTCCTTTCCGCACTTACGCTCGGCATGGCGGTGGATTTCGCGATACATTTTCTCGCGCGTTCGAGAGCCCTGTACGCCGAGCACGGATCTTGGGATGCGGCATACCCACACGTTTTCGGCGAACCCGCAAGGGCCATAATGCGCAACGTGATAGTGATAGCCTTCGGTTTTACACCGTTGTTGGCCGCGCCGCTGCTTCCCTATCGTACCGTTGGCATATTCCTGGCGTCCATATTGTTCATCTCCGGCTTCGGAACCTTGGTTATTCTGCCAGCGCTCATTAAAGTGCTGGAACCTTGGTTGTTCCCTAAGAAAAAAACGTTTTAGAAAAACGCGCAAGATGTTACTATTCAAATTAAGGGAGTATTCGCAATGTACAAACGATTCGTTATGTTTCTAGTCCTGACATTGACTGTCGCCTTTGCTGCGGCGGCGCAGGACGAGCCGTCGGTGGACGAAGTAGTCAAACGCGCAAACCACATGGCTTATTATCAAGGGAAAGACGGCGGCGCGCGGGTAAAGATGACGATTACCGATGCCCAGGGGCGCACCCGCAACAAAGAGTTCTCCATAATCCGAATGAATAAAGGCGACTCAGATGTTGACGGGGACCAGAACTTCTACGTGTACTTTCACGCTCCCGCCGATGAACGGGGAACCGTGTTTATGGTTTGGAAACATTTGGGCAAGGACGATGACCGGTGGCTGTACCTGCCCGGACTCGATGTGACTAAACGCATAGCGGCCTCGGACGACCGCACAAGTTTTGTTGGCTCGCATTTTCTTTACGAGGACGTTTCCGGACGCGACCTGGATGAAGACGACCATGAGTTTGTCAGCAATGTGGATGAAAAAACCGCAAAGAGTTACTACGTGGTCAAGAACACACCCATAGACAAGGATTCCGTAGAATTTGACTCGTACACGATGTGGGTTCATAAAGGCACGTTCTTTCCTACACAGATAACCTTCGAGAAAGACGGCAAGGTTTACCGAAAGGTGTCTGCGCTGGCATTCAAAGACATCCAGGGGAAGAAGACGGTTGTGAAGGCGCGAATCGACGACACAAACATTGGCGGCTACACAGTCGTTGAATATTCAAATGTCGAGTACGACAGAGGTTTGACGAACGAGATTTTCACCGAACGGTATCTTCGTAATCCTCCGAAGAAGTACCTTAAATAATGTTGATTTCAAAGTCCAACCAGAAAAAACTAAGCAAAAAACGGGGACTGCCATTCCCTTTTATTCTGATAAAAGGGTGGCTATCCCCGCTTTTTGCGACCTCAGCGACAGCAATCATACTAATGTCGGCTGCTGCCGCCCAGCCGCCTGCATTGCCGCCGGGTTTGGAACTTGATGGGGGGCCGTCGTTGCCCGAGGGACTGGAGGACGACGCAGCCCTCGCATTACCGCCCGGACTCGAAAGCGCTCAGGAAGAGACGGAAAAGACTCCAGCCAGAGACAAGTTTCCGATTCACGGTTTCTGGGAAACGCGGCTTGGCGTTCGCACCCAACCGGATTACGCGCAACCCGATGATGCGTCTATAGCCGAGACCCGCCTGCAACTCGAGTTTGAAAAGTCTATAGGAAAGGCGACCCTGGATTTCGCGGGCGACTTCTATCTTGATGCCGTTCTCGAAGAGGCAGAATTTGATCTGAGACGACTGAAAGTCTCTGCGTCGATTTCCAAGTCCATTGATTTGAGCCTTGGCCGCCAGGTTTTGACCTGGGGAACGGGCGACCTGCTGTTCATAAACGATCTTTTCCCGAAAGATTGGCAGTCGTTTTTCATAGGCCGCGACGTCGAGTATTTGAAAGCACCGTCTAATGCAGTACGCATAGGCTGGTTCCACAAAGTCCTCAACATCGATTTTGCATATACGCCAAAGTTCGCATCGGACCGTTTCATAAACGGCGAACGCATTTCGTACTGGGCTCCGTCCTTAGATATGCACGGCGGCTATTGGAACCAAGTCAACACCTCGCGGCCGGACGACTACTTCGATGACGACGAGTTCGCGTTGCGTTTGTATCGCAACATCGGTTCCTACGAAGTTGCCCTCTACGGATATTCGGGTTATTGGAAAAGTCCGGCCGGCGAGGACCCCGGCACAACGGAAGCCACCTTTCCAAAGCTGCGGGTTTATGGCGCCAGCCTGCGCGGGAAAGTGGGCAAAGGAATAGGCAACATCGAGGCCGGGTACTACGATTCCTACCAGGACCGCGGCGACGACGACCCCTTCGTGGGAAACAGCGAATTCAGAATGCTGGCAGGATACGAGCAGGAGCTGGCCAAGGAATTCACCGGAGCCGTTCAATACTATCTCGAACACATTGTCGATTACGACCAATACAAAAGCACCTTATCCGAAGGCACCCCACGACGCGACAGAGACAGGCACGTTGTCACGTTGCGCCTAACCAAACTGATGATGAACCAGAACATGACCCTTTCGCTTTTCACGTATTTCAGTCCATCAGACGGCGACGCATTTCTCCGTCCAAAGGTCACGTATAAAGCGGGAGACCACTGGACATTCGAGAGCGGCGCAAACATTTTCTCAGGCGAGTCCGACACAACCTTCTTCGGCCAATTCGAAAACAACACAAACGTCTACGCGTCCGCTCGCTATTCGTTCTGACCAGACGTTGCGCTGATACAGGCCCTACATGCAAAAGTCAATCAAGCCGTCACTGCGAGCACAGAAAACCGAGCAAAAAAGGGACCAGGGCTCCGAAGGAGACCAGCAAGCAAGCGAGTCTTCGAGCGAAGACGTGTCTGTCCCTTTTCTTGCGGGCCTCGTCCAAAAGGGCCACGGGTTTAACGAATACTTACCAACCAGGCAAGGGGTTTTAGCCCCTTGTCCCGTACCAACCAGACAAGGGGCTAAAACCCCTTGCCTTCTCCCGAACGAGACGATTTTGCCATGCCCTTCTCAGAAGCGCTTAACCCACATATGGCAATACGGCTTCTTCCCGTTCTTGCCGTAGTAGTCCTGGTGGTAGTCCTCCGCAGGCCAAAACTTTTTCGCCTTAACAAGCTCCGTTGCCACATCGAATCCTTTATCCTTCAGCAACTTGATGAGCTTCTCAGTGGTCTTGCGCTGCTCATCGTCCAGGTAGAATACGGCCGAGCGGTACTGTTCGCCAATGTCCGGTCCCTGCCGGTTCACTTGGGTTGGGTCATGAATCTCGAAGAACAGGCGCGCAAGGGTTTCGTAGGAGACTTTCTTTGAGTCAAATCGCACTTCCATCGCCTCGGCATGGCCTGTGTCCTTAGTACACACTTCTTCGTAGGTGGGCGATTCAGTTTTCCCGCCGATATAACCCACCTGCAACGAAAGCACGCCAGGCACTTTCTTGAAGTAATGCTCGACTCCCCAGAAGCAGCCACCCGCGAAGATGGCGCGTTGTTCGTCCTTCTTGGGAACGAAGTTCAAGGAAATGGAATTCACACAGTGCCGCGTGTTCTTCTCCGTATAACCCTCATTAAGAAACACATGTCCCATATGCCCCCGGCATTTCGCGCACACTATCTCCGTGCGCACGCCGTCGGCATCGGGCACCGTTAGGACAGCGCCCTTAATCATGGCGTCAAAACTCGGCCATCCGCAACCGGACTTAAACTTGGCCTCCGAGCTAAACAGAGGAGAGTCACAACGTTTGCAAGTGTACACACCCGGCTCATAATGATCATCGTACTCACCACTGAAAGCGGGCTCCGTTCCTTTGTCAACGATAACGTGTTCTTCTTTTGGTGTAAGAGGGTTAAGTTCCACGGCTTCTACCTTTTCAGGCGCGCGGCAGCTCACCAGCGCCAGTAACAGGATTATCTGTATATAACGATACATTGTGTAATGCTCCCAGAAAGCGCACATCGAGTGCGCTAATGTCACCTAAGGTTACCACGTTTCAACTGCAAAATACCGCAACGCAACAGCGACTGCCACTCGACGCCACCGTCCATCTATGTAACCCATACCGCCAAGCCCATATCCCGTCTGTATATTTCCCAGCAAACTTCGAAGGTAAAATCCTACATGGCTCTGGCGCTAAAGCGTGGCGTATGATATTATCTAATACATAAACACAAGGAGGAATGCGAAATGACTGACGGAATGGCTCCTGTAATAACTTTAAGGCTTTCCAAGCAGGGTATCATCTACTGCGTGCTTGGGTGCGCCATTGCCCTGGCGGCATCACGCATTTTATCAGCTTCATTTGAAGTACCCTCTCCCATTAACGCGATTCTCATTATGAACATCTTATGTGTCGTTGCTTTCGGCATGGGATTGCACGACAAAGCACTTGCCGGCGCCGTTGTACTTGACTTCGGTCACTGCCCAAGCAGAAAGATGTTTTTGCTGGGTTCTGTATTTTGGATGTTTATTGCCTTGCCCGGAATCTTCAAAGGCATTTCTGGCGGCTTTGCCCCCTCAAACCTTGCGCATACTGCATTCTATGTCTTCCTTCCAGCCAGTTTCCTGCTCACATCCAGGGGACGTTTTCAAATCAGAGAGAATGGAATCTGGAACTGCATGTGCTTACTCAAGTGGAAAAGCGTCGAATGGTATGCCTGGGACGAACTTTATGACGACACCCTTTCCGTGCAAGTCAAGAGTACATTCAGTTCAGGGCAAATAAGAATGCACGTTCCCGATGAGCGCAGAAGCGTTGTTGAGGAATTACTTCAAGAGAATTGTCTGGATAAGCTGCAAATTGATTTGTCTGCTAATCCTTGCATTAAAAGAAACTAAGACTTTAACGCGGAGGCGCAGAGAAACGCAGAGGAAATAGCAGCAAGTTCTATTTCATGAACTCCTTCAAGCTCCTCTCCGTATCTCCGTGGTAAGAATCTTCAAGCTCTTCATACTACAATCATCCAGAATCTGTGTAAGCTACACGAGTTTTCATGCTGCCAACCCCGTAAGTTTTTTGTGGCAACATAATATGCCCCCACCTTTTTTCTTTGTGTCTTAGTGGCTTTGTGAGAGAAATTAATATCACGAGGCGCTCCCAATAAAGAATTAAACATTGATGAATAGGATTCTTTTCTCATCCTGAATACCCTGTCCATCCATGTTTAATTCTATTTTCTGCGATTTTTCGTTCAGTTGGAGATCAATGTTTTTCACACAAAGCCGCAAAGACACAAAGAGTTTTGGTTGCCGCCTGTGGCGCGCTATGCTGCGCTATGTTCTTCATGGTGAACATTGATTCTTTGGTTGCCGCCTATGGCGCGCTAAGCCTTTAATGGTTAAAAAAGCCCCATGATATCTCTTGTCTATTATACGTAAACTGCGCAAGCAGCGGACAAAGGATTACCAGCCCTTTCAGACATCCCATCGAGACCTCTAAGCAATTCACAGAAAACTCAATAAAAAAAACTGAAGAGCTGCAGCACTATTAGCAGAAAAATAGAACTATGTAAAGAGAATCCACCTTGTTTCGCAAAACCCTCCTCACAACATGCCAAAAACCAGCACTTTTTCCAAGAGCCCCGCCAGGCGATGTGTAAACAAATTCCCCCTTGTTTCGCAAGAGCGGGTAGCTTTAATAACATGCGGAACGCCAACAGTTCTTCTGCGTGAAACGCTGAGGATGACGGATTATACTTGGTCCTTACAGCCGTTTTTTGAGGGGCCTGGATTTCGCAAAATGCCGGCCTGAAAGCACCAAGGGCCTCAATAAATCAGGAGCATCTGGAGCGCATTTTGGTGATTGTCGGTTAGAGATACTGTGGACTTACTACGAATTCTCCGTCATCCGCCAAAAAGAATCATTGCGCTAATTGCCGTCTCGTAATATAATCTTAGGTAGAGTAATGGAGGTTTTGAAATGGCCAGGATACTTGTGGCGGACGACGACGCGTTGTCCATGGAGAATATCGTGAGCACTCTTGAGGGAGATGGTCATGAGGTTCTGTGCGAGTATGACGGCCAAAGCGCCTACGATGTCGCGCTAAACGAGCAGCCTGATTTGGTAGTTATCGCAATTAATCTCCCGATCTTCAACGGATTGGAAACCTGTGATTTGCTTCGCAACGATCCTGAGATTCCCAGGGATTTGCCTATAGTGTTGCTTGTGTCAAATGCCATCGATTCGCGCAAAGTGGATAACGTTGGCGCGTCAGCAGTTCTTGAGAAAGGTTCTCCAACCGTTCAGATGCGCGACCTCATGATCGAGCTGCTCGGTGACAAGATATAGAAACGAGCATTCATTATTGCTATTGTGTAATGGTAGTGTTTATTGGAAGGTTAACGAAGAAGAGGGAGTTTCATGCAAGTTAAAACGTTTCTGGGGAAAGTTAGCGTAGAATCACTTGGTCAGATGGACGAACATATCAACCGATGGCTGGAAGAGGAAAACGTCGAGCCCAAAAAAATCACGCAAAGTTTCGGTTATGAGAAATTTCACGAGTCGGGAAACCAGGAAGCGGCAATCATAACATCTGTGTGGTACTAGCCCATTCAGATCCGTTTGGCTGTGCTAAGTTTGCGGAAAAGGTTGATATTATCTGAAAATTGTGCTAGAACTACTTGGTATTTTAGTGTAAGGCGATCTGTAAGTGACTTGAGCCAAGTTCGCAGCATGTTGTAGTTGTGGCTAAATTGGGCCGATTCGCGCAGCTTTTCGTCGGAAATTTGACAATAAAGTCAAGAAGGATAGGAGTTTTTGGAATGAGGTTGTATGTAGGGAATCTGTCTTATGACACGACAGAAGACGGACTCAAAGAAGCATTCGGACAACATGGCGAAGTATCTGACACAAAGATCATTTTTGATCGTTATACAAACAGGTCTCGTGGATTCGGGTTTGTTGAGATGTCCAGTGATGACGAGGGCCGTGCGGCAGTTGAAGCCATGAATGGCTTTGATCTTGACAGCAGAAAGCTCAAAGTAAACGAAGCACGTCCGCGCGAAGAACGCAGCAGGTCTAATCGCAGAGACAATTACTAGAAACGGACTTTTTAATCCGTAAGTTCATGGCGCGGCATTCGAGAGGGTAGAATGTTCCGCGCTGGTGTTAGGCTTTATGTTTCCGGGGGTTCTTGTTCTTTGGGGGCGCTTATGCGTTCCTTCCAGACAACAATTCTTTGGCGTGCCTCATGCTGGTATCAGAAATGGCTCCTGAAAGGAGCCGCGCCATTTCTTCCACTCGCGCTTTACCTTCCAGTTGCGTGATCGATGTGGAGCTTCGTCTTTTTGCGGTGATCTTGGACACGTTGTAATGTGTTGTTGCCGCAGCCGCGATTTGTGACAAGTGCGTAATGCAAATGACTTGATGTGATTGCGCCAGTTCGTCCAGTTTTTGGGCGACGTTGCCCGCGATTCTCCCGCCGACACCCGCGTCTATTTCGTCGAAAACGAGTGTGGGTATGCTGTCAGCGTTTGCGAATACGGCCTTGAGCGCCAACATGATGCGCGAAATCTCACCGCCTGAAGCCACCTGCCTGAGCGCTTTGGGTTTTTCCCCTGGGTTTGCAGCCAGTAGAAAATCAACATGGTCCGTACCTCGAAGAGACAAATCACATGTTGAAATGGACGTGTCGAAAAGCCCGCCACTCATCCCGAGTTTTTGCAGAACCGCCATTACTTCCTTGTCCAGTTTTTTCGCTGTACTCTTTCGCTTCTTAGAGAGAGCTGCCGCAGCGGCATTCGCTTTACCGGCAAGTTCACCGCGTTGCTTTTTCATCTGAGCCAATTGCTGATCGCGTTGCTCGAAATCGTTAATCTCTCCGAAGGCCTTGTCTCTGTAATCGAGAATGGCCTCAAGCGTTTCGCCGTACTTTCTTTTCAGGTCGCTAATTTGGGCAAGCCGCGCGTTAATTTGGTCTAGCTCTTCGGGATCAAACTCGACTTTGTCCGTATACCGCCTGATTTCGCCGGCCACTTCCTCGATCGCATTTCGCGCGCCTAGTAATTGGGACATCAGGCCGTCAAACTGCCGGTCGATTTCCACAAGCTGTTGCAGGCTGGACGTGGCCGAATCTACTGCATCGACGGCTGAAGTTCCTTCCCGTTCATATAAAGCTTCGCGCAGTTGCGAGGAGAGATTGAAAATCTTTTCGGCGTTGGAAATGATGTTGCGCCTTGATTTGAGTTCTTTTTCCTCGCCGGCATGCAGGCTGGCTTTGTCAATGTCCTCGACTTCAAAGCGCAAAAACTCGATGCGCCGTGATCGCTCACGGTCATCAGATTCGAGTTCGGCTATTCTTCTCTCGATCTGCCGCAAGTCTGACACTAATTGCGCGACTTTAGATGCGTCTGCTTCCGCTCCCGCGAATGAATCAAGAAGTTCCAATTGGCGCTCACGTTTCAGTACCGACTGGTGTTCGTGTTGGCCATGAAGGTCTACAAGCTCGTCGCCAATTTCAGACAGCACCGACAGGGGAACCAGGTTTCCGCCAACGTATGCGCGGCTTCGTCCCTCGGCCGTTACTGTGCGTGAAAGGAGCAACTCTCCATCATCCATGGATATCTCTCGCTCGCCGAGCAGTTTCTCAAGACGTTTTGAGACCGCATCGAAGCGAAACACAGCGTCGATTGTGGCACGTTTTTCCCCGCCGCGTACGGCATCGCTCGAAGCCCTTGCGCCGAGCACGAGGTTCAGTGCGTCGATAATAATGGATTTACCGGCACCCGTCTCGCCGGTGAGCACGTTGAAACCATTGGCGAAATCGATCTCGATATCGTCGATAAGGGCATAGTTCTTTATTCTGAGAGTTTCAAGCATGGGTGATAGTATAGTTGAAATCGCCCGCGAAACAAATCAAGGCCACCAGACGCCCAAAGCAAACGCATCAAATTGTAGCGCAATTCCTTGATCGAACCTGCATCGCTATCGGTATCGGTATCGGTATCGACATCGATATCGATATCGATATAGTTTACCTTTTGATTCGGCAATCCCCGTCCGTCAAAAAGAACAGTCTATTCATTTCTCTCCGTGTCTCCGTGAACTCCGTGGTTGACAATTCCTCTTTTTGACGATTCATGGTAAACAAATAATTCCTTCTTGCGGCTATGACGCGCCAACAGATTCCTGGGAATTCAGATGCGTTTGCCCTGAAGAGGGTCCCAGCACCTTTCTTGCTTACCCGGTTCTGTTTTTCAAGTACGCCAGGAATTCCCTGTTGCCGGCAGGGCCAAGAAGAGGAGAAGGCACGAGGTCGAATTGGGCAAAACCGATTTTGTGGGCGAAGTTTCTTATCTTGTCGATTACTTCGTCGTGTATCTTAGGATCGCGTACAACCCCGCCTCTTTCCACTTGATCGCGTTCCGCTTCGAATTGGGGCTTTATGAGCGCGACGCCGCTGGCGGTTTCAGACAATAACGGCATTATGGGCGGCAGTACCTTTGTGAGCGAAATGAACGAGCAATCGACCGTGAAGAAGCCGGGTTGCTCGGGGATGCTCTCGGGTTTGAGGTGGCGTATGTTCGTCCGTTCCATGACGACCACTCGTTCGTCCTGGCGCAGTTTCCATGCAAGTTGGCCGTAGCCCACGTCGACGGCGTATACGCGGGCGGCACCGTGCTGTAAGAGGCAATCGGTGAATCCTCCCGTGGACGCGCCAACGTCGATGGCGACCAAACCTTCCACGTCTATTTTGAAGGCCGACATCGCTTCCTGAAGTTTTTCGCCGCCACGGCTTACGAATCGCGGCCCTTCGGCTATTTCTACAACGGTGTCTTCCGGCAGCCGCATTCCTGGTTTATCCAAACGTTCGCCGGTTTGAGAGTGGACGCGTCCTGTGTGGATCAGTCCCTGCGCTTGTGAAGGGCTGAATGATGTCTGACGTTGAACGATAATGTCCAAGCGTTCTTTTTTCATACCTGGTTCCGCTGTTGTGTGAATGTTACGGCTGGTCTTGTTTTTTGTTCAACTCATCGGCCAAGTCGGGATATAGTTTCTTGGTGCATTCCGGACATATGCTGTGGCTGAACTCGGCCTCGGAACGTTCGCTGATGTACTTTTCGATCTGATTCCAATATCCCTGGTCGTCGCGAATTTTCTTGCACGATGCGCATATTGGAATCAGGCCGTGCAGCGTCTTTATTTCCTGCAGCGCTTTCTGCAACTCCTGGATAGTCTGCTGCCGCTCGTCCTGGGCCTTTTTGCGCGCATACAGATATCCGATTGCCGAGCCCAAAAGACGCAGCAATTCGCACTGGTGCTCGTTTATTGGCTGTTTGCTAACGTAGTTGTCCATGCTGATATGGCCGATCACGTTGTTGCCGTCCCATATTGCCGCGAATGCCTGTTCGCCGACTTTGTGTTTTTGTCCAGCGACTTCGTTCGTGGAAACATCTCCTATGACAACAAGAGGTTCTTTGCTGAAAAGGACGCTTCCTTCTGGGGAATTTAGAACTACTCTTGTTCTTTTGTCACGTTCATCGATCAATTCCCCCTGCTCGTTCACACCATATGAACCAAGAACGATATCGAGTTCATCGCCCACAAACCATATACCTATCCGATCGAAGCCAAGTCGCGCACGCGCAAGCTCAACTGCATAACGGCACATGTTGTGGACTGAATCGGCGACTGCCAATTCGTTGGTGATTTCGACAAGCGTCGCCAGTTGTCTGCTGAATTTCCGGTGGTCTTCGATAAGCGCGAGCAACGCGTCGTTGGTGTCGTCACGCGCCTTCCCATAGCGCTCCAGTTCATCGAGGCGCCTTTGTAGTGCGAGGATGTCCTGCTGCAGCGGGTTGCCGTTTTCATTTGAGTTACTACTCATATTTACCCTAACTGTAAAACTTGTACTCAAAGAGGTATAGCATATTGTGATGATTATTCAAAGCTGAAAGTTTCCTTTTGCGATGTTTGGCGTCATTATTTTTTCCGGCTGAATGCACTGCAGATTCGCACAGACGATACAATTCAGTTCATAGTGTTTTGTCATGGAAAACGAGTGGATTTGCGAAACAAGGGTGATTTACTTTACAAAGTCTATTCACTTTGCAGTTTGAATCCAGTGTCTTTTTTGAGCCTGTTTCGCGAAGCGAGTGGTGTTTGATTTACAATAATGAGAATTTTATAATAAATATGAAGTATATTAGTTGACAGTTACGTAGTATCCATATAAATAAACCTTGAGACTTGGTTCCTTGGGGAATATGAGGAAGTGATAAAACTGCGGAGAGATTTTGCACCACAGGGACACAGAGAAGAGTTTTTTGACAGGATTTACAAGATTAAACAACCCCCAAAACCGGGAGGGCGTGCGTCCCCGCGCGCCGTCTTTGGCCTCGTCCACACGCTCGCGCAACCAATTAAGTGTTCTTCTCCACAGAGACTCAGAGGGCGCAGAGAAGAGACATCTACCACGGATCTCACGGATCCCACGGATCTTGCTTTGGGTTTTGTTCCCATACTCCGTCACGACGATCCAAAGCATCCCTATAACCGTCATTGCGAGCGGCCAAAGGGAGCGTGGCAATCTGCGTCAAATTACACGACACCCATCTCCTGAACTCGTCAGCTACACGTCAACCAAAAACCAGACAAAAGAACTGTGCAGGATCTTCCCAGGAAGCCAGTAATGACGTCACCGACAAAAGTCTCTCAACCCGTCATTGCGAGGAGGAACGACGAAGCAATCTACCAAGCTTAACGCCTTACGCCGTAGCGGATTGCCGCGGTCGCTTAGGCTCCCTCGCAATGACGAGAAATGTGTAATCCTCGACTTTTGCCGGTGGCGTCAGTAATACTCCATATTAGAAGTACGAAGTTTGAAAGCTGGGATGGAATATCGGTGCAATCTGTGTAATCGGTGGTAAGAAAAGCATCTTGTTAATCTTGTGAATCCTGTCAAAAAGTTCTTGTGGTTGCGGGTAATAAAGATAACCCCCCTTCCCCCCTTGTCAGGGGGGTATGTTTGCGCTGGGGGGGTTGTTTTCTTCTCCGTGCCTCCTCTTGCTCCGTGGTTAAAGAATCTTGTGCGTCCTGGGTATCGATGTTGATGTTTTTCTTGGTCTTGGGTTTGGCAGGATCGGTAGGGCTCGCTGGGACGTGTGCGCAGTTATCGATGTTCCCCGGCGCGTGGGGACACGCGCCCTCCCGTTTGGTATTGGGTTTGTTTGGGTGTACACTGGTATGGTCGTGTTTTTGAGCGAAGATGTGCCCTTGTTTTTACGGTTCTTGTGCAAAAGTCGGCATTTCTCGCGAAGGCCGCAAGAAAAGGGACAGACCCGTCTCCGCTCGAAGACTCGCTTCGCTAGGGTCAGTCCCTTTTTTGCTCGTCGTTTGGTGAATGATAGCGGTGATATGGGAGCAGCACTTCTAAGTCTTGTGATGAAAGGGCAAAGGATTTTCAACAGTCTGAGGCTTTTAGAGAGAAAGAGAGGCGAGAGGTTCATGGAACGGGTAGTTAGAGTTGGGATAACGGTTTTAGCGGCAATGTTGGTGTGTGTTTGTGGGGTGTCGGGTGCGGGGGAGAGCCGTCCGAATATCGTGCTTATCATGGCGGATGATATTGCTTATGATAACAATTTTGGGGCTTATGGTTGTGAGGAGTCTTGGACGCCGCGTTTGGATAGTATGGCTTCTGAGGGGGTTAAGTTTGAGAATTGTCATTCTACTCCGAAGTGTACGCCTAGCCGGGTGAAACTTATGACGGGGCGTAGTGGGATACGCAATTACACGCGTTTTGGGGTGCTGGATGGCAGTGAGATTACTTTTGGGACTGTGCTTCGGAAGGCGGGTTATAGGACGATGGTGGCGGGTAAGTGGCAGCTTGATGGGCCTGGGGGTACGGAAACTAAGGATGCTGGTTTTGATTCGTGGTTGTTGTGGAACACGAATATCGCGAGCGGTGATCGGTATTGGGATCCGCAGTTTGAGCTTAATGGCAAAAAGTTGGAACTGGAGAAGGGGGCGTATGGTCCGGATGTGTGCGTCGAGGCGATCACTAGCTTCATAAGGGACAATAAGGAAGGGCCGTTCTTTGTGTATTATCCGATGCTGTTGGTACACTCTCCATTTTTACCGACACCCGATAGCGTGGATCGAAACGAAACCAGCAAAAGCAAGAATTTCAGCGATATGATCAAGTATATGGATAAGAATGTTGGGCGGATTGTGGATTGTCTTGTGGAGAATGGGCTGGACGGGAAGACGGTGGTTATGTTCACGACTGATAATGGCACGCATCGTGATATGGAGTATATGTCGCGGGGCAAGCTTGTTAAGGGTAAGAAGGGGATTCCGCATGACCGGGGTACGCATGCGCCGCTCATCGTTAGCCTTCCTGGTACGATTCGGGGGGGTATTGTGTGCGAGGACATAGTGGATTTTTCTGATTTCATGCCTACGCTGGCTGAGATTGCTGGTGCGGCCCTGCCGGATGTGACTTTGGATGGCAGGAGTTTCTGGCCGCAGTGTAATGGCGGGAAGGGTAATCCCCGGAAGTGGATTTATCAGTACTATTGGCCGAAGTCTTATGGCTGGGTGCCGGATGAGCTGGGGGAGAAGGAGCTTATCTGGGCGCATAACGCGCGTTATAAATTGCATGGGAATGGGCTGTTTTATGACCTGCTCAAGGACAGGGAGGAGGAGCGTCCTATCCCGCCGGAATTGCGTAGTAAGGAGGAAAGGGCGGCGGCTAAGATGCTGCGGGACGCTATAGCGTCTATGCCGGTGACGAATGAGGCTTATGATGGTAAACCGGCCAAGAGTGGGAAAGGGGAGTGATACGGACTGACATGGTGGACAACGTTGTGGACGGTATGGACTATATGGACTGTGGGAAGGGGTGGCGGTTCTTCTATCAGCGGCGTTGGTCTGGTAAGATAGGGGGACTTTTTACGAACAACCGGGAGGAGAGGCAAAATGAATAACAGACGTGAGTTTTTGAGGAATACATTGGGTGTGGGGTTTGCGATTGGGGCGGGACTTTCGTCCGGTAGCGTTGCGGGCGCGGATCGTCCGAATATGTTGTGGCTTACTTGCGAGGACATCGGCCCGGAACTTGGCTGCTATGGGGATGAATACGCTGACACGCCTGTGCTTGATGAACTTGCGTCCCGGGCCTTG
>SDBV01007734.1_pt1 | contig 14634 bp, 13 predicted proteins | sample 2277081 | NCBI WGS metagenome assembly SDBV01 (sample SAMN10402039, study PRJNA504765) | marine sediment metagenome | isolation source: marine sediment core GS10_PC15, 223 cmbsf | place: Arctic Ocean: Southern Knipovich Ridge | collected 2010
GCGCCGCGAGATACCAAGTGTCAGCAAGAAAGAGATTCACAAAGCCAGGACCCGCGATCTCTACCCGCTGCAACCTATCGCCAAGCCGCTGCGTCAACTCACCACCGACCTTCTCCGCCACCTCCCGTGGCTGCATCCGCAGCGTCGGCGCCAACAGCAGCGCCACGTTGGTCGAATAGTCACCAAGTTCAGCGCGTGGCGGACGTTCAAGCGTTATGCGGGAGCCAAGCGCCGATCCGTCTTTGAGCAGATCTCCAGCCACGGCTACGATGACGGTGTGGAGATCGTCGAGTGGGGATGGAGAGATACCGGTTGTTGGCTGTTTCGAAGATGTCATCAATGAGTGTTAGTAATGATACGGCTTGCTAGCCAAGATCTTATGCACCCTAAACAGCTGCTCGAGTAAAACAATACGAGCAAGCTGATGAGGGAGCGTTAACGAGCCTAGCGAGAGACGATGGTCGCAGCGTTCTAGGTCAAGACCGAACGCTCCCCCGATTACGAAACAGAGATCTCGACCGCTCTGACGACGGTCCTCAAGCCAGCGAGCGAATGCGACCGAATCGTACTGCTTCCCCTTGACGTCTAAGAGACTAATATATGCTCCCGCCGGCAGCCTTTTTCAATGGCTGCGTCATATCGTACTTCGCTCGTTTCTAAGCGAGCCTGATGTGCGAGCAGGCGTTGATAGTGAGCGGCGTCATCGGCAAATGGTGGACGAATTCGACCGACAGCCAAGACGGTTAATCGCACCTTACTTTTCAACTCCGGCGGCTGGATCCGTTTGGGCAAACGCCTCAGCCTGCCCGATCCGCTGTACAGTGGTGGGATGAGTGGCGAGGAGAAATGTGACCCAACCGGGTGGGTCGGGATCGATGACGTTTTTTAGTGTGATCCTTTTCTCGAAGTCGATCATTGCTTGCGGATCATCTGTAAGAGATAATGCGAAGTAATCGGCACGTTGCTCAAGCGCGCGAGAAAACTGGTTTGAAATTGCGCCGATAACCGGAGCGAGCAGCGCGAATGCGAGTGCAACCGCAGGGATAACTCCTGGGCCTACCTCCCCGACACGTGATGCAAAACGCCGACCGAGCAGAGCGACGGCAAACATCCCAAACGGCACAACGATGGCAAAATACATCAGGCCGTGAAGAACGTCGCGGTTACGAGCGTGAGAAAGCTCGTGCGCCACGACCAGCTGTACCTCTTTTGCCGGAAAGTCTTTGAGTAGTGTGTCGAAAAGCACTACGCGCTTGGTCTTGCCGAATCCGGTTACGTAAGCGTTTGCTGCGGTGGTTCGACGTGAGGCATCAACCTCATACACCTGCCCAACATCTACCTTGGCTTTACGCGCGAGATCTAAAACTTCAGATCGCATCTTCCCCTCTGGCAGCGGACGAAAACGGTTGAACAACGGATCAAGGATGACCGGACTGGCGAACGTGATCGCGCCGGCAAACAAGATGACTACACCGGTGCCCGGAATCCACCAGCGACGACCGAAACGACGAACACCGAAAACCAGCAACGCTCCCCCAGCCGCGCCGAGCACAACACCGATGCCCTCCGACTTTGCGACATCCCCTATCCAGCCAGCAAAACTCTGGCTTACGAGTCCGACATCCTTGCTGCGCTCACGCGAAATAGCCTTGATCGGCAACGGAGCAAGTCCCAGTAGCAGCGATAGCCCACCGCCGACAGCCGCCCCGACTAGCACCGGGCGCCTAAATGAGCCTCTCAGTAGCTTAGGCGGACGGCGGACTATCAAGACCAGTAGTCCCACTTCAACCAGCGTCGCCAGCCCCAACAACACCAATTGCCCTGAACGAAAATCTTGCGCTCTTTCAAGCTGTTGAGATGTGAAGTAGGACTGAGAGTTGACCGCGACCGGCGTCGGGCCCACCACCCGCGGCCGCAACAGGAAAACGCCGAGTTCGGCCACAGCTACCGCCGCGATAATGGCCACTGGAAGTCGAAGTGATGCTCGCACGCTGTGGACTTTATGCGATATTGATGCGGGAGCTGAACCAACCCGCCCAAGAGATCGTTTTTTCTTAGGCTTGCGGTGAACCGTCACTAGTAAATACCTGTGAGTGTTTTGCACTAGCTGTTCGCCTTTCAGCTCAAGGGCTTCCCACTGAGCGACTAGTTGCCTATATTTCAAAATGAGAGCCTCTAATTGACCTTCTGTGAGGTCGGCATTGTCAGCTGCCGTATCAAACCCATCGGCAAGAGCTTTGAACTTTTCGCGGAACGTACTTCGAACAATCTTGTCCTGAAGACGCTCGACAGATTTCATGCTCGCGTGAGCCGCTTTAGCTTGATTCTCAGCGATCCGTTGGATTCGGTTTGCGCTTTGTTGGCTAGGAGGGGTAGCAGAAGCTGAAGTTATACCGAAAATCGACATCGCAGAGGCAGCGAATAACGTAGCGATCAATGAAGGATCGTGCACCCTCAGGAGGGCAAAAAGCTTCAATATTCCGGGCCGGCCACCAAACCCAAATCGATTGAAGGATTGGACACCGCTAGCGGGGCAAAAAGCTTCAATCTTTTGTGGCGGATGCCCTTTCGAACGCTGAATCACCCAGTACACTCACTCCTACTCAGATCTTTGAACGCGTATGCGCCTGGCGATTATCTCCGACATCCATTCCAACCTCCAAGCACTTGAAGCCGTACTCAAGGAAATTGATGGAGCGGATGTTGATGAGATTGTGTGTCTCGGGGATCTTGTCGGCTATGGAGCCAAACCGGATGCCTGTGTGGAGCTTGTAGATCAACGGTGCGCTGTCTGCCTCGTCGGCAACCATGACCTAGCGGTAGTGGGCAAACTTCCGTTACATGCGTTCACTTCCAACGCAGCGATTGCAGCTAGTTGGACGACGAAAACGATCAACTCCGACACACGCTCCTACTTACTCTCGCACGATCCGCAAGGTCAGACCCAGGGAATCGGTCTATTCCACGCCTCGCCAGGGAATCCAGTCTGGGAGTACGTGCTCTCCACTGATATTGCTGAACTGTGTATGGATGCAATGAACCGTCGAATTGCCTTGGTCGGGCACTCTCACGTCGCGCTTTCGTTTAGCCGCGTCGGGGACAACCCGGTTGACGGAGCAGCGAGAACCGATTCGGAACGGCTCGATATCTCAGAGGGAGAATGGATCCTCAACCCGGGAAGTGTCGGTCAACCCCGCGATGGCGATCCTCGTGCTAGCTGGCTGCTCCTCGACACCGATCGGTGGTCTGCAACTTGGCACCGAGTTGACTATGACATTGATTCCGCGGCTCAGGCGATTCGTGCCGCCGGACTGCCGCTACCGCTTAGCGAGCGGCTGTACTATGGGCATTAGAGAACGCGTGTTGGGACAATCACATATCGGTAACACCGTGATTACTTCCGACGTTTTGCCAATGCAGCCTCATCGACCAACTATCTAGCCCGGATCTACACCACACCGAGCGCCGCGACCCCCACGGTCAACCACCATCCAAACCCACCTGTCCCTCTCGAAACGGGTACTAAGCCAATTACAGCGCACTTATGAGATAGTTCTTGCTCTATGCTCATTCGTTACGGTCTTCCGATCTTGCTAGCGGTTTTCTGTACCGCTGCTTTGGCTGGCTGTGGCGGTGGTGAGAATGCCAACCTGCTTTCCGCGGGACAGGCAGCCGACCTTCGCACCAAGGTAAATGCAATCTCGACATCGGTGGATAGCTCAGACTGCTCAACGGCGCAGGACGAGGTTGATGAAGCGCTGGCACAGGTGGAATCGCTTCCTAAGTCGATAGATAGAGAACTTGTAACGAATCTGCGCCAATGGCTAGGGCACATCAGAACACGGGTCCAAAAAGATTGCCGGGTTGAATCAGAACCAATCGAGCCCGAGAGCGATCGGTCATCAACCGATGAAACACCTAAAGAAGAGGAGCCTAAGCCGGAGAAACCGGCGGAGAAGGCGGCAGAAAAAACTGAAGAACAGCAAAGCTCACCTCCCCAGGAGGAACAGCCAGCAGCGAGTTCCGAGCAGAGCGCGCCAGCAGAACAAGCGGCGCCTACACCACCGACCCCAGCGGATACCGGCGGAGCAACCGCGGAGCCTTAATCATGACTCAGAAGCTTTTTGCTAACCGATACCGTATAGAGAAGCGCCTTGGCGTCGGCGGAATGGCAGTTGTTGAGCTTGCTTTCGATACGCGCCTTGAGCGCCATGTGGCGGTGAAACTGCTGGCAGAGCACCTCGCCCACGACAACGCGTTTCTATCGCGTTTCCGGCGCGAGGCCCTGGCAGCCGCCCGCTTGGTCCATCCCAACGTTGTCCAGGTATTTGACTTCGGAACCGATTCTGAAACCGGACGCCAGTTCATTGTGATGGAACACGTAGACGGCCCGTCCTGCTCAGATCTGCTGCGCGAGCACGGGTGGCTGGAACCGTTTGAAGCGGTCGACATACTTTCCCAGGCCTGCTGTGGCCTAGACTATGCTCACCGCCATAACGTTGTTCACCGCGACGTGAAGCCCGGTAACCTTTTACGCAGCCCTGAAGGCGTTGTGAAACTGGCGGACTTCGGTATCGCCAAGGCCGCCGAGCAGTCTGATCTAACCAAGTTAGGTTCCGTCCTAGGAACGGCAGCCTATCTCTCACCTGAGCAAACACGAGGTGAACCGGCCAGCCCCTCGTCAGACCTTTACGCGCTCGGTGTTGTCGCTTATCAGCTGCTGACGGGCCGGCTGCCTTATGAATCTAAGTCGCTACCGGACTTGGCACGGCAACAGGAGATGGGAGCCCCCGCGCAACCAAGCGAGCTCAATCCAAGCATTCCAGTGCAGTTGTCGGCGGCTGTTATGCGTTCACTCGCCGGAGATCCAGAGACCCGGTTTGCTACGGGACGTGAGATGGAACAGGCACTCTTAGATGGAGTGCAAGGAATCGGTCCAACTGCTACTCCCACTAAGAAGAGACACAAGCGAGCCCGAACGACAAACCAGGCAACAGACAGCCACCCAACAGCAGCGACGATGCTCGCCACGGCACCCACACCAACCCGTCCGCAACAGGCTCCCCGAGCTTCTCGAAGTACTAAACAACCAAGTAGACAATATCCCTCACAACCTGAGCAACCAAAGAAAAGCCGTAAAGGCCTGCGATTCTTCGTCTTCTTATTACTGTTTTTGGCCCTTGCGGGAATTGGAGTCACTGCCTACGAACTTACGCGTCCCGCTAGCGAAGGAACAGTTCAACTAAACCGCGATGTTTCAGGTGATGTTGAGGAGTCGACGCAGAAGCTAAACGAGCTGATTGAGAAGAACACCCGGTAGTGGTGGCGTAACGAGGATCTCCTAAGCCTGGATCCCGTCAAAGGCTCTCCAATTCGAAGGCTTAACCAAAACGCCGGGATGACCTGGCGAGCTTCACAAACTAATCAAGCGTTTGGCTAAACGTTCCATCCCGAGCTTTCGTGCCGCTTCGGCACCATCTGCCAAGGTCGTATTGCGATCTTCTGGGGGTTCGACGTCGAGAGCACGGAGTATCGCTATATCTTTGAATACTCGTAACTGATCGCCTTGCTCGAGTAGCGCGGTACGTACGGCCAACCTTTCTCCTGGCGCTGCAGCTATTGTCGCCTCCAATGAACCGTGGCGTTGCAGAAGATCGGCTGCTGTTTTATCGCCGATACCTTTTGCACCGGGTAGTTCATCACTTGGGTCTCCCCTGAGAGCGATAAAATCTGGAACAAAATCCGGCGTTACCCCGTAACGATCCTGTACCTCTTGAGGTCCAACCTCCTCTGGTTCACCGCCACCGCGACGGGGTGTTAATACGTGAACTGATTCGCTCACGCTCTGAAACAGATCTCGATCGGCTGTAAAGATTAGTGTATTTCCACCAGCCTCTGTCTCAGCGAGAGCATAAGAATGTAAGAGATCATCGGCCTCATAATCCTTTGTATCACTAACATGCCAATTAAAAGCAGCGAACAGCACCGGTGCCTTTTCCCACTGGGCCTCGAGCTCGTCGGGCATTGGCGGTCGACTTGCGTGGTATCCGGGATATGCTTTCACCCTGTACTCCGCAGCCTCTGCCCCGAAACAGATCATTACCGCGCGGGGCTTTCGCCTTTGAACTAGATCTACAAGTGCATTCACCGATCCCAGCAGAGCGTTAACCGGCTCACCTGCTGAGTTTGTGATCTTTTTCGGCAGCGCGAAGAAAGACCGATAGAGGAGCCATGGCGCGTCGACACATAAGAGGGGAGCTGCTGACATTGTCACGCCAACTGAGGTAGCGCTTCTTTACTTTGAACTTCCCAGGGTAACTTCCCACTTCTTATTTCGGCAGTCACATCGGCGAGTGATCCTTCATTAATTGATGATCGCAATAGTGACATGAGCTGAGCTGTATAAGTAAGATTGTGAATTGTCAGCAGGCGCAGCGCAGTAAGTTCTCGAGCTCTAAACAGATAATTCAGATATCCACGTGAGTAACCGTGACTGCACGTCGTGCACGGGCAGCCATCAACCACCGGCTCATCTGACTCTCGCCAGGCACCCTTTGTGAGATCGACCCGCCAACGAGTGTCCGGCTGGGGAACTAACGCCATGCCGTGACGGGCCAGCCGTGTAGGCATGGCGCAGTCAAAGGTATCGATTCCAAGCTCGACCCCCCGCAAAAGATCATCGATCTCGCCGATCCCGAGCAGGTGCCGTGGCCGTGCTTCATCAAGTTCTCGCACCGTCCACTCCACCACCGTAAACATCTGATCCTTGTCCTGGCCAAGCGATCCCCCGATAGCGATCCCATCGCACGGTCGAGACACCACCTCGCTCGCCGACGACCGCCGCAAATCTTCATATGTTCCGCCCTGAACTATCCCGTAAATAAGCTGATCGGCGGAACCATACTGCTGATGCCATTCTAGGCACCGATCAAGCCAGCGATGGGTCCGCTCGGTAGAACGAGCCGTGTAGTCGCGTGACACGTGGAAAGGTGTGCATTCATCGAACACAAGCGCGATATCGGACCCAAGCGCATCCTGGATCTCCATCGAAGTCTCCGGTCCGAGCAATTCCAATGAACCATCCAGAAAGGAACGGAACGTAACGCCTTCCTCCTCAATAGACACCACAGATCCAGCTCGTTCTGCCGCACGATTCTGCGGCGACCGTCCCTTCACCTCATCCGCAACCGACCCATGCCCCATCGAGAAAACCTGAAAACCGCCTGAATCGGTGATAATCGGCGCGTCCCAACGCATAAAACGATGTAGGCCACCGAAACGCTTGATGAGCTCATGTCCGGGATTGATGAACAGGTGGAACGTATTGCCAAGCACCATCTCATACCCAAGCGCCGCCGCCTCACGGACCTCGAGTGTTTTGATTACACCCTTTGTGGCAAGCGGAACGAAAGCTGGAGTCTCAACTGTGCCGTGAGCAAGCTGAAGCGTCCCAGTACGGGCGTAGTTCTTGGGATCGCGGGCGTGAATCGTAAAGTTGGACACAGTGACGCCAGAGCCTAGTAGGTTGATGACTTTCGCGGACCTCGGCCCGAAAAATGATCCGCCCGGTTCAACACGGTCCGGCCCGCAGGGAGCTAATTAATCTTTATTGGTATATCGGGAGTGAAATTGTTCGTCGTCAAGAGGCTCCGGATCATCGCCCTGGGCCGGGAGCTCCTCGTATCGTTGATCGTTTAGCTGCCGATCTGCGGACAGCGTTTCCATCAATGCGAGGATTTTCGTCCGTGAATCTAAGAAGAATGAGACAATTCGCGCTTGCATGGCCTGATTCGGAATTGTGCTCGACAGTGTTGAGCAGAATTTCTTTGAGCAGCAATCTTGTCCTAATTAACAAGCTAAAGGATCAAAATCTCCCGATTGAACCCGCAAGTAGCAATAGATTATAACGTCCGGTCGTTGCCAGCAAACCGCTGCCAACACTGTGCGACCATCACCAGCTCACTCTCGGAGAAGTAGTGTAGGAAGCACTCCCTGACACCTGCGATGTAGGTCGGGTATGCCTGTTTGAGTAGCTCTCGACCTTGTTCGGTGATAGCTGCGTATGAACCACGTGCGTCGTCCGAGCAGCTCTTGCGATCGATTAGGTCTGACCGTTGCAGGCGATCGCAGAGCCGGGTCATACCGGAACGGCTTAAAGCCATGTGTTCAGCGAGATCGGCCATACGCAGCTGACCTTCAGACGCTTGATCTAGCGCAAGTAATGCTTCGAATGTCGAGAGCGCAATACCGTGAGCCTCTTCTAAGCGCGTGTCCAATGACTTGATGATCGAGCTGTGCGTGGAGAGCAACCCGCGCCAGACCTCGCTTTCCATTGGAGTCAGCTCGAGTTCGGCCGAGAGTGGTTGCCGCCTCTCAGTGGCCGTCTCCATGGCTGGGTGAATATCTCGATCGGGGTGTCCCATCAGTCAATAAACAGTTTAGACCGAATTTTCTCGGTGACGAAGTTGGACCACGAGGTTCGACGTGACTCCCCCGGAACTGGTGACAGTGTTTACCAACTGAAACGTGGTGATTTCGCGGCATCACTAATCCCATACCACATCGCTCGAACTACAATCCGTGTTAGGTATGCAATTAGAAGGAATCCACCACATCACCGCGATCACCGCCGACGCTCAGCGTAATCTCGACTTCTACACCGGAGCCATGGGACTGCGCTTTGTCAAGCAGACTGTCAACCATGATGCTCCGGATATCTACCACCTGTACTACGCCGATGAGACTGGGCATCCCGGATCGGTACTAACCTTCTTTGAGTTTCGGGGAGCGCCGCGCGGTCGTACTGGAGCCGGCATGGTGCATACGATTCTCTGGCGCGTAAGCGGCGCCAAGGCGCTTGACTTTTGGGAACAGCGCCTGGAAGATGCCGGTAGTCCTGTGCAAAGGAAGGAAGGCTCATTAGCGGCTGCCGATCCAGAGGGCTTGCGGTTCGAGATCATCGACGTGGACGTACCGGACATCCCGCTCATTGCTGGGACAGACGATATCCCGACCGACGTAGCTTTGCAAGGTTTCCACGGAGCGCGTGCCTATACGGTCGACCCGCAATCTTCAGTGGAGCTGCTACAGGCATTGAACTTTGCGCGCCAAGCAGAGGGTTTTACAACAGAACCGAGCCAATACGAGCCTCTACCCGATGGTACCGATTCTCAAACTAGTTTCATCGTGCCTGGACACACCCGCCATGCGCATTGGATCTACGATCCCGCCCCCGACCGGCCTGGCATCACGGCAGCAGGAACCGTCCACCATATTGCTTGGGCCTCGCAGAACGATGACCATACCGAGTGGCGAGAGACAGCTGTTGCTGCCGGTAGACCGACCACAGACGTGATCGATCGCATCTACTTTCGCTCGATCTATTTTCGCGAGCCGAGTGGTGTGCTGTTCGAGATCGCGACACTGGGACCCGGCCTTACCGCGGATGAACCCGAACAAGAGCTCGGCAAGAAACTTGTGCTCCCGCCATGGTTTGAAAGTCGACGAGGTGAGCTGGAGAAGTTGTTGACGCCTCTAAAGGTTCGGTAATCGGAGCTCGGTAGCGGCTAGGTTCCTTTAGAAGTTGTTGACTCGTCTAAAGGTTCGGTGAGCCGAGTTCGGTAATAGTTAGCTGCCTTTAGTTGTGGAAGTAAGCGGCGCTCCGGTCAACAGTGAGCTCCCCGTCATTCCATCGGGGCAAGGAATCCCTAGTAGATTTAGGACTGTCGGCGCCACGTCCGCCAAAACCCTTTCGTCAGCAGTAAGTGAAACGCCCTGATCGGTGATTATTAACGGTACGGCGTTCAATGAATGCGCTGTGTTAGGCGATCCGTCGGGTTCAAGCATGTTATCGGCGTTGCCGTGATCGGCGGTAACTACGCAAACGCCGCCAGCGTCCTTTACGGCGTCCAAGATCTGCCCGAGCGCGGCGTCAACAGTTTCTATCGCCTTGACGGCCGCGGGAATCGACCCGGTATGTCCGACCATGTCTGGGTTAGCAAAGTTGATGATTGAAAACGCAGGTCGCTCTTGTTTGAAGTGGTGGATAAAGGCCTCAGCAACCTGTGGAGCGCTCATCTCTGGCTTGTGATCGTAGGTGGGAACGTCACGCGGTGATGGAACTAGTTCGCGTAATTCACCTTCGTATGGTGATTCTTCACCACCGTTAAAGAAATATGTCACGTGTGCGTATTTCTCAGTCTCCGCTACGTGCAGCTGTTTTAGACCGTTTGAGGCTATTACTTGCGATAACGTAACCGCGGGACGACTGGGAGGGAAGACAATTGGATACTGCCAGTCTTCTGCATACTGAGTGAGGGTCGTGTAGCGTGCCACGTGTGCGTTTCCTCGCCGGTCAACTTCACTAAAATTCGGTTCCGCTAGCGCCCGAGTGATTTGGCGCATCCTGTCTGGACGAAAGTTGAAAGCGAGCACGGAGTCTTGGGGGCGAATTTCGGTGTTCTCTCCGACAAGGGTGGGCTGGATGAACTCGTCGGTCTCACCACGAGCATATGCTTCCTTGACCGCCTCCTCGCCGCTTACAGCCGAGAACGGTGCCCGCCCCGATGCAAGTAGATCGTATGCTAACTGAGTCCGCTCCCAGCGCTTATCCCTATCCATTGCGAAGTAACGGCCAATAACGCTTCCAACGCGTCCCTTACCCGCAGCGGCGCAGCAACGTTCAAGGTCGGCGACAAACTTGGCTCCGGAAGTAGGTAGCGTGTCGCGCCCATCGGTAAAAGCGTGGATAACTAAGTCTTTTACAGACAACTCTTTGGCTAGTTCAACCAGCGCACATAAATGCCGATCGGAAGAGTGGACACCACCGTCTGAGACGAGGCCGATTAGATGGACACGCTCGCTATCGGTAAAGACCCGCCTAAGTACCGTATTATCGACAAAGGACCCATCAGCTATTGCCTCATCAATCCGTACGAGATCCTGCTTAACGATTGATCCGGCGCCAAGGTTCATGTGGCCTACCTCGGAGTTGCCCATCTGCCCCTCAGGCAGACCAACGCTTACGCCGCAGGCACTCAACTGTGTGTGAGGAAAATCGGCCCACAGCCTATCGAATACTGGCGTATTAGCTAGCGAGACAGCGTTGCCGGGACCGGGTGGCGCTAGTCCCCATCCGTCGAGAATAATCAGGCAGACGGCTGGGAACGATCGAGCTTGATTATCTGACGGAAGGTTCATCAACACAGTCAACTGCGGTCGTGTGTTTTGGCTGTGTATTTTTAGATACCACGTTTACACGCATGTTTTCGAATAGACAGCGCAGTAGCACTATGCGCTCACGCCGACGACCTTTGCCGCCTCAACCATCTGCATAAAAGATCCAGGGTCGAGGCTCGCACCGCCAACCAACAACCCATCTATATCCGGCTGGGTCAACAACTCGGCACAGTTTTCCGGCTTTGCTGAACCACCATAGAGAATACGAACTGCCTGCGCAGCGTCTTTATCAAACCCTTCAACTAGGGCACGAATAAAAGCTACAGCGTCCTGAGCGTGTTCCTTTGTTGCGACCAGCCCAGTTCCAATCGCCCAGATCGGCTCATATGCAATCACGACTTCAGCCAGTCTCTCCACCGGAACGCTCTCTAAAGCATTTTGGACCTGAAGGCGAAGTTTGCTCTCGGTCTCCCCCCGACTGTGCTCTTCTTCGGTCTCGCCAACACATAAAATCGGCGTAAGCCCGCAAGCAAGCGCCTTAGGAACTTTCAGTGACAGATCACGGTCGGTCTCTCCGAAGTACTGACGACGCTCCGAGTGCCCGAGAATTACACCATCTGCACCGACCTCGTTAAGCATTGCTGGTGACACTTCGCCGGTATATGCACCGGAGTCCTCTTGGTGCATATTCTGTGCATACACTGCGATATTTGTGTTACTAGTAGCGTCTATCGCTGTTTTTAGTGACAAAAACGGTGGGCAGATTACAATATCAACGCCATCGGTAAGCGAGCTAGCGCCGCTATCAACCAGGCCCTGTAGGCCTTCAACAAACTGACGCGTCTCTGCGGTCGTTTTGTGCATCTTCCAGTTACCGGTAATCATCGGTGTACGGCTCATCTCACGGCGCTCCTTTGGATCTTTATAAGAGATAAATCTTCGACTGATACAGACTTACTCACACGGATAGAAATCGCTCGTAGTTTCGAACACGAGCCAATCACCGTAGAGCCTCCACTCCCGGCAACGCCTTCCCCTCGATTAGCTCAAGTGCAGCGCCACCGCCGGTAGACAGGTGGTCAACCTGATCGACCAGGCCAAACAACTTCAACGCCGCGACGGAATCACCGCCACCGACAACCGTCGTTGCTTCCGCGTTGGCGATCGCTTCGGCCACCGTACGTGTGCCAGCGGCAAAAGGTTGTAACTCGAAAGCACCCATCGGACCATTCCAGAATATCGTTCCCGCCTGTTCAATTACGCTTACGTACCGCGCAGCCGTAGCGGGACCGATATCAAGTCCCATCCAACCGCCGGGAACATTGGCATCGTTTAGTTCCTTTACTCTCGCATCAGCAGCAAACCGATCAGCAGCGATATGGTCACCGGGAAGTTCCAGTTTCCCGCCGGCTGCCGCAAGCGCCTGTTGAGCGAGCGTTACTCCGGCGGCTTCGCAGAGCGAGTCACCGACCTCAAAGCCCTGTGCTTTCAAGAACGGGAAGCTCATCGCCCCACCTATCAACAACGTATCAGCCTGATTCAAGAACGCCTCGATCACACCGATCTTGTCGGTCACTTTCGCACCACCGAGAATCACAACAAGCGGCCGAGCCGGATCTTCAAGCAGTGAATGCAGGATTGTTACCTCCCGCTGCAAGAGACGACCGGCGACTGCTACCGGCACGTGCCGGACAACCCCTTCCGTGCTGGCGTGAGCCCGATGAGCGGCGCCAAAGGCATCGTTGACGTATACGTCTGCTAGCTGCCCAAGAGAGCGCGCAAGCTCTGGATCATTCTTTGTCTCGCCCGCCTCAAAGCGCAGGTTCTCGAGCACCAAGACATCACCAGGGTTCGAACTAGCCACACTCGCGGCAACCTGGTCACCGGTGACAGCGGGCACAAACTGCACCTCGGTTTTGAGCAACTCGCCCAGCCGCTGCGCCGCGGGGCGCATCGACAGCTCGGGGTCAGACCCCTTTGGCCTACCACGATGGGATATCAAGATGATCTTGGCGCCTTTGCGCTGCAGCTCCTGGATCGTCGGCAGCGAACCAACTATCCGACTATCGTCGGTGATGTGGCCTTGTTCATCAAAGGGAACATTGAAGTCCACTCTTACCAGGACGCGCTTCCCCGCAACGTCAACGTCGTCCAACGTCCGCATCGCAGTGTGTCGCTTGTTCGTTGTACCAGTGCTTGTCGTCATCCACTCACCCGATTCGGCTTTCTGAGTATCTTCCTTCCGCAAAAGAGAGCTCCGCAAACAGAACTAGCTGCGCGGAGCTCACTAAGCGAGGCTCTTTAGGTCTTCCCTACGAACTAACTGCTGCGTAAGAATTAGCCCCCAAAAGCACCTTCTGAGCGAGTTCCACACAGCGATTGGCGTAACCCCATTCGTTGTCATACCAGGACACGACCTTCACGAGAGTCCCGTCAATCACCGCTGTGAGTTGCCCGTCAACAATCGAGGAGTACGACGACTTCACGATGTCGGAAGAGACGATCGGTTCCTCGGTGTAATTAAGGATCCCTTTGAAATTGCCCTTGTCTGCACAGCCTCGGAACGCGTTATTGATCTCATCAACGGTTACGGGTCGGCTTAGCACGGCGGTTAGATCGACAACCGATCCGGTCGGAACAGGAGCGCGAACGGCAAAGCCATGTAGCTTTCCATTGAGCTCAGGAATCACAAGCCCAATTGCCTTCGCCGCACCGGTAGAGGCCGGGATCAGGTTCAGCGCAGCTGCGCGAGCACGCCGCAGATCCTTGTGCGGCATGTCCTGCAGCCGTTGATCTGCCGTGTAGGCATGGATCGTCGTCATCAATCCACGTTCGATCCCGAACTCATCGTTGAGGACCTTGGCAACCGGCGCCAGGCAATTCGTTGTGCATGACGCGTTGGAGATGATCTGGTGCTCGCTGGGGTCATAAACTTCATCGAAGTTCACACCGAGAGCGACCGTCGCATCCGGTTCCGTAGCCGGAGCCGAAATGATCACCTTCTTAGCGCCAGCCTCAATATGCTTAGCTGCATCCTCGCGCTTCGTAAACAGACCCGTGGACTCGATCACAACATCGACCCCCAGCTCAAGCCAAGGAAGCTTCGCGGGATCACGCTCCGTAAGCACCTTGGTCTCTTTACCGTCGACCTTGAACGCCCCATCAGCTACCTCAACTTTGCCGCTAAACGGACCCAGAACAGAGTCATATCGCAGCAGATGCACGAGGGTATCGACATCGGCAACATCGTTCACCGCGACAATCTCGATATCGGCGTTGCGTTCGTGAGCTGCACGAAAGACGTTGCGGCCGATACGGCCGAAACCGTTAATCCCGACGCGTACGGACATAATGATAAACCTTTCTTGAGAGCATTACAGAAGACTTAAGAATCTATCTGAAAGACCAGATGGTGTGCGAGATGAACGGTAAAATGCGGTTGGAGGCTACGAGCGC
>SDBV01007735.1_pt1 | contig 14633 bp, 13 predicted proteins | sample 2277081 | NCBI WGS metagenome assembly SDBV01 (sample SAMN10402039, study PRJNA504765) | marine sediment metagenome | isolation source: marine sediment core GS10_PC15, 223 cmbsf | place: Arctic Ocean: Southern Knipovich Ridge | collected 2010
CTCCAGCCCACGTGCCCTTGTTTCCAAGGTTTATTAGTTGGAGGAAAACATGAAACTTAGGAGGAAAACATGATCATCTTGTCATGGACAGGACTCACACTTGCTGCGATTGGTGTCTTAGTCTTTGTTGAATGTGAGGACCCTGATACTTGTAAAAGAGCTATAGCAACATTTGGACTAGGCATAACGTGTCTGTTGTTTGCTGGGGCACGAAATGTCTGCTAAACCTCCATCATGTCAAACATGTCCGTATTACACTCGCCCTGGACCTATATCCGGTGATGGACCAACCCCCGCAAAAATCATGTATATTGGTGAAGCACCAGGAGCACAAGAAGCAGCGTTAGGGAAACCATTTGTAGGACCAAGTGGCAAGATCCTTCGTGGCTCAGCTAAACGAGCAGGCACGATTAAGGCGGATGTGTTCATAACAAATTTGGTCAAGTGTCATCCGCCCAAGAACGAAAATCCTAGGATCGAAGCGGTCCAGGCGTGTAGTAAGTTCTTACAACAAGAGTTAAACTTGGTTAAACCTCATAGCGTAGTATTGATTGGAGCGTTGCCAACTAGCGCATTGCTGCGAAAAACTCCAATAACTAAATGGAGAGGATCTGTGTTTAACGATGCGGATATACTTGGATATACTTGCAGAGCAATTCCTTGTTTGCATCCTGCAGGATTGTTGCACAAAGGACAGATGAAACTACTACCTTTGATTGTAGCGGACCTTCGTAAAGCAAACGAACCAGTTCGCTCACAAGACTTTGTCTGGTCAGATACAACAGCTCCACCAAACGCCACTCAAAGAGAGTGTGCGGCAATTGACATTGAAACTACCTACGATAAAACCCACTCTGAAATGTTTCGTGTGGGCTTTGGGTTCCTTGGTGGAGATACAATATCCTACAATACATCATACTCCAAACATATTCAAGATCAACTGAACTCCATTGATGTGGGAGTGTACCAGAACGGGGCGTTTGACATCCGAATATTGCAGAGAGAAGGGTACAAAGTACCTAAAGGCATTTTTGACACTATGCTCGCTCATCATACTATTAACTCTGAACTCCCTCATGGGCTAGATTCAATCTCGTCAGAGTATTTGCACATTCAACAGTGGAAGCATCTCAGTCAGAAAGAACCAGCATTCTATAACTGTATGGATTGTCATACAACTATGATGTTGAAAGCGCCATTGGAGGCAAAGTTAAAAGAGTACGGGATGGAGTCGATTGCACAGAATGCATTTGATATCATTCCTCATGTAGTTGCAATGCAGGTGCATGGGGTTAAGCGGGATCAAAAATTAGCAATGAAACTCTATGTCGGTGCGTTGAAGAGGGTAGAAAGATTAGAAACCCAAGTTAAACCTTATATAACCAATTGGCGCTCGTCTAAACAATTAATTGAAGTATTGCTGAAACTAGGAATCACGCCTCCAAAAAAACGAAGAAAGAAATCCTCTGGAGAAAATTATAGTTCATACACCGTAGAAGCCGAGGTACTCGAGTCCCTTGCAGAGTCTCATGACTCGCCATTTTTGAAAATCATTGTTACCATGCGAAAGTTGGAAAAACTCGCGTCAACGTATTTTAACCCAAACATAGGAGACTTTGCACATAGTGAATTTCTACTCAGAGGAACAAGTACAGGAAGGTTGTCTTCTAGAGAACCCAACCTTCAAAACGTACCTAAAGGAATATCAAGATCGATATATGTTCCAACACATGAGGGATGGGAATTTGCCTCAGCAGATTATAAACAAATTGAAATGTATATGTCTGCATGGGATGCAAAAGAACAAAATATTTTAGACGCATTTGCAGCTGGCTTTGACATCCATAAATTCATCGCAGCAGAAATATATAACAAACGAGTGGAGGATATAATTGATGTTGAACGCCAATCAGCGAAGTTCATTGTATACGGCCTTAACTATGGCCGAGGGGCAGCTAGTATTGCTAAAGCGTATGGAATGTCTCTTTCAGCAACTAAAGCCTTCGTCGATCGATATTTTGGACGATTTGCAAAACTTGCACAGCGACGCAAAGAATATGTTGACCATGCTGAACAGCACAATTATGTTGCTACGTATTTTGGTCGACGGCGCTGGTTCTTCGACCGAAAGCCAACCGAAATCTATGCCTTCGTCCCCCAAGCAACTGCCGCTGAATATATAAGAATTAATGGATTATTACGGCTGCCGAGAGAATTGCCTAAACCAGCAAGATTAGCAATTACTGTCCATGATGATGTTGTTGTGGAATATCCCAAAGAGATGAGAAAGGAAGTCACAGAATGTTTGAAGGACGTAATGGAAAGCCCGCTTATACCAAATCTGAAGATTCCAATTTCGATAAGCTACGGCCCAAATTGGGGGAACCTATCTTAGCGGTTGAGATGCCATACGGAAATGTTCCAGGACTTCGATCTCTTGACACGGACTTCGATTTCATCTTGGCAGATAGAATAATACACAGTAGCGAGTATCTGAGTTATTATCATGAAGATTTTCCATACTCACTTCGCATGTTGGACAACGGCATGCATGAAGGAGGAACTCCCCTAGTTGCGTCAACGTTACTGGATATGGCTGCTGAGCTGGGCGTTGATGTAATCATCGGACCGGACCACAAAAATGACTGGGAAGCGACTCTAGAACGAACAACCATGTTCAGAACCTATTGGAAAGGTCTAACTGCGATAGTTTTACACACAGCTTCTGACTGCATTGATACGCCTTTAAACCAGCTGTTATACGCGCATAGATGCGCTATACGCGCTGATTTTAATATAATATGCCTACCGTATAGGACCAGAAACAAAGTTGCTTTAAACGCATTTCCATTCGCTGAAGGGATCTGGTATCATTTTTTAGGGTTAAATAACCTAGCTGAACTGGAAGTTATGAAAAATCTTAGTAAAACCAATTCGGTCAGCCTGGATACAGGAAAACCATTCCGACTAGGCTACGAGGGAATACGAATGGATGCGTGGGAAAGTCTTCCACACAAAGCTCCTTTTCCTTCTGGCGATGTTCAATGGAACGCAACTACACTAATGGACCAGCAGAAAGAACTTATTGCATGGAACATCGCAGAAGTCAAAAAACGCCTCCGTTAGTTGAACAGCTTGAAGTAGTAAGACAGTTACTTAGTTCTGGAGAACTTAGTGCCAAGCTATACGCTGAATGCAAAACCTGGCTCCATGAGTACGTTGAGTCTTCCCAACTTACGGCAACTGAACGAAGTGATTTAGTCGCGTTACTAGCATCGGCGCCAAGTGCAACAGCGGCTTTTCCCTCCTCAGGTACGTTCTTCAAGTTATGGCCAAAGACTGGATGGTTCGCACGGTATAGAAAAATGATAGAAGACACAGAAGCCAGTCCGGTATATCATTTCTTCTGTGCTGCAGTAGTATTTGGAACAGCACTACAAAGACGGGTAGTGTTACCTAAAATTCCATTTCCAGTTTATGGAAACTTGTGCGTGTGTTTAGTTGGTCCCACAGGCATATGTAGAAAAACCTCCGCAACCAAACCCGCAACAAAATTGCTTCGCAAGCTCGACGACATAACTATTTTAGCAGATCAGTTAACTCCACAATCTTTAGTCACAGCATTAGCATCAACAGCGGATGATGCCGCTGGTTTAATCTACGCTCCAGAATTTGCGGTATTCTTAGGCAAGCAACGATACATGGAAGGAATCGTTCCTCTCCTTACTGCGCTGTTTGATTGCCCAGATGAATGGTCATCATCAACCATTATGCGAGGAGATTTTAAATTAACCAATCTCGCTGTGAGTCTACTGGCTGCATCCACGCCAGATTGGCTAGTCTCGGCATTACCTCGAGATGCCTTTGGTGGTGGGTTTATGAGTCGAATACTGTTTGTAGTACAAGACACTAAATATAAAAAGGTGCCTTATCCAGAGCCTCCACCAGCGTTGCTAGTTGAACAGATTCAGATGGAACTAGCAAAAGCAACAAAGATAACCGTAACATTAAAAATGTCTGCAGACATGCATGAGTACTATGCTTCTTGGTACTGTGCACTTCCATCTCTTAAGGGAGATCAACTTGCTGGGTATATGGAACGAAAACCAGACCATGCTTTACGCCTAACTTTAATTCTAGCTCTAGCGGAGGATTTATCGATAAAAGAACTTCCACTACGGCATTTTAAAGCAGCCGTGGCAATTCTAGATTGGGTCGAATTATTCTTTCCGAAATTAATGGAAGTAATTGAATCTACCACCGCAAGTAATGATGAGGATCGCGTGTTGAAGATTTTAACCCGCGTCGAAGATGGCAGGCAAACTCATAGTATTCTGCTGCGACGAAGTCGTATGAGTGCAAAAAATTTCCGTGATGTAATTCGCTCTTTGAAGGAAAAGGGAGTTATTTTGGAACAACGCCCCAATGCGATTGAGCATTGGTACAAGTTGAAAGAGTAAGCTATGCTAAGAATCCGCTTGCAAGAAAGAGACTTTATTTTCCCTGAAGAGGATCTTACAGAAGAGGGACCTATTGTAACTCAGTATGACTACGAACATGGGAAGTGTTCTTATGCGCATCTCTATTCTGATGGAACTATCATGAGATTCCATCATAAGATAGGCACTCGAGAAGATATAGAAGTCCTGGGCGTATATGAGTTTAGTGATGCTTTCGATCCGGTTGAGGCTATCTTCGGAACTCTTTTCGATTCTTCATGGCCGCCATAAGGAAAGGAGTAAACAATGCCTGCGGACCAATTTGATGAAGACTATAAGATCCTTTGTAGGGCGCTCCTCCGTTTAGCACGTCTTGCAGGGTGTTGGGGTAAATTCTACGTGGCTCTAAGTACCTGATATGATCATCTGGGAAGCAATAGTGACCGATGATGAGTTACTGGAACTATACTCTTCGCGAGGAATAGAACCGTTGGCTAAGTATTTAGGAGTATCTAGAAACACGCTGAGGAAAAAACTAGTCTCTTTAGGTGTCTCTTTTCGTAATCGTGGAGGTGCTAATTTCGCTGGAAAGGAGCATTGTAAATTGGAAGGAATATCGCTACGCGAGATTGAAGATAAAGGTGCAGAAGTCATAGCGGAGATACGACATGTGGATGTGTCGTTGGTGTATAAGTTGAAACGGAGATTAAGTCATGAGCCTAATTGAAAGTTGTCTTAAAAAGCTTGCTGAAGAGTACAAACACTACACCGGCCTGGCCCAGAGAAAGGAAGTGCTAGAAGAGGTATTGGACTTGCTCCAACAGGATCCACATCAGTGGAGTGAGCGCCCATGTCCCACTTGCCGGGCAATAAGTCAATTAGCAAGTAGGGACTTTGGCTGCTCTCTCTGGGCAATACAAGTAGGAAAACTTCGTAAAGAAGCTAAAGAGGAGGTTGCAGATGCCTGATGAACATCGCAAAATAACACTTACCAGAGCCCAGCGCCTTTCATGCACTTTGGACAGAGTGTGTTGGCACGAAGTTGTATAATAAAGACTCCTGGAAACAGGTCCGCGATCAATTAGAAGAAGTTTGGCCTACTCTTTAACCGATGGGAATCCAAACAACCGTCGCATAGCTTCAGCGGTATTGGATTCGGTAATTGCCCGGTATGCATCCCTTGCTGCACTGCTACCAGGTACAAACATCCGCCAATAGTCGTACAAGCGGTTACGTGCTAACGCGGCTTCGGGTCGAACATCACCTGTAAGCCCTTCGGGAAAGTCAGCATTAATTAAACTGTTAATTGCTTCATAATGTGGACCACCGGAATAGCTCAACGGGCCTAACATTAACCAGTTCGCTGCTTCTACCCCAAATAACTCTCGGCCAATTTCTAATAGCCCTACGTTAACTCCAACTAACCTGGTTATCGCAGCTGCACGGTTAGCTCCAGATCCTTTAGATAACACTTGTCGAACATAGGAAAAATACCACAACGGCCAAGTAGCAAACTGTCCAAAAATCTTTCCTGGAGTACTACTCAACCATTTTGGTCCATTGCCTCTACGATAGATCCATTGTGTTCCTTCAGCTAGGTTACGTCCAAGTAACGGAACTAAATCCAACATATTTCCCACTCGGATCAAATCCCTTCCTTGTTGCTCAATAATTTCACCAAACATATCCAAACCAATGGATTCGGAAATAGTACTTATCGACGCATCATCTAACGGATTGACTTTACTTGCCGTGGCTAGAGGTGCTACAAACTCTTTTTCAGCAGCACGAATTAAATGTTTCTGTGCATGGTACGAAGTAGCTCGGTGGAAGTCATCCACGCCTCGATAGAGGGATAATCCCTTCTCAATGAACTGTTCCTCGAAGCGAAATAACCTTGCACCTAAAGTATTCCCCAATGCCGCGAGTCGAACGTCTTCCCCAAAAGGAACTGACAGTTGGTCTTCAATTGCATTTGCCATTCGCGGTTCAATAAATCCATCATTGCGTAATGCATCTCGTAAACCAAGAAAGTACGCTCGCTCACCAACTCTAGGATACAAGGTCAGCAACCCTTGAAAGGAGTTACGAAGTACTACCCCTGGCCTCCATGCCATAGTCGCTCCATAGGTTGTACCGATTAAGACATCCGCAAAACTCGGACCAAGCTTGTTCACATCAGCTCGTTCCATATGTCGTTCCAAACGCCTTGCTGCTTTTGTATTGCCTGTCTTTCTTGCCACAGCTGCTAGTGTCTTCTCAATCTTGGTTAGTATCTCCTGAACACTTTTACGTAATACCTTTCTACCTGCTGGAGGAAGTCCTTGTACATCTGCAAAATACTGATTTAACGTCTGAGGTTCCTCCCTACTTCGTAGCCCTGCAATGTCAGGACCATCTACTATCTCCCTTGCTTGACGAATGGCGGGTTCCATAAACGCTTCTCGACCTATGACCCTAGTGAACCGTAAAGCATTGTCTCTAATATCTAACCCACGTAGTGGCAATTCATCGTTGTTAATAAACTTTAACAACTTAGCTACCTCTTTTGGAAAAGGTCCATTCTTTCCAAATACTCTTTCAGGATGCCCAGCTAACAAGAGCAGCGGCAATTGTTCTTTGAAAAACTTCTTTGAATCCAAGCCCAATGTTTGAAATAAATCAGTATAGTATGTTTCAAACTGTCGAGTTCGATTAACTAACTCTGGGGACAATCCATAAGCAGAGATTAAATCTTCCTCCGCTTTTGCATTTTTGGCCATCATCAACAACTGCATGCCTTCAGCTTGTTCGGAGTCTATTCCCCTGGACAAATTCAACACCAATTCTGTTCGGGGATTAATGAACTTTGCCGCTTCTAGCTTCGTTGCCTCTAATGGTTGATACACATCTGAAAATACGCGTATTCCAGTTTTGGCTTCTACTTTTTGAAACCAAACCATTTTGGGAGTAATAATCTCACTAAGACCAAGCAGCCCTAGTGTATTACCAACAAACTCGGGCGGTCCTATTGGACCATTTACATTACCTCTAAAGTCGGCAAACTCCCAATCGGCAATAGATTCCAAGGGAATATCATCAGGTAGGTCAACCGAAGGTGTTGCGTCTGGAGGCGGTTGTTGTTTTCTCAACCAAGACTTAGCTAAGTCCAAAGTATTGAACTCCCAAGATCTACCTGATACATGGTCATGAATTACCCATTTAGTTCCTGCAGGGTTTGGTATTGGCCCCCTAAGCTTTTTCTCACACGCCGCACATTGAATCCGCCGTACCCTAGACTTCAACCAACCCACAGCGTGTTTATATCCAGCAACGTCAAGTCTAAACCTTCGAGTCTCACCCATTGCATGATCAGTAAGAACAATAGCCTGGTCGCGGGAGGTTTTGTTTAACTTTGCAAAATTAACCTCTACCTTATCTCCCTGCATGGGATGGTTGGACAGTTTGGTTTTTCGTAACCCATCTGCGCCAGACTTAGTTGCATCAGACAACGACTCCGTCATATTGCGTAGTGATTTTAACGCACCGCCAGAGGTAATTAACCTTTGAATCTCCGCATTCTGCTCACCAACCACCTTAGCGGTTATTCTCGCTTCAGGAATAACAAAGCCTTCTACAAATGCAGTCTTGGCCTGCTTAGGTAAAAACTGAATTTCCTCACCCACTGCTTCACGTATTTCAGCACGTCTTGCCTCCAACCTGCTCATTACTTCTCTTCTAGGAATCTCTAAACTACCTTCGTATGGAAGTTCTTTCCCTAGCCTCACCGCCTCATCAAATGCTGGAATATCTTCAATGTTAGGCCGTGGTTCTACAAACCTCAATCGTTCGGTTTCCATCGCATCTAACGTATCTTTGGCCAACATAACCGGAGTTCGTTTCTCCTGACCTACAGCACGTTCGAGGAAATCCTTTTGCACATCTGGCATAAGGTCTTCAACAACTTCATCAAAGACCAAGGACTTACGAACTCGGTTTAGGGTAGCCTTGGCTTCTGTGGGTTTGGCGAAGTCTACATTTTGTACAGTCTCAAGTAACTTTTCAAACACTTCTGCAGACTCGTTAGACACTTCTTTGGCAATAGCACGCGCTCCTGCTCTAGCAACAAACTCCTCAGGAACCAATACACCTAATGGAACGGCATTATCCAAAACCGACTGTAACGTTTCTTCTAACGACGCAGCAGCTTGCATTAACCGTAGATCAATCCTTCCAGCAACGTTAAAATTCCGTAGGAACGTGTCCGCAGTTCGAAAGACAGCTTGCGGTGTCTCTAGTAACTTGCCTTTACCAAATTGATACCTCTTCACTACCGCACCAGAGTCAGCATTTCGAATCAACACGGTATCTTTAGACTGAGCCACTACGAGTTTAGACTTCGCTGCAAGAGTGTTCAATTGAACCAAAGCCGGACCGCCAAGTTGAGTGACCGCTGTTTTAGGTTTCACATCTGGGGTGTTAGGTATTGCTCCAACTGGTTTAGACTTGACCGGAGGTCTAGGAGTGTCAAACAATCCCAGCTGCAACGCTTCGCCCTTAGCACCTCTAACTTCTAACTTTTCCGCCGGAGTTATTCCTCCAACAGTTTGACTACTTAACTCCGTAGGATCAGTTACTTCCTCAGCAGTAGCCAACGCCATAGCGCGACGAGAAGTTAACGACTCAGACTTTCCATATACCACCGAAATGGTATTCCCATGAGCGGCTACGGTTTTAGTGGCTAGTCCTGAAGCGTTTAGCTCCACCTCAACAGCCCTAGCTTCGCCAGAGGAAGTAATGTTTCTAACCACTCCAATGTTCTTTTTTCCTGCTCGCGGGGTTGGCACACGCCCAGCACCAATTGCAGCTTCCACAGCTGCTGTAGTTACTGGATCTATCACAGGTAATGGAGGTCTTTTCTTCGGTCCAGTTGGCACTACATCTAACGCCTCAGTCTTTCCTGCCTCATCCAGTTGTTTTCGAACTATAGTAGAGGGAGCCACAACTGGCGTCTCTGGGGCAGGAAGCGTTGGGGGACCACCTTCAAGACTATGCAGCTCCCTCTGTATTGCAACTATAGATTGCGGATGTCCTTCAATGGAATCAATCCTAAACCCTTCGTCTAGTTTCCGTCGTAAACCGATAACTGTTCCCTGAGCGGCTAGGTCTGGTTCACCTGGTTTTGGTCCTCGACCAAAAGCAAAAGATGCCTCAAACTTCTCCTCCCCTCGACTCATACGAATAATGGCCCTGGGACCAAATTCGCTAGAAGCAAACGTCTCCTTCGGTCGCTCAGCGTCCACTTTTGCTTTTTTCTGTTCCAGTACCCTCGACACCGGATTGCTTGGATCCGCACCTACAGCATTGTCCACCATGGCTTCAAATTCTGGTTCAACACTCCGACTTTGTAACCTACGTCGAATTGCGTCTTGAGCTTTTTCATTAGGAATTCCACCCTCTGCTGCTACATCCTTGCTTAGCTTTTTTCTCATTACAGAAGAAATTCCCTGCGACACCAACTCACCTGCAATGCCCAACGGCACTCCTAGGAAGAACGCTCTCACCTGCTGCTCCCCAACAGTCTGGGTTTCAGGATCCAATCCTACAACAGCGTTGGCTCGTTCAACTACAGCAGCGAGTCCAGGAATATCTACTCCGACAGTATTTTCAGGTGTAGTCCCAACTATCCCAGCAAGTTCTAAACCACCAACACCACCTGCACCAGCAAAGGTCGCTGTGCGTCTAGCAGTAACATTTTGAATAAACTTCGTCACAGACGTTACCGCCCGCATGCCGGCAGAAAATGGAATAATACTCGCAGCTAGTTCTGCACCGGTCTGAAGTAATGCTGCTGGATCTTCTCCTCGTTCCAACCCTTTAAGCAAGTCTTCTCGTTTGAGAAACCGCTCCCTAAGCAAATCCCTAACCGGAGGAACCAAGCCTCCAACTGCTCCAATAGTCCCACGTTCAAATCCTAACGAAACTCTTCCAGCCTTGGAAATCAACCTCGCGGCTTCTGGAGACACTTTATCAACCAGTTCAGGAGATGCGGTCCCAAAACCAATACCCGCTAATGCAACCTGGGCCGTCTCAGCCATTGTTGCTGGAGGCGAAGGCAACGGACGGTCCAACACGCGCGATCTAATTTTGGCTTTCCCTTTAGGAGTTAAAGCTTGAAACTCTTTTGTCGTTGCAATCTCCCGGCCAAAGTAATCAATCCGAAACTTCTTCTGCATGTCCGGAGGAGCATCCAGGAACGTTTGAGTCTTTTCCAACTCGCCTAAGTTCGCCATTATTGTATTCCTTGCAGTTGAAGCATTCGTTCAGTTGCTTCTTCTTCTGGAGTAAGTGCAGTCGACGGAACTACTGGAGTTGTAGGAGGCGTTACTGGAGTTGCCGTACTTTTCTTCGCTCCTCTACGAGCCAAGAAGGTTGCAATGGCAGTAAGCAATCCAGCCCCCAGGCCTACTTTGGGACCACCAAAGGCGGATGTCAAGGCACCAGCCGCACCACCAGCCACTGCAGCTACTCCCAACTCGGCCAACAAATTACCCTTCTCTGCAGCAGTAAGGGTAAGCCCCAACTTCGCTACAGACCTATCGATCAACTGGTCTAACGCCTGTTTTTGTTTATCAGAAAGATTCTTCTGTCCACTTCTTGATATTTCTGCAAGCAGGGCGGTTTCAGCCTGCTGTAGATTTACATCTGCCTGTAACGCACTTATGTTTTCCGACAACTTGACCGAAGTGAGCCTTGCATTCAACAGCTGATCAATTCCTTCAAGTTCTGGCGCATTTTCTAAATCCAGCACCAATCGCCCTTGTGCTAACGAATCTGCAACCAACGCTCTCTGTGCATCTGGATCATCGGTAACTTCTTGAGCAGCTGCGGACAAGATTCGTTCTAAATCCGCTTTTTGTGGCCCTAGCTGAACTCGTCCTTTAGATGCAATAATCCGTTCCTGCAGCTTTGTCTCAGAGCCTACCCTTGCTGCAGTAGTTCGTTCTTGTCTAGCCAATCCCTGTTCACGAAGTGTTGCCACAAATGCTTTTCTAGCTTGCACTTGACCAGGTGCCTCTCCACGAGCAGTTTGAAGCTTGGTAGCAATGTCTACTCGCTTGCCTATAGTCTCTAACGTGGCAGCTTCTCTAGCCTGAGACGCAATTGCAGCTCGTTGAGCAAGTCGAACAGGCAGTAACGCCTGCATAACTTTTGGATCAAATGTTTCTCCTGGAGTTCTCCTCGATGCAGAAAGCCGGGGAGATATTTCACGTTCCGTAGCAGCAGCAGCTGTTTCTCTCGTCTTTGCTTCCGCAGTTGTTGCTCGAGTTTCTTGTTGTGCACCTTTTCGCTGTTCGAGTCTCGATCCTCCTGTTTCCAAATCTAACCCAGCAAGACCATCCCGCTGATCCCTTGCTTCAACCAACGCAGCAAGAATCGTCGCCGCTGGACCGGTTAGTTTTGTAAACGTTTTTGCCTCAATTGCCGGATCGGCTCCTGGAGCTTCAGCTAAACCCAACACTCTAGGCAGCCGTTCAAAAACCGCTTTACCAGTCTCCCCTGCAGCAAGCAACGCTTCTACTCCAGAGGCAGTATTTCCTTGCGCAAACAACGGAATCGCTGCTGCCGCCGTTTGTAACTCTTCCGCCTCTCGAGCTTGTCTAAACTGCCGAACTGCAAGTACATTTTGGGCAAACTCACTAAAGGCTTCCCCCACTTTGCCAAATAATCCCGGAGTAACTTCAGCTACGTCATTGGCCATGCTAACCTCTCACGGGCAATTAAATGCAATCCTTCAAATATAGGTCGAAGGAAGAACAATGCAAGACGACTCTTCGCAAGACGCGGACCAAATCTTTGATACAGGTGAAGCAGCCATTTTGGCGCGTAGTACATTACCCAAAATCTCAGAATAATTGTCTTGATTGCGTCTTCGCCCCAGAGAGCAATAGCAACCCAGCATGGTGCGTTCGGCTTGATATCACTGATAAATCCACCGACCTTTCCAAGCCCTGTCTCACCTAGTGTCGACTGACCAATACCAGCAGGTTTCCCAATTCCGGTACCAATACCAAGAATCGTCTCCAACAACCCCACTTCAGAGGACGCTCCCAACAGATCCAACGATTGGAAAAAGTCGGTCTGTCTAGTTTGACTCTCTGTCAGTGCTGATTGTCTTCCAATTGCAAGTTGCTCTAGCAGACTCTCTCCTGCACGAATTCCACCAATTGCTGTACCTGTACTCTTACCCCTACCAGCAGCACCTGCACGTTCTCGAATTGCGGGAAGAAGCTCTTCTTCAAAAAGACGTAAACCCCTTTCTTCCTCTCCAGCAAACCTCTTTTTAATTCCTTTTCGCTCTCGCTGAAATCCAGCTCGAACATCAGCACCAACAGATTTGAAAATGTTAGCCCTTGCTCCTGGTGCAAACGCTTGACCAAAAAGCCCCTCAGCACCAAGTTCGGGCTGAAGTATTGAGGCAAGTGACTCTGCAAATGCTCGTTGTTCTGGAGATTCGACTACATCCGGTCTAGCCCGTTCCGCCTTAAATGGATTAATATTTCCTACTCCAGGAACGCTTAAAAACACCAAGGGAAATAGAAAGAGAAGCGAATCAATTATCTCGGGACTAAGCTCAAGGAGCATCTTTCACCTCCTACTGCAACTTCTGATTTTAACAACCCATACATAAGCGTGTCCACCATCTTCCCTCCAAGAGTATCAGTACAACGAAGCCTTCCCTCGCAGGTAAAACCCAAATCCTCTGTAAACCGTTGGGAGGCCCAGTTATTCGACGACACCAAAGCGGTCAGTCTATTAATTGTCAAAAGGTCAAAAACCAGCGCAATAACACTTTCTGTAATCGCCAATCTAACCTCTCGAAAAATACGTCTATCCCAAATGAAGATCTGACCAAGTGCGTCTATTCCAGGACGAACATTTGCAACACCAACCAGTCCTAGAATTGGATTACCTACCTGCCAAAGAAGAGAGGTGTTCGCTCCTATAACCTCAACTAGACTAGGTGCACCGTTGGGAAGATGGCCTAATCTGGGTAGCTCTCTTTGCACCACTTGAGTAGTTTCCGCAGTTAGCACCAATGGCTTAACTTCAATTCCGCCTAGAACAAAGGAAATCATTCTATCGTTACCGTGCCTTGAAGTAAAATTCGGAAGTTTAACACCTTTCCTGGACCAATGTTATTAATCATGTTTGACGGCTCGCTCTCATCGGTGTCGGTGTCCACAGCGGTGACAACTGCATATCCTTGTCCAGGATTCTCAATTGCATACGTCGTTGTTGGATGGAGAATGGTTGCTATAGGAGTTTTGCAATCGGGACCGCTAAATGTTGGTTCGATGCAAGTGTACAAGTTGTATTCCTGTACAACCGCTTCGGGAATGTCGTCAACTTTATCCCATGCCAACGTTAACGTTTCTGCACTTGCGGGTGCAGCAAAAAATAAACTAAGGAAAACTAATCCTAATAGTCTCATTTTATCCTCCTATTCTTGGAGAGAGTTGCGCTGAAAGATCCCCTGTCTCCCAAGTTGCCACTCTAGTCCGTGATTGAATGTACTCTAAATATCTTGTCGCAAGGGTCTCTGCCAGACCTGCAAGATCTGTTTGTGTCCTCGCTATCATTTCTGCAGCCCGTAGCATGATTGCATAATCCCAATCTCGAGACAAAATTATAACATCTGCATCGGCGCTTAGTTCTGTCAACGTTCGAATATACCTTACCAACATGGTTGCAACTGCATTTGGTTTAGGATCTAGGATTAAACAATCTCCCCAACGGGTATAGCGGAACGGATTTCCTGAGGTCCGAGTTGTGCGATCATAGGCGCGGATATCCACCCGCTTCATAGTGCGGTTATTTGTCTGGTCTCGTAAATCTATAATCGAATGAATCGTTGCCGCTATTGTGTATCTATCGGTGCCGCTGATTGTAGGAAACGTTTCCTCCGCATGCATTTCTTCAAAATTAAACCTATACGCTGCATCAAGATACGCACGGTTGATGTAAAACTTCACCCTAGTCCGCAGTGGTGAAGTTGGAGAAGGAGCTACATGACCAAGAATTTCTAACACCTCATCTTGCAAAACCTTAAAAGTAGCCATTAGACAATCTGCCTCCATCGAAGGGAAGTAGCATCATAAATCAAGATCATTGAAAGGCGTGGTGTAAGTGTGATCGACCCCGCTGTTTTAG